>Ga0299912_10001409_pt1 | contig 19369 bp, 13 predicted proteins | sample RVTome_2_FD_207667 | JGI IMG/M metagenome (GOLD analysis project Ga0299912, IMG submission 207667) | Soil microbial communities from uranium-contaminated site in the Upper Colorado River Basin, Wyoming, United States - RVT95D214 (version 2) ... | reverse complement strand
CGACGGTTAATGTTTTTATTTCCATGGTATGGGCCTCGCTTTTAAATGTTGTACATTTATGGCACCTAGATGCCGATAAGAGATTACCATTCGCTTTTGGTAATCGCCAGGTCCATACCATCATCCTAGGGCTAGAAAAGTCTTGCTTTTCTTTGAAAAACAACGACTTTTCTTGACCCGAGGATCTTGTTACCGAAGAGATCCTCGGCTAAGAAATGCTAATGTTTTCCGTTGGAAAACAAAGCATTTCTTGCCAAGGATGACAAGAGTGGGGAGAGTGGTGAATAGATACAACTTGACGCCAGAAACAGCTATAGGTCACAATAAATATATACTTGGGGAATTGTGTGGCCTAATAGGCTTTCTGCATAACCTCCAAAAATTTCTGATTTTGTGCTTCCGTTCCCAAGGAAACTCTTATCGAATCAGGGAGGCTTGCTGAGCAATCGAGCACGTGAATTTTATGCTCTTTCAATAATTCCATTGTTTTTTGAAAATTTTGAAGAACCAGCATCAGAAAGTTTGTTTCGCTTTTAAAAACCTTGGTGATACTCTTTAAATTAGATAATTCTTCTATCATTTTTTCACGATCTTTTTTGATCTTTTGCCATGAGGCATACATCACTTTAGGATATAGGAGCCGCCCCCTCACCTTTGACTGGGAAGGGGAAGAAAAACCAAAGGGAAGCTGAACATACCTAAGGGTATTAATAATAAGCTTATCAGCGATGATCGCCCCGCAACGTACTCCTGCCAGGCCCCAAGCTTTGGAAAAAGTGCGAAGAATGATGAGATTCTTATATTTACTTAAATAAAAAATTGAAGAGAGTTGATCAGAAAATTCAATATATGCCTCATCAACGACAACGAACCCTTCGAGAGAATCGCATAACTTTTGAATGACTCCTGGCTCCAATTTTGTTCCAGTTGGGTTGTTGGGATTACAGAGAAACGTCATTTTTGGATTTACTTTAATAATGTCCTCGATAACAATTTGATCAAGGCTATCGCCACCAAGGGAAATGGTTTTGACGTGCAAATTATGAACGAGGGCCCAATGTTCGTAAGCAGGAAAAGTGGGAGCCGTGACGCAAACAAGATCTTGGTTGGGTTCACAAAATGTTCTTAATAAGAGATCAAGGCCTTCCATGGAGCCAACCGTAAAGAGAACATTCTCAGTTGTAATGTCATGGACAACCTCTACTCCGCCACGAAGGAGAGGATTTATCGACAAAATTGCCTTTAAATAGATATTCTTCAAGCTGGCTTGTTTAACATCCGGGTAGTCGGAAAAGTCAGCCATATAGGGATTCGTATTATTGCTAAGGTCAATTTCCCAGTTGGGATTTGAAAAGTATTTTTTTATGGGCGAGGGAATCGATAATGTTGAAATAACAGGTCTGGCTTTCGGATGAATCATCATTTTTTTCTCTTATAGTGCTTTGATCTATCAAAAAATTATCATTTATGATGAACCATAATAAAACAAAAAGATAAAATCAATATAAAATTTGATTAAATTTTTTTGATAACTTTGAGGTTTGATGGCGTGCCGCTTATCGTTTTCTATTTTTAATCTCTTCCGCCAAAAGCATATACATAGCAGGAACGACAAATAAGGTGAAAAGGGTGCCAATTGAAATACCCGAGGCAATGACAAGCCCAATATTATAACGGCTCATGGCGCCCGCTCCTGTTGCTGTGATAAGCGGAATAACACCCAGAACCATCGCCGCAGTGGTCATGAGGATGGGACGCAACCGAATGGCTGCTGCCATTTCAATGGCTTCTCTTTTGCCTTTTCCTTGTTTTTGAAGATCATTGGCAAATTGCACGATAAGAATGCCATGCTTACTAATCAACCCAATCAGGGTCACAAGGCCTACTTCCGTATAGATATTAAGACTTGCGCCACCCACGCCAAGGCTTATGAAAAGCATAGCGCCGCAAATGGACATGGGGACACTAATAAGAACGATCAAGGGATCTCGGAAACTCTCAAATAAAGCTGCAAGGGAGAGAAAGATAATGATAATGGCAAAGAAGAAGGTCACGAGGAGGGATTTTCCCTCTTGTTCGTATTGGCGCGATTCCCCTCCATAATCCACGGAATAACCTTGGGGAAGATTTTCTTGTGCAATACGTTTCAAGGCTTCAATGCCTTCTCCTAAGGTCACATTTGGAGCCATAACACCAGAAATGGTTGCGGAATTAAGTCGCTGAAAGTGGTTAATTGTTTCAGGAACCACCTTTGTTTTAATTTTTGTGACGGTGGAGAGGGGAACGGCCGTCCCATCTGCGGCCGTCAGATAATAATTTAAAGGCTGGGCATAATTGACGCGTTCACTGCGCATCACTTGAGGGATGACCTTATAAGAACGTCCATAGTAGTCAAAGAAATTGATGTATCCTTCGCTTAAGGCAGACTGAAGAAGGCTTCCTAAGTCTTTCATATTGAGTCCCATAAGGGATGCCTTATCACGGTCAAGTTCCAGGGTGGTTTGAACCTTGTCAATTTTGAGGTCAGAATCAAGATAGACAAATCTCCCACTTTCCCAGGCTTTCTCGATCAGGTTTTGCGCAACATCATTCAGAACCCCAAAAGGTTCGGTTGTTTCAATGACAAACTGTAAGGGTAACCCTTGGCCAGCCCCGGGGAGAGAAGGAGGTTGAAAAACAGCAATTTTCGCACCTGCAATCTGGGAAAGAAGATCTTGAACTTTTGGTTGCAATTGAGATGCAGTGACCTTTCGCTCATTCCAAGGCTTCAAAACCATCCCACCAAGGCTGATGTTAAGACCATTGAGCCCATCCAATTGAAAAACATGGTCCATTTCAGGGAAGCTTGTAAAAGCATTATAGACTTGTTGGGAATAAAGTTGGGTTTGTTTTAAGCTAGCATTAGGGGATGCGGTGAGTTGAGAAATGATAATTCCTTGATCTTCTTGGGGAGCAAGCTCGGTTTTTGAATGCACATAGAGAAAATAAATACTCACAAATACAATCAAAGCGAACACGGCCGTTACGGAAAGGTGGTTCAGAGAACTATGTAACGTTCTTCCATAGCCCCCTTCCAATCTGCCGAATTGATGGTCAATAAAAGTTGCAAAACGGCCTTGTTCTTTGCTTTTCAAGAATTTGGAACACATCATGGGGGAGAGGGTTAATGCAATAACGGCGGAAACGGCGACCGCTCCCGCAAGCGTAAAGGCAAATTCCGTGAAGAGAGCCCCTGTGAGCCCTCCCATAAAACCAATAGGAACGTAAACCGCAATCAAAACAACCGTAATGGCAATAATGGGGTTGGCTAATTCTCGCGCCCCTAAAAGCGCAGCCTCAAACGGTTTCATCCCCTCTTCGATATGGCGGTATATATTTTCAACGACAATAATGGCATCATCTACGACAAGACCAATGGAGAGCACTAAAGCTAAAAGTGTTAACAAGTTAATCGAATAACCAAGGAGAAGCATAATAAAAAAGGCCCCAATGAGGGAAAGCGGGATTGCCATAATGGGAACAATCACTGTCCGAAAAGACCCCAGAAATAGAAAGATCACCAAAATAACAATTGCGACCGCTTCGGTTAAGGAATGCTCAACCTCGTGAATGGATGCATTTACGTATTTCGTTGAATCATAAACAATTTTCCCCTGTAAGCCTTCGGGAAATTGAGCCTGAATTGAGGGGAAAATGGCACGAACGTTTTCAACGACGGTCAGGAGATTAGCTGCTGGAGCAACCTTAATACCAATGTAAACAGCTTCTTTTCCTTCAAATTTAACAGCTGTGTCATAGTTTTCAGCGCCTAAGGAGACTGTTGCCACATCTTTGAGTCGAATAATGGCATTGTTTTCAGCTTTTACAATCAGATTGCGAAACGCTTCAATGGTCTCTAAGCCCGTATTGGTGATTAAGTTGACGGTAACCATTTGACCGTCTGTTCGACCCACCGCTGAAATAAAATTGTTGGCGGCTAAAGCGTTGGAAACATCAGACGGTGTAACACGATATGCTGACATTTTAACCGGGTCCAACCATGCACGCATGGCAAATTGCCTGCCGCCGAGAATTTCTGCTACTTGAACATCCGGCACAGCTTGAAGCTTGGGTTGGACAACCCGAAGGAGATAGTCTGTAATTTTGTTGCTGGGAAGGACATCACTATAAAATCCCATATACATAGCATCCAGAACTTCTCCAATCGCAACGGTGACCACAGGTAATTGAGCGTCCTTGGGGAGCAGGTTTAAAACCGCATTGACTTTCGTATTAATCTCCGTCAACGCTTTTTCTGGATCATAATTAAGCCTGAGGGTTGCTTGAATAACGCTGACGCTTTGGTTGCTACTAGAGGTCAGATAATCAATCCCATTGGCTTGGGCGATAGATTGCTCAAGAGGTGTTGTAATAAAGCCTGCAACCAGTTCTGGGTCGGCCCCTGTATAAACAGTTGTCACAGTGACAACTGCATTTTGTGTAAAGGGAAATTGACGGATCGGGAGCAGATCAAGGGAACGTAATCCTAAAACAAGGATCATCAAACTGACTACCGTCGCAAGAACGGGTCGATGAATGTATAAGTCCGTAAACTTCATCGAAAAACCTTATTCATTTGGCGTCTGTGGTGCGGGATTATTGCTCGGCACAACCGCATTATTGATAACCACAGTGCTTCCATTTTTAAGTTTTAGTTGGCCCGCCATAACAACCATATTGCCCTTTTCCAAGCCTTTTAAGACCTGAACTTGGTCTCCTCGCGTTTCGCCTAAGGTGATAAATTTTTGAGTGGCTGTATAAACCGTTTCTCCTTTTTTATCTTTCTCTTTTTCTTTCAAAAGATAAACCAAATCGCCGTAGGGATTATAACTGACGGCCGTTTGGGGAATGGTCAGGTATTCTTTTGGAGACCCCGTGCTGATTTCAACCACCCCATACATCCCGGGAAATAACCGGTGGTCTAGATTTGAAAGTGTGGCTTCGACTTCTACATTGCGTGTCAGGGGATCCACTTTCGGATTCATTGATGTAATTTTTCCTTCAAATGAAGTGCCAGAATAGGTGTCCGTTGTGAGGATTATGGTCTGATTCATTGCAATTTGAGGAAGTGCCTGCTGAGGTAAATAAAAATTCACATAGATGGGATCCAGCGCCTGGAGCGTCACAACCTTATCGCCAGGATTTAAATATTGACCCAGGTTAACCGCGGAAATACCCAGACGTCCCTTGAAGGGCGCCGGAATTGTTTTCTTCGCAATGATGGCCTTTTGTTGTGCGACTTGCGCTTTTTTGCTTTTAAGATCAGCCTCATCTGCATCCAGCGTTGCTTGGCTTACGCTTTGTGCGGCGAGTTGTTTCTTATCACGCTTATATGTGATTTGAGCAAGCTCTGCCTGCGCTTCCAGGGATTGAAGTTGGGCGATTTCGGCGTCCGCATTTAGCTCAAGAATCGTCTCGCCTGCTTGAATGTTCTGACCGGGAACAAACTGGATGGTTTTGATGAGGCCTGCAATTTCGGTCGTGATGTCAACCCCGTTAATGGCGCGCAGACTTCCTGTAGCGACAAGCTTGGGCTGCCAGGATTCAGCTGTAACAGTCATGGCCGATACGGTTACAGGTGGCATAACATGCCCATCCATATATTTTTTTATCATGTAATATTGAAAGGCCTTGTAAGCAAAAATACTCCCAAACAAAAGCCCTGTAAGAACAAGCATGATGATCATGCGCTTGGATATCATGTGTTTTCGTTGAATGATGAGTTTGGGCTCTCTTGTCATGTTTTAAGGAATCTTACAAAGAGGCTTGCGATTCCACCATCCACCGCCTAAGGCCTGGAAAAGAGCTGCCGTATCCGCATACCGCGCCGCTTGAGCCTGGATACGACCAATGCTCGCCTGGTGATATTGTCTCTCCGCATCAAGGTAACTCAGATAACTCACAGCCCCTAGCTTATATTGGGTTTCCGTAAGAGCGAGGGTTTTTGAAGCGGCCGTTTCAGCTTCCGTTTGAACTTGAAGTTGCTCGGCATCAATCTCAAGGGCGCGCAGAGTATCCGCAACGTTTTGAAAGGCTTGAAGAACGGTTTGTTTATATTGGGCAAAGGCTTGCTCAAAGGCTGCAATGGTAGCTTCTCGTTTTGCAACCAGCGCTCCCCCTTGGAAAATGGGCTGAAGGAGATTCGCCGTAATGTCCCAAATGTTTGAATTATGTTCGAAAAGGGTCTTCAAGCGATCCGAGAGAAAACCATAACTTCCCGTCAACGTGATTTGCGGAAACAAGTTGGCTGTGGCAACACCAATTTGAGCGCCCGCGGAATGGAGAAGAGCCTCGGAAGCTCTGATATCCGGGCGTTGCCGAACGAAATCGGAAGGAAGGCTAACAGGAAGATCGGTCGGCAATTTTAAGTCATTTAGATTAAATGAAGGAAGACAACTTTCGCTGGGTAAGTCTCCCATCAGGACAGCAAGGGCATGACGGGTTTTCGATAACGCATTTCGAAGGGGTTGAAGGGTCGCACGGGTTTGAGCCAATTGGGTTTCTTGGGCAAGGACCTCTAAACGGGAAGCCCCGCCCAAATCAAATTTCTTTTCTGTAATGTTGAGCACTCTTTCTTGGGCGACGATTAGGGCTTCTGTTGCCTGAAGTTGGGCTCGCAAGGACGCTTCTGTAATGGCAGCCGTCACAACGTTGGAGGTTAAGGTAAGATAAGTCGCTTCCACTTGAAAGATTTGATAATCAACCTGGGCTTCTGAAGATTCGATCTGACGACGAATCGCCCCAAAGAGATCCAACGTATAAGAGACATTTGTCGTCGCGTTATAAAGGTTAAAGGTGACGGGTTGGGATTGCACATCAAAGATAGCAGGGTTGAATCGCTGTCTTTCGGGCGTGAGTTGAATATTAACAAAAGGAAAAAGAGACGCCACTGAAACCTGTAAATTAGCCTCTGCCTGGCGGAAGGCTGCCTGGGCGGCCTGAAGGTTAGGGCTATTGATAAGAGCCCTTTGAATCAGGGCATTCAAGGACTTCGAATGAAAAAGCGTCCACCAACACCCGGGAATATCCATTCCTTCAACGAAAAATTGAGTTTGTCCTCCAGGCCCTTTCGTCTCCACTGTTTTTTCGGGGAGCGCAGATTCCGTATAGGAATCCGTTTGAGGCGGCAGTGGCGTCTCAAAATCAGGACCCACGGCGCAGCCTGCCAAAACCAAGATTGAGCAAAATAGGAATGATAAAAAGCGCAAGTGAAGCGTTCCCTTAATAGTTTTTTATGTGCTTTTCTGGATTGCCACGGCCCCTGACGGAACCTCGCAATGACGGAAAAAGAACGTCATTGCAACCCCTTCGAAAGCGGGGGAAAGCAATCCAGGCATTTTCAAGTTGGGTAATGTTCTACACAGCCAAAAAGCCATTTTGTTTGGATGATATTATATTTGTTTCGATCGGGATATACCTTTTTGAAGGGTACATGCGCTCACAGGAATGAGAAAGAAAAAAAGACCCTTATTAAGATTAAGGGTCTTTCTAAACTATTATAATGCTTTTGTTACTTTATATTTAGGTGCTTGTTGGCAGTCCTTACTACATGCTCCTGATTTAAGAAGCCCCTCGCAGGTGTCATTATCTAACAAGAAGTCATTTACACATTCTGTAACCGCTAGTATGTGATCCGTAGTATTTACACAATCCTTACATGCATCCGCGAAGCTTGCATTCGAAGCCATACAAGTGAAGCTAAGCATAGCCATTGCAAATAAATAATTTTTCATCATTTCCTCCATATTAGGGTGCTTTTGGTATTATTACCGAAAGCCTATTTTTCAGCATTTCATAAAAACATTAAAAAACCATTAAATCTCAACCCGTTGTGCTATACTTTTTCACGGATAAAAAAAGAGGTTCCCCATTCCTCCCTTTAAATTTATTCATTTCTTGACCTCGTTACGAATACGACCCTCCCTGTGGGATGGGGTGGCATTGGTTCTTGTCATCACGGGGTTGACCCTTTTCATCTGGGGAAGCCGGAAAATGGCGGTTCCTTTTGAAATAACGGAGAACGTCGCCCTCTCCCTTGATCCGTGGAATCTGCCTTATTACGCTTTACAGACCGTCTTGCGGATGTTTTTTGCCCTTCTCCTATCGCTGACATTTAGCTTTGCGTACGCCAGCATTGCTGCCAAAAGTAAAAAGGCGGAGCAGGTTTTAATCCCCCTTTTAGATATTCTCCAATCCGTACCTATTTTAGGGTTCTTATCCATTACGGTGGTGGGGTTTATCTCCCTTTTCCCAGGGAGCCTTCTTGGGGTGGAATGCGCCTCTATCTTTGCGATTTTTACATCCCAAGCCTGGAATATGACTTTTAGTCTTTACCAATCTTTCATCAATGTCCCGAAAGAACTGACTGAGGTCGCAACGCTTTATCATCTTTCCCCATGGCGACGATATTGGCGGCTTGAAGTTCCCTATGCCGTACCTCAACTTATATGGAACACCATGATGGGGGTTTCAGGAGGATGGTTTTTTGTTGTCGCTTCCGAAGCCATTACGGTCTCGGGGAATACCCTCTTTCTTCCAGGGATAGGATCTTACATTGCCTTGGCCGCTAAAGAGGAATCAATCAGCGCTATCCTTTATGCCATTTTGACCATGCTGATTGTGATTCTTTTGTATGATCAACTTCTTTTCCGTCCCCTTTTGGCGTGGAGTGATAAGTTTAAAGCTGAACTTACGGCCCAAGAAAACCTCCCCAGCTCTTGGGTCTTAACGATGATCAGACGTGCTGCTTTTTTTCAAGTTTTTAATCGGATTTGGTTCGGTTTTTTAGGGGTTTTAGATAAAATTTTTCAAGCCTTCAGTCTGAAATTTTCCGCATTCGAAAGAGGGTATCAATACACCTATACTTTCCTTAGCAAAATCGTTGCTTTTTCTTTTCTTTTTCTGTTCGTTTTTGTCTTTCTGTTTTATGGCCTGCAAGGCTATTCCTATATCTTCGGAAACATTTCTTTTGAGGAAATTCAGCACGTTTTCTTTTTAGGGTTTATCACCCTTATAAGAGTCGTGACCTTATGTGCTCTTGCATCCCTTATCTGGGTTCCTATTGGTGTTTATATTGGGTTGAATGGAAGGCTAACGCGTTTGTTGCAACCATGGGTTCAGTTTATGGCAGCATTTCCTGCCAATCTTTTCTTTCCGATTGTGGTTCTTTTTATTGTTAAAAATCAGCTGAATCCTGACATATGGCTAAGCCCGCTCATGATCTTAGGGGCCCAATGGTATATCTTATTTAATGTGATTGGAGGATCCTCCGTCATTCCCTTTGATTTTCAAGAACTGGCAAAAAACTTCCACGTGAAAGGATGGCTTGAATGGAAAAAGCTTTATTTACCAGCCGTTTTCCCTGCCTACGTTACGGGACTTATTACGGCCGCAGGTGGATCATGGAACGCAAGCATCGTGGCCGAATATGTCACATGGGGGAATAAGACACTTGAAGCCACTGGTGTCGGGGCTTATATCGCTGAAGCCACAGCCGCAGGCGACCGTCCTCGCATCTTGCTAGGCGTTGTCATGCTTTCCTTTTATGTATTGGTTTTAAACCGTCTTTTTTGGCACCCCCTTTATGTCTTTGCAACAACACGTTATCGTTTGGATTAGGGGGCATTCATGGCAAAAGATTTATTAACAATCAACAATATCACCAAGCAGTTTGGTGATCCCCAAATGCCTGCGCTTATCCTCGATAATATCCAAATAAGTATCAAGGAAAAGGAGTTTGTCGCTATTTTAGGCAAATCCGGCTGCGGTAAGTCCACCCTTTTACGGATCATTGCGGGCCTGATTGAACCTAATGAGGGAGAGGTTCTCTATGAAGGGGAAAAATTCACACCATCTTCCCCTCGTATTGCCATGGTTTTCCAATCTCATGCTCTTTTTCCCTGGCTCAATGTCCTGGAAAATGTCGAGCTTGGCCTTGAAGCCTTAGGGTTACACCCCACGACAAGACGCAAGCGAGCTCTCGATGCGATCGACCTTATTGGTCTTGATGGATATGAGTCTGCCTATCCGAAAGAGCTCTCAGGCGGCATGCGCCAACGCGTTGGCTTTGCACGAGCACTTGTTGTTAATCCCGATGTTTTGCTCTTGGATGAGCCTTTCTCAGCTTTAGATATTCTCACCGCCGATAACATTCGCAATGACCTTATGGAACTTTGGATTGAAAAACGCATCCCCACAAAAGCCATCATTATGGTTTCTCACAACGTCATTGAAGCGGTAGAACTTGCAAGCCGGCTTGTGATTCTGGGACATGACCCGGGACGCGTTCTCACGGAAATTGAAGTCCCTCTTCACTATCCGAGGGATGAAACAAGCCACCATTTTCAAGACCTGGTGGATAAGGTGTATACCACACTTCTGACAACAGCAGAATATCCTTCGCCGGGAAAAAAGGGTAAACCAACAAAGATTGGAATGGATTATCGATTGCCAGATGTTTCCATTCATAAGCTTCAAGGATTGATGGATGTGCTGATGGAGTCGCCCTATCATGGCAAGGCCGATATCTTTGCCTTGGCGGCGTCAGAAAGTCTTTCAGCAAAAGAATCATTACCCCTTTTTGAAACACTCGAACTTTTAGGATTTGCTCAAATTTCTCAAGGTGATATTGAGCTCACCGACTCAGGCAAGGCAATGTGTAAGGCTGATATTCTCGAGCGGAAAAAGGTTTTTGCGTATCATCTGTTGCGCCACATTTCATTAGCGCACCATATTTATCATGTGCTGCAAGATCTCCCCCAGCAACGGGCTCCAAAAGAGAAATTTGTAAAGGAGCTAGAGAATCTCATGCCGATGGAAGATGGCCTCAAAACACTTTCCGTTATCATCAACTGGGGACGATATGCGGAGCTTTTTGCTTATAATACGCAAACAGACATGTTAAGTCTTGAAAACCCGGAAATGGAGGGATGATAATTTATTTCTTTCGGAATGTATCAAGAGAGACAACATTATCCGAATTGTCTACGGCAGTGATTTGCGGCTCTGGTTTTTCTTCCGCTTCCACAAAAGGTGGAGGGGTGAACTGAAGACCGAACTTGGCATGAGGATCCATAAAGCTTAAAAGGGCATGAAAAGGGACGTAAATACGTTCTTGGGAATCACTAAAGCTAAGAGTAATATAAAATCCATGGGCATCGACTTCAAGTCCCCAATATTGATGCTGAACGACGATCGTCATTTCTTCAGGATGGCGCTCCCTGAGGTAATCTGCGAGTTGGACACCGGAGTAGTCTGTTTTGAAGGCAATATAAAAATGATGGTTACCAGGAAGACCCTCAACCACTGTCACTTCAAGAGCTTCACGAACAACGTTCCTTAGCCCCTCTTGAACCATCTCTTCATAATTAAACCCGTCCACTCACATCTTCCTTATATTTGAACCAGTGAGGGGCTTCTGTTGCCCGGTGCCCCTCGAACCGCGATCGTTTTATAGGATTAAGCAGCTACAGACGCAGCAACTTGTGTCCCATTGTTAGCCGCAAACAAGTTCGCAGGCATACGACCAAATGCATTAAAGTTTTTTGCATTTATATGTTTAGCCCGATAACGGTGGTACAATGCCGAGTGAAAATCTTACCTTTACTACGCACGTCGATCCTGATTCACCCCCATAATTTTCATGGTGGAGGTGCCGGGTTCCGCCCCCGGGTCCGTAACGCCTATTCCGAAAGACGTTTATCACTATAGTCAAGTTCCCTTGACATCTTATATATAAGTCTTTTTCTAAGAACTTTAAAGAGGTGTTTTTAGAAGTTTTTGAAAGAACTTGATTTTTAACTTTTCATATATTGATCCAGACCTAAGACATGTATTTCTTCTGAAAGTTTATAAGAAACATCACCAGGTACGACAACCGTGAGATTTTGGAGTCCCAGCGTTTCAAGGGCAGAATGCATGGATTTTGTTGCTTTTGGCGTGTCTGCATATTTAAACTCAAACGCTCGTTTTTGACCTTCCTTAACAATTAATAGGTCAAGTTCTGCTCCTGCCTGAGTACCCCAAAAATAACAATCCTCTGCATCTGCACTATAATGGCGAATAGTTTCTTCCAAAGCAAATCCTTCCCAAGAGGAGCCACGATTGGGATGGCCAATCAAATTTTCAGAGGTAAATCCAATTAAGGAATGATACAACCCGCTATCTCTTACATATATTTTAGGAGATTTCACTTGCCTTTTGCTAATGTTGACAAACCATGGTCTTAAAATGCGAATCATAAAAGTATCATTTAAAATTTCTAAATATCGCCTTGCTGTCATATCCGATATGCCCAAGGATCTCCCTATTTCTGTAAAATTCGCAATATTTCCATGATAATGAGCAATCATCATCCAAAATTGTCTCATCAACTTGGGATTAATCTGTATCCCCAGCATTTGTAAATCGCGTTCAAGGAATGTGAAAATGTATTGTTTTCTCCATTTTTGACTCTGACTCTCCGTTGAGGATAAGTATGACCTTGGGAATCCACCTCTTAACCAAAGATTATAGCTTTCTTGAGTTTCAGATACATTAAAAGGCGTTAGCTCGATATAAGCAATTCTTCCGGCCAACGTTTCTGAAGATTGATGAATCAAATCACGTGATGCACTTCCCAGGATGAGAAACTTTTTATCTGTGTAATCAGATAAATAACGAATATAGGGAAACAATTCAGGACGTCTTTGAATTTCATCGATTACGATCAATCCATTCAAGGGCTCTAAGGCAAGCTTTGGGGCGGCAAGCTCATTTAAATGATCCGGATTTTCAAGGTCAAAAAAATGAACAGGATGCTTATAGATTTCTGAAAATTCTCGTGCGAGAGTCGTTTTCCCGCACTGTCGTGGCCCAAGAATAGCGCATACAGGCATTATTTGTGTATATTCAAAGAGTTCTTTGATAAAGTGTTCTCTTTTTATCATTGTAAATCCAAAGCCTCATGTTGAATTTACAATGATAAATTATACGCAATCTGTCAAGTTCCTTGATAAAATGCTCTCTTTTTATCATTGTAAATCCAAAGCCTCATGTTGAAATTACAAGGATAAAAAATCATTTTACTTTCAAAAGATTTTTAAGCAAATACAATTTTTCCAAAGCCTCTTTCGGCGAAAACTCATCCGGATTTAATTCCCCCACAGCCTTCTCTAAGGGAGAGGGGACATTATAAGCTTCAATAAAGAGAGGAAGGGGCTGAGATGCCAATTTTGGTTTAGGCTTTGTTTCTTCCAGGGTTGCCAAAACTTCTTCAGCTCTTTTGACAACTGAAGGAGGGAGTCCCGCTAACTTTCCCACATGAATCCCATAAGATTTATCAGCTGTGCCTTTGGTGATTTCATGGAGGAAAACAATTTGTTCCTCCCACTCTCGAATTTTCACCGTATAACAACTGACACCTGCTAAAGATTGTTCAAGGGAGGTCAGCTCATGATAATGGGTTGCAAAAAGGGAACGAGCCTGATTCACATGAACCAAGTATTCCACACAAGCCCACGCAAGAGACAGGCCATCAAAGGTAGCGGTTCCACGACCAATTTCATCTAAAATAACAAAACTTCGAGGCGTTGCTTGATTCAGAATGATCGCTGTTTCGGTCATCTCAACCATAAACGTGGACCGACCCCGCGCCAGGTCGTCAGATGCACCAACTCGGCTGAAAATCCGATCAATTAATCCGATATGGGCTTTTTTTGCAGGGACATACATGCCCATGTGGGCCATCAAGGCAATCAAGGCATTCTGTCTTAAAAACGTACTCTTACCTGCCATATTCGGACCCGTAAGCAACCAAAGTCCCTCCAGATGACATCCATTGGGAATAAAAGATATTCCTTGTGGCAGAAGAGCTTCCACGACTGGGTGACGTCCTTCCTCAACCTCAAAAGCCAATGTTTCATCCAACACAGGTTTTACATAATTTTTTTGAAGAGCTAAGTGCGCATGACTAGCTGACACATCAAGGATTGCAAGGGCGCGGGCCGTTTCAATAATCTCGGAAGCCCTACTCACGACTTCATCCACTAAATCCTGAAAAAGGCGTAGTTCAAGAGCCAAAGCTTGATCCAGGGCACCTATAATTTTCTTTTCAAGTTCTGCAAGTTCCGCCGTTGTAAAGCGCATCGCATTTGCCATGGTTTGCCGGTGGATAAAGGCAGGGCCCAGTTTATCCTTATGAAGACTCGTCACTTCCACATGGTAGCCAACGATATTATTATGCTTAATCTTTAAGGAAGGAACACCTGTCTCGGCGATATATTTTTGCTGAAGAGCTTCAAGCGCTCCCTTACTATCTTCTTTTAATGTCAAAAGTTCATCTAAAGGAGGGTGGTATCCGGGGCGAATAAACCCTCCATCCCTGACCAAATGGGGAAGCTCATCCTTAAGGGCTCGCGTCAAACGCTCAGTTACCTCTTCATAATGCCCCAGACGATTCAAGATAGCTTTAAGGCTTTCTGGAATAGCGTGTCCTGAAAAAATCTTTTGGAGGTCAGGAAGAAGTTTAAGTCCGCGATGAAGCGCTGCCAAATCCCGGGGACCGCCCCGCCCCCACGTCAGGCGAGAAAGCGCGCGCTCAAGGTCGGGGCAACAGACTAAAACCGCTCGTAAAGCTTGAATGAGAGAAAGGTTTTCATAAAGAAAATCCACACATGCAAGGCGTTTATGAAGAGCTTTTAGATCCGTTAGGGGTGCCGCTAAATGATGGGAAAGAAGCCGTGCTCCCATCGGGGTTGTGGTTTGGTCAATGACATCTAAAAGACTTCCCCTTTTTTCGCCAGAAAGAGAGGTATGGAGCTCTAAGTTTCGCCTCGTTGCGGCGTCCAGTTCAAGTTGGTCCCCTTCTTTAAGTCGTCTTGGAGGCTTTAGGGAAGGTATATCTTTCTTTTGGGTAAGGCGAATGTAGTCAACAAGGGCTCCACAAGCTGCAATCTCTTGGGGCTTAAAATCTCCGAAAGCTTCCAGCGTTTCAACGCCATAAAGATCCTTAAGACGCTCAAGGCCATTTTGACCATCAAAACGACTTGAGGGTAAGGGCGTAAGACGTTTTTTAAGCTCTTGAAAAAGCTCATAAAGCTCAGGTGTTTTTAAAAAAGAATCGGGAAGAAGAAGTTCCCCCGGTTTTAAACGGGCAAGCACGGTCTCTAGAAGCGGAAGGGAGGTTGATTCCACAAAAAAATCACCAGTCGAAATATCAATGGAGGCAAGACCAATGGCCCCTCCTTTGCTTGGGATAAGGGCCGTCAGGAAGTTATTTTGACTGGCCTCCAGAAGACCTTCTTCCGTGAGTGTGCCTGGTGTTACCACCCTGATCACGTCCCGCATCAAGGGCCCCTTTGATTTGCGGGATGAAGCCTCTTCTGTTTGTTCACAAATAGCAACCCGGAACCCTTGGCGAATCAGGCGCGCTAAGTAATGATCACTGGCGTGAGCTGGAACACCACACATGGGAATATCTTCCCCTTCTTTTCCTTTTCCGCGGCGGGTGAGTGCAATATCAAGGGCTTTTGAGGCTAAAATCGCATCCTCAAAAAAAAGCTCATAAAACTCACCCATGCGATAAAACAAGAGACAAGTAGGATATTGGGCCTTAATTACCGAATACTGCGCCATCATCGGCGTTTGAGAGGAAGATATGGGCTCTGCAACACTCATAAGCGAATCAAACGATCAAGAAGAATAAGCATCTGTTGATTAATATTTGCGTAATTATGATGCAATATTTCACCTTGGCTTTGAGTAAATTGACGCGCCGGCGTTTCAAAATCAACATGCTGTATGCATACTATTTTCATTTTAATTTTCCTATGAACATAATTTAAGACTTTAGGAAACAGTCCTTAAATAAGCCCCTCTTGGATAATTTGGTATTTTATACTCCGGCACAAGTGCATGCAGAAGGCGAAAGACCGAATCATTATCCTGATCTTTTGCAATTTTCTCAAGCTCGTGAAGAGCTCGTGTTAAAAAGCCATAGTCGGCCGTGCGCGGTGCGCCCAACAAAATATTGGTATTATTAGTAGGAAGCAGGTGTTCTGACGCATGAAAAAGTTCTTCAAAAAGCTTTTCCCCTGGTCTCAATCCCGTAAAGTTAATTTCAATATCCACATCGGGCTTAAGTCCTGCTAGGGTTATCATTTGACGTGCCATATCGACAATTTTTACTGGCTCTCCCATATCCAGCACAAATACACGACCGGCTTGAATTGAGGAAGTCAGAGCAAAGGTCATAGCTTGGAGCACGAGCTCAACGGCTTCATGAACGGTCATAAAATAGCGCATCATCTCAGGATGGGTGATCGTTATAGGACCGCCCTTTTCAATTTGTCGCTTAAAAAGAGGAACGACTGAACCAGAAGATCCTAAAACGTTACCAAAGCGTACGCTGGCATACCGCGTCCCATTGGGTTTTTGTCGTTCAAGAATATCCAAGGCTTGGCAATAACATTCGGCGAGACGTTTCGTAGCTCCCATAGCACTGGTTGGGTTGATCGCTTTGTCTGTTGAAATAAGCAACATGCCCTTTACCTTAAAATCACGACAAGCATCTGCCACATTCTGAGTCCCTATAACATTGGTAAGCGCTCCTTGAGAGGGGTTTTCCTCAACCAGAGGCACATGCTTGAGCGCCGCTGCATGAAAGACAAGGTCAGGTTTGAATGTTGAGATCACTTGGCGCATACGTTCTCGGCAGGCCACGTCTCCTAAGATGTTTTCTCGGGGTAATTTTGGGTAACGCTCACTTAAGTCTAAATCTGCCATATATAAAAGGTATTCGCTATGATCAATAAGACAGAGGTGAGACGGATCAAATGCTGCAATTTGCCGAACCAGTTCTCCCCCAATGGTTCCCCCAGCACCCGTCACAAGTATTCTTTTTCCCTCAATCATGGCCCACATGCTATTCCGATCAAGACTGGCTTGGGGCCTACCCAAAAGGTCTTCTATCGCAACAGGCCTTACACGCGGCTTTGCTGAGGGGGCTGTAATTTCACTGATATGGGGAAGACGCGTAAGCTGGAGATCTAAAGAGCCGGCTAAATTTAAAAGTGATTTAAGGTCTTTCCCGCTCAAATTTTCATCCGCCACAATCAGCATATCAACGGATTTATTTTTTTTCTTGAGGTCTTCAATTAAAGTAGGAATTTCAGAAACTGTACCGATTACGCTCACATGATGGATCTTTTGCCCTTTGTGAACATTTTTGTATCCAATGATACCTAAAAGCTCATAAGCATCATCATTTTGGCGCAAAATTTCCCGGATAAAAAGTTCAGTTTGATCACCTGACCCAACGATAAGTGCTGTTTTTGTTATAAGATGACGGGAAGACGGCGTTTTATTGCGATACTGACAGTACATCCGATAAAAAAGGCGAGGGGCACCCAAAAATGCTATCAAGACAAACCAGTTGATAAAAGGTGTAGACCGGGGAAGAGAAAGATCCTGTGGCAAAAAAAACATGACAGGCAGATACAAAAGGGTAATGTATGTTACAGACAATGAAATAGAAACAAGGTCCCCCAAAGAGGCATACCGCCACATTCCTCTATAAACATGCTTCCCTAAAAAAATTGAAATCCCAAATAATACATAAAGAAGAGTATTGAGAGCGATGGTAGATGTTGAAATTTGAGAAATATCGTCTCCTAACCGTAAGAAGAGAGAGACTAGAAGACTTAAAATAACAATAAATACATCGTGTGATAACGTTAAAGCCGATCTGCTTTGGAAAACATACGAAAGGATTCGTATGCTCTTTTTCTTTGATTTCTTAAGATAAAAATGAATCATTCGCATTGAAAATGACTAACTCGTTAATGATACGCACAATTTATAAGAACATTTTGTATTTGTCACTGAGAAAAAACGCGCTCCCCCTTATAACCTCCTTGACCGGAGGCTCAAGGAACAGATAAACTTCAAAAAGGTGGCCGGGTGGCAGAGTGGTGATGCAGAGGACTGCAAATCCTTGTATACCGGTTCGATTCCGGTCTCGGCCTCCATAAAAAAATAGCTGGTCGATTGAAAAAGACTTTGCTATAAACACCATCACATTCCCCGGTAGCTCAGTCGGTAGAGCAAGTGGCTGTTAACCACTGGGTCGGCGGTTCGAGTCCGTCCCGGGGAGCCAGCGAAAGCTAGACTTTATTCACAAAACATAAAAAGCTCAAAAATTCCCGGTGCCGCACTGGTGCCGCAAAGCGATAGAGTGAACTGCCAAATATAATTCCAAAAAAGTATGTTAAAGATGATAAAAAAAGGGAGGGATAATGTGGATTGCATATAAAGACTTTTCTTCGAGCTTTTTAGAAGAGCATCACGAATATGTTCTTTGTGATGTGCTCCACCAGATTATGGCCTTTCTTCTCTTCCCCCTCAATTGTTCCTGTAAGCCTATTTGCTTGTGTGAAGAGGAAAGAGAAGAAGTTGTTCTTTCATTAAACATAGAGCGTTTTAATCAGGCTGAAGATCAAGGAGAAGATGACCTTGATACGATTAGGCTTCTTTTAAGAATTCCTGATGATAGGGTTCTCCGAAGGACTCGTGGAAAAGCCTATCCCCTTTGGCTGATTCAAGAGGAACTTAAAAAGCGAGAAGAAGAAAATCACTTTAAAATCGTTGATCGTCTCATGTGGGTTCTTCTTCGCCAGGGTGCAACTTACCAGGAGCTATATAAAGTAAGAAAAGGGAGCCTCAATGAAGCCGTAGAGATGATTTTAGGAAAGACGCCTTTAAAAACAAAAGTTATTGAGCTTCAAAACCCCGATTATCTTTGTGGGGAAAAAGGATATGTAGCCTATTTCAGTAAATATAAGTCCGTAGCTCACTTTATTTCGGCTTTAGAATTGATGAGACGAGAAGAATCCCAAGGGAAGAAGTTTACATTATCCAAAATCAAGCCTGATCAAATTGAGAGATTTTTAATCCTTGCCCATTGGTTGAGGGTTAAGTTTCTTGAGTTAGAAACACCAAATAGTAAGGAGAAAAACTTATTCTCCGAAGAGGCGATTATCCCTCTTCCCGTCTGGGTCAATAGTAACGAGATTCATATTCCCATTGAGTCGTATAAAGACAAAATTGCTGAAGCCTACAGTAAAAGTGTGGTTGTTGATCCGCGTTTGAAAGTAAGGAACTCAGAGAAAAAATGAAATTGGGTTTTCAGTTTTATAAAAAGGAGTTAGTCGCTGCTAATGACTATCTTTGAGATTCCGCGAAAATAATCGAAGTCTTTTATAGTAGACCTGCTGCGAAAGTTGAAATTTTAGTAAAAATGTAGGAAAGTATGGGGTCCTAATTGCAGAAAAGAAACCCCATGTCCTTAAGATAC
>Ga0299912_10001408_pt1 | contig 19376 bp, 21 predicted proteins | sample RVTome_2_FD_207667 | JGI IMG/M metagenome (GOLD analysis project Ga0299912, IMG submission 207667) | Soil microbial communities from uranium-contaminated site in the Upper Colorado River Basin, Wyoming, United States - RVT95D214 (version 2) ... | reverse complement strand
ATGCATTATTAAATAGGTAAGCTCATTGTTAGCGTCTTTACCATTCCTATCTACTCCCCCTAAAGTCACCCTGCACCCTACGGCCCCCGAACCGCTGAGTCTTGTGTAAGTAGGTGGGACGGACTCAACGGCTGCCAATTTGCCCCAGAAAGTGGCAAGTAATTCTGCTGCCTGTTGACGAATGATCTTCCCTTGTTCCAGGTCCGATCTATAGAAGGGATACAAATACTGATCCATTCGCCCAAGTATAGCTCCGGCTCCATCACCATCTTCTAGGTATAACCCGAGGTGGATGAACCTCACACTTTGTAGGGCTTCCCAAAAGTTGCGAGATGGATTCTCAGGCACGTGCTCACATACTTCCGCAATGGTTTCAAGTTCCTTCTTCCTCTCGATATCTGTTTCCTGAGCAGCCATTTGTCGTGCCAATTCGGCATATCGTCTAGCCCACCTAATTTCAGCCTCGCAACATATTTTTGTAGCACGTAGAAATTGATATCTCTTTCCATCCTCAACGGAGGTAAATTGAAGCTGAGAGATTTCCTGATCAATTTCGGCAATGATACCTCTTAGCCCCTGTTGTAGCACTTTGTTGTAATCTGCATTTGGAGAATAACTCGTAAGAATTCCGTGAGCCCTAACGCATACATCAAAAATAATATTTTCATATATCGGCCCCATTACTTCTCGAATTTGCTGCAACATGATGTCCCCAGGGCTTCTGCCCTTCCAGTAATAGGTATCCTCTATAATTGTTTTAAGACCCTCTTCACTGATCACACCCTGGGTTTGCTCAGCTCTCAGTCTGCGGTCACCCTCTTCTTTCTCGAGGCCTACTCGCGAGCTAAAGTCTAACTGCAATCCGACTCCGCGTGGGAAAGCGGTTTGGGAGCCTACAATGAGCTCGTGATCGAAAATGACTATGGGTATTTCATCACAGATCTTCGCAAAGAGCTTTGCCCTTCTAATATGAAGGGATTGACCTTCTGTTTCTTTCCATGACTCAGTTGCTAAATGTGACCGCATTGGGCAAATCTGCGCCTTGCTGTTGAAATACCGCTCGCGAAAAGCTTCTATTCTTGGTGTGATCACATTGATACAGTCAATATCCTGCTGGTATTCGTTTAACACTGTAACCATTGGTTCATTCCTCTTTCTCTAATGGAAATTATATACACTAATTTGATAATGTCAATATGTAATATTAACATTGTATTCATAATTTTAATAGAAAGAGTTCACAGCCTTTCCATCTAAATTAACAAAATGGTGGATTCAAAACATAACTCCTATTATCCTGTCTTGGCGTTATCACCTGAGGCAAGAGTTCAACTATGGCGGGATAGTGCCGCATGTATGGATCTATGCGGGACACAATGATCTAAATATCTCATTTCATTTCATAATAAATCAAATCGCCATAAGAGCGGGCTTTAATTTCCCCTTCTTGAATCAAGGGACTGAGATATTCCTCAAGTTTATACTGAGAGATTCCCATCCCTTTTGAGAGATCCGTTAAAGAAAGAGGCCGCCGTCGAAGAATTTTCACTATTTTATCTCTTAGATCTCTTTCAGAGACAGATGGAAGATGACGATCGAATTCTGAGATGATAGAAGCTCTCTCGCCGAAAAAGGCCTTGATTTTTTCCAACCCTTTCTGGCTTAAAGGTTTTACCCAATCTTCTGAAGGAGGGCGAACGACTGTATTAATGTGTATGAGATCGGGTTGGATTCGTTTGACGGCTTCCTTCATCTTCTGCAATTCAATTGATGTATCGTTAAAACCTTTGCAAAATAAAATCTCCAACCAGATCTGGCCATTATAAACCTTTCTGAATTCGGCGATCCCTTCAATCACTTTCTCGACCGAAAGCTTCGGGTGAGGTCGGTTGATCCTCTGAAAGGCATCTGATGTCACAGCATCTAATGAAGGGAGAACGATATCCGCTCCAAGTAAATCCTCCCTGACTTTCTTTTGAAAAAGCAGAGAACCATTGGTGATGACGGCAATAGGGATAGAGGAAATCGCCTTAATCTCTTTAATAACTGAACCGATCTTGGAATGAAGGGTTGGCTCTCCCGAGCCAGAGAGAGAAAAATGATCGATGGGAGAGAACTCTTCTTGAAGAAAGAGTTCTACCTCTTTAAGAACTTCTTTTACAGGAACATACTCTTTTCTGAGAAGAGTTCTCTTCGTCGTCTTCCCGATCTGACAGTAGATGCAATCGTAGGTGCAGATCTTGTGGGGAATGAGATCAATGCCAAGGGACCTTCCCAAACGTCTTGAAGGAACAGGACCGTAAAGATATTTATATTGTTTTCCTGATAATCGTACCATGTTCCATTAAATTCCAATCACCAAATTCCAAGCTCCAAATAAATTCCAATAACCAATTTCAAAACAAATAAAATAGTCTAAATTCCAAATACTACTTTTGGTCATTGAAAATTGGGATTTATTTGGTTATTGGCGCTTGATGATTGGAATTTGCCTGCATGACCGATAATTTGAGCTTGCAAATGATCGTCTCATTTGACAAAACCATGCTAAATGATCTGATGTCATGCAGGTTCAGGCTCCAAACTTCTTCAACTTGAGTCCATTGGCCAGCATCAATGGAAGAAGTTGGACCGCCGAGAATCTGCCCAATTGACCTTTTCCGCAGGACCTTTCCGTAAACCGGCGGATGCCGTCTGGCCGGATATATCGGGAATAAAGAAGGACTGGGTTGGGGTGCCAGCTGTGAGACTTTAAGAGGGCAGGAGTGGAATGGTCTCCTGTAACCACTAATACGTCAGGCTTTGACTTGAGGATGGAAGGCACAAGCCGATCTATCTCTTCAATAGCCTTTACCTTAGTCCTAAATTCTCCATCTTCTCCAGCCATATCGGGCTTTTTGAAGTGGAGATAAAAAAAGTCATAGGCCTCCAAATGTTTTCTAAGTGTTTCCACTTCTTCCTTATTGGTTTCTCCGGTCTCAAGATTCTCCATTCCAACAAGTTGTGCCAACCCCCGATACATTGGGTAGGTCGCAATTGCTGCAGGTCGAAGCTTAAATCGATCGGACATCGTCGGCATATCCGGAATCTTCGAAAACCCTCTGAGTAAAATCGTATTGGCAGGATGAAATGGTTTGAGAATCTCTGCTACTTTTCTCAAAAAACTATTCACGATCTCGGCCGTCCTTCGAGCCTCTGGAGAAAGACCTTCTGTCCCTTTAGCTTCCCAACCATCCTTCTGCGGATCGGCATCGGTAAGATCACCCTTTAATTCTTTTCCCTGAAATACGACGACAAATCGATGCTCTTTCCCAGGATGAATCGAAACCCGAACTCCATCTACTTCTTTGATTTCGTTCTGAAGGAATTGACAGATCTCTCGATTCTTCTCTGTCGAGATTCTCCCGGCCCTTCGATCAACGATGATTCCTTTTTCATCAATCGTCGCAAAATTCCCTCTGGCCGTTAGGTCGTCCCTCGTCAGTTTTAGACCGATTCCTAATGCCTCCATGACCCCTCTCCCAATTTCATATTTAAATGGATCGTATCCAAAAAGGGCTAAATGGGAAGGGCCACTTCCAGGTGTGATCCCATAGGAGATGGGATCGATCAAACCACAGATCGATTTTGAAGTGAGTCGATCAAGATTTGGAATCTTTGCCGCCTCCAACTCTGTTTTACCGCGAATCGGCAATCCACCGATCCCATCAATGACCACCATCACCAATTTCGAATCTGTTTGAACAACAAGTGAATGAAGAACCTCTTCTGGAACCATAACTCCCTCTCACAACATTTGCTTAAGAACGTATGATCGGCCTTCAGTCCTTTGTCATTGCGAGCGAAGCGTGACAATCTCGGTGATGGGTCGTTCTCCCCCTGCCCTATATTGAGATTGCTTCGGATGGCTTTGCCATCCTCACAATGACACCGCCAATTATCCTCTCAATTACTTTCCCGAATACTTATCGTAAAAAACGAATTCAGAAACTTCCTTCCTCTTTGGAACAATTCCCTCAGTTGTAGGATATCCAAGGGGCGTCATGGCCACGACTTCGATGTTCTGAGGGACATCTAAAATCTCTGCCACCCTCCGATGGTCAAAATTCCCCACGATGACTGTTCCCAAACCCAGTGTATGGGCAGCCAAACAGAGATTCTCCATAGCAAGACCAACATCAAACATCAACCAATCCCCCTTCTCCGTTCTGGGCTGGTCTTTATAGAAGCCAGAAATCCCTTTCATCCCACAGAGGATAAGAAGAACTGGCGCCTCAATGATTGATGAGAGGGCTGGATTGTTTTTTGAAAGGGCTTCTGCCACATCAGATTTCATTTTCGAATCCTTGACAACGACCATTTTCCAGCATTGGGTATTGGCCCAGGAAGGGGCCCATCTTAGCGCTTCCATCACCACTTGAAGCGCCTCTTCAGGGACAGAATCGGCCTTATACTTCCTTATGCTCCGTCTCCCTTTGATCGCATCCATCAGATCCATGTCCATGCTCCTCCTTCTCGCCTGTTGAATATGCTCACCATTATAATTGAAAGAACCCCCTTTATCAAAGAAATTTGCAATCCCGAAATAGCGAAAAGGAAACCCCTAAAGAAAGGGATCGTGAACTTGACATGGGTTTGGGAAAGGAGTAAATTGGGGCCATGCCAGGACAAGCGAGACGGTACGGAAGTTGGGATAAACGGGGGTGTCGGTGGTGCGGTTTCTGGAGATGACGGCGTCATCGGTGAACCGGATGGCGAGACTGGAGGAGATAACGGAGTTGGATACATGGGAGAAGTAATTTGCATTTACCCCTACATCTCCAAAAGTTCCATCCTTAGACAGTTTAAATCTGAAGGAAGGGGGTGATAAGTGAGAATATTTGTTAAAAGGGAGGGAATTTTGGCATTCAGCCAGAGTTGGGATAAACGAAATACTTCGTCTATTACTCTAAATTAGGACAAAAAGCGAAGTATTTCGCTTACCCCCGTTAGCCAACATCCTCTGAAAGGAGTAAAAGATGACCACAGCAAAAGAAGAAGTTCGGAAGATGCTCGAACAGCTTCCAGATGACGCGTCATTCGAAGACATCCAGTACCACATCTATGTCCGAGAGAAAATCGAACGTGGGCTGAAGGACATTCAGGAAGGCCGTGTTTTAAGCCAAGCAGAAGTTGAAGAAAGGATGTCCAAATGGCTCGGAAGGTAATGTGGACCGAATCAGCCTGGAAAGATCTCGAAGAAGTTGCGGATTATATTGCTAAGGATTCTTCCTACTATGCGGCAGCATTTATTCGTGAAGCACGGGATGCGGCACGGACATTGACCTATCTTTCGGAGCGAGGCCATGTAGTTCCCGAATTCAACGATCCGAGTATTCGAGAACTTTTTGTGAGGAGTTATCGTCTCATCTATCAGGTAGCAGAACAGGCTGTATATATTATTGGATTTATTCATGGTGCGCGTGATCTGTGGGCACTTTTGGAACGAGAAAGACGATAACGTTTTGAGGACGTCAGCTAACACCGGCCAAAAGATTCTCATCCAAATGCTCTCGAACTTTTTTGGGCCTTGAACGTTATCTGTATCTGCAATTGAACGCTGAAACAATGAATGATACAATTGTGTCATGAAGAAAACTCTTATTTACGTGGATACATCAACAATTGGCGGTTGTTGTGACCCTGAGTTTCAGGAATGGTCACTCGGTCTTTTAAGAGATTTTCAAGCAGGGACTTTTTTATTGCTATTATCTGAACTCACCGAAGCAGAAATCCAAGATGCTCCAGATGAAGTAAGAGGTATTTATGAGGAATTTCAAAAGGCTGCACTTGATATTCTTGAGCTAACCGCCGAAGCTGCGAATCTCGCTGACGCATATTTGAATCATAACATTCTGCCCCACAACTTTCTAAATGACGCCCGTCATATTGCCATTGCGACCGTTGCGGGCGCAGACCTTGTTGTGAGTTGGAATTTCAAGCATATTGTCCATTTTGAAAAGATTCAGAGATTTAACGCTGTCAATATCGAGATGGGATATAAATCGATATTGGTTTTTTCGCCGAGGGAGGTGACAACGTATGGCAGTAAAAGCAGTTGAAATGGTGCGTAAGATTCGAGATAAACATTATGAAGACACGAAAGGACTTTCACTTTCAGAACAGATTAAATATGTTAAAGACAAATCTAAAAGGTTGCAGAAAAGATTAAAAAAGAATCAGCGTTCAACTACAGATAACATCGGCACAGACGTACATAGATAAACCCTCCGGCTTCGTCTGTGCCGCACACGATGAGCAGTCATCGGCTTCTCCTCTGACTGCTCATCGGAAATTGCGCCAATAAAAAATATAGTTTGCTACCTGGCTTAAGAGTCATTGGAACAGAGAGAGATTAGGTGTTATATTGAAGGTCAGGATGCAAATAATAGTAAAAGGGAGGTGTTGGCATGGAGACCTTGAAACAAGAAGTAATAAGGGCGATTTCGAATTTGCCGGAATCAGCAAGTATCGATGACATAATGTATGAACTTTATGTAATTGATAAGGTAAACAAGGGTAGAGAGGCAGCCGAACGTGGGGATTCAATTTCTATCGAGGAATTAAAGAAAGAGATGCAATCGTGGTAAGGTGGACAAGACCAGCAAGGCTCGATCTAAAGCAGATCCGTGATTACATCGCAAGGGACTCGAGGTTCTATGCAGAAAAAGTATCATTGGAAATCGTTGAAAAGTCCGAAATACTCAATTCCTTCCCTGAAGTCGGCAGAATTGTTCCTGAGATAGGAGACCCCAATATCAGGGAACTTTTCATTTATTCGTACCGTCTCATCTACGAAATATTTCCCGCCAAGATCGAGATTCTGGCATTGATCCATGCCAAGCGTGATTTTATGAAACAATTCACGAACGCTTCAAGACAATAAAGGACCAATAGGAAAGTTAAATTTAACCCTACATTCCCTCTATACCCATGGATTAAAGCTCTCCAATTTTCTTGAAATTCTTGAGAAGGATTGACACTTTTTCCTCCTTTTTACGCATATATATGAGGCAACGGTAATGATTCATTTAATGTTTATAAAAAATGTTAATCGTTGGTTAAAAGAGATGGCTCCTGCTTTACTCGTTTTGTTTTTCACTGCTGTTTTCTCGGTCTTCTTCGGCTACTTTACCTTTGTAGAAGGCTGGAAGGCAATCTATATCGTGTTGTTTCGGTTTTTCCGCTTTACGCTTTTTCTCTGCCTACCTCTATACATATTATTGCCTATTTACAGCTTCATTGTTGACAAAATAAAAGGAGTACTTCTTCAGACAGTGAAGAAGCAAGAGTTGCATATCGAATCTACTACACAATTGATCTTTCGACCGTTCCAGGGCATTGGCATAGGGTTACTCTTTGCAACAAAACTTCTCACAACCCTCCAGCTCATCACAGGAGAAGCATCCCAGCCTTTTCTCTTCTTCCCTCCGGGTCAGTTTCAACTTGGACGGCTGTTAGTCATTAGTGTGATCTCAGTTGTTATTTCCCTTCTTTTATCTACTCTTTGGACTCTTGATGATATGGGAATAAGGTATGTTAATCGAAAAGATCAAGAAATCAAGATGATTGGGAAATATATAGGGACGCTTACCCCAATCATCTTTGGATTTTATGGGGCATCCAGGCTTGTTGGGGATTTTTCAAAGCTACAGGCTCTTATCTACCTATTTAAAATTATTGTTATTCTCTATCCTCCCTTTACAGTCTTTGCTGTTTTGCATATCTATTTTATCAAGCGAAGAGCAAAATATTTTTCTAAAAAAGTATCCCTTGAAAAAATAGATATTTGGCAGAAAGGAGAATAAGTGAAATAATTGGGGCCAGAATAAATAATTAAATATTTAATGCGCGGATTTATTGTAATATCAGAGGGTCTTGGCTGGGGAATAAGTATTCATAAATAATAAATTAAGCATGCCTGCCCCAATTTTATTCCAGACCACTCGCTTTTCCAGAGACACTGGAGAAATGCCAGCTATCCGGAACAGCAGCTCCCCGGTGTCCCGCAAGAATTGGGTGTCCCACAACAACCTCCGGAACTGGGCTCAGTAAATTTCCGTGATGAGCCGCTGGATGTATTGTGAGCGGACATAAGTTTGGTTAAATCTTCGCTCCCGCATTGTTCGCATTGCAGCTGGTTTTGAGTTCCCAGGATAAGAAATTCATTTAGTTGACCACACTTCTCGCAACGGTATTCGTAGATTGGCATATCTTCTCCTTTAAACTTCTATAGAAATTACTACCTTAAAATTAATGTCCGCATCCGCCCTGATGTGATCGGCAGGAATTAGATACGGAAAGTTCTTGGAGCTTATCTTCACTTAATAGGGAAAGGTTTTCTTTAACAGTCGAGGCCCCGGCTCCGTATACTCTTATCCCTAAAGCGTTTAGCTTCGTCAACGCACCTGCACCGATCCCCCCAACAATCATCGCATCCACAGTTTTCCCATCGAGGGCCATGATTGGATTACATGCACCATGGACGTGATGGAGATCTCTGTTATTCACTGTCAAAATTTGTTTTCCCTCGGTATCGACGATGATAAAGGCCGGTGCCGAACCAAAATGATCATAAACTTTGCTTTCAACTCCTTCATTAGCCTGAACTGCGAAACCTACCTTCATGACTTTCTCCTTTCCCCTGGCGGCTTACCGCCTCTTGAAATGCTTGGGTTATATTTCTCCTCGGTTACCGTTTTTGTTCGATTCCACGGCAACACCCACCCTGTCCTCTTCCAACCCCCCTGGCATATCCTCTATCCTCCTGTGCTCTGTGAATGTTGCCGCTTTTGCAGGAAGGACAATTTTCCGGTCTGCCTGTTCCATAAGGTAGCTCCCAGGAGTGTTGGCAATCGTAACACCTAAATTTTCTCATGGCTGCCATTTCAAACTCACCTCCTTCAATCTTCAATGCTTTCCCTTTAACCAATGCGTCCGCCACCTTCTTGTGCGCCGAGTCGATAATCCTCCCAAAGGTTTGACGGGAGACTTTCATCCTTTCCGCTGCCTTCTCTTGGTATAAACCCTCAAGGTCAGCAAGCCTGATGGCCTCAAACTCGTCAACCGTTAGAATGACTTCTTCCAACATAGAAAGGGGGATACCTCTTGGTTTAAAGTAGTTGCTTTCAGGCATGGAACCCACTCGCCTACAATTTATCGGCCTGGCCATTTAGAATTCCTCCATATGTGTTAATTATAAGCATATGCTCATAATTTGTCAAGGGTCAAGTGAAAAATGAGAAATCACGCTTCGCGGTCTTCATATTTGATTTAACTGGGATACAAGTTCCTAAAGATGAATGGTATAATAAAGTCCCCACATTTTCGACGCAGAAAGAGGCCTGCGCAGCAGGGGTGAGCGCAGAAATTGATAATGCTAAAATATATGATGGGTTTTTAACATTTGTCAAAGAACAGGACATTGTGGATACCTTTAAACGCCTTAGAAATGCCTCTCAAGATAATCATCTCCCTGCTTTTCAACGATGCGCAGGAGGAACCGGACAGGGACAAGGACGCGGAAAAGGGAAATAGTTAGAACAGGGTGTGAAGATTGAAGCATGAAAAAGTAGGCGTAGTTAGATAAGTAACTTTTACCTAAATTGAGCGATTTATTTTTAAATTTCATTGTAGGGGCTTGATTTATCAAGCCCTTACATGATTTATCATTTTCTTTCGGGTTCGATAAATCGAATCCCTACATTATGATTTTCAACAATAAGAAATGAAAAATCGCTCAATTTAGGTTTTAGAGAGACAAGGGGAAAAATGTTTGTTTACCAACATCCACTGTTTATGCTAACATGTTAAAGAAAGAGCACCAAATTCTTACCCAGCTTTAAGGTATTCTCGCATCAGTGAATCAGGAAGGTCTCGCAAAGACCCCAGGGACAATGAAGGGCAATTTCTCTTAGACATACCTTCTCTTCGGTGCCTTCACTGGTCTTTAAACCGATCATAAGGATAGGTGGCGAAAAAAGAATACAAGGGCAGGATGATCCTCGATCAAGGACTTTTCCTCAGGCTGCCTCCTTAAGGTCGGCCTAAAAAAAATAATCCAAAAAAGTGGAAACTTATGGCAAATAAAGAAAAGGGAAAACAGAAACGTATCATACACAAACATAGCCTTACATCTTTTCTTACCACCTTCAGTTTCGTCATCGTGGCCGCATCGGGGATCATGATGTTTATCGTCCCACCAGGAAGGATCGCCTCGTGGACAGAGTGGAAGTTCTTCGGCCTCATGAGGGAGGAGTGGGTAAGCATTCATATCGTCCTCAGCATCTTTTTCGCCGGTATCGGCATCTATCACCTCATCCTGAACTGGCGCATCTTTACGAGTTACGTCATTAGCAAGATATCCAAGGGACTCCATTATACGAGAGAATTGATTATTTCCATTGTGATCGTCCTCTTTTGCGCATTTGGCGCCTACCTTCAGATATTTCCCTTTGGACAGTTTATCGCCTTTAACAACTGGGTAAAGACCCTGTGGGTGACGAGTCCGGAGTTTGAGCCCCCCATAGCCCATGCCGAGGACCTCTCTCTGGTGACCTTCGCGACGAGGATGGGGATGAACCTGGATCAAGCGATGGAAGAGCTTAAGAAAAACAAGATCTCTGTGCAGGACGTCAACGATTCTCTTGCCATCATTGGTGATCAGAACCATATGTCTCCCATGGAAATCTATATGAAGATCAAGAAGTTTGAAACACCGATTACGCCATCAACCATCTTTACTGATGAGACAGTGGAGCAGAAGTTCGAAGGACGGGGAATCGGTGAGAAGACGCTTGCTCAGGTGGCAAAGGAGAACAACCTCGACCTCGACGCCATGAAAAAGAGACTCTCCGCACAAGGGGTGACCCTCAAGGAAGGAGAAACCATCAGGGAACTGGCTGAACGGCAGAAGATAAAAACAGTCCCCATCCAGATTTTGAAAATGGCCCTCGTTGATAAGAGCGCGACCCCGAAGGAGGCGCCGAAGGAAACGACACCGACCTCAACTTTAAAAGAGGCAGCGCCGACACCGCAAACCCAGGTCGCCCCCTCACCCGCCCAGCCAACACCTCCCGCATCCCAGAAGAGTGCTATTCCTGCCGCCCCCACCACCCAGAAGATGCCCGTCTACACGGAGGAGATGGTGAAAGCTCAATTCGAAGGCAAGGGATATGGTGAGAAGACTCTTGCTCAGGTAGTGAAGGAAAACAACCTCGACATGAATTACATTAACAAGCGATTGACCGTGAAGAACCTCTCCATGAAGGAAGGTGAAACCATGAGGGAAATGGCTACACGGTACAATACGACTTTTATTGAACTCATAAAGATGATCCTCGTGGAAAATCCGAGCGGGAAATAGATGCAGAGAGGAGGGGAGGTTTTTCCCCTCCCCTTCCCTCCCAAAGCCAACCCTATATCCCCCTGTACCTTTGGATTGAAGCTCTCCAATTTCCTTGAAAATTTTGAATGAGGAGAAGGATTGACACCTTCTCCTTTTTTTTGATAAAAAGTTTATAAAGAAGGGGAAATAGTTCGGAGTATATTATTCTTAAACTACGAACTCGCAACTTTTCCGACGTAAGGAGAAAATCATGGATCATCAACTCATTCAGAGGGCAGCCAAGGACATCCTTCAATCAAAAAAGACGATTGCTTTTACTGGAGCGGGTATCTCTGTCGAGAGCGGTATCCCGGATTTTAGGGGATCTGAGGGTCTCTGGAAAAAATATGATCCAGAAGAGTTTGCCCACATCGATGCCTTCCATTCAAACCCTGATCGGGTCTGGCTGATGCTTAAAGATATGTTCAAGCTTGTCATGGAGGCAAAACCAAACCCTGCTCATATTGGATTGGCCGAATTGGAACGGATGGGCCTTCTTTCCTCCATCGTCACCCAGAATGTGGATGGTCTCCACCAGGCAGCGGGGAGCAAAAATGTGATTGAATTTCATGGTAGCCATAGAACACTCTCCTGTCCGAAGTGTTCTACAAAAATAGATGGTACTTCTCTCACCCTGGAGGATCTTCCTCCCCGGTGTTCCCGCTGCTCATCTCTCCTTAAGCCTGATGTAGTCTTCTTTGGAGAACCGATTCCTTGGGAGGCTCAGATGATGTCATTCAAAGAGTCCAAATCATGCAGTGCCGTGCTCGTCATCGGAACTTCTGTAGTCGTCTACCCCGCAGCAAGCATACCCATTTCGGCTAAGGAGAATGGGGCAACCATCATCGAAATCAATAAGGAACCCACTCCAATAACGGACGAGATCTCAGATTATCTGATCTGTGGTTCCGCAGGCGAAATCATCCCTGCCATTGTCGAAGAGGTAAAGAGGGGAAAGCAAAGGTAAAAGTAACTCAGACATTAGACTAAACTAGTGTATCGTTTCATAAAAATATTAACATATGAGCCTTTTTAAAAACCACTCTGACCTATTCTGTCTGTCATTCCGGCGAAAGCCGGAATCCAGTGAATTCAAGGTGTTCTGGACTCCGGTTTTCACCGGAGTGACGGTTATAGGTCCTCCTGAACGAGTGTCTTGAGCAAGTACTTTAATGAAACGTTATACTATGAGACAGAATGATTTGGAGATGACAAAGCCGGATATAGAGATTAGGAGATGGGGAGGTTGGGAGATAGGGAAAAAAGACTTTCACTCCGAACTTTATTTATTAAAGAATGGATTTGCAATCCTAAAACCAAGATGGTATGATTTTTTTTGGAAATCACCAGCTGTCTCTTGTCTTGAGGCGGGGCAGAGGTGATCGATTGGGGTGAAGGTAACTATTTGAAAGAACAAGAGGAATTCGTCGAAAAGGTCATCTTCGACGATCTTCAAATCGCGAATGTGCTTTTCGGCGCTCACAGTGAAAATTTAAAACGCATTGCTAAGAGGATCGGTGTAAAGATCAATGCTAAAGGCAATGCCCTAACCATCCAGGGTGAAGAACTGGATGTTCAGCTTTCGAAACGGGTTCTGAACGACCTCTACACCCTTCTGAAAAAAGGCTATCCCCTTTACCCAACGGACATCGATTATGCGATTCGGATGATCTCCGATGATCGCACGGTCAACCTGGAGGAAATCTTCCTTGACGCTGTTTATATCTCCTCAAAGAAGAGAGTGATCACACCAAAAAGTCTCGCTCAGAAGCGTTATATCGATGCCATTCGGAAGTTCGATCTGGTCATTGGCATTGGCCCTGCTGGGACGGGAAAGACCTATTTAGCCATGGCTATGGCCGTTGCCTCTTTGATGAAACAGCAGGTGGAGAGGATTGTCCTGACCCGCCCTGCTGTGGAGGCGGGTGAAAAGCTGGGATTTCTCCCAGGAGATATCTCCGAAAAGGTCAATCCCTATCTCCGTCCCCTCTATGATGCCCTGCACGATATGATGGATTTTGATCGAGCCTCAAAGCTTGTGGAAAAGGGTATCATCGAAGTGGCCCCTTTGGCCTTCATGAGGGGTAGAACCCTCAACGATTCTTTCGTCATCCTCGACGAGGCCCAAAACACTGGATCAGAACAGATGAAGATGTTCTTGACTCGATTGGGCTTCAGTTCCAAGGCCGTCATCACAGGTGACATTACCCAGGTGGATCTGCCGGAGAATAAAGTTTCAGGTTTGATCGAAATCCAGGGCATCCTCAAAGGAATTGAAGGCATTGAATTCGTCTACTTTTCGGAGAAGGATGTGGTCAGACATCCACTGGTTCAAGATATCATCAAGGCCTATGAAAGGATGGAAGAGAGACGCCACCGTACAAAGGAACAAGAAAGGACTAAGGTTTTGGAGTATTGATGAAACGGTTCATTAAGAAGTTCGCCCGTTATCTTTCCCTTTTCAAAACCCCTAACGGTCTCAGACATCGTCTGTGGCTGGAGAGGATCAAAACCCCTACCTATCAAAAATGGTTTATCGGTATTGGAACTGCTCTCCTTCTGACATTTCTTCTCTCTCCTACCCTTCAACTCCCTTTCAGGGACTATCAGGTTGGGGATATTGTCCACAAGGAGATCAAGTCAGCACAGGATCTCCTGGTTGAGGATGAAAAGTCGACACAAGAGAAGCGTATCGAATCTGAAAAGTCTGTCCTCTCCGTTTATGACTACGATCAGGCTGTTCTAACAGATGCTGAAAACCGAGTCCGGTCCACCTTCGAATCATTGGCGACCTCTTTTAGAGGATCGGAAAAAGGGGCCGACCAGAATACCTTGAAGAAAAAGGAATGGGAGTCCTCTCTTCATCTTCCTCTCCCCCAAAGGGAATGGACGATTCTTGTGAGGGAACACTTCAATCCCTCTATTGGAGAGGCCGCATTGAAACTGATCGCTCCCATTCTTAAAAAAGGGGTGGCCAATGATAAAGACCTTCTTGACCCAGACTCTGACAAAGGGGTGATGATTCGGAACATCCAGACCCGTGAGGAGAGGAAAAACCTTCCTCCCTTCAACTTCTTGGATTTTAAGGAGGCGAGGGCCAAGCTCCGGGCTCAAGCTGATTTCCTCTCACCCTCTTTGGGAAGGGAATTAATCCCCATCGCTTTAAGAATAGCAGAGCACTTCTTGCGGCCGAATCTCACTTTCAATAAGAATGAGACCGAAGAGCGAAAGGCAGTGGCAAGGGGGAAGGTCAACTCCGTCTATTTTCAGGTCAAAAGGGGGGAGGTCATTTTGAGGCCTGGGGATCGTGTGCAGGAAGAACATCTTTTCAAGATCAAGGCCCTGAGGAAGGCACAGGAAAGAAGTTATATTCTTTCCATCCTCATTGGTATAGGACTTCTGACCTTCCTGCTACTGGCCAGTCTCTATGAATTTTCTACGAAAAACATTCGAAAGGTCACTCTTTCTCAGAAAGATCTCCTCTTCTTCTCAACCACCCTTGTTGGAATCACTGGCCTTCTGAAACTTTTTCTATTGATCACGGATATCCTGGGAGAAGAGTTCCTCTCTATCCCTTACTCCTCTTATCTCTATCTCTTTCCCATCGCCAGCGGTGTGATGCTCGTCCGAATCGTCATCAACTCAGAAGTAGCGATCGTCTTCTCCGTCTTGTCGAGTTACCTCTCGGCCACCATGATGGGAAATCAGCTTTTCTTTTTTATCTTCACCTTTATCGGGGGGGTGGTTGGTGCCCACAAGGTAGCACGGTGCGAGCAAAGGAGCATCCTGATTAAGGCGGGACTCACAGTGGGAGGGATCAATCTCTTGATGATCTTTGCTTACAACCTGATCTCCGGGAATCCCTTCAAGATGGCTCTTTTCTCAGATCTGATCATGGGCTTTCTGGGAGGCGTCCTCTCCTCGGTCTTCGTCATTGGGATCACCCCCATCGTTGAAAGTCTCTTCGGTTATACCACGGACATCAAACTTCTCGAATTGGCCAATATGGACAACCCCCTCATTAAAGATCTCATCCTCCAAGCGCCGGGGACCTATCATCATAGCGTCATCATCGGGAGTCTGGTGGAGGCAGGCGCCAAATCGATTGCCGCCAACCCCTTGCTGGCGCGGGTAAGCGCCTACTATCATGATATTGGAAAGTTGAAAAAACCTCTCTACTTTATCGAGAATGTAGGAGGGGTTGATAACAAACATGACCATCTCATACCGAGCATGTCAAGTCTTATCCTCATCTCCCATGTCAAGGACGGAGTGGAGTTGGCACGAGAAAATCGTCTGGGACAGCGGATTGCCCACATCATCCAGCAGCACCATGGAACGAGTCTCACCTCCTATTTCTATCAAAAGGCGAAGGAGAGAGAGAATCCTGAGATGGGATCCCTCAACGAGGAAGATTTCCGTTATCCCGGCCCCAAGCCCCAGACCAAAGAGGCAGGGATTGTGATGTTGGCCGATGCCGTGGAGGCAGCCTCCCGAAGCCTTTCTGAGCCTACTCCTTCTCGAATCAGAAGTTTGGTTCAACGGATCATCAATGACATCTTTATAGACGGGCAATTGGAGGAGTGCGAACTGACCTTGAGGGATCTTCATCAGATCGGGGAGAGTTTTACCCGAATCCTTACGGCCATCTTTCACCAGCGGATCGAATACCCTCTACCAGCGACTCCACTGCCAGTCAAGAAAAGGAACAATGGAAATCTGGATTCGAAATCTGCAAAAACATATCCCTTTAGACCTAAGAAGAATTAGAAAGTCGGCCCAAAGGATATTGGCCAATTTGGCGCTTCCTGATGCAGAGCTCAGCATCCTCTTGGTCGACGATGCCCAGATACAAGATTTAAATCGACGTTACCTTAATCGGAATAAACCCACCAATGTCCTTGCCTTTTCAATGAAGGAGGGAGAGTTCTCGACCTTACATCCTCAGCTTTTAGGGGACTTGGTCATCTCTGTGGAGACAGCCCGGCGTCAATCAGATCGATTCAGGTTGAATAAGATGGAAATGATCATCCTCCTGATGGTTCACGGTGTTCTCCATCTGGTCGGATATGAGCATGAGCGAACGAGAAAGGGAGCTCACGAAATGACCAATAAGCAGAAAGAACTCTTCCGCTGCGTCGTTCATAGAGGATAATCCCTCGATATTTGGAAAGCAGAAACCTCCACTTCGATAAAATGATGTTAAGTTGTAAACAGAATCCTTACAAGTTATCTCCCTGTGGTTTTGTATTCACCCTACGATTATTTATACACGCCGTATTCCTTGGTAAACTCCACCATGGCCTTTACATTTTCGTGTTTGGCCTCGTCAAACCAAATGTCACAATCAACCATGAGACCGCCCCCCCTCCCTACGACGTCAATGAGTTCCTTAACATAATCTTTTACCTGTTGGGGGGTGCCTGCGTACAATAACGAGCCTGGCACATTACCTCTAAAGCATACCGTATCGCCTAAGATTTCTTTGGCCTTATAAATATCAACCTTTTCAAACCAATAGATCGCCTTTCCTTTAGGGATATCTTTAATGATCTCCAAGCGTGAAGTGTTGTCACCTTCAAATAATGGTAAAGGAACAAGGCCTTCATCGATCAATCCCATCATGACCTTTCTCAACGTCGGCCAGTAGAAGGTTTTGTACTGATCGTTCGACATGAAGTTATCCGCACCTTTGTGAAGCATCAGCATCACGACTGGTTTTCCCATTCCTTTGGAAAGGCTTGCCCCCATCCTGATTTGTATCGGAACCAATCTCTCCATTGCCTTTACCAGTTTATCGGGATGTCGATACATATCCAGCATGACACCTCGTGTTCCTCTAAACCAGTCTCCAATGACATCAAAGGGCGCAGCCGAGTGGCCTCCTAAGATATCCGGGAAACCCATTGACATGATTTCTTGCGTTTCATCGCGAACATGAACGCGCCACTTCAGTGCCTCGGCTCCTGCTTTCTGCAAGGCCTCTAAAGCGCTAGCCATTTCAGGAGTTCCAAATAGAGAAACGTTGCCAACCATTCCCAGATAGTATGAAAACCATGAATTAAATGATGGAAGCATCTTAAAAGGCTCAAGGGCCCCACATACACGCGGCAAATAAACTCTCAACATAAAATCGGCCGGGTCATCGATAATGGCGTCGTAGAATTCCTCCGCCTTTACGTATTCATCTTCCACAAATTGAAATACGTGATCAGAAGGGATCCCCCGACCCGGCAATCTGAGCAGTTTGTAATCCAGGGCTTCAAAAACACGCCCAGGGAAGGCATAGCTTGAGGCCCGATAAAGGTCCGGCTCAAAGTCGGTAAGTGTCTTCATCCACGCCTTATGGGCTTTATCGAAGTCAAACATGACCTCTTCACAGGTAAAACCATTGTCAAGCGCGGGGAACATGCCAAAACTCGGCACAATGGGAACCCTATCAGGCACCTTGAGTTGGATCACATCTGCAACTCTCCTTGCCCTCTTTTTATAAGCCTCTTCAGCTTCTTCATTGATAAAACGAGCACCCGATGCCGAACACCACAATTCAAGCGTCTCTTCTGTCTTATCCATTGTTTTTACCTCCAAAATAACTGTTGCAACTAACCTTGCCTTACAAATTTTCCAGCAAGGAAATGCCTCTCTTAAATTTTCTTTCGCGGGTGATCAGGTCACAATATCAATGGTCTAATGGACTTGATTTTCTATCATGCCAAAGGCCCTCACCACAGGATAAAACCCGTGGTGAGGGTTCACTTGAACTCTTATCTCGCACGGGTGATGAGGTCAAAGTTAATAGGAATAACGCTCAAAGTCGGCCATTTCCCTAATTGTTTGCTGGCACCATAAGGTTCATTAGCAAACGCCAGGAAGACAATCCCTGCCTCATCGTTTATATATTGACCCATTTCCCTGACGAGCGCTTCTTTCTTCACCACGTCAAGTTCTTCCTTGATTGCTTTTAGCATAGAATCTGTCTTCGCGGTCGAATAGACGGAAAACAAACTCGTTGAAAGGAAACCGGCATTTATCACGGAAACCGCAGTGGGAAACGCTTGTCCTCTATGAGTAAAGCAATAGTCAAGTGCCTTATCCGTTGTCCAAGCTGATCTAAGAGAGGGATAATCAATTGGGACGATTGTTACGTTGAGACCTATGGCCTGCCAGTACATAGCCACCGCTTCTCCAATAACCGGAAGCTCGGCTCCGGGAGAAGTAGTATATGTTTTCAGGGTGATTTTGAAACCGTCAGGGTAGCCTGCTTCTTTCAGGAGCTGCTTTGCCTTCGCCGGATCGTACGGGTAGGGTTTTATGTCCAGCCATTCACGGATAGCACTCTGTCCCCCTGCTGGTTTTGCACCGCCATGGAATATTTGCTTCACAATGGCTTCTTTATCAACGGCATAGTTCAGTGCCTGGCGTACTCTTTTATCAACCCAAGGATTCTTCGGGTTATAACGGGCAGGCTTTGGCTCTACCATGCCCCCCAATGCAATATAAGGCGACCAGCTATATGGGATAGACAAAATATTTAGCCCTGCTGCCTTTACCGCATCGACAGAATCAAAGTTAATGGGAGCAAGGTCGACTTCACCGGCTCTCAGCATTGCTACCCGAGTAGCCTCTTCTGGCACAATTAAGAAAGTGATATTCTGAAAGTCCGGGTTGACGCGCCAATGCTTTTCGACGCCGGCAATGGCCTTGAGTTTAATAAATGATCCTCTTTTAGCCTCTTCTAAAGTAAAGGGCCCAGTCCCAATAGGATGAGCGTTTGCCTTTTCAGCACCTACCGTTTCTATATACTTCTTGCATACGACCCATACGGGCCCACCGCCATTGCTAAAGTAGCCGCGGGGAAGTTCATTGTCCGGCTCTTTAAGAGAAACAATGACCTTGTATTTTTCCGGCGCTTCAACTTTAGCGATGAGCGCTCGCATCGGGCTTGCCGGGC
>Ga0299912_10001407_pt1 | contig 19380 bp, 14 predicted proteins | sample RVTome_2_FD_207667 | JGI IMG/M metagenome (GOLD analysis project Ga0299912, IMG submission 207667) | Soil microbial communities from uranium-contaminated site in the Upper Colorado River Basin, Wyoming, United States - RVT95D214 (version 2) ... | reverse complement strand
GTCCGCCAGCACATCGACGGCGCGGGCGCGGCCGCCGGCCGCCAAGGCGAGGTCGAGGACGTCCAGGACAAGGTCCGGGATGAGCCGGGCCGCGCTCGCGGCGTCCAGGCTGACCGTGACCAGCAGGCCTTGGCCATACCGATTCACCAGCACGGCGGCCGTTCCGTCCTCAAAGGTCCCGACAACGCGCGCCCCCGCCGGCTGCCAGCCGGGAAACGCGGCGCCGCCGAGAGGGTAGAGCCGGCCCCGCGGCCCGCGCGGCCCGGCAGCGTCCTCCACGACGACCCCCCGGCGGGCGCGTGTTCCCGCCTCGCGGATGCCGAAGAGTTGAGCGCGGTCATAGGTATTCCCGAGCGGGATCTGCGGCCCGAAAGCGACCGCACAGCCGCCGCGCTCGACGAAGGATTTCAGTAAATCGCTGTCGGTGGCATGGAAGCCGGAAACGTCGGGGAGGACGAGGAGCGTCCGGCTCGCCAGGAGTTGGGCGACGGCCTCCTCGTTCTTGTGATATGGATAGAAAGGATAGAGGGACTCGCGGGCGGGCGGAGCGAACGGCCGGAAATCCGCCGGCACGCCGAGGACGCGGAAGGCGTCGAAAGCCGGCAGGTAGGCCGTCGCCCAGCGCTCGATGACCCAATCCTCGTAAGGATAGTAGAAGGCGACGGAATTCGGGACGCGGCTCACCTTCTCCCAAATGAGGCTGAAAGCCCGCAGCCCGTCCGCGACGGCCCGTCGGGCGACGGCGATCTCCGGGAACCGACCGCGGAAGTGGTGGATGTTGTAGTGGTAGGTGAAGAGGGCCACCCCGTCGGAGCCGGCGGCGGTGGCCGCGCTCAGGAGCTGCGGATAAATATTCTCGTAAGATGTCGTGTTGTGCTCCGCCGAGAGCCGGTTTTCGAGATAGCCGAATAACTCCATATGAGTCAGGGCGATCTTGTCCTGCAGCCACTTGCCGCCGATGCCGACCCCGCAGAAATCGCGGACCCGGCGCAACGGATAGCGTTTGACGTTATCCGGCCGGTAGCTGGCCATGGTCATGCCCTGATAGATGATGATGTCGAGGTCGCGCAGCACGCTCAGATAGCCGGCGAGCAAGGGGTCGTCGAGGTAGGGCGCGCAGGCCGTCAGAAGGCTGGGATGGAGGGACTTGACGTGGGCGCAGAACTCCCGCAGGAACGGCACGAGGTAGGTCCCGCTCCCCTCTTGATAGGAATAAAAGCCCATGAGCGACGGGTGATGCCCGTAGAGCTCGTAGAGTTCGGTGGTGATGGACCGGATCTGCGCCGGGAACTCCGCGTAATCCGCTTCGCGCGTCATATCCCAGGAGACCGACAGGAGACAGGCGAACCCCAGCCGGTCGGCGTGACGGAGGAACGTTTCGACCAGGTCCTGCGGGGAATCCGGAGCGACATCCGTCCTGGCGATCCGCGAGGGGTAATAAGCCTTCTTGAGGCCGATGAGGACGTGAACGACCAGGGCGTTCCCGTCAAGGGACTGAAAGTCCGCCAGGTATTCCCGGATGTCGCGGTCGGGGTCGCCGGCCTCGACCGCGCTCAGGATGGGATAATCAAGGATGAGTTTGCCGAGAAGGAACCAGCCTTTGCCGAGGGCGGATGGCCGGTCTTTCTCGCCGGACCAAACATGGACGGCGTACAGCCCGTCGCGCGCGTCCTCGTCCAGCCGGACCGAGGCCCGCATTTCATCCGGCTTCCCGGACGAGGGCACGAGCTCGAGCGGAGTCGGACCCGCATACGGCTTCAGCAACACGCCGTGGACCGTCCCGCTAGGGGGAGTCCCCTCAGGCATCCTCACGACGACCTGGACGGTCTGCCCCCGGCTGGGCTTGACCGGCGAAACGCTGACCTCGATCGCCGCGGGCGCGGCCAAGGCCAAGGTCACGAACACGACGAAGGCGGCCAAAAATAAGAAAGCGCGCCGGAACAGCGTGGGTCTCCTCGGACGGGCCCTGACCATGTGCGGATCCTGTCTTCGGTAACGAATAGCACAGTGCTCCCGAGGAAGTCAAAAGCGGCCGGGGATCGCTTTGCGGGGCGGCCGAGACCGCCGATATGGTCCCTGCTCATGACGCAAGCTTATCCAAATATGTGATTCTAATGATGGGCGCAGGAGGCTGTCATGCAGCCCCCGTAGCGGAGGGGGAACCCACCTCTGAGGTGGGGGGAACCGCCGGGACTGGTACCGAAAGGCATCTGCCCCGCGAATCCCCTCCAGGAATCGCGGGACTGGTTCCCCGGGGTGCGGGGGCCAAGGACAGCTTCCTGCGGCCATCTGAATCACATAAAGAGAGCTCCTATCGTTCAAGACCCTCGAGATGCCCGCGGTGCTATAATAGAGTCATAATGCGGAAGTTCGAGCTCCACTCCGAGTTCACCCCTCAGGGGGACCAGGGCCAGGCCATCGAAAAGCTGGCCTTCGGCCTGGCCGAGGGCGCCCGGAACCAGGTCCTGATGGGGGTGACCGGCTCGGGCAAGACCTTCACCATGGCCAACATTATCGCCCGCGCCCAGCGGCCGGTCCTGGTCGTCTCCCATAACAAGACCCTGGCCGCCCAGCTCTACCAAGAGTTCCGCCGCTTTTTCCCCCGCAATGCCGTCGAGTACTTCGTCTCTTATTACGATTACTACCAGCCCGAGGCCTACATCCCCGCCTCGAACACCTACATCGCCAAGGAAGCGACCATCAACGACGAGATCGACCGCCTCAGGCTGCGGGCGACGAACTCCCTCTTCTCGCGGCGCGACGTCATCATCGTCGCCTCCGTTTCCTGCATCTACGGCATCGGGGCGCCCGAGACCTACTACGCGATGAGCTTCCCGCTCCACGTCGGCCAGCCCCTCGCCCGGAAGGCCCTGCTCGAGAATCTGGTCGGCATCCAGTACGAACGCCAGGAGGGCGACTTCAAGCGGGGGGGCTTCCGTGTGCGCGGGGACGTCGTCGAGGTCTTCCCCGCCTACGAGGACTTCGCCTACCGCATCGAGCTCGAGGACGGAAAGGTCCGTGAGATCGCCGCCGTCGACCCCTTGCTCGGCCGCAAGCTCGACGCGTTCGAGACGGTCATGCTCCACCCGCGGACTTTTTTTTCGACCCCCCGGGATATCCTGCAGGGCGCCGTGGCCGGGATCGAGGCCGAGCTCGGCCGGCAGGTCGAGCTCTTCCGGGGTCAGGGGAAACTCGTCGAAGCCGAGCGCATCGAGGAGCGGACGCTTTACGACCTGGAGATGCTCCGGGAATTCGGTTACTGCCCGGGGATCGAGAACTACTCCCTTTATCTCAGCGACCGCAAGCCCGGCGAGCCTCCGTACACGCTCCTCGACTATTTCCCCAAGGACTTTCTGACGATCATCGACGAGTCCCACGTCACCGTTCCCCAGATCGGCGGGATGTACCATGGCGACCGGTCGCGCAAGGAGACGCTCGTCGAACACGGTTTCCGCCTCCCTTCGGCTCTCGACAACCGGCCGCTGAATTTCCGGGAGTTCGAGACGCGCGTCGGTCAAGTCCTCTGCGTTTCGGCCACCCCCAGTCCGTATGAACTCCGGAAGGCCGGGCCGCGGGTCGCCGAGCAGATCATCCGGCCGACCGGTCTGACCGACCCGGAGGTCGAGGTCCGGCCCGTCAAAGGCCAGGTCGACGACCTCCTGGCCGAGATCAGGGCCCGCGCGGCGCGCAACGAACGGACGCTCGTCACGACCTTGACCAAAAAGATGGCCGAGGACCTGAGCCGGCATTATCACGAGCTCGGCCTGCGGGTGCGCTACCTGCACAGCGACATCGAGACCCTCGACCGGGTCAAGATCCTGCGCGACCTGCGGCAGGGGACGTTCGACGCGCTCATCGGCATCAACCTCCTGCGCGAAGGCCTGGACCTGCCCGAGGTCTCGCTCGTGGCCATCCTCGACGCCGACAAGGAGGGCTTCCTGCGGTCGGCCACGGCCCTCATCCAAACCTTCGGCCGGGCCGCCCGCAACGTCGCCGGCCGGGTGATCCTCTACGCCGACGGGGTCACGGACTCGATGCGGGCCGCCCTCGACGAGACCAACCGGCGGCGCGCCCTGCAGCGCGATTTCAACGAACAGCACGGGATCACGCCTCAGTCCATCGTCAAACGGATCGACGAGGTCCTGGCCAGCGTCTACGAGCGCGATTACCTCGACTATACGAAGGTCTCCGAGGAAAAGGAGATCTACCTCTCGCCCCAGAGACGGAAGAAGAGAATGGAGGAGTTGGAGCGCCTGATGCGGGAGGCGGCCAAGGCCCTCGAATTCGAGCGGGCGGCCCAGTACCGGGACGAGCTCAGCCGGCTCAAGAAACGGGAATTGGAGCTGGACCTTTGAGCCGCGAGTCCCTCAAGTCCAAGGCCGCCGGCCTGCCCGACAAGCCCGGCATCTATTTCTTCCGCAGCGCGGCCGGCGAAGTCGTCTATATCGGCAAGGCCCGTTCGCTCCGCGACCGGGTGCGCACGTATTTCCTGCCCAACGCCGACTTCAAGGTCCAGGCCATTCTGAGCGAAACGGCGGACATCGATTACATCCTGACAGGCTCGGAACGGGAGGCGGCCTTCCTCGAGAACAACTTCGTCCAGCAGCACCAGCCCCGTTTCAACCTCCGCCTCAAGGACGACAAGAGCTTCCCCTACCTGAAGCTGGACCTCGCGGAGAGGTTTCCGTCCATCCGCTTCAGCCGCCGCGTCGAGAAGGACGGGGCGAAATACTTCGGCCCCTTCAGCCCGGCCGGCCGGGCCCGGACCTCGATCCATCTCGTCAACAAGCACTTCCGCGTCCGCGGCTGCGAAGAGAAGATCCCCGGCAAGCGCTCCCGGCCGTGTCTGGATTACGACCTGGGACTGTGCTCGGCGCCGTGCGTCGGCCTGATCTCCGAGGAAGAATACCGCGTCGACGCCGAGAACGCCCGGCTGTTCCTGGAAGGACGGACGCGGGAGCTCGTGGCCGCCCTGCGCCGCAAGATGGAGGCCGCGGCCCGGGAGCGGAGATTCGAGGAGGCGGCCCGCTTCCGGGACCTCATCCGCACCGTCGAAGATATCCACGAGCGGCCGCGCACGATCTCGGTCCGCCTGGAAGACCAGGACGCCGCGGGTTTCGCCCGGCGAGGGAACGAAGCCGCCGTCTACGTATTTCAGATGCGCCGCGGCAAGATCCGTTCGTCCCGGGAGTTCGATGTACCGCACGCCGCCGGCCGGCCGGACGCCGAGGTCCTCTTCGACGTCCTGACCGGCCTTTACCGGAAGGAAAGCCAGCCGCCGCGTCTCCTCCTCCCCTTCCGGCCGAAGCCGGAGGACGAATTCCGGGCCTCCCTCGAGGCGTCCGGAGTCCGGACACAGGTGCTCGTGCCGAAAAGCGGGAAAGCGCGCCGGCTCGTCGAGCTGGCGAGCCGGAACGCCGAGTCGCTGCTGGATAAACGGGAGCGCGGCCTGACGCCGACGGCCGACCTTGGTCGCGTGCTCGGCCTGTCCGGTCCGCCGCGCCGCATCGAAGGGTTCGACATCTCCAATACGGGCGGCGACGAGTCCGTGGGCTCCCTCGTCGTCTTTCTTGACGGCCGGCCCGCGACGGACGAATACCGCAAGTTCAAGATCAAGACCGTGGCCGGGCCGAACGATGTCGCCAGCCTCCGGGAGGTCGTCCGTCGCCGTTATACGCGGGATCTCGAAGAGAAGCGTCCTCTGCCCGACCTCATCATGGTGGACGGCGGTAAGGGCCAGCTTTCGGCCGCCGGGGAAGCCCTCGCCGGCCTCGGCCTCTCGTCCATCCCGCTCGTTTCACTGGCCAAGAAAGAGGAAACCCTCTTCACGGCCCGCGACCGGAATGGGCTCCGCCTCGCCCGCACGTCACCCGCGCTCAAGCTCGTTCAGGCGGTCCGTGACGAGGCCCATCGCTTCGCCGTTAGCTTCCATCGCGAGCGACGGACGAAAAAGAGCTTCGCCTCGGAGCTCGACGGGATTCCGGGCCTGGGGCCAAAGAAAAAGGCTGCTCTCCTCGCCCGCTATGGAAGTGTGGCGGTCATCCGCCGGACCCCGCTCGAGGAGCTGGCCGCCTTCATAGGCCGCAAGCCGGCAGAAGAAATTAGGGGACGTTTACCTTAATTCGCTGAATTAAGTTAAACGTCCCCCGAATTCGCGTCCCCCGGATTCAGATCAGCAGGCGGACGAGCCAGCTCAGCACAACCGCGACCGTGACACTCAAGCCCACCGAGAGGAGGGCGTATCTCCGACCGATCTCCCGCCACAGGATGGCGCACGTCGAGAGACAGGGGATGAAAAAACTGATAAAGACCGTGAAGACGACCAATTGCTCTCGAGTGATGACGGTCATGACGCTCTGGTAGTCCACCCCCAGCGCCTGGAGCATCATGATAAGCGAGAGTTCCTTGCGCAGGAAGCCGAAGACGAGGGTTACGCCCAGTTCCTGAGGCAGGCCAAGGGCTTTTTCGACCAGGGGCGCCAGCGCGGCGTTGATGAGCCGGTCCGCGCCGAAATGCGTCAGAAGACTCAGGACGATGCTTCCTCCGATGAGCAGCGGCCACGCGAAGCGGATGAAGAAGGCGATGTGGAGCCAGGTCTTGCGGACGACATTCCGGAGCGCGGGCAGCCGCAGCGACGGGATCTCCAGGATGAGCCCCGGCGACGGCTCCTTAAAAAACAGGCTCAGAACCCAGCCGAGAACCGCCACGAGGAGGATATTGAAAGCATAGAATCCCAGCGCCCAGAACGGGCCGAGGTAAAACGCGACGAGGGCGAGGATGATCGTCGTCCGCGCCGAGCACGGGATGAACGGGATGAGGAGCGAGGTCAGGACGCGGTCGCGGTGGGACTCGAGCATCCGGGTCGAGACGATGGCCGGGACGTTGCACCCGAAGCCGAGGATGAACGGCGAAACGGACTTCCCGTGCAGGCCGATGCGGTGCATGAAGGCGTCCAGAAGAAAACCCGCGCGCGCCAGGTAGCCCAGGTCCTCGAGGACCGCCGTCAAGAAAAGGAGGGGGACGAAATAAGGGAAAACGATGGCCAGGCCGCCGCCGATGCCCTGGATGAGGCCCTCGGCTAAAGAATGCAGGAGGCCGCCGCCCAGTCGCCCCGCCAGGCTCCCTTTGAGTGTTTCGAGAGGTTTGAGGATCAGCCCTTCGAGCGGGCTGCCGACCTTGAAAATGATGACGAAGAAAGCGACAAAGACGGCCGCCAGGATGACATAGCCCAGGACCGGGTGCATGAGGACGGCGTCCACCTTCTTGTCCCAAGTCAGCCGCGGGCCGTGCAGGACCCGGCTCGTCTCCTCCGAGAGCTTCATGGCCAAATGATGACGCTCGGCCGCGATGACTTCGTAGGCCGGGGACCCGCGGGCCGTTTCGAGTTCGGCGCGCAGCCTCTCGACCGCGCGCCGGAGGTCCGGCTCCACCTCGCCCAGGAATTCGCCGCAGGCCGGCGAATCCATCTCGATGAGCTTGATGGCCGTGAACCGGCGGTTGCCCACAAGGGGGAAATCCGGCGGGAGAGCCGCCTCGAGCCTCCGGACCTTGTCCTCGACCGGGTCCGACCAGAGGGGCGCACGCCCGCCCGCGCCGCCGTCCAAGGTTTCCAGAGTCTTCTCCAGAAGTTCCTTGACCCCTCGGCCGTAGGCCGCGATCGTCGCCACGACCGGGACGCCCAGCGAGGCGGCGAGCTTGGCCGGGTCGACTTTGACGCCCTTCCGCTCGGCCAAGTCGATCATGTTGAGGGCCACGACCAACGGGGCGCCGAGTTCGAGGAGCTCGAGCGTCAGCTCCAGGTGCCGGCCCAGCGCCGAGGCGTCGACGACATTGACGATGAGGTCGGGCTTCTCCGAGAAGATGTGCGACAGGGCGACCCTCTCGCCCGCGTCCGACGGGCAGAGAGAGTAGGTGCCGGGCAGGTCGATGACCGTCAGAACCCGGCCGCCGACGGAAACCTCGCTATGGGTGTGGGCGACGGAGGTGCCGGGGAAGTTCGACGTCTCGGCCTTGGGGCCGGCGACGGCGTTGAAGAGCGTGCTCTTGCCGGAGTTGGGCTGGCCGACGAAGACGATGACGGGGGACTTAGGACGGCTCATCGCCGGCCTCGACAAGGACCTTTTGAGCGACGCCGCGGCCCAGCGCGACCCGGATGTCGGAGGTCAGGTTCCGGACGAGGACGGGACCGCGCAGGATGGCCTGGGAGTCGAGCTGGACAAGGTCGTTCTTATGGAAGCCGAGCGAGAGGAGCCTCCGGCGGACACCCTCGCCGCCCAGGATCCCCACAATCCGCAGGGGGGTATTGAGAGGAGCCTCGGTCAGCCGTCGTCCGGCTGCCCGCTCCATGGTCGAAAAATCGTCTTTAGACATGGCAGACAGGACATTATAGAAGAACCGGGGACGGGCGTCCACCAGCCCGGGCCGCTTTTAGCCATGCCCGGCCGGCAAAAAAAGCTCTCCAATATGTGATTCCCATCATGGGCGCAGGAGGCTGTCCTAAAGCCCCCTCCAAATTGACTTTAGGGGGTGATTCTGTTACAAAATAGAAAATGTACAAGTGGCTGTTACGTAAAATCTTCGGAACGAAGACCGAGCGGGATATCCGCCGGCTCCAGCCGCTCGTCGCCGCCGTCAGCGCCCTCGAACCCCGCATCCAACCGCTCTCCGACGCGGCCCTCCAGGCCAAGACCGCCGAGTTCCGGGAAAAGCTCAGCCAGGGTGCTCCTCTCGACGACCTCATCCCCGAGGCGTTCGCCGTCGTCCGCGAAGTGTCCCGGCGGACGACCCAGATGCGCCATTTCGACGTCCAAATCATCGGCGGGGCCGTCCTCCACCAGGGCAAGATCGCCGAGATGAAGACGGGTGAAGGCAAGACTCTGGTCGCCACCCTGCCCGCCTACCTCAACGCCCTCGAAGGGCACGGCGTTCACATCGTCACCGTCAACGATTACCTCGCCAAGCGCGACACCGAGTGGATGGGGCCCATCTACCGTTCCCTCGGCCTGAGCGTCGGCACCATCCAGCACGACCTGGGGGACGTCGAGCGCCAGCGCGCCTACGGCTCCGACATCACCTATGGCACGAACAACGAGTTCGGCTTCGACTTCCTCCGGGATAACATGAAGTTCCGGCGGACCGACCTGGTCCAGCGGGAGTTCAACTACGCCATCGTCGACGAGGTCGACAGCATCCTCATCGACGAGGCCCGGACGCCGCTCATCATCTCCGGCCCGACCCAGGAATCCACCCAGCTCTACGTCAAGGTGGACGGCCTGGTCCGCCGCCTCCAGCCCGAAAAGCATTTCAAGGTCGACGAGAAGAGCCGCACGGTTTCGCTCCTGGAGTCCGGCGTCAGCGAAGCCGAACGTTTCCTCAGTGTCGGGAACCTCTACGACCTGGCCAACATGGAGCTCGTCCACGCCATCAACCAGTCCCTCAAGGCCCACACGATCTTCAAGCGCGACGTGGACTACATGGTCCAGGACGGCAAGGTCGTCATCGTCGACGAATTCACCGGCCGCCTGATGCCCGGCCGCCGCTACTCCGACGGGCTCCATCAGGCCCTGGAGGCCAAGGAACGGGTCCGGGTCGAAGCGGAATACCAGACGCTGGCCTCCATCACCTTCCAGAACTATTTCCGCATGTACCGGAAGCTGGCCGGCATGACCGGCACGGCGGCCACGGAAGCCACGGAGTTCGGCCATATCTACGGTCTCGACGTCGTCGAGATCCCGACGAACCAGACCCTGGTCCGCCATGAATACTCCGATGTCATCTACCGGACCGCCCGCGAGAAATGGGAGGCCGCGGCCAACGAGATCATCGAGCTGAACAAGGCCGGCCGGCCCGTCCTGGTCGGGACGATCTCCATCGAGAAGTCCGAGCACCTCAGCACTCTCCTGAGGCGGAAAAACGTCCGGCATGTCGTCCTCAACGCCAAGTACCACGAAATGGAAGCGACGATCATCGCCCAGGCCGGCCGCGTGGGCGCCGTGACCATCGCCACGAATATGGCGGGCCGCGGCGTGGATATCCTCCTCGGCGGCAACCCCGAGTTCCTGGCCAAAGAGAAGCTCAAGAAAGCCGGCCTCGACCCGCTCAACGCAGCCCCCGAACACTTGGCAGGGGCGCTCGCCGAAACCAAGACGTTGACGGAACAGGAGCACGAAGACGTCGTCAAGATGGGCGGACTCCACATCCTGGGGACGGAGCGGCACGAGGCGCGGCGGATCGACAACCAGCTCCGCGGCCGCGCCGGCCGCCAGGGCGATCCCGGCTCGTCCCGCTTCTACTTGTCCCTCGAGGACGACCTGATGCGGATCTTCGGCAGCGAACGCATCTCCGGGCTCATGGGCCGCATCGGCATGAGCGAGGGCGTGCCCATCGAGCACAACCTGGTCTCCCGGGCGATCGAGCGGGCCCAAAAGCAGGTCGAAGGCCAGAACTTCACCCTCCGCAAGCACCTCCTCGAGTACGATGACGTCATGAACAAGCAGCGGGAGACGATCTACAAACAGCGCCGGGAGATCCTCCAGGGCCAGGAGCTCAAGGAGTACTTCACCGAGCTCCTCGAGACGCTCGTTGACTGGTTCCTCGACACGCATGCCAACAAGGGGAAGTCGCCGGAGGACTGGGACCGGGAGGGCCTCCGCCAAGCGGTGCGCGATCAGTTCGGGCTCGACGTCGACGCCCTGGGCCTCGATTGGTCGGCGGTCGTCTACGACGACCTCCGGGAGAAGCTCCTGGCCGCTCTGACCGCCGCCTACGGGGAAAAGGAAAGATTGCTCGGGGCCGCGAACATGCGGGAATTCGAGCGCCTCATCCTGCTCCAGGTCATCGACACGCAATGGAAAGACCACCTCCTGGAGATGGACCATCTCAAGGAAGGGATCGGGCTGCGCGGCTACGGCCAGCGGGACCCGCTCATCGAATACAAGAAGGAAAGCTACGACATGTTCCAGGCGATGATGGACCGGATCGAGGAGAGCGCGGTCCGCTACCTCTTCCTCATCCAGCCCGTTATCGAAGAGGCCGTTCCAGAGCGGCGGCCGCAGCCGGTCTATTATCAGCGGGCGACGGCGGGCGGCCAGGCCGCCCCCGCCCAAAAGGGCCGCCAGGCGCGGTCCGTGATTCCGGGCCGGCGCGCCAAGCGCTGACCGAGGAGGCAACCATGTTGGACGACGCGCTCCGCGAAGGGCTCACCTTCGACGACGTCCTGATCCTGCCGGCCAGGTCCGCCGTCGTGCCGGCCGCGGCCGAGGTCCGGACGCGGTTCAGCCGCCGCCTCGAGCTCAACATCCCCATCGTCAGCTCGGCCATGGACACGGTCACGACCTCCCGCATGGCCATCGCCCTGGCCCAGCAGGGGGGGATCGGCATCATCCACCGCAACATGACGCCCGCTGAACAAGCCGAGGAAGTTGACAAGGTCAAACGTCACGAGAGCGGCATGATCGTCGACCCGATCACCATGCGGCCGACGGACAAGATCCACCAGGCCCTGGACGTCATGAAGAAGTACCGCATCTCCGGGCTGCCCATCACCGACGGGACGAACAAGCTCGTCGGCATCCTGACCAGCCGTGACGTCCGCTTCGAGAAGCGTCTCGACCTCCCCATCCAGGAGATCATGACCCGCAAGCTCCACACCGTTCCCGTCGGGACCTCCCTGGCGGAGGCGGAGAAAGTCTTCTACGACCACAAGGTCGAAAAGATCCTCGTCGTCGACGAATCCTATCATCTGAAGGGTCTCATTACCTACAAAGACATCCTGAAGCGCATCCAATACCCGGCCGCAGCCAAGGACAGCCTGGGCCGGCTGCGGGTGGGCGCAGCCGTCGGGGTCGGGGCGGAAAACCTCGAGCGGGCCAAGGCCCTCGTGGCCGCGAAATGCGATGTTCTCGCCGTCGACACCGCCCATGGCCACCAACAGCGCGTCATCGACACGGTTAAGATGCTGCGCGCCGAGTTCCCGGACGTGGAGCTCATCGCCGGCAATATCGGGACCGCCGAAGCCGCCCGCGACCTCATCGACCTCGGTGTGGACGCGGTCAAGGTGGGCGTCGGCCCGGGCTCCATCTGCACGACCCGGGTCATCTCGGGCTGCGGCGTCCCCCAAATCACGGCCATCGCCGATACCTTTAAGGTCACGCGCGCGGCCGGAGTGCCGCTCATTGCGGACGGCGGCATCAAGTACAGCGGGGATATCACCAAGGCCTTTGTCGCCGGGGCCTCCTCGGTCATGCTCGGCAACCTTCTGGCGGGAACGGATGAGGCGCCCGGCGAGGTCGTCATGTACCAGGGCCGCTCCTACAAGATCTATCGCGGCATGGGCTCGATGGAAGTCATGAAGGAGGGCCGGGGCCGGGACCGCTATATGCAGGACATGGCCCAGGCCGACGCCAAGCTCGTCCCCGAGGGCATCGAGGGCCGGGTCCCGTATAAAGGGAGCGCCGTGTTCACCATCCAGATGCTCGTCGGCGGACTCCGGGCCGGCATGGGCTACGCGGGCTGCGCCAACCTGGACGAGCTCCGGACGAAGGCCCGCTTCATCCGGATCACTTCGGCCAGCCTGAAGGAAGGTCACGTCCACGACGTCGTCATCACCCACGAAGCGCCGAACTATCACCTGGATTGAGCGCCAGCCGGCCCGGCCGTCCCGGCCCGCCTGCCACATAAAGGCCGTGGGGAAAGGAGAGAGTCGATGTCCCCTTACGTCCTGAAAACCGTGCTCGCGACCGCCCTCGTCGCCGTCGGTCTGGTCTCCTTCTTCAGCATGATGGCCCTTCAGGGCCGGCTGGAGAAAAAAGGCGACCCGGCCAAACTCCGCCGGATCCACAGGAGAGTCGGCCTCGTCTTCATCATCCTCCTCGTTCCGCTCGTCTTCCTGGGCGAGAGGTTCGTCAAGGAAATGGGAGACGGGCTTTCGACGCGCGCCGTTTTTCATATGGTCCTGGCCGTCAGCCTGGTCAGCCTTCTCCTCCTCAAGGTCCTTATCGTCCGCTTCTTCAGGTCGTTCCTGAAGGTCGCCTCGGGACTCGGGATGGCCCTCTTCGTGATGATGCTGGTCATCTACCTCATCACCGCGGGCTTCCTCTTTCTCCAGAAAGCCGGCGGCTGACCTTTGGCGGCGGCTTCACCACGCGCAGGGAGGGCGGTCATGAAAGCGATGATGCGCCGGATCGTCCGACCGGCGATCCTCCTCGGCGTTGCCCTTCCGGTCCTCCTGAGCCTCCCGGGCTTCACGGCGGACCGCGGGGTTCGGCCGGCGTCCCCGGCACGACCGGCGCTGCGTGATGCCGGTCAAGAGAGTGTCCTTGGCGTCTCGGGAAACCTCCGCCTTCTACGCCTCGAAGGCACCCCCTATGAAATGGGCCTGGCCCACGGCCGGGCATTGCGGAAAGAGATCCGAGAGATCGTCGATCTCTGGAGGAAGGACCTCGAAACGACCTATAAGACCGGCGCCGCCTCCTTCATCAAAGCCCTGCTGGCCAGGACGGACTTCCGGCCGGCGATCGAAAAGTGGACTCCGGGGCTCCTGGACGAAGTCCGCGGCATCGCCGACGGGGCCGGCCTCGATTTCGAGACGATGTACGCGTATCAGCTCATCGACGAAACCTGGGTCCTGGGCCCGGACCTCGGCCTGGGCAAATGCACGTCGATCGGCGCCGAAAAGACCGCCGGTCGTCCAGCTTTCGTCTCTCAGACCATGGACATTCCAGGCTACTATCATGGCTATCAGACGGTCCTTCGCCTGCGGGACCGCGAGGCGGACCTGGAGACCCTCGTCCTGACCATCCCGGGCGTCGTCGCCATCAACGGACTCAACAGCCGCGGCGTCGGGCTCTGTCTCAACGCCGTGACCCAGCTCGCCTATACGACCGACGGCCTTCCGGTCGCCTTCGTCATTCGGGGGATCCTTAAAAAGAAATCCTTCCGGGAGGCGGCGGAGTTCCTGCGGACGATCAGGCCGGCCGCCCCCCAGAATTATCTCCTCGGCGGGCCGGACGCTGTGGCCAGCTTCGAGCTCGCGGGGAACCGGATCGCCCGGTTCGTCCCCTTCGAGGGGGCCGCGTTCACCTATCACACCAATCATCCCCTGGTGAACGAGGAATTCAACCCGAAATTCCTCGAACGATTGAAAGCGAGAGGCTGGTCATTGGTTCAGTTGAAGGTCTCCTGCCCGCGGTTTAACTTCCTGAAGCAGACGCTCAAGGACAATTCCGCGGCCCTCGGCCTCGACGACCTGAAAGCCCTCTACAGGGACCGGAAATCCGGCATCAACAACGCGGGGACATACGCCTGCACGATCATGCTTCTCGGTGACGATCCCGAATTGCATATCGCCCCCGGCCGGCCGGACATTGAGCCTTTTCAAGTCCTCGCTTTTTCCGGCCGGCAGGGCGGCCGCTCTCCCCGCCCGGGTCCCACCCGCTGAGCGCAGCTCACCTGACCGCGGCGATCCGGTTGCCTTCGCCCATCAACACGATCTTCGGGTGGTCGATCGTCGTCACGGTGGCCCGGTGGATCTTGGAACGAAGAAAGGCTCGGATCATGACGCACTCTCCTCAGGCGCGGATGCGGATATTGTCGATCAAGCGCGTCGCGCCGACGAAGACGGCCAGCGCGACGAGGACATCCCCGGCGATCGTCGCGAGAGGCTCGAGGTTGCTCTCATCGACGACCTCCACGTAGTCGAGTCGGGCCAGCGGTTCGGCGGCGACCGCGGACCTGACAAGGGCGGCGAGTTTCCGGGCGTCCCTTTCCCCCGCCCGGACCGCCTCTTCGGCTTTCTCCAGGCTTCTCGAGAGGACCGTCGCCGCTCGCCTCTCTTCGGGCGAAAGGTAACCGTTTCGCGAGCTCATGGCCAGGCCGTCAGGCTCGCGGACGATCGGCAGTCCGACGATGTCCGTGTCGACATCAAGGTCCCGGACCATCCGCCGGAGGAGGACGAGCTGCTGGGCGTCCTTCCAGCCGAAGAACGCCAGGTCGGGCCGGACGATGTTGAAGAGCTTGAGCACGACCGTGGCCACGCCCCGGAAGTGGCCGGGCCGCGACGCCCCGCACAGGCGGTTCTGGAAACCGTGGACCTCGACGTACGTCCGGTAGCCCGGCGGGTAGATCTCGGCCTCGTCGGGGAAGAAGAGGACATCCACCTTCTCGTTCTCGAGCAAAGCGGCGTCCCGGGCCAAGTCACGGGGATAGCGGGCGAGGTCCTCCTGGGGCCCGAACTGGGCCGGGTTGACGAAGATGCTGACGACCGTGACATCCGCGCGACGCCGCGCTTCGCGGACGAGGCTCAGGTGGCCTTCATGGAGGGCGCCCATGGTCGGGACGAAGCCGATCGTCTTCCCCGCCTTTCGCCAGGCGGCGCTGGCCGCCGTCATCTCGGCCACCCGGGTGATGGTGCGCATGCTCAGGCCCTCCGGTTCCGGCGGTGTTTACGAAGAGCCGCCGCCGGGCCGGGCTTCATATGGTAGGACTCCGCGTCTCCCGGGAAGACGCCGTTCCGGACGTCGGAGATATAGGCCGTCGTCGCCCGGCGGATGACGGCCCTGAGGTCGGCGTATTTTTTGACGAATTTGGGGAGGTAGCCGGTGGAATAGCCCACGAGGTCATGGAAGACAAGGACCTGTCCGTCGCAATGAGGTCCGGCGCCGATGCCGATGGTCGGGACGCGGAGCTCCGCGGTGATGACCTTGGCCAGCTCGCGCGGCACGGATTCCAGGACGACGGCGAAGGCGCCCGCTTTCTCCAGGTTCCGCGCGTCCGCGAGGATCCGGCGCGCGGCCTCGGCCTCGACCCCCTGGACCCGGTAACGGCCGAGCCGGGCGATGGATTGCGGCGTCAAGCCGACATGACCCATGACGGGGATCTCTGCCTCGACCAGTCCTTCGACGATGCCCAGCCGCTTCCGCGAAGCCCCCTCGATCTTGACCGCCTGCGCGCCCGCCTCCTTGATGAACCGGGAGGCATTGGCGACGGTCTCCTCCTTCGTGAGATGGAAGGAGAAATAGGGCATATCGCCGACGACGAGGGCCCGCCGGACGGCCCGGGTTACAGCCTTGGTGTGGTGGAGCATCTCCTCCATGGTCACGGGCAGAGTGTTCTCGTAGCCGAGGACGACCATGCCCAGGGAATCCCCGACGAGGAGGATGTCGATGCCCGCCTCGTCCAGCATGCGGGCCGTCGGGAAATCATAGGCGGTGAGGGCCGTGATCCTTTCGCGGGCGGCCTTTTTTTCCCAGAGTCCGGGGATGGTGACCCGGTCGTTTTTCGCTTCGGTCATCGGCGTTCCTTTCTCCCCGCCCCGTTTTCGGGGTCGAGGTAAAGTCTAGCCGCGTTTCTGGCTCCGCGCCCCGTAACTTTGGGGCACGTAGTAGAGCGTGCTCTTTTTCATCTGCCGGATCTGGTCGAGAAGGTCCAGGACGTCCTCCTCGCGGCTGAGGTCCAGTTCGTCCGCCTTGACGACCAGGAGCGGCACCGCCTGGTAGTTGAAGAAAAAGTAGTCGAAGGCCTCGACGATGTCCTCGAGATACTTCTCGGAGATGTTCTTCTCCAGCGGGTCGCCCTCCTTGGCGAGCCGCCGGAGGAGCGTCGGCAGCGAGATCTGGAGGTAGATGGCCAGGTCGGGCTTGGGAACCCGGTCGGCCAGGATCCCATAGATCTTTTCGTAGACGAGGAGCTCGTCGTCGGAGAGCGTTTGGTAGGCGTAGATCTTGTCCTTCTCGAAGAGGTAATCGCAGATGACCCGGTCGACGAACAGGTCGCGCTGGCGGAGGCGGACCTGCTGATGATAACGGTTGGCCAGGAAGACGAGCTGGGCCAGGAACGCGGAACCCTCCCTTTCGTTGTAGAATTCCTTGAGGTAGGGGTTGCCGACGTGGTCAAGGACGAGCTTGCCGCCGATCCGCTGGGCCAGCAGGTTGGCCAACTGCGTTTTCCGGCTCTTGAAAACGCCCTCCACGGCGATATGCCGGAAGGGGATATCGACAGGGTTGCTCATGGCCGGCTCTGAAAACGGTTAGTTTATAGCCCAGCCCGTCCGAGATGTCAACCAGAGGGGTTGGCTAGGCCTGGCGGGGCTCGGTCGGGACGATGATCCAGGCGATGATGTAAAAAAGGGACATCGGCAGCACGGCGGTCACGATCGCCAGGCCGACAAAGACGAGCCTGACCAGGGAAACGTCAACGTCGAAATAGGCCGCCAGCCCGCCGCAGACGCCGCCGAGGAGCTTTTGGGTGGCGGAGCGAGAGAAGACCTTAGCCATATCTGCGCCTCCGTCCATATTATATACGCAAAGCGGGCCCAAACGGATCTCCGGCCCGGGTCTTCTTGAGGTCTCCCCCTCCCCCGACCCTCCAAGTTGACGAGCGGCTCCCAATGGATTGCCACGGGGAGCCGCTTCCGCTCTAGGTTGACTCGGGGCTCTCCCTATGGTATCCGAATAAGGTTCCATTCTGGCTCGCTCGAACGGAGGTTCGCCCATGAACGGCTGGACAGGCCGCATCCTGAGGGTCAATCTGACGACGAAAAAAATACGCGTCGACAGTTTCGACGAGGCCTTCGCCCGGAAGTGGGTGGGCGGCCGCGGATTCGCCGCCAAGATCCTCTTCGACGAACTCAAGCCCGGGATCGACCCTCTGGGACCCGAGAACAAGTTCATCGCCGCGGTCGGCCCCATCGCCGGGATCCCCGCCCCCAACACCGGGAAGACGGTCGTGGCCGCCAAATCGCCCATCACCGGGGGCTACGGGGACGGCAACCTGGGCACACGGGTCACCGAGCACCTCCGGAAAGCCGGTTACGACGCGCTCGTCGTGGAAGGCCGGGCCGAGCGGCCGACCATTCTCTTGATCGAAGACGACAAGGTCGAATTCCTGCCCGCCGACGAGCTGTGGGGCAAAGGGACCTTCGAGACGAACGATTGGATCTATGCCCGGTACGGAAAGGGCGCCGGCGTCCTCAACATCGGCCAGGGCGGCGAGAACCTCGTTCGCTACGCCGTCGTCCGGAGTCTCGAAGGCCGGGCCGGAGGCCGGCCGGGCATGGGCGCCGTCATGGGCTCCAAACATCTCAAGGCCATCGTCGTTAAGGGAACGCGGCCGATCCCCCAGGCGGACCCGGCGGCCATGAAAAAGCTCGGCCAGGACGACCTCCGCAAGGTTCATGAGATCGACAAGCAGACCGGCTGGTCCCTCCAGAGCACGAACGGCGTCCTCGCCTGGTGCAATGAGGTCGCGGCCCTGCCCGTCCGGAACTTCCGCCTCACCCACCATCCCGAGGCCTGGCGGATCGACGGCGAACGCCTCAACGACGCCCGGGTGGCGACCTACGGGTGCCCGAACTGCACGATGCGCTGCGGCATCACCATCCGCGATCACGAAGGCCGCGAAGCCGAGATGGACTACGAGAATATCGGCCTCCTGGGCTCCAATCTGGAGGTCTTCGACCTCGACCAGGTCGGGTCCCTGAATTATCTTTGCGACGACTACGGCGTGGACACGATGTCCGCCGGGGCCACGCTGTCCTTCTACGCCGACGCCATCGACCACGGGGCGGTGGCCGGCGACTTCAAGTTCGGCGACGCCGAACGGGCCAAAGAACTCCTGCGCCTCCTCTCCCGGCGCGAGGGCGACCTGGGGAACCTGCTGGCCGAAGGCTCCTTGCGGGCGGCCCGCCGGATCGGCCGCGGATCCGAAGCCTATGCCATGCAGGTCAAGGGGCTGGAAGTCGCCGCCTACAACTGCAAGTTCATTCCCGGTATGGCCCTGGCCTTCGGGGTCAGCCCGATCGGCGCCCACCACAAGGAGTCCTGGGTCATCACGTTCGAGCTCAAGCAGACCTCCCGCGAATCGTACGGTCCGGAAAAGGCCCAGAAGGTCATCGACCTACAGCGCATCCGGGGCGGCCTCTTCGAGTTCATCGTTTCCTGCCGCTTCCCCTGGATCGAGCTTGGCTGGGGGCTCGAGAATTACCCGAAATACTTCAACACCATAACCGGTCTGAATTGGACGCTCGACGACATGTGGACGGTGGCCGACCGCATCTACGCGATGATCAAGCTCTTCTGGCTCCGCGAGTTCCCCGACACGAACCGCCGGCTCGACTACCCGCCGGACGTCTGGTTCGACCCGGCGAACGTCGATACGGAAGGCCCCATCGCGGGCCGGCACCTCGAATATGACAAGTACGACCAGCTCCTCCAACACTATTACGATATCCGGGGCTACGACCGACGGGGGCTGCCGACCAAGGCGACGCTCGGGCGCCTGGAGCTCGGGGCGGAGGCGGCGGCCGCGGAGAAGTACGGCGGGCTTACCTGAGGGGGACGCAGTGATCAGAGTGACGGTCAAGCTCATCGGTCCCTTCATCCAGGC
>Ga0299912_10001406_pt1 | contig 19385 bp, 14 predicted proteins | sample RVTome_2_FD_207667 | JGI IMG/M metagenome (GOLD analysis project Ga0299912, IMG submission 207667) | Soil microbial communities from uranium-contaminated site in the Upper Colorado River Basin, Wyoming, United States - RVT95D214 (version 2) ... | reverse complement strand
ACTTGCCCCATTTGGCTTCGGGCATGTACTCGGGAATTTCAGGTTGCCGGTATTGGTCGAGATCAGGAGTACCGACGAGTGTGGCGGCCGCTTCAAGAAATAGTGTTACATGGCTCTTGAGATGCACCGTGCCGGAGAGATATCTGCCGGGCGGCAGCAGGACCTGGCCGCCTCCGGCCGCGGAGCAGGCTTCGATAGCTTTGTTTATCGCGGGCGTATCGAGCGTCGAGCCGTCGCCCGCAGCGCCATAATCGCGTATATTGAATACACCGGTAGAGCCGGCGAGAGCAGCCTGAGCAACTATGCAGATTAATATTATTAATGCCGGGCGAATCGCTCCTGATTTACAGTTACACGGCCAATGAATAAAGTTGCGTCGTATCATCGGTTTATCTCCTTTCCGACAGCGATAAGTTGCCTGAGGTGCGGCTCATAAATCGTGCCGTCACCGGAGACGTTGACATCGATCGAGACTGTGCCGCCAAGCGTGTTGACCTTCCGTACGTAATCGACCATATACTCGTCGCTGCTGGTTGGGCCATCCTGGCCGGCCCAACGGGTACCGAGGAATGAAAGGATGTGCCACTGCACGCCGCTCGGAGCCGGATTGGTTTCCGGCGTTACCTGGAATTTGTTCTGCTCGCCCGCGGTGTAGTCCTGCTGAGCGGTCAGGGCCGAAAACGCTTTGTCAATCCGGGTCCCCGGATTGAACGCCAGAATGCTTTCGGGATTACCTGCCCGGCAGGCGGCCGCCCATGTGTTCCAGTTGTAAGGTTTGGTTAGGTCGTCCCAGCCGGCCGTATTGTATGAGCCGTCAAACCACCAGCCGGAGATTTTTTTGCCGTAACGCAGCGACCATTCGGCTATGACCTCGGACCATCGCCCGGTAAACTCCTGCGGCGCGGGCTGCTGCTCGTGGACATCGTGCAGACCGGCCATAGCCTGTATGTCGGTTTGTGGCGAGCGCGAGGGCAGGTACAGCATCAGCCGGATTCCCCGCTCGGCAAGCGCTTCGGCGATTTCCATCGGCAGGTCTCGCCTCGAACAGCGCTGGCCGGTTTCGTATCCGGCGTATTTTTCGTAGGTTGTGTTGGGGCTGCAATAGTAGCCGCTGTTCTGCCCCAGCGTCAGGATAAGATAGCCGGCCCCGGTCCGCTGGATCTGCTCGGCGAATTTCTCGACATCAAAAGACTCGACTTGATTGTTCCATGTCGGACCTCCACCCAGATAATGAACGAAGACACCGAATTTAGCGTCTTTTAGCCATTTCTTTCCTTTCTCGCGGGGCGGCATCTGCTGCTTCTGAGCCAGCGAACAACCTGCCAGCAGGGCGATGCCGCAAAACAAAGCAACCACTTTCCTGAATCGCATCATAGCACACAAAGCTCCAAAATCACGTATCAGTTTGACGGGTTTTAACATTATGATAGTATATTTACACATTCGTTCGTGTCAGTCAACCTTCTTGCATTTTCGTACGATTTTTATAACGAAAGGGTATTTTGTCTGCTTCGGTTCGTACCTGTGCGTCGGTGGCTAAGTCCTGTCTATTCGACTTCGATGATCGCTTCGGTCCATTGGGGCAGATTCCATTGCTCCTGCTGTACATCCGTGGTGATAACGTATATCCCCGGATCAACGGAGGAATCAACGACAAGGTTGAAATCCACTTGTTTTTCGATTCGCGGAGGGATTGTGACAGAAGCAGTAGGGGGTGTAGCATCAAATCCGTCAGGAAGATTAAGAGCGAAAGTGAGCGTGCGGGAATTGCTGGAATGATTGAATGTCTTTAAGCTGACTTGAACGTTCCGGCCGGGGCTGGCTTTGCTGTGGTAAGGGCTGAAGCGAATCCACCGTTCATCTATGCCGTAGTTTGGCTCATCCCAGGGCAGCAGTTCTGCAAGAAGAGCTTTTCGTTTGGTCAAACTATCCGTCATGTGGTCGAGCTGTCGTGCGTTGAAACTGAAAGTCTCAACGACATGCTGATTGATAAGCAGTGTTCCGGGTGGGATTTTTCTCAAGAGGCTGAGGCAATAGAAGTAACCCATCGACTCGTGCAGAAGATTGCGATTCAGCAGGCAGTAGTCATCGATTCCCGAAGGGGTGAAGGAGTCGCCGATGAAGAAGATTTTTTCGGCGTTATCCTTCTCGACGAGCAGTGCATCGTGGTAGATCGTCTGGCCGGGGAAGTCGTGGAAAGTAAATGTAAATTCTTTCCATCGCATCTTGTGGGCTTCGGGCATGACTTTGATGTCAGCGATAGGATTGGGAGTCAGGCACGGCAGGCGATAGTCGGCGGGATGTTCGAGGATATCGACAAGCGGGCCGGTTGCATAGACAGGGCAGTTGAACTCGGCCAGACAGGCGGCTACATTATCTGTATGGTCATCGTGATAGTGCGTGATGAACAGGCCTTCGAGACCGGTCAGTTTACCTGCTTCTCTTAGCTTGATGACATCTTCGACTATCCCGCGGCTGCCGCAGTCGATGAGAAATCCGCGGCGGTCTTCCGAAATAATCAGACGCGAGTTGCTAATGGGAATTATCCATGCCGGGGGCTTGTCTTTAATTACTTCGGCCCAGGGCATCCAGTTGACCTTCGGATTTTGACCGAGGACACGCCGGGCGAGGATGTCGTAGTTATCTTTGAAATACCATTGGCCCGCGCTAATGGACAGGTAGTTCTCATAGACCGCCCGAAGCCGCTCGATCAGAAGGTTGATCGCCTCACCGGGATTGCGTATGACCGGTCCGCGGGCCGGTACGAGGATATCGGGCTTCTTGTCGGCGACTTTTTGCAGGCTGTCGATCAGTGTCGCCATGCGGCCGGCCCAGCCGTGATAGCCGCCGATCTTTGCCTCTGCGATAGCGTCCTGGAGGGAGTAAATGTCGAAAAGTTTTCCGTTGCCGTAGATGATGTCGCCGACGAAAGCGTATTTGATGCCGTCGATTTCGATCAGGTATGATAGAGCCTGACGAGTGTAGCCGGGCGTATTTATGACCTCGATGGGTATTGATTTCCAGGAGAAATTTTCGCCGGCCTTAACGGTTCGGACTATCTTCAAAGATTCGGTCAGGATTTTGGTTCCCTGCTGGGCGTAGTCATGGAAGCGGCGGGTCGTAAACTCATTCCAGAATTTCTCGACGTTGGTGAAATTGCCAACATCGCTTTCGGGAACGACAGCCATTGCACCGTTTTCAATAAGTTGTCGCCCGGCCCACACGACATCACGCCGGCTGTGAGTGAACAGAACCAGCTCGGCATCTTCGATTTTTCCGGCCGGATCGCCATAGACGACTAAGCGTGTATTATCTTTTTCGATACTAATGCCGTTGACCGGCCCGGGGATTAATGAGACGTGCTCACTTAGCTGTACGGCCGATTCTCCTCCGGATTCAACGGCTAAAAACATGATGGGTAAAACAGCAATGATCGCCGAGATTAGGTTTTGCATAATCTTCTCTGTTGTCTAAATTCGTTCAGGCGGAAAATACTGAATCATACACCCAAATACGCCCGGCAGGATTCGAACCTGCGACCTTCGGTTTAGGAAACCGACGCTCTATCCTACTGAGCTACGAGCGCTTTAATCCTAACACTTTGTAGCATAACGACTTCTTGCATGGGATGTCAACCATTTTTTAGACTCAATAAACATCTGCACCATTCTGCACCATTATTTGACGCATGCCCTTGGAGACTGCAACCCTCGCACGGTCAACCAAACCATCTGCCACGGTAAGGTAAAACGTATGCGTTGTGGCAAAATCCGAATGTCCTGCAAGCCTCATTACCTCGTACTCACTCATACCGTTGGCAAACCACATACTTATCACAGTTCTTCGGATGTCATGGAAAGTTCCAGTTTTGACACCAGCTTTCAAGAGGATTTTGTCAAAACTCCTTTTGAAATTATTTACTACCTTGAGTCGGGCATCTTCAAGAGTCCACTTGCCTTTTGGCCTGAGCACGTTCTGGATGTGGTCATACCTTGCTGTGGGAACAAAAACATAGGGATAACCTTCCGGCTGTATTGTATGATGGTCTACGAGCATCTGGACGATTTCGTCTGTCAAAGGCAGAGTCCTGTGTTCAGCGTCCTTAATAAACCATTCCCATGTATCTCTGGTGTTTTCCTTGGAGTTGACTTCAATAGTCTGTGCATCGAAATCAACATCTGCCCAGGTACAATTCATGAGTTCTGAACGTCTCATGGCAGTGGCCAGAGCTACTGTGATCAGCAAATCCCATTTAACAGATTTCACTGGATTCCATTTGGCAGTGTATCCCTGAGCAGCCATCTGAATCCTCTGACATTGGGCATTGGTATAAATATTGATTTTCTTCTTTGGCAATTTCGGCATAGCAATATGTTGCAATGGATTTTCATCAAGTTGTTTGCGATTGACCGCCAGCGTGAACAACCTTTTAATAGCCGCAAGGTCTTTTTTCACGGTTGCATTACTCTTGCCATGATCAAGGCGCGTTCGGTGCAAAAATGTATTCCGCATAAATCCTTCTATAATAGATAGTTAATGTTGCTTCGGACGAATATATTTGCCTGTTTGAGTTAAATTCTGTAGCCTTTTTCGACTATGAAACATAAACTATGGTTAACACTGGTCACCTGTTTGGCTTATTGCATCGACAAGGAGTTGTACAAAGCGATCGATTACCTGCGAGAACAGGTGCGAGTCCTCATCGAGCATCAGGAAAAAGAGAACAGACGTATTCTATTGACCGACAAACAGCGGATGCGGATGGCGTCTAAGGCAAAACAACTCAGTCGAAAGATGCTGGAGCAATGTACTGAACTGTTTACACCAGACACTATCATGCGTTGGTATCAAAAACTCATTGCCGAAAAATATGATGGATCGCAGAATCGCACGTATGCTGGTCGACCACCGATTTCACAAGAGGTAGTGGATCTCATCATCCGGTTCAAGCAAGAGAATCCCCGCTGGGGTTTCAAGAAGATCAGGGATCAAATCGTTTATTTGGGCTACAATATCTGCAAGTCCACTGTGAAGAACATTTTAGTCGAACACGGGTATGATCCTGAGCCAGACTTGACCGTCCGATCGACGTGGCATGAATTTATCAAGAGCCATTGGGACATATTAGCTGCCTGTGATTTCTTTACCATTGAGCTCCTTTTAGGCCGCAGACTCGTCCGCTGTACGTTGTTCTTTGTGATGGAGCTTGCTACGTGTAAGGTGTTCTTTGCCCCAGTTGAGCTACAGCCTGATGGAAAGTACATGAGACAGGTAGTGAGGATTCTGACGGATAGTGAAGATGGATTTCTGTATGGAAAGCGCTATCTCATCCATGATCGAGATCCGTTATATAGAACAGAAGGATTTCATGAGACACTAAAGAGTTCAGGCATAGAACCGGTGAAGCTTCCAGCCCGAAGTCCGGATTTGAATTGCTTTGCAGAACGCTTTATCAAATCCATCAAATCCGAGTGTCTGGATCATTTGATATTGTCGTCGGTAAAGCATCTTGACTACGTCATTGAGCAATATTGTGAGTATTATCATCATGAACGGATTCATCAAGGAGTAGGGCGGATCATTGAGCCCCAACACCCGATTGATGAGAGGGCTGAGATTGTCTCCATTAAGCGTTTGGGCGGATTGCTGAAGTCATACCATAGGTTGGTTGCTTGAGTAGGGGGGTAGTGACGCCGGCAATCAAACTTGTTGTAGAACGTGTTTTCGCCGATTTCGAGCAAGTGATGTCTTTGGGCATAGTTCCCTCTTGAAATGGGATCACATCCGGTCGTATATCAGCTATCAATGTGGATATATCCTTGTTTGAACCATGATTTTATGCTGCTGTTGAGTTTTTGCACCCTACGGGATTCCTATTAAGGCAACGGTGTCAAAAAAGTGTAAATCCCCACCAGTAAACCTCTTCACGTTTCCACTTATTGCTCACTTGTTAACCACCTGTAGATGGCCGAGGCCGGGATCATCCTAAATGCCGTCTGCGTCTGTGAGGTAATAATTCGTTAAACAATTCATCGAGCGGAAAACCGGCAATGGCTGAAGAATAATCTGACAGGGCATAGGGAATAATGAGTTCATTATTATGAATCAATGATCCACAGGAATATACGACATTCGGGACATACCCATCCCGCTCTTCTTTATTGGCTGTCAGCAGGGGTTCTTTCAGTCGTGCGACCACCTTTGTGGGGTCGTCCAGATCAAGCAGCATTGCTCCGAGGCTGTACGTTCGCATCGGACCGACGCCGTGGGTGACGACGAGCCATCCGCGTTCTGTTTCAAGGGGAGAACCTGCATTTCCGACCTGGACAAACTCCCAAGGATACTGCGGTTCCTGGATTTTCCGGGCGTTGTCCCAGAACGTGATGTCCTTCGAAAACATCACATAATTGTTCACACCGTCCAGGCGGGATAGCATAGCGTATTTCCCTTTGATTTTTTTGGGAAATAGAGCCAATCCTTTGTTCTGTACATTTTCTCCATGGATCGGATTGACTTGAAAGTGATAAAAATCCTTGGTTACAATCAGTTTAGGTAAAATTGCAAATCCGTCATAGGCGGTATAGGGAGCGTAATAAGTAATAGAATCGTCTTCATCCCTGAATCGAACGAACCGGGCGTCTTCGATGCCGTTGCTTTCTGCAAAGGAAGTTGGAAACAATACACGATCGGAGATGGCCGTATCCAATGAAAAAGTGACCTCATAATGCGATTTAGCCAGCCAGTTGATGGCTTGTACGACCTTTTGGCGGGTATAGGACAGATCATGGTTTTTCAGTGTTTCGGCAATGGCCGCCTGAAGTTGGCCATAGTTAAAGTTCTCATCCAACTGGTCCATGACCAGGGGGATTACATCCTTTTTAATATTCATCTCGGCTAATTTTGTGAGAAACCGCTTCTTGTCGTATATGTGCCGTCTGATGATTTCGGGGACATCAATAAAATCACCGGGGGATTCGAAGTAGAAATCGTTATTCTCATAGATGATGCCGCTTCGAAAAACAATGGAGGAGAGGTGCCCCTCCCCAGTGGCCCTGAAACTCAGGATGACTCTTTTCTGGCCCTTTTGAATATTACCCTGATAAGGATCTTCTACAATGGAAGGATTAAAGAAGGCAGCAGACTCAATGGAGTATTCCTTAGTGAAATAAGCCCCAATGACATATTGGGTTTCCTTGGACAAGGATTCGACAGCGATGTTCAGGTTGACGAGCAGGTGTTTGACACGTTCAAAATTCTGGTCAAATATTTTTGTGATATTGCGATGGCGGCTGGAAAACTCTCTCAACACCTGGTTGAACAACTGTATCCGTTCCTCGCGCGACAGAGCCAGAACCATCTGAATGATTACACGTGCTCTGTCATCATTTCCGGGCCAAAAGAAACGGGTGATGACACGCTTAGGATCAGGATTGAATTTAACAGCTTTTCTCTTGATAGTTACTGACATTAAGAATCTCTTTCACGATCTTGGATATCCCAACTACCTGACATTTAAGTTTAACGGACAAAAAACCATAATCTGTCTATTTTATTCAAGCCTACCGATTTTCCAGTCATATGTCCAGTTCAAATCGTGTAGGTATTCCCGTCTATATTGGCAAAGTTATCTTGCCTATAGTAGAACCAGTGTTTACACCAATTGTCTACTCCTACAGTCGTCTCCGTACCGACCAATATAGTATTGGCAGGCCTGTTACTTACCATGCCTCCGGTCTGATGCACTGGATTGGTGACGCCGGTTCCAAAAACAGAAGCTGTAGAAAAGTGACAAGTCAACTTTTTCAGGAGCTAAAAACGCCGCAATTTTCGAGGTGACTTCTTGACTCCATTTTGACACTACAGATGCTGATTTTGCTCGTCTCTACCGCAAACAAACATGGGATTATAGCCGAAAAACAAACATTCTAAAGAAAAATTTTATCATTATTGTTTTCAATGAACGCCATCAATTAATGAGTGACTGTGAATGATGAGTCGAAAATAGCTCTAAAAAAACTGTGGCAACGTGGATTATAGTGTTTGACTTTGAGCTCTTCATAGGTGACCGTTGCTTATGTTCCTTGGATTGAGGATATCAGTCTACGAAGGGCAGGAAATCCCGGTTGATACTTGTTGAGCAAACAGATAGAATAATGGGCTGGATAAATTCGTGCCAGTATGGAGATCAAGTATGGTTTTTGCACGTAGGCACTTTATGGCGCATTATTCGATATGTATCATCATGGCGGCGATTCTTACTAGTCCTGTGAGCAGTGCTGGTTCGGCTATTGAAGAGCTGCCGACGCTGACACCGGGCAAGACAGTAGCACAAAATGCCCTATGGATTGAGAATCCGCTTAGCGCACGGTTCAATTCGTCCAAACGTGTGGTCGTCGCTGATATCAAGGGGCCTGCGACAATAACAATGATTCACTTTGCGATGCCTGCAGTCCTGAAGCTGAACCGGGACCTATTGCTGAAGATGTACTGGGACGGGGAGGACTCGCCGAGTGTGGATTGTCCTTTGGTCGATTTTTTCTGTGATCCGGCGGGGCTCCGAGAACAGGTTAATACAGTACTGGTGAACAAACGGCGTGGGTTCAATGCATACTTTCCGATGCCGTTCCGCAAGTCAGCCAAGATCGAGCTTGTCTATGATGGGCCGGTTGAGCCGGGTGAAGAGCTTTGGCGGATGATGCCGTGTTATAGCTACGTTATGTACCGCACAGCGGAACGCATCGCCAACAACGCGGGCTACTTCCATTCTCACTGGTGTCAGGAAGGGCTGCTGTTGGGCAAGAGCGACTACCTGGCTCTGGAGGCAAAAGGGAAAGGCAAATTCATCGGATGGAACGTAACGGTGCGGCGGCCCGGACGAGCTGGATATCCTGTCGATATGAATGAGAAGTTCTACATCGACGGCGAAGAGAAACCATCTGTTGAATTTCAAGGTATCGAGGATTCGTTCGGTTTTAGCTGGGGCTATCCGGAGACCGAGAGTATGTTTCCTCTGACAGGATACTTCCCGTTCCTGAAAGGGGCGTTGGGATACCGTTTCTTCATAGACGACGCAATAAGTTTCGAGAATTCACTTCGCGTTATGGTCGGTTTCGGTGAGAACGAGGATCCGTATTTCCGCAGGGTGTTCAGCAAGCCGGGTAGCACGCTCCAGTTGTCGAGCGTCGTTTACTGGTATCAGATCGAGCCACACGCGGCGCTGCCTGCGATGTCGCCCGCCGCCGAGCGTGCGCCGGCGCCGGAAATTGCATTCTGGCCGGACCAGGAGAAACTCCCGACCGCAGAATCCCTCAAAGAGCGCGGCGTGCAGTTCTATATGCTATGTGGCCGGCCGGAGCGTGAGATAATCTACGCCGAGCAGGGCTTCTTGGCGCAGGCCAAGACGGGCTACGCTTACGACGGCTGGGAGTTGCCCGTGTATCACTGCCGGGCCGACAACAAGGATCTTCAGATAGAACTGACAGTGCCTGAGAACGCTGCCGGGACAGTGCGAGTTTACGTGATTGATCCGGATAGGTTTGAGGGTGGGCGAAGGCAAACGGTCAGCGTGGCAGGAAAGTCGTTAGACATGGTCGAGGACTTTCGAGAGGGCCAATGGCTCGAACAGCGTGTCGGCCCCAAACAATCTTCTGAGGGTAAACTCATTATCCAGGCTCATAACGAACGGATCGGCTCGAACGCCGTGATTTCAATCATCGAATGGGTTGCAGACAGATAAGCGGCATTCAAAGCCGTGTCGGTCAACAGTCTTTTGAAAAGGAAAGGATCACACAATGCTAGTACCTATGAATAGAAGAGAACTCCTGAGACTCATGGCGGCAGGTGGCGCCGCTTATCTGTCTACCCCGTATGTCCGTGCCGCCGGTGCACCGATACAGAGGAACAGGCTCATAAGCCCGGGCTGCAGGAGATCAAAGGTCAAGGTCGCCAAAATCTACTTAGGTGTTCAGGGAAGCCACTATCCTAATCCCGACCGGGATATGAAAAAAGAGGTACAATTTTACGAATCGCAGTTTACAGAGCTGAAGGATGAATTGTCCGACGTGGAGTTTGTTGTGAATGAGCTGGTCAGCTCGGTAGATCAGCTTAACAAATGGAAGGATACCCTGAGGGAAGCGGACGGCATTCTGGCCATCCACTTGAGCTTGTGGACCATGCCGGTCTTCGAAGAAATCCTGCGGCTCGAACGTCCTACGATGGTCTTCTCGGCTCCCTATTCCGGACACGAATGGCATCCTCTGAGTGCCCTGTATAAGCGGAAAGAAGGCACGAATTTCGAGTGCATCCTGACCAGCGACCACAAACAACTGGCGGTGGCGATACGACCATTCCGCGCGATCCACCATTTGAGGCAAGCTAAGATCCTCAACCTCACCACGCAGGCACCCGGTGAGTATGAGCAGCAGATACGCAAGAAATTCGGGACCGAGATCAAGCAGATTGAGCTACGGCGGATGCTCGACCTGTACACGTCGGTCAACAGCAGCGATGCAGAAACGGAAGCTGATTCTTGGATTAAAGGCGCCGTTGAAGTCGTGGAGCCGTCAAGAAAGGAGGTCGTCAACTCGTGCCGGCTCGCACTGGCCTTTGAAAAGCTGCTGGAGGACGAAGATGCAACCGTGTTGACCGTTGACTGTTATGGCAGTATGTGGGAGCCCTTGTGTCGCGCCTTTGCCTACCCCTGTATCGGATTTGCGAGACTGAACAACATGGGTTTGGGCGGCATTTGTCAATCGGACCTGCCTTGTGCTATGACCCACATCCTTTTTCAGGGATTGTCAGGCCGACCCGGCTTTGTCTGTAATCCGGGCTTTGACTATTCCACGAACAGCGCCATCATGATTCACTGCTTAGGCACGCCGAAAATGGATGGGCCGAGTGGAGCCGCCGCTCCCTATAAGCTTCGAAGCGTAATGGAACGCCGCGAAGGCGCTGTCCCGCAGGTCCAGATGCGGATCAGCCAGGAGGTCACTCAAGCCGTACTTGCGGACACATCGAAGCTGCTTTATTTCACCGGCCGGGTCGTTGACACCCCCGAAACGGATAGAGGCTGTCGAAGCAAGATCACAGTCAAGGTAGACGGCGACGCCGAGCTACTCTGGAAAAACTGGTCCGACGGAATACACCGCGTAACCTGCTATGGCGATCTGACCAAGGATCTGGAGCATTTCTGCCGGTTCAAACAGATCGAGATGATCAATGAAGCAATCGGCCCGAGTTGAGACTCAATAAGCCTAATCCACAAGTACCAGCCCATAGTAATTCGGGCATTGACGCCGGATCTGTACCACTTCTAAAGGAAAACCGGCCTTCTTCACAGTTGAGAAGACATCGATTCCACAGGCTTCCATAGCCGGCCGGGCGCGCTCCGCATGTTGACACTGCCCTTTTTCCACCGGGCACTTCTTACAGAAATAGCATGGCCCAGCCCCCAGACCAAAAGCTTTCCAGGCCCCGCGGAGAAAAATCTCTCGTTCAAGGTCGGCGACTATTGCCTTCACATCCACTTCCGAGTCAAAATGTATCAGGATTCCCCTGCCGTAGGCATCCAGCACCTTTTGCATCTGATCCGGCGTCGGGGTAAACGGCGGACAAACCATGCATTGTCCGTAACCGTCGCATCCGAACTGACATTTTAGTCGCACCCAGGGAGCAGTTTCGACATCCGAGGGTGAAATTATTCGAGCATCCTTCACACCGGATTTCTGCTTTGCCATGCTGGACAATTCTTCATCGGACAATTTATCGTTTTTTACCGGAGCTTTGCGTTTGCGAGCCATTTTTCACCTTAGATACGAAAATCCTGTGATTAAGCAATTAATATTTGTCTGTTTCATTTTATAACTTAATTCGACGCTCCGGGCAATACCTACTGGACAATAAAGCCATGAATGGTATAATCCCCAAAATTAACCCGGAAAATCGGCGGCAAAGAAATGAGCAACAGCGTGGAAAAGACAATCTATTCAATGCTGCGCGTCAGCAAATCGTATCACAACAGAGTTGTGCTGAAGGATATTTCCCTTTCCTACTTCTACGGCGCGAAGATCGGCGTGCTGGGATTAAACGGGGCCGGCAAGAGCACTCTTCTTCGAATAATGGCCGGCGTGGACCAGGAATACGATGGACAAGCCGTGCTTTCTCCGGGATACACTTTGGGATTTCTTGAGCAGGAGCCCCGGCTCGATCCCAACAAGACCGTCAAGGCGGTCGTCGAAGAAGGTCTGCACGCCGTTGTGGAGCTTGTGCGGGAGTACAACCAGATCAGCGACAGGTTTACCGAATCGTTGTCCGATGACCAGATGAATCAGCTTCTTGAGCGTCAGGCCCTGCTGCAGGAGAAGATCGATCACATGAATGGCTGGGACATCGAGTCGCGTTTGGAATTGGCGATGGACGCTCTACGCTGTCCCCCAGGCGATACCCCCATTCGTGTCCTTTCCGGCGGGGAAAAGAGGCGTGTAGGGCTGTGCCGGCTTCTGCTGCAGGAGCCGGATATCCTGCTGCTGGACGAGCCGACCAATCATCTCGATGCTGAGACGGTTGCGTGGCTTGAACGTCATCTTCAGCAATACAAAGGAACGGTGATTGCCGTGACGCATGACAGATACTTCCTGGACAACGTCGCGGGCTGGATTTTGGAATTGGATCGAGGGGTCGGCATCCCCTGGAAAGGGAACTATTCGTCCTGGCTCGAACAGAAACAGATTCGCCTTCAACAGGAGGAAAAGACCCAAACCGAGCGCCAAAAGACCCTGCAGCGGGAGCTGGAGTGGATCCACATGTCGCCCAAGGGCCGTCAGGCAAAGGGCAAGGCTCGCATCAATGCCTATGAATCGCTTCTGAGCCGCGACAGTGAAAGGCAGGAAAAGGACCTGGAAATCTATATTCCGCCGGGACCCCGCCTTGGAAACGTGGTGATCAAGGCGGAAAACCTATCCAAGGCATACGGCGACCATCTTCTTTTTGAGAACATGTCATTTGACCTGCCGGCCGGGGGAATCGTTGGTATTATCGGTCCGAACGGCGCGGGCAAAACGACGCTTTTCAAGATGATTATCGGCCAGGAAAAGCCGGATTCCGGCGCGATTGTTATTGGCGAGACGGTCCGTCTTGCATATGTGGATCAGGACCGCGATACGCTTGATCCTGATAAGACCGTGTGGGAAGTGATCTCCGGGCGCCAGGATACGATCAGGCTTGGGAGAATCGAAGTGAATTCCCGGGCCTATGTCTCGCGTTTCAATTTCACAGGAACAGACCAGCAGAAGAAGGTCACCGCCCTTTCCGGCGGCGAACGCAATCGCGTCCATCTTGCCTGCCTACTCAGGGGAGGCGCCAATGTATTACTGCTGGATGAGCCAACCAACGATTTGGATGTCAATACCATGCGCGCCCTTGAAGAGGCATTGGAGCACTTTGGAGGCTGCGCTGTCGTGATCAGTCACGATCGATGGTTTCTCGACCGTATTGCGACCCATATTCTCGCCTTTGAGGGCGACAGCATGGTGCAGTGGTTTGAAGGCAACTACTCAGACTACGAGGCGGATAAGAGAAGGAGGCTCGGAAAGGCCGCAGATGAGCCGCACCGAATCAAATACAGGCATTTGACGCGAGGGTGAGTCATTAGTTCAAGTCTGACTGCTGCATTCTCTGTTTCTCGCCCGGGGCTGTCCAGTTCATAGCTACTTCTTTCCGAACTCCCGAACCTCGTTGCTACCCCCCATCGGTTGCAGAGTTATGCTACTCAACATAGTCATTGAGTCTTTTTCCATACTCATCAAGTGGTGGTTGGCCATACTGTCTCACATAATCGGCGTCGATATATACAGCAAACGAGGTAATGTGCCGAATCCCACGTCTGGCATAGGATCTTATGTCTTGAAGAAACACATCCCTCCGCCACGGTAGTTTCTTCTTGGCGTCTCGCTTCCAGGAGCTAAACAACGACACATCCAGCCAATACTCCAAAACCTGTGCGTTATCTCTGCCAAATACCTCAAGATTAGCATCCAACAAATCCAGATACCGGCCATGCTGGCCTTCCTTGGCTTCACGATGGTCTATCGGTTCACTCCAGGTTCGACCAATGGGCGCAAACTCAAGGAAGATGCCGGATGAAGGTTTGACTTGAACAGGTGCCTCCATCGTCCGCGCGTATGCCAAGTGTGCGAGACTCGCCCGTGAGTCAACCTTTCGCAAAGCCTGCAGCATCTCATTCTCCAACATCAGGGCCTGCTCACTGTCCGAATAAACCCGACAACGTGAACATTTACACATGGGCTTTCCATCGTCGATCCAGTAGAAATAACGGCCGGTTGTGGATTTGAGGATGTCCGCATATTTGACGGCATTTCTGCGAATAACTTCTATTGCTTTGGGAGAATGAACACAACAGTTGAATTCCGGACTTCGTTCACCTTTCTCGTTCATTGGGAACATGGATGGATCTTTCTCGAACAAGTCACGCGGGAGCAGATCATTCATGGCGTGCAGCTCATGCTCCACTTCAATTCCTTGCTCTCTACACTGAATGAGGAATTCGTGGCCCCTGTCTGATTGAATAAATTTTGATACCTCACTTGGTGTTACATGCGTGGCAATCGTCGTCAGTCCAGCCTTGGCAGCCATTTTAGGCCAATCCAAGCTCGATAGGTCGGCAGTCGTCAGAACCACGCCCCGCGTTTTGAAAAACGGTTCTTGCCCCTCCCGATAGATACTCGCAGACGCCGGCAGACTAATGCATGATGGTAGTGAGGCAGCAATCTGCAATCCCGCTAGCAGAAACTGCCGACGCGATGGATCGTTCCCGGATAACAGTGTCTCTTTCATTCCTTTCATTGTGCCTCTACTCCTTCCCAACTCTTCACTTCATGATACAAGTCTGCGATGCTCATTGTAGGATACCCAATGATGGTGAAAACCAGCTCAAATCTCTGTCCACTGACCTGGAATCGGAACGGGGTAGCGACCCTGAATATCGGCCTGTATGGGCGGAGCACTGTCATCGGTAAGATGGTCGATGTCCGGACAAAATTGGAAGCTGGAGGCCATCGCTTCGTCCCACGTGATGATCCTGCCGGAGTGGGCCGCCGCCCGGCCCATGATGTCCGCGAGATTCGACAGAGCGGCACGTTTGGCCTCGTTATGCGGACGGTCGCGGCGGATGGCGTCGAGCAGGACGTCCCACTCCGCCTGCCAGGGCGTGACGGCTTCTTTCGGCGCACGCCAGGCAATGTTGTCGCCGGAACACCGCTGGTCCTTGTAGGTGTGCACTGTACCTTCATGATTGCTGCCGGAGAACTGCGCAGCGCATCGGGTCCCGTGGATGTACGTGGCGAATTCAGTGTGGCAATTCGGGAGCCAGCGGACGACGTCGAACGCCTTGGTGCCGTCGGGAAACGTCCACTCGATGGTGAACGAGTCGAGGTTCTGGCCGCAGTTGGTGCTGTTGGCTGCGCGCCCGCTAACGCCGTGCGCGGACACCGGCCAGGCATCCTTGATCCAGCAGAGCTCGTCTATCTGATGGATGTTCATCTCCGCGTAGAGGCCGCCCGAGACCCAGAGGAAATGCGTGAAGTTGCGAATCTGCCAATGCAGGTCTTTGACGTCCGCCGGCCGCGGTCCAAGCGGACCGCACGGCTGCATCCGGTATGCGCGGATAAGCTGGACGTCGCCGAGCTGCCCTTCGCGGATACGTTTGATAAGCTCCTGGCGGTTTCGCGAGTGCCGGCACTGCAAGCCGGCGGCGATTTTGAGGTTCTTTTTCTCGGCGGCCTGGCCCGCCTGGATTACCCGCCGAACGGCCGGCGGGTCCGTCGCAAAAGATTTTTCCATGAATACGTTGATACCCTTCTCGACAGCGTATTCCAGTTGCCTCGGGCGAAAGCCCGCGTAGCCGGTCAGCATCGCCACATCACCTGGGCGCAGACAGCCAATCGCCTGCCGCCAGGCGTCGAAGCCCACGAATCGCCGTTCCGCCGGCACATCCACCTTCGCGCCGTACTGCTCGCTCAAGACCTTGTGAGCACTGGCCAGCCGGTTCTCGAAGATGTCCGCCATCGTCACCAGCTTGACCGGCCCGTTGGGCGAATCGAACGCATTTGCCGCCGCTCCGCAGCCGCGCCCGCCGCAGCCGATTAGAGCCAGCCGGATGGTGTTATCCTCCGCCGCATACATCGCTGGTACGCCAACCCCCGCCAGCGCGGATGCTGCCGCTGCCTTTCCGCTCCACTTTAACACGTCCCGACGCGAGGACCTTGACCAAATTGAACTTGATGTGTGAGAGTGTTGTTTCATAACGCATTCTCCGTGGTGTATAGAACTTGAGTTTTTGGTTCCTGACTTGGACGTCATCATAATGCTTTTGGGAATGGGCTGCAAGCGCCTATTGTGGAGTGAGAGAGGATGCCGTGTCTATGCTCGTTCGCAGGCTTAAGATAGTGGCTCCTAACCTGCGGTCCGTAAATCTGCCAGCATACCCTCTTAACATAGAGCATTCATCAGGATTTAGCAGTCGTGCAGCGTTCCGATGCCCCCTTTGGCAGATGCGGATGGTGTTTCCCGAATTTGGGGCGACGGAGCCTATGACTCATCATGGTGTCCTCAGGATCGACAGTTGCCTCAATCAGCTTGTCCCGCTACACATTTTCCAGGAAGCTCCACCCTCCCGCGGTGTGATAGCGATCCGTGATCTGGCTTGGACGCATCCACACCACGCGGTCAGACAGATGTTTCCTGATCCGTTCCACCACCATGACGAACGCCGGCCAGCCAACGCCCTTCACTGGGTTCAAGCCTTGCCAGTGAGCATACCAGATGCAGTAGGGCGCCCCGGACTGGATATGACGAACAAGGATGCCTGACTTCCCATCTTCCGTGATGTAATAATCCGGATCGACTCGCTTGGGATTGTTCTCCCAGATACCAAAGCGGTCTTCGGCGTTGGGCATCAGGTCGTAGACTGCACACTCCCCCTCGCTGGCCTTCCGATGGATGCCGTAGTTACTCTCGCTGGAATTGAAGAAGCAGGGTATGGTGCGCCCACGGAATTCGCCTTCTTTAGCCAGATTGAGCAGGGCTTTCCAGACAGTGGGGTTCGGCTCACCATGGCCGCTTGCACGCAACTCGGCATACCGGCGAGTGCAGGCGTCGCACCCGCAGCCCGGCCAGGTCAATCCTGTGAACCGCACGGCAGCGAGCTGACCTTCCGCAATGATACCGGCGAAGTAACGCTGGTATTCCTCCACAGTAATCCCAGGCTCATGCAGCCACAGCCCCTCGTGGATAGCGTCCTCTCGTTGGCGACCGGCATCGAAATCGAACAGGCCTTGGTGTGTCATCAGCTCCATGTGCGTATCAATGCCGCATCTCTGCGCTCGCACGACTTGCCTGAGGTACGCCTTTTCCTCCGCGTTCGGATTGCGCGAGATGCTGTGGCCGCTCATACCAAGGATGGCACTTGATTCCCCGGCGATACCCTGATGGGCACAGTAGTCGAGGAAGGTCTCAAACGCCTTGGCCCCGGCTACATGAGGACCCGTGTCGTCACAATAGAACGATAGGATCATTTTGCGATTTCCGGGCTTGTCGAGTCCCTCAGCACAAGCCCGGCCCGACCGTCCGAGCGTCGCAACTACCGTGGATGCGGCGGCGCCGAGAAACCGGCGGCGGGTGCAGTGTCGACTTGCTGTTGCCATCGTACGTACTCCAATATGACCTTTCCATTTCTAAGCGCGATCAGTACAGTCGAAAGGCTGCTGATTTTAGCCATTTTACAATTTGTTGGATTTGCCCGCAAGCGTTTGAGGTCGGCCAGATCTAACAGATTATCCGGAAATGATGGTCGGCCTTCACCTCACCGCCTCAGCTACATCCCCATCGTCGGCCTGCTGCAAGCACAGCGTGAAGTAGTAGCGAACCCTCAGCCTCGCCTATGGCTCCCGCCCCTTTGCTTGCCAAGGGCAGCCGCTGGCCACACTCATCCGTTTTGGCAATGGTTCCCTGAGCATAGAAGCCGCGCCCAGCAGCGGGCTTTGCGCTGGCTCGCGCCTCCCAGAACCGGCGTGCTGCCCTTCGAGGGGCCAATGACAGTCATTTCTTCTGGGGCACAAACGGAAATAGTGTTCGCAACTCGTCCTGCGTCGGCTGCCGTCCGTACTCGCAGATCTCAAAGGCCTCCGCGTGCCGGATATTCTTGCCTGCTTCCTCGCCGTACAGCTCTATCAGTTTGTCACGATATTGGTTGGCGATGTCCACGTGCTGTTGCCGGAGCCAGCCCGTGTGCAGTTGTTCTTGCCGGGCCTTCAAATCGACCTGGTCACGGGGAAGGTCGCTGGTACTGCCGCCGCAGCCTCCCTCAATGAATTGCGACACGAGCTTTGCCATCGCATCCAGCTTCCGCTCGATCACTGAATCGATGGAGACAACAATGTCCGGGTGGAATGGATTTGGTTTCTGAAATCCATCTGACGCGTAAAGAAATACTGGGTTCTTCCTTATAGCAGGTACGTCTGGGCAGAAGAACGGTACTGTGACCATGTATGCCGCGTCCTGAACCAGGATGCCCGTGTAACGATGATCAGGATGATAGTCGTTCGGCCTATGGCTGATCACAACGTCAGCATTCCAGTGGCGGATCAACCGGGTGAACGTCCGCCGGTTCTCCAGCGTGGGCTCGATCTCGCCGTCATGGATGTCGAGCACTTGGACCGCATTGCCCATGATCTTGGCGGCTTCCTTGACTTCCGCCGTCCGACGCTGGGCCAGTGGACCACCGGCCATCTTCCAATGGCCGATGTCACCATTCGTGGCCGAAACGAATTTCACGTGGTGGCCCATTTCGCTCCATAGACATGACGTGCCGCCGGCGTAAACCTCGCAATCATCAGGGTGGGCCCCGAAGGCTATAATCCGAAGCTTACCGTCTTCCGGCGGCGTTTTCTCCAATGCTGTCACAGCCATTGCCAATTTTGTTGATGCTACGACGTCAGCGGCGGCGTATGTTTCCATTCCCAGCCGTGCGACACCGAGCAAACCCGACAACGCGAGCCCGCAAAAGACTCCACACACATACCATCTACATCTGTTCATTGGACTTCCTCCTTTCTGAACGATCATTCGCTCTCCATATCTTATTTCACTTGGGGGCGGAGGAAAAAGTCTATTCATCCGCCTGACCACAACGAACCATCCATACGTTTAGAAAACACTGGTCACACAGGATTATAACAGATATCCACAAGATTTACAACTCTCCTACGTCCCATCGCTCGTCCTTGGCAGACACCGCCATTCTCAGAAGAAGCTCTCACACTTCCACCACGGACATGTTGTGCAAGCATGGTACGAAGGAATAACGAGAACGA
>Ga0299912_10001405_pt1 | contig 19407 bp, 19 predicted proteins | sample RVTome_2_FD_207667 | JGI IMG/M metagenome (GOLD analysis project Ga0299912, IMG submission 207667) | Soil microbial communities from uranium-contaminated site in the Upper Colorado River Basin, Wyoming, United States - RVT95D214 (version 2) ... | reverse complement strand
CGCCTGATAGCGTCCGCCCCCTAGACTCTTGAGGATAATTCCGGCCTTGGCCGCGCCCCCCCAGACCCAGGCGTTCACCCGGTATTGCAAATTTTCCAGCAACGGCTCCGGGGGCGCTGCCGCCGTCACCGGCAGGAGCAACCACCCCTGCATTACCAGGGCGGCCAAACAGGCGAAGACGGCTTTCCGGGGTGATATGCGGCCCCCGGACCCCTCCCTCAAAATGCCTTCTGCAAAGCTTAACATTAGGGTAGCGTCCCCAGATTGTCTTAACTAATTCTTAGGCCTTTTCTCCCTCCTCCTTGAAGGGAGAGGGCTGGGGTGGGAGTGAACATATTGTGGTGGGGCGGGCCTCCGTGCCCGCCACCCAGGGCGGCCGAGACGGCCGCCCTACCCCGTCCCCACAACCTTCTCCCACCAGGGGAGGAGTAGTTATGAGGACATATAACTAATGGAGCGTTTCATAATTAGCTGGACATAAAATCGGGATCGGAGCGCCGGATTTGACAGGTTAAGTCCCCCTTTTCTAAAGGGGGATTTAGGGGGATTTTAAGGGCTTATGAAAATCCCCCCTGACCCCCCTTTAGAAAAGGGGGGTAAAAGACCTGCCTTTCCAATGTCACTTTAATTTTGAAACATACCACTAGCGTTTTTCTCCTTCATGGAGGGAAACCCGGGGGGCAGGCGGCAGGCCATTTTTCATAACTTCCCCGGGGTTGAGCAACTGCCCCGACAATTTGGCAAAGGAAACGACCCGAACCCAGGCCAGCCGCGGCACCCTCTCCGGGGTGCAGAAAAGGAAATAGGGGCCGTCTTCAGCCTCCACGTCCTGGGTCTTGATGGTCAGCATGACTTTCCGGCCCTGGGCGGTCTCCGGACCCAGGTTAATGGTCATTACCCGGGTCTCCGGGGTGGGGATTAAGGCCACTTTCAGGGTCTGCCCCCCCGCCAAAGGGCCAAAGGCCCCCAGGCGCAGGTTGTAAAAGAGGGTCAAGGGATCGTAGACCGGTTCCTTCAGGGGGATTTGCCATTCTTTCACCGGTTTCCGTTGGTCCACTCCCCGCCAGATCTCCAGGAGCCCCTGGGAGTAGTTGAAGCGGTATTCTTTGGTAATATTTTGACCCTTGGCCTGGAACTTTTCCCGATAGATTAGGGGCTTGAGGCGCCCTGCCTCCAGGGCCATTTCGGTTTCGTAGCTCTCCGGCAGCCAACGGCTCAGAAGCCTCCAGGCCCCCTGGGCCGCGCCGGCAAACTCCGCGCGGTAGCGGCCAGGCTCCACCTGGGTAAGGCGCAGATGCACCCGGGCCACATCCTCCCAAATCCCCAGGCTCAGGCGGTACTTCAGCTCTTCCAGGGGCCCCTGGTCCACCGCGGCGGCTGGCGCGGTCCCGGACTGGCCCAGGCCGAGGATCAGGCACATCAGCAAAACCCAGATGGCGCGCTTCAATCCTTTTCTTCCTCCGGATCATCAGGGGGCGGGGGAGTCCACACCCCGGTAAAAAAACGGTCGCGCCACCACTGCTGCACATCCTCGGGAGCAGACTTCTCTACCAGCTCGAAGCGATATTCTTCGATAAATTGGACCAGCCGCTGGTAAGCCGCGTTAACCTGCTGCATCTTTTCCCGGTAGGTCTCTTCCTGGCGGGCCGGGGCCCGGTCTGGATGCCAGCGCCGGGCGGCGCGGCGATACGCGGCCCGGATCTCCTTGCGGGTGGCTTGCAGATCCAGGCCCAGCAATTCCCGGGCTTCATCCAGAGTCATGGCTCATTATACAGCATAGACCCCGGTTTCGCCAACTTTGGCATCCCCCCTTCGGTAGTGTACCAATTTGAAAATCGTAGGAACAAAAAAAGCGGCCCGGAGGCCGCAATAAGGTGTTTTGAAAAAACTTCTATTCAAAAAGGGTAGGCTCTTTGAAGGAAGGGGTTGAATTCCCGTTTTGCATAGCTCTTGATATGCTTTTTTGGACTTCTTCATTAGCGTTTATATGCATTAAGTGTATATGGGGATTTTTTATCTTGAATACTCTGAATATCTCATCGGCAAAAGCGTGGCCAATAGTTTCTACCTTGTCAAAATCCAAGATAACTTCTCTAAACTTTTCCAATCTCGCCAGCAATCTTTTTGCTTGAGAACGTGATATCAAGTTTTCATTTCCATATTTTGCTAACACTACAGGCACGATAGTTCGAGAAAAACCATATTCATCATTCTCAGTAGAATATTTATCAAATACTTCTTTTGAAGTGCGAGAAGAATTATTATCTATTTCCATTATAATATAAGTTCCCTCCTCTCGGACACCATCATCTTCCTCAAACCCTAATAACCAATCATGTCCTATTTCATTATGAGCAAAATAAAGTTTCCCAGAAATTATAGTGAACCTGTTAAACATACGAGAAGAAAAAAATATCCCTTCTCCGGTATGGTGCTCTGGGTCAGTTGTCAGTTTTCCTTTTGCTAATTCTAGAATTGCGTGGGACTGATCCTCTAGGCCAAGTTCGGTTTGTATCTTTTTGAAGATACCCACACCATTATCAAATATTGATAATCTAATATTGATTGGTGTTTGAATGACAATAACCGTCATCATTGTTCCAGCGCTGTGATCAACAACATTATTGACCAATTCAGTAAATCCATACTGACATATATCCATAACATTAGGTGTAATTTTGTCCAATAATGGTCTAATATAATCTCGCCAGATAACATCTTCCTGTAAATCTTTGGATACGGTGAAACGAAATATCTTATCAATAATCGGCTTTAATTTATATTTCCTTTGTCTGGTGCTTCCTTCGGCAATTATCATACCATTGTCTATCAAAGCATTGATATGGCGATTGACAGCCTGTCGGCTGATGGCAAATTTTTTGCTTGTCAGACGCACAATATCCTGAGAGGATTTCTCAACTTGTTCGATAATGAATTGCCTAATAGGTCTGCTTTTTTTCCGTTCCATAATTTTCCCCTAATTGTCAACTTTCCACAAAAAGATTGTCAACTATTGGACAAAGATTGTCAACAAAATTATTGTAAGTCATTATAATTAATCAGTTAATATCGCTATCTCTCCTATCGTCCACACATGATCTGAAATCCCTGCCTCCATCGCTGGGGGCACCCGAAGGATTTTGTGAATTCTGGCAAAATATTAATACATGAAAGGGATACCGCGTGGGCCAGGTTCTCTACCTTTTTGATAAGGCATTAGTGAGGCGGGTAAACCGGAGCATTGACATTCTCCCTCCTTCATGTTCCCTTGTCTTCTCTGCCTGCCCATGTTAAGTTATTAGTCTAATACCAAATTTTGAAAGGGAAACCCGGTTACATGACCCCTAAAAAGAGCCCAGCCAAGCCCGCCAAGGAAGTGGACTCCACCTTGGAGCGCCTTACCGAGCAGATTCTCTCCCGCCATCAAAACCTGGATGACCTGGTGCTGGTGGGCATCCGCACCGGCGGCGCCTTTCTGGCCCAGCGCCTGGCGGTAAAAATCAGCCAACACACCTCCCGCACGGTGCGGGTGGGAGTCTTGGACATCACCCTTTACCGGGACGACTGGACCCAGCTCAGCCACAAGCCTCTGGTGGGGAAGACGGAATTGCCGGGCTCCATTGACGACCAGGAAGTGGTGCTGGTGGATGACGTGCTCTTCACCGGCCGCACGGTGAGGGCCGCGCTGGACGCTCTCATCGATTACGGGCGGCCCCGGCGCATTGAATTGGCGGTGCTGGTGGACCGGGGCGGCCGGGAGCTCCCCATTCACGCCGATTATATCGGCCAGACAGTGCAATTGGCCCCCACCCAAAGGGTCAACGTTTATCTCCAGGAAATGGGGCGGCCCGATGAAGTAGCCATCGAGTCCGGGCCCCCGGCAAGGTAACCGTGGGACGAAGGTAACCGTGGGACGTCAGAAAAAAGTTCTGGGCGCGGGCCCCCAGGGTCTGCCGCCCTTGCAGCCAGAAGCCGCGGCCGCTCTCCAGGAACTGGCGGCCCAGGTGGCCTTGGGCCTGGAGGAGGGCCGGGACCTGGAAACCCTCCGGGAGATGGCTGCCGCAACGTCCGGGGACCTGGCCTGGGACCTGCACCTGATCGCGGCGTTGAGCGGCCTGGCGCACCCCGGGGTTCCCGGGCTCCTGACGGCCCTTTTTGGGGCCGGCGAAGATAAACCCCGGCGCAAGGCCCTGAAGCGGGCCCTGCACCTTCTCAAAACCCGGGGAGTGCCGGTGCCGGAGAACCTCCTGCCCCGGGAGGAGGCCGCTCCCTTAAGGGCGCCGGGCCGGGCCCCGGCCCTGGCGCATCTCTCCCAGGTCTTGGGAAACGGCGAACGCTACGTCATCCTGGAAGGCCCCAAAGAGATCTTGGGGGGTAACTTCCTGGTGTCTCTGGTCAGCGATCAGGAAGGCATCAAAGAATGCCACCTCCTGTCCGTCAAAAGCCGGGAGCGCCGTGAATTCTGGGACCATTTCCGGAGCCAGGGCCTGGCGGAACCGGCCACCGCTTCCCCGGCCTACGCGGTGCGCCTTCTGGAGAAGGCCCAGGAACTGAAACCCGACGCGGAGGGCGTCAACCGTTACCGCTCCCTGAGGCAAAAAATTTGGCAGGAGTGGGGCCACCCGGATGACGCGCCGGATACGGAGGCCCTCCTGCCCGCCTTGAATCCAGGGGACCAAAGCCGCTTCCTGGACCAATCCCGGGACCTGGCCCGGCATCCCCTGTTTTTCTCCTGGCTGCCGGGGCCTGAGGAGATCACCCCCTGGCTGAACAAGCTCCGGGAAGTGCAGGAGAGCCCCCTGGTCCTTTCCGAGCAGCAGCGCCAGGCCCGGCTGGAGGACGTGGTGGAGGAAGCCGTCCTGGCCCTTTACCCCCTGGAGGCCCGGGACTTGTGGCGCGGCCGCCTCCTCACCATGGCCTATTTCCTCCATCTCCGGGGCCTGGAGACCGAGGCCCGGTTGGCCCAGGCCGCGGCCCAGGACCTGACCGCAGGTTCCCGGGGCCCCCTGGCCGGGGAAAATCCCTTCCTCCAGGCCCTGGTCTGGGAGGCCATCCAAATGGCCTGGGAGTTTCTGGATAAGACCCGGAAGGACGCGGCCTCCCCCTCCCCTCTTCTGACCCCTGGCACCGAACCCCTGCTCATCCGGAGGTGAATATGCTCCATACCCTGTCCGTGCACACCAACACCCGCACCGAATTCCTGGACCTGACCCTGCAGGTCCAGGAGGTGGTGAGCCAGAGCGGCGTGAGCGAGGGCCTGTGCCACCTCTTCGTGCCCCACACCACCGCCGGGGTGACCATCAACGAAAACGCGGACCCCAGCGTCAAGGCGGACATCCTCATGGTCCTGAATAAAATCATCAGCGACCGGGAGTCTTACCGCCACCTGGAAGGTAACGCCCCGGCCCATGTGAAGGCCTCCGTCATCGGCTCCCATCAGAGCGTGCTGGTGAGCAAGGGACGCCTGCTGCTGGGCACCTGGCAGGGCATCTTTTTTTGCGAATTCGACGGCCCCCGGTCCCGGCGGGTGCACGTGAAAGTGATTGAGGGGTGAAAACTGGAATATTTCTCCGAAGTCAATCTGGGCGGGTTCCCCCTGGCGGCCTTCAGGCAGGACGCGGCCATCCGGGACCGCTATCTCCTTAAGGATTTCCTGGAATACGTCCATATCAAGCAGGGCCTGCTGGCCCCTTACGGCCCCTCTTATCCTCTCATCGAACCCCGGGAACTGCTGCCCTCCTTTGAGAAAAACTTCGCGGAATACCAGCACCTGCCCAGCTTCAGCATGGTGGCCTTCAACCGGACGCTATCCTATCAGGAAGAGATCTTCCAGTTCGATCTTCTCTATCCCCTGGAAGAAGGCCGGAAACGGGCCGGGCGGGAAAATCTGGACCGGATCATCCCCCACCTGGACCGGGACCTGCACCCCAGGTTTAAACAGCGCTTTGCTACGAAAGACCTCACCGACCTGGCCCATTACGAGGAGCTGACGGAATTTCTCTTTCACATGGACCGGGCCCAGGTGCTGGCCAGGGACCCCCACGGCAACTTCCGCCTCCTGGGGGTCTACGGCTCATTTCCTTCCGACCTGGATACCGAACTGAAGGCCTTCGGCCGCCGCCTGGGCAAGTTCAAAAAGCTGGATAACGCCATCTATGAACGGGAACGGGAATTCGTCTATCAGTTCCTCATGGAGCTCTACGGCTTTCCCATCGCCGCGGAACGGCGCACCTCCGGGGCCCTGTTCGCCCGCAAGTTGAGCCGTCTGAAGGAACAGTATCTCATCAAGGTCCTGGGCTCCTCGGACCGCACCATCACCAGTCTGTCGGGCTTCGACCAAAAAAGGTATCCCCTGGTGGAGAAAATCGCCCTGATTTCTCTCCCCAAAGCCCTGGCCCAAGCCTCCCCCCATCTCCGGGACCAGGGCTTTTACGTGGACCGGAAGCGCCGGGTGGTGATCCTGAAAGTGACCTACCAGCAGCACCAATACAACCGTTTCAACATCCTGGAGGACCGGGCCCTGGCGGTGGTCAAGCAGGAGATCGTCCACCCCCACCACGGGGGCCGGGATACCAGCCTCAATCTCTTAAAGGACACCAAGCGGTTCCTGAAGGAACTCACCGACATCGTCCGGGGGGAACACGGCGGCTCCATCTCCTACCGGCGCAGCGAACTCCTCACCTCCACCAAGACCCATGAGGACCGCCTCCGCTTTCTCTCCGCCTGGCTGGCCAAGAACCAGCGCCGCCTGGGCACCCACAGCCAGGAATCCTTTGAAGCCGCTAAAAAATTGTTAAACAGCTATCTCATCAACCGGGAACACCGGGAGGCCTTTGCCCGCCACCCGGAGTTGCACCGGGAGGTGGTGCAGCACCTGGCCTATGTGTCCCAGGCCCACCAACTGCAATCCCTGGAGAAGCTGGTGCAGCGGCAAGGCCCCCACCTGGGGCCCACCCGGCGGCTCACCGAGGCCGTGCGTTTCCTGGAGGAAAAAAGGGGAGAGCTGCCTTATTTCTATCCCGACCTCTTTGATAAATGCGTCAAATTGTGGGATCAGATTGTGGCTTATCCCTACTTCAGGGAGCTGGCCGTCTGGCCGCAACCTCCCTCGACTCCCTTCCGGCGGCGGGTGTGGGAGATGCTCCTGCAGGGGCAGAAGCTGATCCAGGAACTGACGGAGCAGCACCACCAGGTGCACGCGGAGGTCCAGCGGGGCACGCCTTTTCCGGTGCTCGCCCCGAAGAGATGATGGCTCTCAACTTTCAGCTATCAGCTATGGTTTAGGGAAGATCAAGCTAAGGCTGCCCCATGGTCTCGGCTAAACCTCCGCGGTCGGGTCTTTCCCTCTGCCGAATGACCTCGAGGGAAAAATTAGCCAAGCAAAAAATAGCCACTATCACAAAAGAAGTGAATAGATGACCATTATAAAGATAATATTAGCAGTCTAATAAAGGAGGGCAAATAATGAAAGGTTTTAAATCAATTCAGGTAATAGGCAAAAATCTAGATGAGACTTGGTTTGAATTGTTAAGACAGCTTTATTATCATGGCAGGAGGTATAAGATCGATGCCGGTTCCTTTGCAGGGGCTGAGAGGTTGGAGTTTGACTTCATCAGCGGCACCATATTGGAGCCCATACAATATACTGAAGGAGGGGTAAGGTTGCCCTTGGCAGTAACAGTACCTCAGGGGATTCCGGCGCCTACCACCGATGCGTCCATCGAGAATTACTTCATTGAATATCTGATGAACGGTGAATTGAGTCCTAACGAACACTACAGGTATGCAACTTGGCTGCGCGGAGGTAAGTATATTGTTCCCAATCTAGTTTTAAACGGCATTAGGCAAAAAGATACCGTTTCTGTGGTGAGCGCTCCCGATCAAGTCCAATGGTGTATTGACCATTATAGAAAGAAAGGTTTTGGTAACAATCATTGCTGTATGACAATTGGGTATCCGGAATCTAATTTTGCCTATGACAAGAAGTACGAAAATGAGATGGAACGCGGCACAAGTCCTTGCTTACGATTAGTTGATACTAAGATCGTTAAAGAAAATGGAGAGAACCATCTATGCATGAATGTCTATTTTAGATCTTGGGATTGTTACGGCGGTTGGCCTGAAAATATGGGCGGGTTGGCCTTGCTGCAGGAATATATGGCCACGGAATTGGGGGTGAAGATGGGCACCCTGAGCTTTACTTCCAAGGGTTTGCATGCCTACGACTTTCAACTGGAAGCCTTGAAAGGAAGGATTGGAGTTTAGCAAGCGAAACCGCGATGGCGGACAGATCCAGGAAAAACCCGGCGATACCGCAGAGACCGTTAGCCGTCCCCTGATCATCATAGAGTGGGAAATTTCACGGACAAATAGGTATGGATGCCGTCTTCCCGGGGAATATGTTCCTCCACCTGGCGGGGACGCTCGCTTTTTCTGGATAGATTTCCCCTCGTCAACCCACTCCGGGGTTCAACCTTCTTTAATCAACCTGTTTAATCATCCGGGAAGAAACCAGAAATGGCTCGGCCTAGAATTTATTAATCTTATCAGCCGATGCCGGTGTTAACGGCCTCAACCTCGGATAGTACCTGATCATCACGGTTATGCATGAGCTGGATGGCCTTGTAGGGGCATTCCGCGGCGCAGATGCCGCAGCCCTGGCACTTGGCCGGGTTGATATAGGCGGCATGGGCTTGATAATTAATCACCGGCACCCCGTAAGGACAGGTCCGCACGCAGGTGAGACATTCGGCGCAATGGTGTTTGACGACCCGGGCCACCGCGCCCCCCACCATGATTTCCTCTTGAGAGAGGATTCGCAGGGCCCGGGCCGCGGCCCCATTGGCTTGGGACACGCTTTCCTCCGCGTACTTGGGGCCGTGGGCCAACCCGCAAAGAAAGATGCCGTCGATGGCGAAATCCAGGGGGCGCAACTTGATATGGGCCTCCATGAAGAAGCCGTCGGCCTCGGTGGGCAGCTTGAAGATGTGCTGGATCTCCTGGCTGCCCGGGTGGGGCCGCACCGCCGCGGAGAGCACCAGGTAATCCGCGGTCAGGGTGACGGGCCCGTTCAGGTTTTGATCCTGGACCGACACCTGTAGTTGCTCACCCCCGGGCTCCACCTGGGGCTTTTGGTCAATCTCATAGCGGAGAAACCGCACCCCCAGTTCCCGGGCCTTTTTATAGTAAAGCTCTTTAAACGCGAAGGTGCGAATATCCCGGTACAAGATGAAGACATGCGCCCGGGGCCTGATTTCCTTGATCTTCAAGGCGTTTTTGATGGCGCTGCCGCAACAGAGGCGGCTGCAATAAGGATGCTCCGGTTCCCGGCAACCCACGCATTGGATCATGGCCACCGTGGGCTCTTCCGGCAGCGTCTGGGCCTGGTTGACCAGGAGGTTTTCCATCTCCAGTTGGGTGAGGACCCGGGGGTGCTCGCCGTAATGGTATTCGGTGGGGCGGTATTCCAGGCCGCCGGTGGCGATGATGGCCACGCCGTACTCGATGTCAAATTCCCCTTCCGGGCCGATGAGGGTGCTCTGAAACCCCCCCACGTGGCCGGAGAAGCTCTTCACCCGGGTATTTTTCAGGACCTTGATGCGGGGCCGGTTTTCCACCTGGTCGACGAGATACTCCAGGTAAGGCTGCACCTCATAGCCCTCCAGGGTGTAATGCACCTGCCGGGCTATGCCTCCCAATTCGGCTTCTTTTTCCACCAGGTAGACGTCATAACCGTTATAGGAGATGGTTTGGGCCGCGGTCATGCCGGCCAGCCCGCCCCCCACCACCAGGGCCTTCTGCACCACCGGCAGGGGGATTTCGTTCAGGGATTCCACCAGGGCCGCCCGGGCCACCTTCATTTTCACCAGTTCTTTGGCCTTTTCGGTGGCCTGCTCCGGATTATCCCGGTGTACCCAGGAGACCTGGTGCCGGAGATTGGCCATGCGGAAGAGATACTTGTTGAGCCCGGCCTGGCGCAGATTCTCCTTGAAGAGGTCCTCGTGGGTCCGGGGGGTGCAGGCGGCCACCACCACCCGGTTGAGCCGGACCTCTTTGATCACCTGGCGCATGTGGTCCAGGCTGTCGCTGGAGCAGGAGAAGGTGAAATGATCGGCAAAGACTACATGGGGCAGGGTGCGGGCGTATTCCACCACCGCGGCCACGTCGATGACGCCGGCGATATTGATGCCGCAATGGCAGACGAAGACGCCGATCCGGGGCTCTTCCCCATAGACGTCCTGCTCCGGGGGGTATTCCGGCTTGACGATCATGCTGCCCCGGGCCTCCGCCAGCCAGGTGGCCGCGGCCGCCGCGGCGCCGGAGGCCTGGGCCACGGTTTCGGGGATATCCTTGGGGGCCTGAAAGACCCCGCAGGTGAAGATGCCTTCCCGGTTGGTGTAGATCTGTTCAAACTCGGGGCTTTCCGCGAAACCCCATTGATTGGTGGCAATGCCCAGGGCCGCAGCCGTCTCCCCGGCCGCGGGATGGGGGATCAGGCCCACAGAGAGGACCACCAGGTCGAATTCCTCCGTCAGCAACCGGTCTTCGCCGTCCACGTAGGTGAGTTCCAGGTTATGGGTGCGGGGGTCCTGGGTCACCCGGGAGACCATGGAGCGGAGATAGCGGACGCCGTATTCGTCCCGGGCCTGCTCGTAGAAGCGGTCGAAACCTTTGCCCTGGGCCCTGAGGTCGATGTAAAAGATGGTGGGCTCCACCCGGCCGTCGTGCTCTTTGGCCACCATGGCCTGCTTGGTGGCATACATGCAGCACACCGAGGAGCAGTATTCCCGGCCGCAGGACGCGTCCCGGGAGCCGACGCACTGGATCCAGGCGATTTTTTTGGGCTCGGTGCCGTCGCTGGGCCTGAGGACGTGGCCCCCATAGGGCCCGGTGGCGGAGAGCAAACGCTCGAATTCCAGGGAGGTGATGACGTTGGGATAGCGCCCGTAACCATACTCCGGTTTCTGGCGGGCATCGAAGATTCTTAGTCCCGGGGCCAGGATCACCGCGCCCACCTCCACCTGCCGTTCCGTATCAGTCTGGGAGAAATCAATGATCTTGGCGAAGCAGAACTTCTCGCAGGCCCGGCACTTGCCCCCCTTTTGGAAATAGATGCAATTCTCCCGGTCGATGGTGTATTCCAGGGGCACCCCCTGGGGATAACGCACGTAGATGGCCTTGCGGAAGCCCAGTCCCTCGTTGAATTCGTTTTTCACCTTCTTGGGGCATTTCTCGGCGCAAAAACCACAGCCTATGCAACGCTTGCCGTCCAGGTAACGGGCCTGTTCCCTGACGGTCACGGAAAAATGGCCCGGCACCCCGGAGATGCCCACCACTTGGGCCGGGGCCACGATCTCGATATTCCGGTGCCGGCCGCACTCCACCAATTTGGGGGAGAGGATGCACATGGAGCAATCATTGGTGGGGAAGGTCTTGTCCAGTTGGGCCATCACCCCGCCGATGGCGGGGTCCTTTTCCACCAGGTAGACGAAATAGCCGGCCTCGGCCAGGTCCAGAGAGGCCTGGATGCCGGCGACGCCGCCGCCCACCACCATCACCGCGCCGATCTTTTTGCTTTCACCAGTAGGCATAGGAGATATCAATCATCAGGCTGGAGGAAGGAGCTTCTCCGCCATTAAATCAGGTTCTTTTCCCTGAGCAGGGGCACGGGGTCCACCAGATGCTTGGCCAGCCAGCCCTTGACCTGGGGGTGCCCCAGGGCCAGGCCCATGAGTTCCGTAAAATAAAAAACCGGCAGATAGTAATCCTGGCCGAATTTTTTGGAGATGCGCTCCTGGGTGAGGTCCAGATTGGCCTGGCACATCTGGCAGGAAACCACGAAACACTCGGCCCCCGCGGCCAGGGCCCGCTCATAGAGGCGCTGGGTCAGGATGTCGATCAGATCCGGCCGGGCCAGGGCCAGACCCGCGCCGCAGCAGTCGGTCTTATAGGACCAATCCAGGGGCGTGGCCCCCAGGACCTTAAGCAGGCGCTCCATATTTTGAGGATTCTCGTAATCCGCTTTATCAGTCATGGCCGGCGGCCGGGACGCCAGACAACCGTAATAGCCCACGGCCTTCAGCCCCTTCAGGGGCTTGACCACTTTCCGGGAGAGGATTTCCAGATAGTTTTCCTGGGTGAGGTAATCCAACAGGTCCCAGATCTTGATGGCGCCCTCGTAAGAGGCGCCCAAAGCGTTCCCTGCCGGGTCTCTCAGGGCCTTCTCCGCCACCTTGAGGCGGTTGAAGCACAGGGCGCAGGGCGCCACCACGTCCCGGCCCCTCTTTTCCGCCAGCAGCAGATTGCGGGCGGGGAGCGCCAGGGCCAGCTCATGGTTGATACTGTGGGCCGCGGTGGCCCCACAGCAGTTCCAATCGGCAATCTCCTCCAACTCCAAGTCCAGGAGGGGGGTGACCCCGGCAATGGACGCGGCGTAATCCACCGCGGTGTTTTCCAGGGAGCAGCCTGGATAATAGGAAACTTTCATATGGTCATTTATGGGCCATCGGCCCGCCCGTAAATTTTTAAAAATCGTAGGGCGGGCGTCCTCGCCCGCCTCGTTAAAACAGCACAGGCTGGAAAGCCTGTGCTACCAATGCAAGTTATGACTTTATCAGCTGCAAGATTTTTTTGATTTCCGCCTGGCCCTTGGGGGCCCGATGCCCCACCAGGCGCATACGTCCCCGTTTCAGAAGCTCCCAGCCCAGCTTGAGATTCTCCTTTAACTCCCCGGCGTCGAATTTCCGCCGCAGCTTAAAGAGGGTGAAGCGCCGCACCAGGGTGGCCTCGGAGATCCGGCCCTTACCGGCTTTGATACTGGCCAAAAAGAGGCGGTGGAAAGCGGCCACCTCCGGTTGGGGCACGGCTATCCCTTGCCTCAGGGCCGCTTCCTTGAACCAGTCCATCACCCCGGCGATGTCGATGCCGTTGGGGCAGCGGGTGGTGCAGGTCTCACAGGAGGAGCAGACCCAAATGGTATTGCAACCCAGAATTTTCTCTTCCTGGCCCAAGAGGGCCAGATGGATCACCCGGTGGGGGAGAAGGTCCATGGCCACGGTCAAGGGACAGCCGCCGGAGCACTTCTTACACTGGTAACACGCGGAAACGGCCAAGTTCCCGTGCGCCAACCCCTCCGCCAGGGTGAAGGCAGGATGCAGGATGTTATCCATAGTTTCCCACGATTATTTAGCTATGATCACGTCTAAACGTGATCACCATTATATCATTTTTCAAGAGTCATTTGTTCCCTTTATTGACCGTCAACCCCGGTCTCCGATATGGCCCGGATAGCCACGCCCGGCAGTTGGCACTTTGCAGGGCAGGGTGAGGGCCTTCCCCTCTTGCTCCCTGGGGAATCCCCCCGGCCCCCTTACCCCCAGGCCTGATCAGGCGGTCTTATCCCCCCATGCGCCGTAACTGCAAAGCTTCTGCTCTGGCAAGGCGGGTCATTCCCGCCGCCGGCAGATGGGGTCCGGCGAACCCAAATCCTCCGGTTAATTCTTTTCCTTGGAAGACGATCGTTTTAAGGCCGCTTGGTGGGCGTCGGAGATGATGGCGCCCGAGAGTTTCTCCATGGTCCGGCTCATGGCCGCGGCCAGCCCCTGGGGGGTCTTGTCCGTAAGGGGCTCGTCCCCCCGGTAGTTCTTCTGGAATATCACCCTCTGGGTGATCTCCTCCCGGGTCGTATCCAGCAGGGTAATATTCACCGCCAGGACCGCGCTCCAGTGATCCCCGGCATTTACCTCTTGGAACTCTTCCACCGCCCCCTCCAACAGGAAGCGGGCCTTGGCCGTGCGGTCATAGCCGAAAACCGCGGTGAACAGGCCGGAATGCCGCAAATCCCGGAGCAGAAAGTCGGTGACCAGTTGCCCGGGGTTGACCCGCCAGCGGTGGTAGTGATAGGTCTCGCTCTGGTAGGAAGTGGGGCGATAGACCATGTCCTGGCTGTTGAAGGCCTGGGCCACGGAAAAGAGCTCCACCTTCAGGCCTGCGGAGACCTGGGGACGTTTGGGCACCTCCGGGGATGGGTATTCCAGGAGATGCTTGTACACCGTTACCGGAGGTTTGCCGCAGCCTGCCAGGGGTAGAGCCAAAGACAGCAAGCCGCTCAAGATCGCCAGGAGCCGGAACGTGACTCGGAGGGGTGCCTGCCGGTGGGAAGGAAAACTTTCTTTCATCGCCTTTTCCCCTTCTAATTATTCGTTGAATCTCCCGGGCGACGGCTTGCCGAACAGGAGGTCGGAGGGACGCGCATTAATCCGGTTCACCAAGGTGTCCAGGGTTTCTGTGGCGTGGCGCAGGTTGTCGTTGGTGGCCTTAATCTCCACCGCCAGGAGGGCGGTGCGGCCCACGGCTTCATCCATCCGGGTCATGAGAGTCTGCGTCTTGGTCAGGGTGGCATGCGTCTCTTTTAAGGTATCCCGGGTCTCCGTCAAGATTTCTTCCACCCGGCCGGAACCCAGAATTTTATCCATGTGGCCGGTGCCGCTCTGGACATTCGCCATGGTCCCTTCCACCTTCTCCAGGATGGCATCCATGCGGGGCCCTCGAAAAAAGACTTCCACCTGTTTGACGGTGGACCTGACCTGGTCGAAGATGCCTTTGGTGTCAGCCTCTTCAAGTTTTTCCACCAGGATATTGAGGCTGGACATGGCCTTCTGGATGTCGGCAAATCGGGAGGGGATGACCGGATATTTGGGGGTAAAGGCCAGCTTGAAGGTGCGGACCTCCTCATCAGGCTTGCGGCGGTCCAGCTCCAAATAGACCTGGCCGCTGATGGGGTTGACTCTAAGCTGGGCCACCACGTCTTTGTCCACCTCCTTCTTGAGCTTGAGCTTCAGGGACACCTCGATGAGTTTCTGGTCCGGAGCCAGCTTCATGCCCATGACGAGAGGCCCACGTCCACCCCCCGATAGCGCACCCGGGAATTCTCCTGGAGGCCCTGGACCGACTCATCGAAGTAGGTGACATAACGGTCTCCCCTCTCCAAATACTTGCCGGGAATCATCCGAATGACGCCATAGACAGCCAGAACTACCACCAAAACAACTAAAGCCGCCACCCCCCAGAAAAGCTTGGACCGGTAAAAAGACATGGACGTTTCCCTCCTTCCATGATTATTGGATTTGTTAGAGGCAGACCCGGTTCTCAGAGAGGCGGCGCCTGATTTACTAGGTTTGAGAGTGCCTGCCGACGTTAGGGGAGCGATTGTATGATTATTTATTATAAAACGAGGGTAAGCGCTATACCTAGAAATTTTTCCAAGGCACCCCTTTTTGCCCCGGGTTGCAACCAGGATTATTGCCCGCAGTTCCTATTCTCTCCATCCCGTCCCCGGTATCTGCTCCCATCGCCGGGAGCACTTCAGATCTGCAAATGATATCTGCATTTTTTCAGGTTAGCGTGCTCAGTGTCAATCATGGTTAAGACTTGTTGGTTAGGTCTCTTTGGTAGTGGGTCATTTTCATGTTAATATCCCCTTATGGGAATTTTAATGGGTGCAAACTATTTTCTTGATAAAACCTCGGCGGAAGGCCATATTAGGCCAAGGCCGCCGCGTCCACCCAGACCCTCCAGACGGCGGCACCCAATTAGGAGAAAAGCCTTGACCGTCTGCATAGCTGCAATAGCGACAGGTTTGTTCAGGATTGGCGACAAAGACGAAGAATATCCTATTATTATTGGTATTTCAGACCGAATGGTTACCGTTGGAGATATTATGGAGGTTGAACGGACACAATCCAAGATTAATAGGATAACACCCTTTATAGTAACTCTTACGGCAGGCGATGACACCATTCAAGCAGCAATTTTAAACCGCACAGAATCTCATTTTTATAAAGAATTGGCAGCCAACCCACGGTTTTTTTCTGTTGAAGAGGTTGCCAATTTATATAGTCAAAACCTTATAAGTTATATTCAACACAGTATCGAAAGATCAGTTTTAGAACCATCGGGGCTTAATTGGAATAAGTATTACAAGCTTAAATATGATAAAACGCCAAAGTGGTTTGAAGATAAAATAATAGAGGTTTTTGGCGATTATCCCTTTGACACAGAAACAATTATAGCAGGAGTTGACGAGAGTGGCGCACATATATTTCTAATAGATAAAAATGGGCAAGTTATATGGCGAGATAGAGCCGGGTTTGCTACCATTGGTATTGGGTCTTGGCACGCAGAGTCACAGTTTTTGTTTGAAAAACATTCCCCATCAAAATCATATCCCGATACGATTTTTTTGACCTATGTGGCAAAACAGCGGGCCGAAGTGGCTCCTGGAGTGGGAAAGGATACAGACTTATGCGTTATCTCTTTGAAAGGAAGTTATGTTGAACTTTCAGAAGAACTTATTGCCTTTAATAAAGTATATGAGAATCTTATTAAAAAAGGAGAAAAAGAATCAACTAAACTAAAAATGGAAATTATTGATACTTTGGAAAAAACCCAAGAAGCCAGAAAGGCGAAAAATGAAAAGATTTGGAAAGAAAAAATGGATAAATGGAACGCTTCGGGAAAACTTGGAGATTCACCTTTTAAATTTTGCGGTTAAGATCACTTCTATAGACGCAGATGGAAAAGCCACAGAAATAAAAACAACCTAATTCAATCAATCAGCGCCGCAATCTCTTCCAAAGACCATACATGATCTGAAACCCCTGCCTCCATTGCTGGCGTTACTCTCAAGGTCCGGTGAATCCTGGCGAAGTTGTAATACATAAAATACAGAGATACAGAGTGGGCCAGATTATCAACCTTTTTAGAAAAGCCATTAGTCAGCCTGGTAAACCGGCGCATTGACATTCTCATGGTTAAATTCTGGCGCTCGGCATAGCTGGTAGAGATATGCTTGCGGTCGGGGTTGCCGGTGATCGTTTCCTTTCTACTGCTAACATACTTAGCTGGACTATACCGCTTCTCTACCTTTGTCTCTATACTATCTCCATAAATCTTAACCAGCATAGCATAATCAATGTCCGCCCCAAAAGCTCCATCAACCGCCTCTAAATAAGCTTTATGCCCGTCTGTGGTAAGCTGAATCCTATGGGCAAACCTTGAAGCCAAATCCTCCATAAATATAGAGCCGGTTTCAATATCCCGATTTCCCACAAGCCAAGCAGGGACCAGCTTACTATCGGCGCAGATCGCCGTCCAGGTCCAAACATCGCCATAGCCAAATTGACCCTTTTTATCTTCCGGGACATTTTTCCCTTTAGCATAGCAGAATGACCAGATTTCATCACATTGGAGGCGCTTACACTTGAGATTTCGCAAGGTTTTGTTCTGATATTCGGCACAAGCCTTGCCAATATCCACCAGGAGTTTGACAACGGTGTTTTTTGCAGAATCGGTCATGCGGGCGGCAGCCCTAAGGCTGTTGCCCTCCACCAAGCAACCGATTATCCTTGCGCGTCGCTCTATGCTCAGTTTGTTCATATTGACCCCTTAATGACCATAATACGTGAGCGGTTGCGCATTGTCAAGGAAAAAATTGACTATACCCAAAAAAAAGATTTATTTGGGCTGAAAATGGAAAGGCGAAAAGGAGCGGGAATTAAGGAAGCTAATGGGAGACTGCTAAAGGGATTATCTCTTTAGAGTTTCAAAATAAATTGGATTTCTTCATGGATCGGTAAGCGTTTTATATTTAGCCTTTTTTCCATTATTCCAATGTATTCTTCTGACTCATCGCACATAATCGCTTTGAGTCCGAAATTCTTAGCAACCACGCCGGTAGTTCCAGAACCAGCCATAGGGTCGATAACCAGATCGCCCCCTTTCGTTACCATCATCAAAAGTTTTTCGTAAACCTCAACCGGCTTTTGCGCGGGGTGGCCGGTTTGCTCTTTCTTTCCTACAAATCCAATACGTAGAGCAGCTTCAATTACACTTGTAGGTCCAGGCATGTACCGCAGTTTCCTCTGGGCCAGTTTTTCCTTCAAATTTTTGGCGGAATCTAAGATGCCGACTATATATTCGACATAATCTTCCCGAACCCCACCAACGCCTTTGTTATACCAGGGGTCTATCATAGTAAGAGATGCCTTGTAGCCGAGTTTCTTCAAGAGATTAGCCGAATTATAGACGTCCATTGGCGGTAATATCGCCACATTGTTATTCTCTAAACTCGTATTAATCAATAGATTGATATTATCAGTAAAATCATCCTTTATTTTTTTTGCAGTATTATTCACCGCTATCCCCCTTTGGTTATCGTTCCATTTGGCAACAGGATATATCCAAAATAATTTAAAAGAAATATAAATGTTTCACGCTTTTCCTTTTCTGTTGAGGCTTGTATTATCGCATAAGTATTCAATTTACCCGTAGTGCTATCCCAATAATTCTTTTTAACTACTTGATGCCTCCCACATAAGGCTTGCCAGTGATCAAGATTATTAGGGTCTGTATTCGGATTTATAGAATGTGGTACTTTATGGTCAGGGGTCAAATTAACCCTGCCTCCACCTATCGGATCGGTTTCGCCTTGCTTTAATCCGCAGATTTGCCCCCCTTCATTCCATTCGCAACTGAAATTTGCCCTTTTTAAGACTTTCGCCCATGTTTCATTTGTAGGCTTTACCCTCTTGCCTGCTATTTCTCTTTTGCGGGCATGAGGCATTAAGTATTCGCCAACGGTTAGATATTTAAGGTCTCTCTTGGTAAGTATGGTATATCCGTCATCGGTTCGCAGTTCAGATAGCCGTTGGTGCCAATTTTCGGGTTCTACCCCGGTATCAGGATTTTTGGCCACCTGTATTATCTAGTTACGTTTGATTATCTTGTTTAAATTATTCAAGAAAAGGGCCTCTATACGTTCTTTTATGGTTTTATGCTTATAAGAACCCTTGATCTCTCCATAAACCTTTTGTGGTGCTTCCTTGGCCATTTCCCTGTCTCTTCCTTTTTGGAAGATTCAGGAACCGATATTAGCACCTTTTGAATAAAATTTATAATTTTTCGTCAGGTTTGGAAATTTGGACCCTCTTCCACCTGGCCTTAGCAGCCTTCCGGGCAGATTCTTTCCGTTCTCTGGCAGATAATTTTTTAGCTCTGGCGGGGCCGCCCTTCATGCCGCCCAGTTTTCCCAGGGCAACAGCGTGGGGATTTTTCTCGGAAGGGATTTCGGCGGGTTCGCCCTCTGTGGCTATCTCGACTATCATTTTAGCCAAAAGATTCAAATCACGCGGGCGTTTGGGTCTCTTTGGACGTTCAGGCATGAATTGATTATTGCACAGGTAAACGAAAAAATCCATCCCCCTAAAATTCAAAATGACCCACTACCGTCTCTTTTGGAAACTGTCACAATTAATAAATTTGTGCTATCATGCTCTCCAGGAACAGAGGGGCCTCTGAGCCGGGAGGCGTTTGGGAGGCCGGGAGTGGGTATGACCTGCCCCCATGGAT
>Ga0299912_10001404_pt1 | contig 19414 bp, 20 predicted proteins | sample RVTome_2_FD_207667 | JGI IMG/M metagenome (GOLD analysis project Ga0299912, IMG submission 207667) | Soil microbial communities from uranium-contaminated site in the Upper Colorado River Basin, Wyoming, United States - RVT95D214 (version 2) ... | reverse complement strand
CCTGTGGAACGCGGTGGAGGCGCTGCGCAAGGGTGAGGCGCAGGCCGCCCTGTCCGCCGGCAACACCGGCGCCCTGATGGCGATTTCCAAGCTGATCCTGCGGATGGTCTCCAAGGATCTGGACCGGCCCGCCATCGTGGCGAGCTGGCCGACTCTCAAGGGAGTCACGGCGGTGCTCGACGTCGGCGCCAACATCACGTCGGACGCCGCCCAGCTGGTGGAGTTCGCGATCATGGGCGAGGCGTTCCATCGGGCGGTGCATGGCGCGCGCGTTCCCACCGTGGGGCTGCTCAATGTCGGCGCCGAGGAGCAGAAGGGGAGCGAGTCCGTGCGCGAAGCTCACCGGCTGCTGCGCGAAGGGGGGCTGCCGATCGACTACCGTGGCTTCGTGGAGGGCGACGACATCGCCAAGGGCACGGTGGACGTGGTGGTCACCGACGGCTTCTCGGGAAACATCGCCTTGAAGACCGCCGAGGGCGTGGCCCGCTTCATCAGGAGCCTGCTGCGCGAGACCTTCACCTCCAGCCTGCGGGGCAAGCTCGGGGCGCTGATCGCCGGCCCGGCCCTGAAGAAGATGATCGCCCGGCTCGATCCCTCCTCGGTGAACGGCGGCCCCCTGCTGGGACTGAACGGCATCGTGGTGAAAAGCCACGGCGGCGCCGACGCGGCCGGCTTCGCCAACGCCATCGTGGTGGCCGCGGACCTTGCCAGCAGCGACTATCTGCGTGAAATCCATGGCAACATCGGCCGGCTGGCCGACGTCATGGGCGCGACCGCCCACGCGGAGCAAGCGTCGTGAGTGTGATTCGTACCGCCGTCACCGGCGTTGGCGCTTACCTTCCCCCAGACATCGTCACCAACGCAGACCTGGCGAAGATCGTCGACACCACCGACGCCTGGATCTTCGAACGCACGGGCATTCGCGAGCGCCGCCGCGCCGCGCCCGACCAGGCGTGCTCGGACCTGGCCGTGGAGGCCGCCCGCCGAGCCCTGGCCGCCGCCGGGCGCACGCCCGAGGATGTGGACCTGATCATCGTCGCCACCACCACGCCCGACCTCACCTTCCCGGCCACCGCGGCGATCGTGCAGCACAAGCTCGGCGCGCCCATGGGGATCGCCTTCGACATCCAGGCGGTGTGCTCGGGCTTCGTCTATGGCCTGGGCGTGGCGGACGGCTTCGTCGCGCGCGGCCACTCCAAGTGCGGCCTGGTGATCGGGTCGGAGACCATGACCCGCCTGCTCGACTGGACCGACCGCTCCACCTGCGTGCTGTTCGGCGACGGGGCCGGGGCCGTGGTGGTGGAGCCGGTGGCCGGTCACGGGACCACGGCGGACCGGGGTCTGCTTTCCTTCGCCCTGCGCTGCGACGGCGCCCAGCAGGGGCTGCTCTATGTGGACGGCGGGCCCTCCACCACCGGCACGGTCGGCAAGCTGCGGATGCAGGGCAACCAGGTGTTCCGCCACGCGGTGGTGAACATCTCCGAAGCCATCGAGGCGGCCGCCGACAAGGCCGGCGTGAACCTGGCCGAGGTGGACTGGTTCGTGCCCCACCAGGCCAATTCGCGCATCCTGAAGGGGGTGGTCGACCGGCTGGGGCTGGACGAGTCCAAGATCGTCTCCACCATCGCCCAGCACGCCAACACCTCGGCCGCCTCCATCCCTCTGGCCTGGGACCAGGCGACCCGCGACGGCCGCATCAAGCCCGGCCAGCTGGTGCTCCTGGAGGCCATGGGCGGCGGCCTGACCTGGGGCGCCTGCCTGCTGCGGGTTTAGGCGGAGCGTCGATAGAGCGCTGGAAGCCTTTGACTTCGCCGGGCATTCCAGGCATGCACGCAGGAAGGGAGATGGGGCATGCCGATAAAGCCGGAAACCTTGACGCGCGCCGACCTGTGCGAAGCCGTGCATGACGAGGTGGGTCTCACGCGGCAGGACTGCGCCGCCCTTGTGGAACGGACGCTAGACCTTGTGGCCGAGGCGCTGGAGCAGGACGAGATCGTGAAGTTGTCCGGGTTCGGCGTGTTCCAGGTCCGCGCCAAGCGGGCCCGTGAAGGGCGCAATCCCAAGACCGGCGAGCCGGCCCCGATCGAGCCGCGCCGGGTGATCGGCTTTCGGGCCTCCCACGTCATGAAGGCGCGCATCGACGCGGGCCTGACCTAGGGCCGGACCGCAGGCCGTGGCCAAGGGACCCGACGCGTTCCGCACCATCTCCGAAGCCGCCGACGAGGTGGGCGTCGCCCAGCACGTGCTGCGCTTCTGGGAGACCAAGTTCTCGTTCATCCGGCCGATGAAGCGTGCGGGCGGACGGCGGTTCTACCGGCCGCAGGACCTGGCGGTGCTGTGCGGCGTGCGCCGGCTGCTGCACGAGGACGGCTACACCATCGCCGGCGTGCAGCGCCTGCATCGCGAGCGGGGTCTGGGCTGCCTGCTGCACGCCGACTCGCCGCCCCGCAAGGGAGTGGACGGGCAGGGTGAGCTAGCGTTTTCGGCCTCGGCTCAGGCGGGGGGCCTGCGCGACCGCCTCACCGCGACGCTGGCTGCGCTGGAAGAGGCCAAGGCCCGTCTGGACGAGGTGCTGGAGGGCTGAGGCCCGCCGCCTCGATCCTGCCAGCGATTCCCGATTGCCGGGGGCAGGCCGCCTCCCTATAAGGGCGCCCTCGTCGGAGCGTGGCGCAGCCTGGTAGCGCACTTGACTGGGGGTCAAGGGGTCGCAGGTTCGAATCCTGTCGCTCCGACCACCTTCTCCCCCAATAGACCGCCGCGACCGCCGTCGCAGGCCCGCGCGCCTAACTTAGGCCCCATCCAAGGGCTCAATCGGCCGCATGAGCCTGTCCCGAAACCCCGACACGTCGCGCGCCGTCGCGATCTGGCTGTTCTCGGTGGCGGCCCTGGTGTTCGCCATGGTGGTGGTGGGTGGGGCGACGCGCCTGACCCACGCGGGCCTGTCCATCACCGAGTGGAGGCCGGTGACCGGCGTCATTCCTCCGCTGAGCGAGCACGGCTGGCTCGCCGAGTTCGCCCGCTATCAGCGCATCCCCGAGTACCAGCAGATCAACCGCGGCATGTCGCTGGCCGCGTTCCAGGGCATCTACTGGTGGGAGTGGACGCACCGGCTGCTGGGCCGGCTGGTGGGCCTCGCCTTCGCGGTTCCGCTCGTGGCGTTCCTGCTCAAGCGGGAGATTCCCAGGCGGCTGGTCTGGCGGGCTTGGGTGCTGTTCGCCCTCGGCGGGCTGCAGGGCTTGGTCGGCTGGTGGATGGTGGCCAGCGGCCTGGCGGTGCGCGTCGACGTGGCGCCCGAGCGGCTGGCGACGCATCTCGGTCTGGCGCTGGTGGTTTTCTGCGGCCTGATCTGGACGGGGCTGGAGGCGCTGTTCGGGCCCGGGCGGCCGAGCGTCGGGACCCGCTGGAGCTGGGCGAGCGGCGGCCTCGTCGGGCTCGTGCTGTTCCAGATCCTGCTGGGCGCCCTGGTGGCCGGCAATGACGCGGGACTGGTCTATAACGACTGGCCGCTGATGAACGGCGCGCTCTTCCCGGAGCACTACTCCGGCGGCCTCGGCTTCGGCCGCACCCTGCTGCACAGCCAGGCGGCGGTGCAGTTCAATCACCGGATCGGCGCCTATGCGCTGCTGATCGCGGCGGGGGTGGTGGCGTACATGGCGGTGCGCTCGCGCCTGCCGCGCGCGGCCAAGGAGCTGTCGGCGGTGCTGGCGGGGCTGGTCTTCGTCCAGGCGGCCCTGGGGATCGCGACGTTGATGGGTCACGCGCCGCTGGGCCTGGCGCTGGCGCACCAGTGCATGGCCGCCCTGGTGCTGGCATCGGCGCTGGGCTTTGCTTGGCGCGTGCGCCGAGCTTGAACCTTTGGGCCGGTTGCGGCATACACCCGCGCTCCCGTGGCGTCAGACGCCGTCCGCATCCATCGAATTGAACCGCCATGGCCGTCCCCAAGCGAAAAACTAGTCCCTCCAAGCGCAACATGCGCCGCGCGCACCACGCCCTGAAGCCCAACAGCTTCATCGAGGACAAGGGGACCGGCGAGCTGCGCCGTCCGCACCACATCGACCTGAAGACCGGCATGTACAAAGGCCGGCAGGTGCTCACGCCCAAGGAAGACTAATTGCGTCCCCCCGGGCTCGGCCAGAGGCCGACCCGAGGACATGCTTCGAGACGCGCCTTGCAGGCGCTCCTCAGGATGACGAAGGTCTGGGCTGCACAGAGTCCGTCATGGTGAGGAGCGATCCCTGGGGATCGCGTCTCGAACCACGCAGCGCTCAGTGCGAGTTCTCGCACTCAGGCGACGACCACGCTGAGATAGTCAGGCTGGGTTCGGGCGAGCGCCAGCATGGCGCGGTCACGGGTGACGATCGGGATACGCCGGACGCGGGCCGTGGCGATCAGGAAGCAATCGCCGGGGTCTTTACGGCCGTAGATGGCCGCCACGTCGGCCGCCTCCAGCGCGATCCTCTGCTTCACGGGAATCAGTTTGGCGCCGGTCAATCGAATGGCGTCCTTGAACCAGGACCGCGCGGACCTTCCGCCCAAGTCGGGGCGGCCTTGCGCGGGCGTCTTCTGCACCGCCACAGCCAGTTCCCAGGCCGTCACGGGCGAGACGTAGAGCGTTCCCGCCGCCTGGTTCTCGCCGATGGACACGAGGGCGTCGTCTGAGAGCGGTGCGGCCCCGCTCACCAGCCAATAGAGCGTGTGCGTGTCGAGCAGCGCCCCCGGCAACCAAGGGCCTCAGGGGGCCTTAGAGCCGGCGGACAAAGGCTTCACCACCTGCTCGTAAATCGGCTTGGTGAGATCGACGCCCTTGGCGATCGTGAGTTGGCCCTTGAGCGCGCCGAAGCCGCGCACTTCGATGAACCGGCCGGTGCGGCTGTCGCGGACGACCTTCTTCTGGGCGGCGGAGAGCTTCGGCATGAATGCAATCTAGTCCGTTCCGGTCGAAGCCGCCAGAGCGGCCCACGACTGTTACGCGCGTTCGAGCCCAGCAATCAGTGCGAGGCGTTGGGCCGCAGCCGATAGTGGCCGTTCTCGAAGCCCGCGAACAGCACCCGCGCGTGCGGGTGGCCCACCGGCTCGCCCGAGTGGTCGGCGAGCAGGTTCTGCTCCGACACATAGGCCACGTACGACGCCTGATCGTTTTCGGCGAGCAGGTGATAGTAGGGCTGGTCCTTGCGCGGCCGCACGTCCTCGGGGATCGACTGCCACCAGTCCTCGCTGTTGTTGAACTGGGGGTCCACGTCGAAGATCACGCCCCGGAATGGGAAGATCCGATGGCGCACCACCTGGCCGATGGCGAACTTGGCCATCTTCGACAGCACGGGTCCGCTCCCGGAAATCGCGCCGGTCGCCGACATCCACACAGGGTCGACTCGCGTATTCATGGCGTCATATTACCCCGCCCCGGCTGACCAGAAGATGAATATGTCATTGAGCTTTCATACAAGCGCTTTCGGCTCGGGGGCGAGCTTGATAGGGTCCCGCGCGGCCAAACGCCCAGCCGCTGAGCAGGGGTAGCACGGATGTCCGAGGCGGCCCGGGCGCCGGTCGCCGTCAGGCCAAGCGCGGCGCAGCCGTCGCGGTGTTACGCGGCGCTGGATTTGGGCACCAACAACTGCCGTCTGCTCATCGCGGCGCCGACGTCCCGCGGGTTTCGTGTGCTCGAAGCCTATTCGCGCATCGTGCGCCTGGGCGACGGTCTGGCGCACACGGGCAGGCTCGATGACGCGGCCATGGACCGGGCCCTGGCGGCCCTGAAGGTCTGCGCCGAGCGCCTGAGGAAACGCGGCGAGCCGCCGCTGCGCGCGGTGGCCACCCAGGCCTGCCGCATGGCGAAGAACGGGCCTGACTTCATCGAACGCGTGGCCGCCGAAACCGGCCTTCGTCTGTCCGTGATCACCCCGAAGGAGGAGGCGCGCCTGTCGGTCGCAGGCTGCGTCACCCTGCTGGACAAGAGCGCCGACGCGGCCCTGGTGGTGGACGTGGGCGGCGGCTCCACCGAGCTGTCCTGGATCGACCTCGGCCGGCTCAGCCTCGATCCGGACCGCCGTCCGCCGCACCCCGAGCGCCTGCCTATCCAGGCCTGGCTGTCGATCCCCATCGGGGTGGTGACCCTCGCCGACCGCTTTCCCGAGCCGCACGACGAGACCGCCGACGGCCGCGAGGCGTGGTACCGCCGGATGGTCGAGGCGGTGAAGGCGAAGATCGCCGCCTTCGACCGCGCCGATGCCCTGAAGCCGGTGTTCGCGGCGGGCCGCGCGCACCTGATCGGCACCTCCGGCGCGATCACCAGCCTGGCGGGTCTGCACCTCGACCTTCCCCGCTATGAACGCGCCAAGGTGGACGGGCTGTGGATGACGCGCGCGGACTGCGAGGCCGCCGCCGAGCGGCTGATACGGCTGAACGCCCAGGAGCGCGGGCGCCAGCCCTGCATCGGGCCGGACCGGGCGGACCTGGTGCTGGCGGGCGCCGCGATCTTGCGGGCGGTGCAGGAGCTGTGGCCGTGCGAGCGGGTGCGGGTGGCGGACCGGGGCCTACGCGAGGGTCTGCTGATGTCGCTGATGTCGCCGCGACCGCGCCGGCGCCGGCGCGGCCGGGTCCATCCTCCGAGGCCGGCGTGAACGGGGATGGCGACGAGCGTCGCCGCATGGTCCGCCGGCCGACCGGCGGCGTCGAAGGCGGACGCTCGGCCCCCGCGCGCCTGAAGACCGCCAAGCAGCGCACGCCCTCGTCCCAGGCGTGGCTGGAGCGCCAGATCAACGACCCCTTCGCCGCAGAGGCCCGGGCCAAGGGCTATCGCTCGCGCGCGGCCTTCAAGCTGATCGAGATCGACGAGCGTCTGCACCTGCTCAGGAAGGGCGCGCGGGTGATCGACCTGGGCTGCGCCCCGGGCGGCTGGATCCAGGTCGCCTTGCTGCGAGGGGCGGCGAAGGTGGTGGGTGTGGACCTGCTGGCCATCGACCCGCTGCCGCCGGCCGTGATCCTTCAGGGCGACTTCACCGACCCCGCCATCGACGAGCGGCTGATCGAGGCCCTGGGCGGGCCGGCGGACGTGGTGCTGTCGGACGTGGCGCCCAACACCATGGGCCACCGCAAGACCGATCACCTGCGCATCATCGCCCTGGTGGAGGCGGCGGCCGAATTCGCGGCGCGGACCCTGAAGCCCGGCGGCGCCTTTGTGGCCAAGGCCTTCCAGGGGGGCGAGACGGCCGGCGTGATCAAACGGCTGAAGGCCGAGTACGCCAACGTCCGCCACATCAAGCCCAAGTCCAGCCGCTCGGACAGCGCGGAGGTCTATCTGGTCGCCACGGGATTCAAGGGCGCGAGAACGCCGCCCGCGGGAGAGGAACAGCCATGAACGTCGCCCTGATCGGCGCCACCGGACACGTCGGCGCCAAGATCCTCGCCGAGGCCCTCTCGCGCGGTCACAAGGTCACGGCCATCTGCCGCCATCCCGAGGCGATCCCGCCGCACCCGAACGTCACGGCCGTGAAGCTCGACATCTTCGACACCCCGGCGCTCGGCAGGACGTTGGCCGGCCACATGGCCGTGATCGCGTCGTTCAGTCCGGGACGCGGCGAGACGGGCCCGGACGTGTTCGACAAGTTCGTCGCCGGCCACAAGGCGGTGATCGCGGGGATCAAGGCGTCGGGCGTCACGCGGGTGCTGGCGGTGGGCGGGGCGGCCAGCCTGAAGGTTCCCTCCGGCGAGGCGCTGATCGACTCCGCAAACTGGCCCGAGCAGTTCTACAAGCCCGCCGTGCTGGGCACGCGCGAGCTGCTGTACCTGTTGAAGGCCGAGCCTGAGCTGGACTGGGTGTTCCTGTCGCCCCCCATGTTTCTGGAGCCGGGCGTGCGGACGGGCCGCTACCAGCTCGGCAAGGACGACCTGCTCTATGCCCCGGACGGGCGCAGCCACATCTCCGAGGAAGACTACGCCGTGGCCATGATCGACGAGCTGGAGCGCCCGGCCCATCACCGCGAGCGATTCACCGTCGGCTACTGAAGGCCGGCCCCGACAATCATAGGGAGAGCGCCATGAGGAATTTGGCATGAAGGACGTGGAGGGCAAGGTCGCCTTCATCACCGGCGGGGCCTCGGGCATCGGCTTTGGCATGGCGCGCGTGTTCCTGAACAACGGAATGAAGGTGATCGTCGCCGACCTCAGCCAGGACAACATCGACGATGCGGCGGCCCAGCTGCCGGGCTCCAACGCGGTCCACTTCATGCGCGTGGACGTGGCCGACCGCGCCGACGTGCTGCGCGCCGCCGACGAGGCTGAGCGCGTGTTCGGCAAGATCCACATGGTCTGCAACAACGCCGGGGTGGGCGGCGGCGGCTCGGCGGCGGATCCCGAGTTCGACGAGTGGGACTGGCTGATGTCCATCAACCTCGGCGGGGTGGTGAACGGGGTGAAGGCCTTCGTTCCCAAGCTGAAGGCCCACGGCGAGGGCGGCCATGTGGTCAACACCTCCTCCATGGCCGGGATCATCCCCCTGCCGGGCGACGGCGGCGCCTACACCACCGCCAAGTTCGCGGTGCGGGGCCTGACGGAGTCCCTCAGGCTCAGCCTGGCGCCGGACAACATCGGCGTGTCCTTGCTCTGCCCAGGCCTGACCCGGACGCGGATCATGCAGGCCGCCGCGGCCCGGGGCGGCGCCCAGAGCCTGACGCGCGAAGGCGACCCCAACGCCATGTTCAACACCATGGAAGGGGCCATGGACCCGCTGGAGCTGGGCGAGGCGGTGATGGCCGGCGTGAAGCGCAACGACCCCTTCATCCTGCCCCACGGCGAGTTCAAGGACGAGGTCGCGGCCCTGTTCCAGGAGGTGCTGGACGCCTTCCCGGTCGGCCAGGACGTCGATCCCGCGCGCCTGGCGTTCGAAGAGCGGCGGCGACAGCAGTCGGACGAGCTGAGGGCGCTGGCGGCGAAGGGGTAGGGGCGGGGCCGTTGCTCCCAAACTCGTCACCCCCGGGCTTGTCCCGGGGGCCCAGAACCGAGGCGGTTTGTGATTTGTCTGGACGGGCGGCGTTTATGGGTCTCCGGGACAAGCCCGGGGAAGACGATCAATTATTGCGGCGGTCAGTCCGCCGTCCCCAGCAGCCATCCCCCGTCGATGGGGATCTCCACGCCGGTCACATAGGCCGAAGCCGGCGAGGCCAGGAACAGGGCCAGGCCCTTCATCTCTTCCGGGAAGCCGACCCTGTGCATGGGCACCACCTTGGCGACCTGCTCCTGCACCTGCTTGGCGTGGGCGTGGCCGCCGCCGATGTTGGTGACGAAGAAGCCCGGCGCGATGGCGTTGACGGTGATGTTGTAGGCCGCCAGCTCCAGCGCCACGTTGCGCATCAGGTGCGCCGCCCCCGCCTTGGCCGCCATGTAGGCCGCCCCGATCCCCGCCTCGCTCAGCATCGAGCCGATGGAGGTGGTGACGATGATCTTGCCGAACTTGCGCGGTTTCATGTGGCGCGCGGCGGCGCGCAGGGTGGCGAAGACGCCGTTCAGGTTGATGTCGATCACCCGCTCCCAGCGCGGGTCCGCGTAGTTTTCCAGCGCCCCTTCGGGATTGCGCGGCCGGGTCCCGCCCATCCAGCCGGACAGGAACCCCGGGCCGGGGTCGATGCCCGCGTTGGCGAACACCACGTCGAGCTTGCCGTAGACGGCGACCGCCTCGTCGAAGGCCGCGTCGAGCGCCGGATGGTCGGTGACGTCCACGACCACGCCGCGCACGTCGTAGCCCAGGCCCTTCAGCCGCGCGGTCTCTGTGGCGATGCGCTCGGGATTGACGTCCAGCATGGTGACCTGGGCGCCGTTCTCCACCAGCGCCTCGGTGAAGCCGAGGCCCAGGCCGCTGGCCCCGCCCGTGACGATGGCCGAATAGCCCTCGACCTTGAATGCGTCCGCGATCTTCACCCGGTGTCCCTCCTGGTTCGCCCGGCCATTCCTCGTCTCGGCGGCGGGGCCGTCAGGCGGGCGGGGGCGTCTTGCTGTCGCGCCAGACGTGCTCTGCGAACTCCGGTCCGTCAAGGCGGGCAGGGCGCCCTGCGGAGGCGAACCATGGCCTCTAATCTCGTGCGGACTCAACTGATCACTTGACGGCCGAAACGCCGCTCGCGCGGAGCGCTTGACAGGCGCGAGCCGGACCGCTCCAAGGGCTCCTATGTTCGCATCCCTCTTCGGCGTCATCTCCAACGATATCGCCATCGATCTCGGCACCGCCAACACCCTCATCTACATGAAGGGCAAGGGAATCGTGCTGAATGAGCCATCCGTCGTCGCCCTGCGCACCTCGGGCGGGCGCAAGGTCGTTCACGCCGTGGGCATCGAGGCCAAGCAGATGCTCGGCCGCACGCCCGGCCACATGGAGGCGATCCGCCCCATGCGCGACGGCGTCATCGCCGACTTCGAAGTGGCCGAGGAGATGATCAAGTACTTCATCCGCAAGGTTCACAACCGCAAGGGCTTCGTGAATCCCAAGGTGATCGTCTGCGTGCCCTCCGGCGCCACGGCGGTGGAGCGCCGCGCGATCAACGATTCGTGTCTGAACGCCTCGGCGCGGCGGGTGGGTCTGATCGACGAGCCGATGGCCGCGGCCATCGGCGCGGGCCTGCCGATCCACGAGCCCACCGGCTCCATGGTGGTGGACATCGGCGGCGGCACCACCGAGGTGGCCGTGCTGTCGCTGTCCGGCATCGTCTATTCGCGCAGCGTGCGCGTCGGCGGCGACAAGATGGACGAGGCGATCATCAGCTACATGCGCCGCAATCATAACCTCCTGATCGGCGAGACCACCGCCGAGCGCATCAAGAAGGAGATTGGCACCGCCCGGGCTCCGGCCGACGGCGAGGGGCTGGCCATCGAGGTCAAGGGCCGCGACCTGATGCAGGGCGTGCCGCGGGAAGTGCGGATTTCCGAGAAACAGGCGGCCGACGCTCTGCACGAGCCGGTGAACCAGATCATCGACGCGGTGAAGGTGGCGCTGGAATCCACCCCGCCGGAACTGGCGTCCGACATCGCCGACAAGGGCATCATGCTCACCGGCGGCGGGGCGCTGCTGCGGGGACTGGATATCGAGATCAGGGACCACACCGGCCTTCCCGTCACCGTGGCCGACGATCCCCTGTCGTGCGTGGCGCTCGGCTGTGGCAAGGTTCTTGAACATCCCAAATGGATGAAGGGCGTGCTCGAATCGTCCATCGTGTGACCCACGCCCTCGCCCCGTAAGCGGGGGAGGGGAGAGGGGCTCAAGGACCTGCCGTGTCGTTCAGAGACGGGCCGTTCAACGATATCAAGGTTCCGCTGACCTGGACGGCGGCGGTGGCGGTGATCGTTGCGATCGTCGTCGGCGCCGCGCTGTTGGTCTCGGACCGGCGCGAATCCCTCCAATCGCAGGCCTATGGCGTGAGCCGTCAGGTGTTCGACGCGGCCGACAAGCCCGTGGCCGGCGCCGCGGCCGCGCCGGCGCACTGGGGTCGCCAGCTGAGCGACAATATCCGGGGCTATTTCTTCGCGGTGTCCGAAAACCGCCGGCTCAAGCAGCGGATCGCCGAGCTGCAGGGTTGGCGCGACACGGCCATCGCCCTGCAGGACGCCAACACCCGCTACAAGGCGATCCTCGGTCTCAAGACCGATCCGCCGATTCCCATGGTGACCGGCCGCGTGGTGCTCGATTCGCGCGGACCCTTCGCGGACACCCGCCTGGCCAACGTCGGGGCCGAAAAGGGGGTGAAGGTCGGCAATCCGGTGATGAGCGACCGGGGCCTAGTGGGCCGCGTGGTCGGCGTGACGCGCGGCGCGAGCCGGGTGCTGTTGCTCACCGACGTGGCCAGCCGCACGCCCGTTCTGGTCGACCGCACCGACGCGCGCGCGGTGCTGCTGGGCGACGGCGGCGGCCATCCCCGGCTGTCCTATCTGCGCGGGCAGAACCCGGTGAAGCGGGGGGATCGGATCCTCACCTCCGGCGACGGCGGCGTGTTCCCGCGAGGCCTGCCGGTGGGCGTCGCGGTGAAGGGGCTGGACGGTCAGTGGCGCGTGCAGCTCGACTCCGATCTCACAGCCATCGATTTCGTCCGCATCCTCCGCTTCAAGGACTTTACCGAGCTCGTGGACGAGAAGCAGCTCGACACGACCGAGATGCCACCGTTGGCCCAAGGCGCCGCCGCGCCGCCGATGACCGTCTCCGCCGCGCCCACGCCCGCAGCCCAGACGCCGCCCGCCGCGTCGACTCAGGCCCCCTCGGCCTCGCGTCCCGCGCCCCCGCCGCAGGCCCCCGCCTCGACCAAGCCCCTCGCGGCCAAACCCGCGTCGGCCAAGCCTTCACCGCCTCGCCGCGCGGCGACAACGACATCGTCCGCCTCCACGCTCCCCGCCTCCTCACGGCCGCCCAGGCCCGACGTCAGTCATGAGCTTTACTGACACCCGCCCGCTCGATCCCTGGCGTTGGATCGGGGCGCCCAGCCTGATGTGCATCCTGGCGGCGATCCTGTTCGCCATCCCCATCCGGGTGTTCGGCGTGCAGCTTCCCGAGCCGGTCTGGCCGATGGCGCCGGCCTTCGCCTGGGCGGTGATCCGGCCCTCGATCCTCGCGCCGCTGACGCTGCTGGCGCTGGGGCTGTTCCTGGACCTCTTGTGGGGCGGGCCGCTAGGTCTGTGGCCGCTGTCGATCCTCGTGGGCTACGCCAGTGTGATGGCGACGCGCAGCATGATGTCCGGACAGAGCCGGCGTGTGCTATGGAGTTGGTTCGCCATTATGACGCTCCTGTCCATGATCACGGGCTACATACTTACAATGCTCGACACCGGCGTGGCGCCGAGTTTGACCGCGACCCTGTGGCAGTTCCTGCCGACGGCGCTGCTCTATCCCTTCGCCCACCGGCTGATCGAGCGGTTCGACGACGCTGATGTACGCTTCCGATGAAATCTAACGAACCCACGATCTTCTTCGAGGAGGTGAACGAGCGCCAAGGCGCTTTCCACCGCCGCGCGTTCCTGATGGGCGGTCTGACGGGGGTGGGCCTGTTCGCCCTGGCCGGCCGGTTGACCCAGCTTCAGCTCCTGGAGTCGAGCCGGTACAAGACGTTGTCGGCGGACAATCAGTTCAATTTCCGGCTGATGACGCCGCCTCGGGGCCGCGTCCTGGACCGCTACGGGGTGGAGCTGGCCGGCAACCGCCCCAACTTCAGCGTGCTGCTCTCTCGCGACGAGGTGTCCGACCCCCAGGCCACGCTGGACAAGATTTCCGAGCTCGTGCCCATCAGCGATCGCCGTCGCCGCCAGGTCATGCGCGACTTGGTGAACTCGGCCCGTTTCGTGCCGGTTTCGGTGGCCGACGATCTGACTTGGGAGCAGTTCGCCAGCGTGAACGTGCGCGCGCCCGAGCTGCCGGGGGTCACCGCCGACATGGGCGAGGCCAGGGTCTATCCGTTCGGGGGCGCCTTCGCGCACGTGATCGGCTACGTTTCCAGGGTCTCGGAGGACGATCTGAAGCGCGAGGGTCCCGATCCCGAGCCGGTGCTGCTGCATCCAGGCTTCCGTATCGGCAAGCAGGGGGTTGAGAAGGCGTTCGACAAGGCCCTGCGCGGCCGCGCCGGCGCCCAGAAGGTGGAGGTCGACGCCCGGGGGCGCGTTGTGCGCAAGGACACCCACGGCGATGTCGCGGCCATCTCTGGCAAAGACATCGTGCTGTCGCTCGACGCCGACATCCAAAACCGCGCCCTGGAGGTGTTCGGCGAGGAGTCCGGCGGGGCGGTGATGATGGACGTCCGATCCGGCGACGTGCTGTGCATGGCCTCCGCGCCAAGCTTCGACGCCAACAAGTTCGTCAAGGGGATCTCCGTCGCCGACTATCGCGCCCTGGCCGAATACGAGCGCAACCCGCTGCTCGACAAGGCGCTGTCCGCGACCTTCCCGCCGGGCTCGACCTTCAAGACCATGGTGGCCCTGGCGGCGCTGGAGAACGGGTTCGACCCGGCCCGCACCTACACCTGCAATGGCGCCTGGCAGTTCGGCGACCACGTCTTCCACTGCGACAAGCGCCACGGCACGCTCAACCTGCACGACGCGATCAAGACCTCCTGCGACATCTACTTCTACCAGTGCGCCCTGAGCGTGGGGCCGGACGGGATCGCCGCTGTGGCGCGCACCTTCGGCCTCGGCGAGCTGTTCGACATCGGCATAGACGGCCAGAGGCGGGGCCTGGTTCCCGACCGCGCCTGGAAGCGCGAATACTTCAAGAGCAACCCCGCCAACCAGACCTGGTTTCCCGGCGAGACGCCCAGCATGGGCATCGGCCAGGGCTACACCAACCTGAATCCGCTGCAGCTATGCGTGATGGTCGCCAGGCTCGCCAACGGCCGTAAGGCCCTCAATCCGCGGTTGATCAAGTCGATCGGCGGGGTAGAGCAGCCGCCGGGCGACGCGGCCGCGGACCTGCCGTTCAACCGCGACCATATCAATTTCGTGCGCGCGGCCATGGCTGACGTGGTCACCGGCGGCACTGCGGCCTCTACGGCCCAACTGGGCCTGGGCCCCATCAAGATGGCCGGGAAGACCGGCACGGCCCAGACCCGCGGCTACGGCGGCGGCCGAGGCCAGCACGGCGCGACGGGGGCGTGGGCGGGGCGCGACCATGCCTGGTTCGTCGCCTTCGCCCCCTATGACGATCCGCGCTACGCCATCAGCGTGCTGGTCGAGCATGGCGGGTTCGGCGCCCAGGCCGCGGCGCCCAAGGCGCGCGAGATCATGCGCGTGGCCCTGTTGAAGGACCCGGAGGTCCGCACGCGGATCGTGCAGGAGCCGATTCCCGACATACCCGACGACGCAGCGATCGGCGTCGAGCCGCCCGGACCGACGCCCGCCTCCGGTCCCACGCCCCGGCCTGCGCCGCGGGGCGGCCAGGCATGATCTCCAGCGCCCTGTCCCGCCCGGGCGAACGCGACCGCTGGGTCGTCAAGTTCGCGGACATCGACTGGATGCTGTGCGCCATGCTGTGCCTGATCGCGGGCATAGGCGCGATGATGCTCTATTCGGTGGCCGGCAGCAGCTGGGAGCCGTGGGCGGGCGACCACCTGATCCGCTTCGGGATTCTGTTCGCGATCATGATCGTGCTGTCGCTGATCGACCTGCAGGTGTGGTTCACCATCGCCTATCCGCTCTACGCCCTCGGGCTGCTGATGTTGCTGGGAGTCGAGGTGGCCGGGGACATCTCGCTTGGGGCCAAGCGCTGGCTGGAGTTGGGAGGTCTGCGGTTCCAGCCGTCCGAGGTGATGAAGATCGCCCTCGTGCTGGGTCTGGCGCGGGTTTATCACGGCATGTCGGCTCAGGACGCTCGCCTGTCCTGGAAGCTGTTGATTCCGCTGACGATGATCGCCGTGCCCGCGCTTCTGGTCGCCAAACAGCCGGACCTCGGGACCGCGATCCTGCTCGTGCTCACCGGCTGCGCGATCATGATGATGGCGGGGCTGAGCCTGCGGCTGATCGGGGCGGGGCTGGTGGCCGTGGGCGCGGCCGTGCCGGTCGTTTTCACGTTCCTGCTGCATGGGTATCAGCGCCAGCGGTTGTTGACCTTCCTGAATCCGGAGACCGACCCCTCGGGCTCGGGCTATCACACTCTGCAGGCAAAGATCGCCCTCGGCTCCGGCGGGCTATTGGGCAAGGGCTACGGCCTCGGCTCCCAGAGCCAGCTCAACTTCCTGCCCGAGAAGCAGACGGACTTCATCTTCGCCACCCTGGCCGAGGAGTTCGGCTTCGTGGGCTGTTTCACCGTGCTGGCGATCTATGCGGCCATCATCGTCATCGCGCTGCGCATTGCGACCATCGCGCACAGCCATTTCGGACGGCTGTCGGCGGCGGGGGTGACGGCCACATTCTCGCTCTATGTGCTGATCAACGGGGCGATGGTGATGGGTCTGGCGCCGGTGGTGGGCGTGCCCATGCCGCTGCTCTCCTACGGCGGCACGGTGATGATGACGGTGATGATCGGCTTCGGCCTGGTGCAGGCCGTCAAGGTGCACCGCTACTCCGAAGTGACGTCGGGCCGAGGCGCGCTGCTGTAGGCCTCAGGGCGCGCCCAGCGCCTCGTCGCCGGCGCGGACCAGGGCGTCGATGACGCCGGGCTCGGTGGAGGCGTGGCCGGCGTCCCACACGATCTCCAGCTTCGCCTCGGGCCAGGCGGCCTTCAGCCGCCAGGCGGCGTCCAAGGGCGTCACCACGTCGAAGCGGCCCTGCACGATCCAGCCCGGGATGGCGCGGATCTTGTCGACATTGTTCAGGATCCAGCCGTCCTCGGGGAAGAAGCCGGCGCCCATGAAATAGTGGCATTCGATCTTGGCGAAGGCGGTGGCGAACTCCTGCTCGTTGAACTTGGCCGGGCGCGCGTCCGGTCCGCGCAGGGAGATGGTGTCGCCCTCCCACTGGCTCCAGGAGGCCGCCGCCTTGGCCTGAACAGAGCGGTCTGGCGAGCGCAGCCGCTTGGCGTAGGCGCGCATGATCTCGCCCCGCTCGGCCGGCGGGATCGGCGCGACGAACTTCTCCCAGGCGTCGGGGAACAGCATTGAGGCGCCCTGCTGGTAGAACCAGTCCAGCTCCTTCTGGGTGAGCAGGAACACCCCGCGCAGGATCAGGGCCGACACCCGCTCGGGATGGGTGATGGCGTAGGCCAGGGCCAGGGTGGAGCCCCACGAGCCGCCGAACACCGTCCAGCGGTCGATCCCGCACTGCACGCGCAGGCGCTCGATGTCGCGGATCAGGTCCCAGGTGGTGTTGTCTTCCAGGCAGGCGTTGGGCCGCGAGCGTCCGCAGCCGCGCTGGTCGAACAGCAGCATGCGCCAGCGCGACGGGTCCAGAAACCGGCGCATGGTCGGGTTGGTCGCCCCGCCCGGACCGCCGTGCAGCACAACCGCCGGTCGCCCGTCGGCCGCGCCGCATTCCTCGTAGTAGATCTCGTGTTCGCCGTCGCGCGGCAGCCAGCCAAAGGCGATGGGCTCGTTGTCGGGATAGAGTGTGCGGCGCGCGCCCGAGGCGGTCGCGGCCGATGCGGCGCTCTGTTCCATGGACTCATACTAAATTTTCGATCCCCCGGGCGGAAGCCGGGACGGGGGATTTTTCGGCCCCGGGCTCAAACCAGCGTTGAACGCCCGATCGTCAGTGCGCCCAGCGCCAGGGCCGCCCATCCGGCGAGCAGCAGCAGCCCGCCTATGGGCGTGATCGCTCCGAGCCACCGGGGCGCGCCCAACGCCATCAGATAGAGGGTCCCCGAGAAGATCAGCCCCCCGGCCAGGAACAGCCATGCCGCGATCGCCGCCGCGCCGCCGCCCCAGCGCCAGACCAGCACGCAGGCGAACACCGCCAGGGCGTGGACGAGCTGGTAGTGGCCGCCGGTCTGCAGCCACGCCTTGGCTTCTGGGTCCGAGACGCCGTGCGCGCCGAAGGCGCCGGCCGCCACGCCGAGAATGCCGCTCAGCGAGGCCAGCACCATCCACGCGCGCGCCTGCAGCTCCATTCCCGCCTCCGAATTCCGTTTGTCTTAGGCCAGATCGCCGAGGGCGGCGTCGAACAGCAGATAGGTCCGCCCCTCTTCGGTCGACAGCAGGTCGAGGACTCCGGCGGGCGCCGCCTCGTGGCCACGCGCGCTCTGCACCGCTTCCGAGAAGCTCCGCACGAACCGCTCGGCGTGGGAGCGCAGCGAGCGGTCGGTCAGGGTCCGGCGCGACAGGCGGCGGATCGCGGCGGGGGCCACGTGGCGGACCACTTCGCGCGCGCCGGCCAGGTCGCCGGCCTGCAGCACGGCCGCCAGTTCTTCCACGCGCGTGGCGGGCAGCAGGGCTCCGAGGTCCACGCCGAGGGCTTCGATCTCACCGATCAGCCGGTCGGCGAGCTGGCGGCTTTCCACTGGCGTCTCGCCCATGGACGAGAGCAGCTCCTGCCAGGTCCAGCCGTCCGACTCCGCCGCCGAGGCGGGCTCGGAGCCCCCTTCGAACACCTCGGTCAGCTTGGCGTCGGCGGCCGTGGGCGACAGCCTCAGCCGGGGTCGCAGGCCTGCGCTCTCGGCGGTCGAGGGCGCGGGGGAAGCGGGCGGCGCGGCCGGGCGCTCGGCGCGTGGCGGCGGCGAGGTCGGCGCGGACGCGGGGCGATCCAGCTCAGAGGGCCTGAACTCGGAACGCCTGGGTTCTGGCATCCTCGGCACGGCGCCGGGCAGGTCAGGCAGGGGCGCGCCCGGCCGGTTGGAGACCACGCCCATCAGCCGGACGGCCTCGCTCAGCATCTCGTAATTGCGCCGCACGCGGTCCTGGAAGGCCGCGTCGATGGCCTGGGTCTCCTGGGCGGCGGCGCGGGCGGAGGCAAGGAGGCCGTCGAAGCCCGAGGCGATGGTCGCCTTCAGCTCCTCCGCGCGGACCTGGGCGCGGGCCGGCAGCTCGGCGGCGCGGGTCTCGAACTCGGCGACCGCGGCCTGCAGCTCGGCCATGGTGGCCTGGGCGCGGGCGGAAGCGGCCTCGATGCGCTCGGCGGTCTTGCCGGCGGCCTGGTCCACCAGCTCGGCGGAGCGGGCGATCAGCCCCGCCGCGTCGTCGAGCCGCGCCTGGAACGCGGCCTCCGCCTTCTGGCTGGCGTTGAAGGCCGCCTCGCTCAACGCCTCGATCTTGGCGCGGGCGGCGTCTTGGGCGCCCTCGGCCAGCCGGCCCGCCTGGGCGGCGGCCTCGCCGATGGCCTGAAGGCCCTGTTCTGCCTCGATCTGCAGGTACTCGCGCTGGCTCTGGGCCGTCTCGGCCAGGGCCAGGATGCGGGCGCGCACGGCGTCCTCCATCGCGCCCCGCTCGCGCGCGGTGGCGTCGGCGATGGCCTCGATGCTGCCCTCCGCGCCGCTTTGCAGCGCCTCGCGCTCGAAGCGGGAGGTCTCGGCCAGGGCGCCGAGCGACTGCAAGGCGCCGGCGGCCAGCAGATCGCGCTCGGCCTTGGCGGTCTCGGCAAGTTCCTGGGCCTGGGTCACGGCGGTGGTCGCCAGCTCGCCGAGCGAGGCGGCGGCGGCGGCGGCGGCCTCGTTCAGGTCCGCGACGGCGAGCTGGGCGTTGGCCAGCACTTCGGCGAGCTGGGCGCGCTGGCTTTCCACCTGGACGGCGAAGTCCTCCTGGTCGGCGCGGGCGGCGTGGACGGTCTGCACCAGCGAGGCGCGCTGCTGGGTGAGCGTGTCCTCCATTGAATGGATCTGGTCGCTGATCCCGATTGTGGCGGTCTCCAGGCGGGAGGTCTGGCGGGCCAGATCCTCGCTGGCCATGCGCGAGGCCTCGGTGGCGTCGCCGGCGGCGGTGGCGAGGTCGGCGGCGCGGGCGGCGAGGGCGGCTTCCGCCTCGCCGATCTGGGTCTGGGCGAGGTCAGACGCCTCGGCGACCATCTGGCCCTGGCGGGCGATCGCCTCGGTCACCGC
>Ga0299912_10001403_pt1 | contig 19421 bp, 17 predicted proteins | sample RVTome_2_FD_207667 | JGI IMG/M metagenome (GOLD analysis project Ga0299912, IMG submission 207667) | Soil microbial communities from uranium-contaminated site in the Upper Colorado River Basin, Wyoming, United States - RVT95D214 (version 2) ... | reverse complement strand
GGCTCGGAGTGTTTTGTTGCCAGGATCAGGCGTGTGACTCGCTCAAGGGGCTCCTCATGGATGAGCCTGCTGAGGGTTTTTTGTGCGTATCTGGCGCTCGCCTCCTCGTTGTCGCTGCGCCTGGGGTCGTAGACGGCGTCGTGGAACCATACGGCTAGTTCTACTTCGAGGGGGTGGTCGGCGTGGCCGCGGGCCTCGGTGAGCTCTTGGAGGCACCGGGATACGTGGCGGAGGTCGTGGTAGTGCCTGTGGGGCTCGCCGTACCGTTTCGCCAGGTCGTCATAGATGCCTTGCAGGGCGGTATGGTCGGCTTGATCGCCCCACAGCTCCAGCCATCTGACTAAGGCTGCGTGTGTGATCATGTTTCTTCGTTGGTCGTGCATGGTGGCTGATCCTATGATGAACAGGTGAGCCATACTTTAGTTGATCTTCCCGAGAGCTTATGAAAAATTATAATAGATATCGGAGGCTCTAGAGGTTTAACCCATGAACGCTGTTAAGGATATGCTGAAGGCGGGTAAGACCGCCATAGGGACGACTGGAGGGCTGACGAGCCCCGTGGATTTCCTGGCTGAGTCCGGGTTCGACTTCATCCTCTTCGACACCCAGCACTCGGCCGTGGAGATCAAGGAGCTTCAGTACCAGCTCCAGGCCATGAAGGGCAAGAAGGCGATCCCGGTCATCAGGGTGGGGGCGAACGATCAGGCGCAGGTCTGCTACGCCCTGGACATAGGGGCGAAGGGCATCATCGTGCCCATGGTGAACAATAAGCAGGAGATGGTCATGATGACCAAGTACTGCTGGTACCCGCATGAGGGTATCAGGAGCTCGGCGGGGATGCGGGGCGAGTGGGGGACGTTCAAGAATTACAGGGAGTACATGGACGCCTTCAACGAGCAGCTGCTGGTCATACCCATGATAGAGACGGTGGAGGCGATGAGCAACCTGGAGGACATCCTCTCTGTTCCGGGGGTGGATGTGCTCCTGGTGGGGCCCTCGGACCTCAGCATCGCCCTGGACCTGACCCTGGACTATGATAACCCGAAGTACCAGAAGGCTCTGGATACGATTGCGGGTGCCTGCGAGGACGCCGGGGTCGTCCCGGGCATGTACTTCCTCCCTGCGGGCCACGACCCCAGCGGGTACGTTGAGAGGGGGTTCAGGTTCTTCACCCTGCCATGGAGTCAGTGGGCAGCCACAGGCATCAAGAACGGTCTAGCGACAGTAAAAAGATAAGACCAAGGGGGAAGTCACGCCTACTCTACTTCCCTTCAATGCTTTTTTTGCACACGTCAATCCACCTCAAAAGGGTGGTCAGCGTGGTTGCGGGCCTCAGTGAGCACTTCGAGGCACCGGGATATGTTGCAGAGGTTATGGTAGAGCCTGTGGGACTCGCTTTACCTTTTCACCAAGTCGTTGTAGATATCTTGTAGGCGGTGCATTCGGCTTGATCACCCCACAGTTACAGCCATCTGATTAAATTAGTCTGTACGATCATAGGTAATTGATTAATGAAAGTTAGGGAGGTTCGTATTATCAGATATTTACGGATAACCTAACTTACCTCTAAATGATTTTGGATAAAAGGCTATCAGAGAGAGCCTGTTTTCATCGAAAATTTTTGTGGCTAACTCAGCTGTTTGCTCAGATGTCACAGAATGTATGTTTTGTATCTGTTCTGAGATATATTCAGGTCTTCCTAATAGATGTAAGGCATATCCAAGCTGATCAAATTTATTTTTGATATCCTCGTTATTTCTGATCAAGTAACTTACAGACTTGCGTTTCGTTTCTTCGAGTAGTTGCGGTTCGATACCAGATTTTATATTTTCTAATTCATTGTGACAAATTTTAACAACTTCTTTGAAATGTTTTCTTTTGGTACTAGCAAAGATAGAGAATAAACCTGCATCTTTTATGTTCTGGTTTGCTACTTCTATATCGTAAACAAGACCCTTCTTCTCTCGGATTTCCTGAACTAATTTGGAACCGAAGCCTTCTCCAAGATATGTTGTGATCATCTCAAGAGTTGCTCTGTCTTTTGCTCCATAAGGTACCCCTTCTGCAACAATGCACAAGTACGTCTGATTCCAATTCTTGGGAAAAAATTTGTCTTTAGGAACATATCTTGGATGATCACGTTCTAAACGTGGTTGTTTAAATCCTCCATCATGGAACTGAGAGTCAACTTTTTCAACTAGATTCTGATGATCTAAGTTTCCGACCGCTGTGACAAGTATATTACTTGGAATGTAATGCCTTTGAAAGAACTCATTAATCTGATCTCTCGTTATTTTTTTTACAGTTTGTTTTGTCCCTCCGGTGGGATGGGATGAACGACTACCTTTCCAAACGACCTTTACAAAGCGTTCCATAATGAGTTCACTTGGATCATCCTCAAGATCCGAAATTTCTGACAGGATCACGCTCCTCTCAGTCTTAATATCCTTATTGTCGAACAGAGGATTTTGAACCATATCGGATAGGATCTCAATGGTTGACTCCATGTCTTCCTTTAAAATCCAAGCATAATAACGGGTTATGTCTCTGTCTGTATCAGCGTTTAGATCACCACCTTTTAGCTCGATTAATGGATCAATTTCATGAGCCGTTCTATTCTTGGTGCCTTTAGGGAGAAGATGCTCAATAAAATGAGAACAGCCTTGAAGGTCGTCATCCTCATCCCTTGATCCTACATCAACTAAAAAGCCAATATAGATAGTTTTTGCGCTAGGAATATATTCGGTCACTATCTCGATGCCATTAGTTAATTGGCTCCTTTTTATATCCTGTGAACATTCTTCCAAGGCACTATTACTCTCAATTATATTATTCTTAGTTATACGGTTAAATTGTTCGAAGATTGATTCAGTATTTAAAAAAAAATGCTTTAACGATGATGAAGGCTTGCGTTTTATAGCTAGAAAATATTTAGACTGAATTTTTACTTAGATTTTAGTTATTAGGAAATGTTAAATGATAGTACATTGAACTATTTTTTAATCTTGCTTACTATTCTACATCTCTCAGATTTACATAGGTCTGAAAATACACCAGTATCCAATAATTTATTATTATCTTCTATATTAATAGATATGGAAAAACATGAAAAGGAAGACCCTGCAATAAAGAAATGTGATATAGTGATAATTACAGGAGATATTATTACAGGGGCACAAATAGATGATCACAATTATCATGAAACCCTAACTAAACAATATAAAGAAGCTAAAAACTTCTTAGAACGTCTATCAGAAGTATTATTCGATGGTGATATAAGCCGTATCTTTATTGTCCCCGGTAATCATGATGTTTGTTGGCAAATAGCTAAACAAGCTATGGAGTCTGTTGAGACAAAGGATAGAAAAAACATACTAGAATTACTTGAAAGCCCCAATAGCCCATATCGTTGGTCATGGGAAGATCAGAAACTATATCGGATAAACGATTTAGATCTCTATAATCAGCGATTTAAGTTTTTTAAGACTTTTTTTGATGATCTCTATAAAAATCAAGGGTATGTCTATAGTCTGGACGAAAAAAATCAGTTTGTTAACTTCATTGCCCCAGAAAAAAAAGCTGTATTCACTGGATTTAATTCTTTATATGGTAATGATTGTTATGATCGCCACGGAAGAATTTATCCTGATAATATAGCCAATAACTGGTTTTATATTAAAAAAATTTCGTTAACTGATATTCCAATTAAAATTGCTTTTTGGCATCATGGTTTAGAAAGTTCAGAATATGGAATTGATCATTTAAATAGGTTTGAAATTTTACCCTTATTAATTGATCGAGGATATGTTCTCGGGCTTCATGGGCATCAACACAGAAGTAATATTGTTTCATACAATTACATCGACCCAAAGCGATTTATGCCTATAATTTCTTGTGGGTCGTTATGTGCAGATCCACGACAACTTCCTTCAGGATATAGGCGGCAATATAATATAATTGAACTCGATGAATTGAATTATAATGTTAAAATTCACGTAAGAGAATGGTTTGATAATGCAATATTTTTACCCGCAAAATTACATGAATTTGGTGGGAAAAGTTGGTGCGTAATGGATTTACCATTGCTTCAAGAAGCAGTTGTGAAAAGGGAACAAAGAATGTCTAATATAGCCCCGTTAGTTGAAAGAGCCGAACTGTTAATTCGAGACGGAAAGTTTAGAGAAGCTCTCACTTTATTGAGACCTCTACCTGCCGACATCCCCATTGTTAATAGATTACTAATTGAATGTCTATACGAGCTTGCTTTATGGGATGAGTTAATAAAGGTAATACAAATGCCGAAAAATCCCGATGAATTAGGTATGATTGTAGATGCGTATAATAAAAAGGCTTTATTTCAACTAGCCGATGAGGTAATTGAACGATACATCATTGAAAAACCAAATTTTGATAAGGGATTCATAGATAGTTTAAAGATAAGAGTTAAAATCGAGACTGAGTTAGGGAAAGTGAAAACTAAATGAAGTTTCAAATCGAAGTAACAAAAATCTTGGAAATCCTATCTACAAAAATATACGATTCACCATTGGCTATGCTTAGAGAGAATGTTCAAAATGCATATGATGCAATTTTATTAAGAAATTATTATTTTCCTCATTCTTTTAATCCACAAATTGATGTAAAGATCACAGAAAATTTGGTTGAAATAAGTGATAACGGCATTGGTATGACTCTGGATGATTTGAGAAATCATTTTTGGCGTGCAGGAGCTAGTGGAAAGAATACTACTGAAGCTAAAGCTGCAGGTGTTGTTGGCACATTTGGAATAGGCGGTCTGGCAAATTTTGGAATCTGTCAAAAACTTACAGTAATTAGTGAGTCTATAATAAATGCGAAAAGAACTAAATGCGAAGCAAATAGAGATACGCTTTCTTTAGACGAAGATTGTATTATTGTAGAAGATCTTGAATCTCTTCATCAACCTGGAACAACAATTATTGCTGAATTGCCTTCCGACAGACATATTCAGATAAAAGAGGCTGTTGAATATCTTAGTTTATTCGTTAAACATATCCAAGTGCCAATATTTGTTAATGGGGTTTTAGTTAGTCATCAACCATTAGAACTATCATGTCCCCCTGACAGTAATTCTGAGTTAAATGTTTTTCAAAGTAAAACAGACGATTGTGAATGCCAACTCACATTTCAGATTTCTGAAACTGGAATTGTCTGGGTCAAATTAGAAAATATTGTATTTAAAGGAAATAAACTCGAAGGACAAATGCTGCTAAAGCAAGGAATGGCTCAAATAATGGCATTTCGTAGTGGTTTTGGACTCGCTATAACCGGTGTATCTTCTTATTATTCATTCGGTGGTGTTGCAAATTTAACTATTCTTCAACCTACTGCTGGTCGTGATGCGTTAACCTCTACAAGTGTACAGATGATACAAGATTTAGTTTCTTCAGTGGAGCGAACAATAGCTACCTTAATTGCCGGATCTCCTTTAGCAGATATGAATACTTCATTTATGAATTGGGTAATACGCAATAGTCAATATGAATTATTGGGAAATCTTAAGGTAACCCTTTATCCTACTGAAAAAAAAGTAACTTTAAATGATGTTAAAAATATTATTAAAGAAATTAACTATTACAAAGGGACTGATGAAAGTATAGCGACAAAGTTTGCTACAGAAGAAAAACCGTTAATTCGCATATCTAGGAGTAATCCTCGTGGGAAATGCGAGGAGGAATATTTGACACGTTTTTGTAAAGCAGTATTAATTTCTGGTGATCCTCAAATCTTAGAGGTTATTCCTTCAACTTCTTGGACAAGAGGAGAAGCCGCACTCGCTTTTAGGATGGAACGAGTAATTGAATCTGATTATTTTGTAGAAGTAAAAGTTACTTATGGGCATATCACTCACAATCTACCACTCTTTATTAATACTAATGTTAGACCCCTCACATTGATACTAGATAATGAACATTCTTCAATTCAAACTCTTGTTAGATCATATGAATCAGCCTTTGAAGTATATGATAAATTTGTAAAAGATTTTGCGAGAGTTATGGTTTTTCCACGGATTTCTAACTTTGTACCAAGTTCAACAAGAGAAGGGGCTGAGGCTTTTCTTAAGATTCTACGAAGGCAAAAAGATGTGTTTGAGTATGATATTAATGATTTAAAACAATTAGACGATGTAATAGTTAATTTTACTAAAGGAAACACATCTTTTAAAGAAGTGGCTAATATTGCGATAAATATTGCTCATAAACAACAACAAGTTGTATCTGTTCAAGATGTTCAAACTGTTGCAAATGTTATGCCTGATATTGTAACCAGTCATAATTTTATTACCACCTCTAAACAAGAAAATGAAGAGATAAGGACAACAGTTTTCGATGCTAAGCCTGCGATTTTTAGATCTGATGTAGAAACTGACGCAAAGATATTAGTATTGGCTGATTCGGAAGTAATGTATGATTATCAAGGTCTGCTTAGACTTTCTGATAAAGCATATTCTGATAGATCAGATTTCTTCTTCCAACCTCACTATACAGAAGTTATTTGGGGAGGTCAAAGAATTATTTTCATTTTTCGTCATCATTCTGGAACTTTTGGTTTCTATTACGATATTCAACTCAACGAGGCTTTATCTATTCCATCCGGCGGGCATAGCTTTGAAACAATGACTGTGTTACTAAGAAATTCAGTATTTTTACCTATACCATCGAACTTATTCAAATATTTCATACCTAGCGAAGATCAAAAGAAAAGATTTGATGTTCGTTATGATATTTTATATACTGAATCCGCATCTAAAAATAATTAAGTAATCTACAACGCCTCTTCGCCTCCGCCGCGGTGACTACGGCACTCCTACCGTCACCACCTTAGACCCCGAAAAAGCATCCGAATCCGAAAACAAGCCTGAAAACGGGGAATCGTGGTGGTGGTGACTACACCCCCCTCCCCCCACCCAATGCACGCACACAAACACACACAAAACAGAATAGAACCAGCCAAAAAACAGGGATACCCACCCACTAGGTACAAGGTGCGGGGGGTGGGGTTCGAACCCACCTAGAGGTGGAGATAACGGGTACGTTGGAAACATTCTTTGCAGGTCACCCCTTTTTTTCAAAAATTAATATAAGAATTAGAACACCCCATTACATTGACAGGAAGATGAGTAAGAATGAGTAATTACCATAACTCATCAGTGGAGCAGATAGCACGAGTCTTCGGCGTATTCGCTGGAATAAGCGGAGCAGTGCACGGCATCGGAGAGACGCTACAGGGAAACGCGGCTACAGGCGGCGTCGTGATTAATTCATGGGCAGAGGGCCCTATCGCACTCTACATGGGCGGCGAACCCGCCATGACCCTCATTCCCAACTTCCTTGTATCAGGGATGATTACACTGTTCGTCTCTTCGGCGTTGGCCGTATGGGCGGCAGGGTTCAGCAACAGGAATCATTCAGGGTTGGTCATGCTCCTGCTCTCGACGCTCATGCTGCTGGTCGGAGGCGGTTTCGCCCCACCAGTGGTAGGCCTACTCGCCGGGGCAGCGGGAACCAGGGTAAAATCGCCATTGAATTGGTGGAGCAGGCGTCTAGGAGGAGCCAGGGGTCTCCTCGCAGACATGTGGAAACCCGTCTGGATGCTGTGTCTGGCAAACGGGTTATTCCTATGCATCGGCGGAAGCACGCTACCCTTTCTAGGTTTTAATAACCCGAATCTATTCACCTACAGCTTCCTCCTCTCGCTGCCCCTAATACCATTGACCACAGTAGCGGGCATCGCCTACGAGCTTGAGAGGAGAGGTTGAATAATGGTGCGGGGGGTGGGGTTCGAACCCACGGAGGACTAACCATCAGGTCCTAAGCCTGACCCCTTTGGCCACTCGGGAACCCCCGCGCCCAGACACATACACCCCCACCACCAATAAAACCTTACCCACCCCAGCCACAGCCAACACGTTTAAACAACACACACCGCTCAGAACCACAAATGAGCCACCAGGACGAGGAACCACTACGCCGCACACGCCTACTCATGGCCACAGGCTTCACACAGATGTTCAGCGACAGCCTCAACAACAGGTTCAACAACATCCTCGTCGCAGCCGCAGGCTCCACAGTCAACCAGATGGGCTTCCTCCAAGGCGCCAAGAGCCTCAGCGCCAACCTCTTCCAGCTACTCTTCGGCCGCCTAGCCGACCGCTACGGCAAGAAGAAGCTAATAGCGGGGGGCCGCATCCTCAACGCAGCAGCCATAGCCGCCCTCCTCCTCACCGACGCCCCAGACCCCCTCATCTGGCTCGTCATCCTCAGCAGCTTCTTCAACAGCATGAGCCTACCCGCCTGGAGCAGCCTCATGGGCGACTACACCTCCGAGTCCACCAGAGGCGAGACCATCGGCCTCATCAACAGCGTCAGCCAGCTCGGCAGCCTCATAGCCATGCTCATAGCCTTCACCATAAGCCTGGGCCAGGAGGGGGAGACCACCCCGGCCAGCTTCGCAGCGGTCCTGATCATAGCCGCGGCGGCCAGCCTCGTCAGCGGCGTCATGGCCCTGTTCACAGAGGAGAAGCCCCCCAGGGGCGCCAGCAGGAGCCTCCAGCTGGACAAACTCCTGAAGGACCCACGGCTCACCAGGTACCTGGCCCTCAACTTCATGTACGGCGTGGGCATGAGCTTCGCGTGGCCCCTCTTTCCCATGGTCATCACCCACAGACTCCACATGAAGGTGTGGCAGATCAGCACCCTCAGCATATCCAGCAGCCTCGTGAGCATGCTCACCCAGAGGTGGATGGGCAGCTACATGGACCGCATCGGCAGGCGCCCCATAGTCGTCCTCAGCAGAGTCATGATGGCCGTAGCCCCCGTGGCCTACGCCCTGGCCACGGAGTGGTGGCACATAGCCGTCGCGGAGCTGTTCCTGGGGCTCGGCATGGCGGCGTGGCAGAGCAGCGAGTCCACATACGTCATCGACCTGGCCCCCGGCGACCTGAGGGCCACATACCTTGCCAGCAGCACAGCGGCCTTCGGGTTCGCCAGCTTCATAGGCAGCAACCTGGGCGGAATCATCATCGACTCCCTCTTCTCCGGCGTCCAGGGCCTCAACCAGGGCCTCTACATAAGCGGCGCCCTGAGGGTGGTCTTCGGCCTCGCCTACCTCACCATGAGCGAGTCCATACGCAGGGCGGAGTAAGAATCATAAGCCCAGCCGCCCATTCACTACCAGGTGAATATTCTTGGAAGTTAAATGGCTCGGACACGCGTCGTGGAGGATCAAGGCGGCGGGTAAGGTCATCTACATAGACCCCTACGAGGGGGAATACGAGAAGGCCGACCTCGTCCTCAGCACCCACCACCACGACGACCACTGCAAACCTGAGAAGGTGAAGCAGGCCACTGGGGAAAAGACCGTGATAGTGGCTCCACCGGAGTGCGGCAAGAAGCTCGGCCTGCCGGTTAAGAGCCTGAAGCCGGGGGAGAAGGCCACGTTCGGGGACATAACAGTCGAGGCCGTGGAGGCCTACAACTACAAGAGGTTCAGGAGTCCAGGGAACCCCTTCCACCCCAAGGGCATCGGCGTAGGCTACCTGGTTAAGGCCGAGGGCAAGACCGTGTACCACGCGGGGGACACGGACTTCATAGACGAGATGAAGAAGCTGAGGAACGTGGACCTGCTCCTGATACCAGCCGGAGGAACGTACACAATGGACGCACCCGAAGCCGCGGAGGCCACCCTGGCCATCAAGCCGAAACAGGCCGTGCCCATGCACATCTGGGACACCGACCCGGGCGAGTACAAGAAGAGGGTAGAGGCCGGCGGCGGCACCAAGGTGACCATAATGAAGCCCGGGGACACCCTGAAGCTCTAACCACAAATTTCAATAAACAAATAATTGGGCCTGACGGGCCTCACTTCTTACCCCACATATCCAGCGGAGGCTTCGCGTCAGCGGGTATGGGACTCCTGTACTCCTTACCCATGAGCCGCCTCCTCTGCTCATCCCAAGCCTTCTTCATCAGCTCCGGTCTTGTCATTAGGTCTAGGGCTGAGGCGGCCATCACCTTGCTGGCGTAGATGAGACTCTTATGGCCCGTGCTGTGGGCCCCGCCAGCCACGTTCATCCAGCTGTGCCCCGGCGCGCCCAGGGGCCAAGTCGAGGTCCCGAACTCCATGGTGGGGGCCTTCCAGCTCACGTCGCTGACGTCTGTGGAGCCGTGGCTCACCTCCCCCTCGTTCCAGGCATCAGGCACCGTCCTGTCGAGGACCACGTCCACCAGCTCCTCCCACCCGGGCCGCTTGGTCTTCCTCAGCTGCTCCACCTTCTCCTCCCGCGTGACGGTGCTCACAAGCCTCCGAGCCCACTCCACCTCCTCATCCGTGTACTCGGGAGGCCCAACCAGCCTCATGTTCTCCGTCACGACCTCGCTGAGGGCCAGACTGGGTATCTTGTTACTGACCCCCTTCAGGAACTCCACCTCCAGCTCCGTCTCCGTCATCATGGCCGCGCCATTAGCTATCTTCAGCACACGCTCGTAGATATGGTCCACCTGGTCCCGCTCAGGGGCCCGAACCAGGTACCAGCTACGGGCATAGTCCGGCACGACGTTAGGCTGCCCCCCGCCGTTCTCGATCACGTAGTGTATCCTGGCGTCCTGGATGACGTGCTCCCGCAGGAAGTTGACGCCCACGTTCATCAGCTCGATGGCGTCCAGGGCGCTGCGGCCCTGCTCTGGGCTGCCGGCCGCGTGAGCCGTTTTGCCTCTGAAGTGGAACTTTACGCTGTTGTTGGCCAGGCTGCTGCTGAGCGGTGCCACGTTCATGCTTCCCGGGTGGTGGCTGAGCACGGCGTCCACGCCGTCGAAGACCCCGTCGCGGACCATCCAGACCTTGCCGCTGCCGCTCTCCTCAGCCGGGCACCCGAAGAACTTAACCGTGCCCTTGACCTTGTGCTCCTCCAAGGCGTACCTGAGGGCAATGGCCGCCGCCATCCCCGAGGCGCCGTGGATGTTGTGGCCGCAGCCGTGGCCGGGCTTCCCCGGCTCCAGGGGGTCCTTCTCCGGCTTCACCTTCTGGCTTAGGCCCTGTAGGGCGTCGTACTCACCCATGATGCCCATCACCGGCTTGCCCCTGCCCCAGGCGGCGACGAAGGCTGTGGGCATGCCGCCCACCCCCATCTTCACCTTGAAGCCGTGACTCTCCAGCTCCCCGGACAACAGCTTGGCGGACTTGAACTCGATGAGGCCCAGCTCCGCGTACCCCCATATCTCGTCGCTGACCTCCACGACGCGCTCACGGTTCTCGTCGATCCACTTGAACGCCGAATCCTTGACCTTATCAGGCATGACAATCGGATAACATTACGCTTATCCCCTTTTTAAATTAATTAACGGCTAGGGGACGCCCCAACGCCCTCTGGAGCTCCTTCAGGCTGACGACCCTGTACGCCGGGTAGTACGCCTCGCGGTACTCCAGAGTGTGGTGCATGGGCACCGGGCCCCTGTCTGCCAGCAGGTCGTCTAGTTCACACACTTCCTGCGGGTCGAGGCCGAGGTGGAGTTGGCCTGCCAGGGACTTGAACCTGCGCCAGAGCCTGATGAACTGCCTGGGGTCGCCTCTCAGGCTTGACGACGCCTGCATCGCCCCGTGGAGCGCCTCGAGGCTGTCGCCCATCCGCACGTAGGGCCTCAGGTTCACCCTGACCAAGGCTCCGTCGATGGAGACCCCCTCAAGGAGGGGCTCACCCTGGGGCTCCAGGTCCCTGACCCTCCCAGCCTCCTCGACGAGCCTGTCGTACGACGACTCGCCCATGATGTGGCCCACGCCGAAGACGCCCTGGTACAGTAGCTTGTACCAGTCACAGGCTCGCATCAGGGGCCTCCTACAGTGGTGCTCGGCTACGAGCCCTGCGAGCTCCTCGTCCATGGCTAAGAGCCCGCCCTCTCGACTAGTCCGATGGCTCCGGTGGGGCATGTGGAGACGCAGAGGCCGCACCCGAAGCACATTGACCTGTCATACCGGAGCTCTCCGTCCTCCATCTTACGCGCCTGGAAGCTGCACCTGTCCGCGCAGACGCCGCAGCCGGTGCACAGGGATGGGTCGTCCTCGGCTACGTAGCGCGACGTCAGTACCTTAGCGTGTATGCCGTACCTAACGAGGCCGCCTAGGGTGTGGCAGCAGCAGGGGCAGCAGCTGCAGATGGGCGAGGGGTAGTCCTTACCCTTGAGTGTGTACGCCATATGGACTAGTCCGGCCTCGTGGCTCCGCTGGAGGGCCTCTAGGGCCTCCTCCAGGCTCACCTCCCGCGGGTTGTACCGGCCGATCCTAAGCGCCTCGTCGGCCTCCTCGTTTATGATCAGGCACGTGTCCAGGGGGCTATCGCAGTTGCCGTGGTCTGTCCTGCACCCGCAGTCCTGGAGAACAATCTTCTTGGCCCTGCCCAGTATCTCCTTCATCTCGCTCAGGTCGTAGACCCTGTGCTCGGCCTCCACCTGCACGTTGACGGGCACGGTTACCGCGACCTCGATGCTTCCTGCTATGTCTTTCAGCTCAGCCACTGTGTAGTCGTTGGGGTACCTGTCCCCCGGTTTAACCCGCATGGTGGGATCATCAAGGCGGTTAGATTTAAACTTCAACGTCTTCAGGCTCAGCCTATGCTCAAATTTATTAAGAATGGCGCGAAAAAAGGAATTATTTAACGTGTGACAACTGATTATTGGATCGTCTAATCGAAAAATATTCGCGGCAATAGATGTAGGATACTGCAATAAAGTACTTCGCCTTGTGTTAAGGTAGAAAAAGCATATATTATGAGAAGTGAGATGAGATGCTATATCCCCACGGGTGAGTACAGAGGGAGAAAGATGGATCAGAGTGTTGATCAGTGCTTCGCCTGAAGTCTCACCATCCGGAAGGAGATGAGCAAGATGACTGAAGTTCAGGTTCCCAGGGTCTCAACAGGCGTAGCGGGTTTGGACGAGATGCTCGGAGGCGGCATCCCCAAGGGCAGCATACTTCTACTGTGCGGTGGGCCTGGTGTAGGTAAAACCATACTCTCGCTACAGTACATGGTGGCTGCTGTGAGACGCGGCGAGCCATGCGTATACGTGTCCCTGGAGGAGGCCATGGAGAAGAAGATAATGAACGCCGCGGCCTTCGGGTGGAACGTCAAAGAGGCGATAGACGACAGAAAAGTGGAGATCATGGACATATTCATGATCCCCCACAGCCAAGGCATAGTGGAGCCGGTGGACAGGAACAAGGGTAAGCTGCAGCTTAGCTTAGAGATGGAGATCGAGAGGTCCATCAAGAAGATAGGTGCGAAGCACCTGATAATTGACCCGCTGACGAGTATCCTCGTGCACGAGCAGAGGTCAGGCAGGAAGAGGTTCATCATAGGCCAGCTCTTCGACACCGTCCGGAACATGAACTGCTCCGCCGTGATCACCGCGGAGGGCATCCCGAAGGAATCGGACTTCTACATGGAGCAGTTCCTGGCCGACGGCGTCGTGCTCCTGAACAAGGACCTGCTTGACTACAAGCTGATAAAGACGCTGAGGATCGACAAGATGAGAGGCATAGACTTCGACGACCAGCCCCGCAGGTACGTGATAACGGGCCGCGGGATGCAGGTGTTCCACTCCGAGCCAGTGCTAATGTGAGTGATGCACCTTGATGGCGGCTGCCCTGGAATTCCTGAAGCCTTTACTCATAAAGTACGCCGTGGGTTTCCTAAAAGAGAAGAATGTCAACGACAAGCTTGAGCAAAGTGTTAGGAACAAGATCCGTCGACAGTCAAACACCTCGATCGGAAAGAAAATTGGTATAAAACCGGACAGCGCGATCGGTGAGCTACCGCTTACAAGCTACGAGTTCTACGTGCCCTTCTTCAAGGATCCACATGAGGGCGACTTCATCTACCCGCTGAAGGATTACGTCCGCTCACACACAAGCGGCACGATGGGCAAACCGAAGATCTACCTGCTGCCTACGAGTGGCCTGAAGACGCTGCTTCGCATGACCGGTGCAAGCCTCTTCCTTATAAGCACCTTCGACGGCGCGAGGTACAATTTCAGTTTCGGGGACACCCTATACATTAACGTGCCCGGCGGCTCGTTCATCACCAACATCGCCTCCAACGTCATGACGTCTAACAGTTCAGGCCTCGTCAAGATCGTGCCCGAGAACAGGGCCACCATGTCGTTCCAGGAAAAGGTCGACTACTTCGTCGACCATTACAAGGAGATCGACATGGCACAGATGACCGTCACCACGCTCCTGGACGACGTGAGGCCCAGGATCAATGACAAGGTTAACCTGAAGGCATTCATCACCCTGGACTCCTCGGCCGGCCCGATGAAGGAGCAAATAAAGGAGTTCGTGGGCACATACCCGATGACCCCCTACGCATCCACGGAGTCCATGGTGTGCACGCTGCCATCTGTGGAGTACCCAGGGTGCTTCTTCTTTGACTGGAGGGTCATCTACCCCGAGTTCGTGCCAGAGGATAAGGCGTTGGACTTCAACGTAGCCACTTACAGCGATGCCCAGGAGGTCGTCTCCCTACGTGATGTCGAGGTGGGTAAAAGGTACCAGCTAATCATTACGCCGTTCTACAACGACCTGACAAGGTACGTGACATCAGACATACTCCAGTGTGCAAGTCTTGACGACAAGGTTCTGAATGTCAACACGCCGGTCTTCAGCTTCTACTCCAGGGCCGACAAGCTGGTCTCCCTCCACAACTTCACCCGCATCAACGAGCAGGAGATCATCTTGGTGCTCCAGAGCGCCGAGGTGCCTTTCGTGGAATTCACCGTGAGAAAGGAGCTCGAAGGAACAAAGGAGTTCATGGTGCTGTACATTGAGCTGAGCCAGGAGATGGAGGTTGAAGCCATCGGGACGCGAGTCAACGAGGAGCTCATGAAGGTCGACAAGGACTGGAGGGACCTCACGAACATGATGAACTACAATCCCCTGAGGATCAAGCTGCTGCCCAGGGGCTCCTTCAAGAGGTTCCTCAGCAGAAGGGAGGGTATGCCGAGGATCGCCCACATCGACATGAAGGAAGAGCAGTTCAGGGAGCTTATCGGAGGCTAGTCACTGGTGACTATGGCGTCAGCCATCCTCTCGAATATCTTTATGTCGGCCGAGTTTTCGTGGGTCTCAGGGTAGTAGAAACAAGTGAGGTTCACGTGGCTCGACTTCAGCTGGGACAGTTTCGAGATGAGGAACGAGTAAACCCTCCGCCACCCGTGGGTCAGCATCATCTGGGACAGGTTGTAGAGCACGATATCGCACGGGACGTAGTTGGTGTTACTGAAGTTGATTATATCCGTGAAGAGTATGTCAAGCTGGTTCAGGTCGTCGTTAATGACCATGATGCGCTCCTCAAAGGCGTTCAGTGAGCCCCGGCTTCCCTGTATCACTCGGACGAAGTAGAGCTCTTCCTGGGCCTGGTTATCGCTGATGTCTGTCGGCGTAATCATGTCATATAGGGTAATCAGTATGGTCCGCACCCCTTTCCGGGAGTTGCTCTGTGTACGCTCCCTTATCCAGCGGATTTCCTTGTCTCTCTGAGAATCCGGTAACGTGATGAGGGTGAATACGCCCCGGGGCTTCTCCACGTACTCCTCTGGAAACCCACCCATCAGGAACCGTGTGAGATCGTCCACGAGGAACGAGAAGCTTGGGGCCGTCATCCCCATATATATAAAAATCTTGGTGAAGGTCATCATGAAATCCACGAACCCCTCATCCATGAGCTGGTAGATGTAACCTGTGTTGAGGAGCATGATGTTGACCCAGCCAGCTATCAGCAGATTGATCTCAGGCTTCCACCTCAGCTTGATGACGACCAAGCTGGCCGCGATGAACACATAGGGGGCGAGGGCCACGAACAGGCCGAAGTCCATCCAGTCTCTACCCAGAACGATCAGCGCCCCCAGGGTCGCCGGTAGGATGAGAGCCGACAGCAGGATAACTCTGAGCCGATCCACCAGGTCTCCTATACCCGAGATTATCAGGGTCATCCCCGCCAGCAGTATGGCGTACGACAAGAGGCCGAGGGGCGTCGGCGTCCTGGTGTCTATGCTGGGGATGCGTAGGATGACGCTCGCCCCGTACATCGCGAACCCCAGGCTCCAGAAAAGGTAGAAGCGCCGGGTGGTCCTCCTGTATATACCGTAGAGGGGAAGTGCTAGAAACATCGTGACCAGCCCGTTTATCAGCCGGAGGAGGATGTAAACCAGACTGGTCATGTGGACCTTACTCCATATTGCTGTTCCTCATATATTATATTATTTGTTTTATACTCTTTAATCTAGTCGTGTAATGCCTATTAATGATATATGCATGTATATGAAATGTCTAGATTTTTCCCATAACCAGCATTTTTAATAATGTTATTATTTTCATAGTAAAATAAGTCTTTATTATAAGCACGAATGTTCCTGATAAACACATTGTGTGAGTAAAACACGTCTTGTATTAGTACTTTTAAAATATTTTTTTAATCAATTCACTAGATGCCTCACTTAAATCCCTTCATCTAGTTTCTTGACGTATACTTTGCCGTCCCTGGTGGCCATCCACCTGATGACGTCCCCATTCTTCAGTCCCATGAACTTGAACACGCCGGATGGTATAGTGGTCCTTCTCCGGTAGCCCCTGACAGTAATATGAGTGTCTTCCACGTGGACAACGTCATCGATCTCGACCTTAGGCATGGGAGAATAATGTGCACATTATACCTATAGTGTTTGTTGTCCGGGCCGCCCTTTTTCCCCTACCTTTTTAAAACCCCGCCGCGAAGTCAGGGGGGTAGAGGAATCAGTATGACTGGGAACACATCCTCTAGGAAGGAGCTGATACCCAAGGAGAACTTCAGCGAGTGGTACGACAACGTTCTCCTTGAGGCAAAGGTGGCCGACGACCGCTACCCGGTGAAGGGCTTCACAGTGTACACCGGGTGGGGCTTCAGCATCGCTAAACGCATCATAGGGATGCTTGAGGAGGAGCTCGAGAAGAACGGCAACGAGCCCATGCAGTTCCCAGTCGTGATACCTGAGGACAGCTTCCAGAAGGAGGAGGATCACATAGAGGGCTTCAGCGCCGAGGTCTTCTGGATCACCCACGCGGGGGACAACCTGCTGGAGAGGCGGCTGTTGCTGAGGCCGACCAGCGAGACCGCCATATACCCCATGTTCAAGCTGTGGACAAGGAGCCACCAGGACCTGCCCATAAAGATGCACCAGACCTGCAACGTGTACAGGTACGAGACCAAGGCGACCCGGCCCCTGTACCGTGGACGCGAGTTCCTGTGGAACGAGGGCCACACGGCCCACGCCTCATATGAGGAGGCCGAGGAGGAGGTGAGGAAGGCCGCAAGGATATACAGGAGCGTCTACGACAGGCTGGGCCTCAGCTACATCATGCTGAGGAGGCCGGATTTCGACAAGTTCGCGGGCGCCGACTACAGTGTAGCCTTCGACACGTGGAACCCGGACGGTAAGGTGAACCAGATAGGCACGGTCCATCAGCTGGGCTATAACTTCGCCAAGGCCTTCGACCTAAACTATGAGGACATGGACGGCGGTAGAGCCTTCGCCGCCACGACGTGCTACGGCATGGGCTTCGGCAGGACCCTGGCCGCGACCATATCCCACCACGGCGACGACCACGGCCTGGTGCTGCCTCCGCTCGTTGCCCCCAAACAGGTGGTCGTGATCCCGATACTCTTCAAGGGAAAGTCCGAGGGCGTGAACGAGTACGCCAAGGAGGTCTCAGGCATGCTGGAGGCAGCCGGCATCAGGGTGGCACTGGACGACGACGACAGGTTCAGCGCCGGCGACAAGTACTACAGGTGGGAGATGTACGGTGTCCCGGTGCGAGCCGAGGTGGGCCCCAGGGAGGTGAAGAACAGGACCGTGACCCTGGTGAGGCGAGACACCTTCGAGAAGGTGACAGTCCAGCAATCCCTGACCCTAGATAAGGTCCGGGAGCTGTTCACGTCCATCTTCGAGAATCTACGCGACAGGGACAGGGAGACCCTGAGAAACATGATCGTGGACGCCTACGACATGGACCAGCTCCGCGCCTACATGGAGTCGCGGATGATCGTCCGCGTCAACTGGTGCGGGGCCCCCGACTGCGCCATCAACATGAAGAACCTTGTCGCCGGCGAGATCAGGGGAACCAGGTGGGACGAAGAGGAGAAGCCCACAGGCAGATGCATACTCTGCGGCGACGAGGCGAAGTACGTGGCCTACGTGAGCAGAACCTACTAGAGCCTGATCTTATCCCCGTCGCTGGCCAGCTCATGGCCCGCGTCCTCCACCACCTTCCTGTACGGCTTAGCCGGGTCCAGCACAGGGTTCGTGTGGTTGAAGTGTGTGTACACGACCCGCCCCACGTCCACGTCCGAGAGCAGCCGCACGCATTCCTCCAGAGGCACGTGCCCCAGCTGGTAGCTGGTCACGGGTATGCCGCTTATCCTCGTCAGCTCGTCGTCCCACCAGAAGCAGGCGTCCACTATGAGGAGGTCGGCTCCGTCCAGCCTGTCCCTGAGGGCGTCCGTTACCCGCCCGAGGTCCGGGGCGTAGATGAACCTCCTCCCGCCGTGGCTGAACTCGTACGCGTACGTGCTGCTGGGGTATCTCCTGCCGTCGTCCAGGACCTTCGTGTGGGGCACCTCGAAGCCCCTCACCTTCAGTCCACCCAGCACGGTTACCTCCTTGTCCTCACTGAGTCTGTGTGGCACAACGTAGTTTATTGCTAGCCTGCCCAGCTCCCCGAAGTAGGCGGGCCTCTCCGCGGAGCCGAACAGGAAGTCTATGAGGTCCGGTGGAGCGTAGACGGGTATCTGGAAGCTCTTCCCCGTGCAGAACTCGGCCACCCCCACTGTGTGGTCCGCGTGGCCGTGGGTGAGGAACACGGCGTCGAGTCGGTTTATCCGTCCTGTCTCGCCCGCCTCCTCAGGCGTCGGGGCCAGGTGCGCCTCGAGCTGCTGCTTGAGGTCGTGGCCTGCGTCCACAAGCACGTGCCTTCCACCATCCAAGGTGACGGCTATGGATGAACGCATCCGCCTAAGCCGGGGGTCAGCCCTGGCGTTCACGCAGTTGGGGCAGGCGCAGTCCCACTCGGGGACTCCGCCGATGCTTGCCGTGCCCAGGAAGGTTATCTCCATGGGTGAAGGACACGCAACTGGACGATAAAAGAGGTTGGGCTCCCGGGGACCAGCTGATGGTAGACCGACCTGGTCCGTCAACTTAAATTGAGGTCCACGCGACGTTCTACCCGTGGAGCCAGTTTACCAGCCTGCTGAGGACTCGTACCTGCTTCTGAGGCACGTGGAGAGGCTCGTGCGCGGCGATGTCCTGGACATGGGCACAGGCTCGGGGATACAGTGTGCTGCGGCCGCCAAGAAGATGGAG
>Ga0299912_10001402_pt1 | contig 19434 bp, 20 predicted proteins | sample RVTome_2_FD_207667 | JGI IMG/M metagenome (GOLD analysis project Ga0299912, IMG submission 207667) | Soil microbial communities from uranium-contaminated site in the Upper Colorado River Basin, Wyoming, United States - RVT95D214 (version 2) ... | reverse complement strand
TATCATCGTTATCTTCTGGTCCATCACACGGGTCTCCTTCCAAGGCATTGGCACACCTCCTGCCAATACCTTAGCTGTTACCCATGTGTCCGGTCTATTTTGTTACCATTGTATCCGGTCTGTACCGACGTACATAGGGGAGGTTGTGTACCTAGAGGACCAGTTTGGCGCTGTCAACGCAACGGTGGAGTGGGCCGTGGCGTTCGGCAACCCTGCCGAGAAGGTGCACGGCCAGGTGCTGACCCCGATTTCGAACCCCGACCACCACTTCACGGTGTACACTCTATCCTACGAAGGCGAGCCTCAGACGTGGCAAGTGGAGGTCGATAACCAGTTTGGGACCCAGAACCTGACCGTGTCCGGTCCGATCGCGCTGGCTGTACCGACCCAGAAGGAAAGCCACGAACCGCCGGTGGGTCTCGACCACTACTTGCTCTATACGGTCACCTATGGCACGTCCGTGGGGGAAGTTGTCGCTCTGAACGACCAGTTCGGCCTTGAACCAGAGGTCTTGGTGTTCGAACCCCTTTTCTTCGCTAACCCCGTCAAGAAAACACACGACGGTAATGTAACGGACATCGTGAACCCGGCGACGCATGTGGTAATCTACTCGATAGTCGGCGGGTATTTCGAGAGGCAGGTACAGGTCGTCAATCAGTTTGGTGAGCAGGCCCTCAACGTGTCCGGCCCAGGCATACTTGCCGTGCCGTCCGAGAAGTTGTCTTACGAGCCAATTTCATAAGCTCCCACCATGTCCGGCACTGCCGGCGGCTCGGTGACCACTTGCGACGGGCATAGGGGCGGGGCCAGTCCCCGCCCCTCTCTATTTGCTCTGCCAGAACAGGGACAGCTCCGCCCTTCCGTGCGCCCCGTCATTGCGAGGCTAGCGAAGTCAGCCAAAGCAATCTCGCGAGGGGAATGAGATTGCCGCGCACCCTTCAGGTGCTCGCGATCACAAAAAGCGCAGTGTCTGATGAACCAAGCAACTAGAAAAAACCAGGAAGGCAGCCGAAGCAATCCCGGTAGTAGAACGTAGGAACAAAAATGTAGGAGGTCAGTTTCTCCGAGATTCGCCCTCTTAAGACTTGTCCTGAGCGAGGTCGAAGGATAAGAGGAGAAAGTGACTTCAAAATACCCCTCTTAAGATAAGAGGGGCTAGGGGAGTTATGAAAATAACCCCCTTTGTCCCACTTATTTTAAGGGGGATGGAGGAGGAGAGAACCCTTATTTCTAAGGGGGGATGTGCAGGCCTTAATCTTTAATAGTGAGATTATGGCAAAAACTGAACTAATACGATTTTGGAAAAGATAAACTGTTGCAGTCGACCCTGTAGTACCCCTCTTCAGGACGAATAAACGATTATTCCTGATAGCTAATTGCAATATTGTTGCATTTATTTGTCCCATCAGGTAGAATACCGCCATGGTCCAAGACTCGATTCGAACTCTGCACACCCAGGGATACAAGGCGACCAAGCCGCGGAAGCTGGTGCTCGAGGTGCTGGAGGAAATTGAAAAGCCGCTTTCCCCCTACGACATACAAGAGGTTTTGGGTGCGAAGGGCAAGTATCTAAACCACGTTACCATCTACCGTATACTCGATTTGCTTTGCAGCCTCAATCTGGCTCACAAGATGCTATCCGGCGGTGGATTTGTGAAGTGTAGCCTAGATCCTGTAGAAGGCTGCCATCGCTTTATGGTCTGCCAGGACTGTGGAGCCATTCAAGAATTTGCCGACGAGGGGCTATGTCAAGAAGAGAATGAGTTTGCCCGGAATCTTGGCTTTCATACCGAGCATCATCTTTCCGAATTCTCCGGACTGTGCTCTCGTTGCCATAAGTAGAGTTTGCTGAGACATGTCAACTCTGGACAGTGTGACGCTGGTGTTGGAACTAAAATAGACTGCACGTGTCAATTTTGATGAAATGGATCTAGCCAACTTAAGCCTAGCAGCCGCCTTCGTAGTGGGGCTAGCACATACCCTCGAGCCCTGTGAGGATAAGGCAATCGTCTCCCTATTCGTTTTCTGGGCTGCTAAAAAACTGGCTCAGGCTATTGGCCTGGTAATATTGTATGGTTTAGGGATGGCTTTGGCGGACACCGCCATGGGGTTTATCCTTTCATATGTCGGTGTGAGATGGCTTGATATAGTCAGAACTCCTCTTGCAATTGCCGCGGGGGCGGTCACCTTAATCTTCGGCTTTCTTATGCTCAAGGGCAAGGAACTGACTCATGTCGGCCATCATCACGGTGAAGATGTACCCCCCGTAAACTCAAGACTGCTGCACTGGTACTCTATCCTGGGTTTTGGTATAGTGCGGGGGCTGCCGCCATGCCCGCTGGAAATTGCCATGCTGTTATGGGCCGCCTCTCTTGGTGATGTGTGGCGCGGCACGGTTACCATCTTTGTTTTCGGTTTGGGCACCACTGTTGGCTTGATTCCTCTTGGCTTAATCATGGGAGGCATAAGCAAGGCTATCAGCAAGACCAGATACGAGAGCGTGGTCCCTAGGATTACCGCTATTGTGATGATGTGTTTTGGTCTTTTCCTCGTGCTGGCTCCGATATTCGGAATTGAACTGTAAGATTGGTGAGAAAGGAGCCAGAGCTATTTTTGCCAGAAAGACGAAGAATCGCCTATACTTGTGCTACCATATACGGGTACCCTCGATTACGGAGGCAGTTTGTTCGATTTGTTTAAGAAGACCGAACTGGGAGTAAAACGAAGCAAAGAAACCTGGTTCGGCAAGATAGCTAATATTTTTAACCGGGGCTCCTTCGGGGATGAGGTGTGGGGGCAACTGGAAGAGTTGCTTATCTCGGCTGACGTTGGTGTTGAAACTACGAACAAGCTCCTGAGCAATGTCAAACAGCGGGTGAAAACAGACAAGCTTTCAGATCCATCTCAGGTACGAGAAATCCTGAAAGACGAAATGGTCAGCTTATTGAACATCCCTCTGTCAAGACCCTCTTCCTCTTGCTATTCTAGTTGTCGTGAAGAAGCTCCTCAAGTCGTCCTTGTGGTCGGCGTGAATGGCTCGGGCAAGACGACGAGCATTGCCAAGCTGGCCTACAGTTTCACTTCGCAGGGAAAGCGAGTTGTCCTCGGGGCAGCAGATACCTTCCGGGCAGCGGCTATCGAGCAGCTCGAACACTGGGGAGAGAAGGTAAATGCCGAAGTCATCGCCCATCAGCAAGGTGGCGACCCCGGAGCCGTCGCCTATGACGCCGTTCAGGCCGGCTACAGCCGACATGCTCAAGCAGTGATCATCGATACTGCTGGTCGCCTTCACACGAAGTTCAACCTCATGGAAGAACTCAAGAAGATAAAGAGGGTAGTGGCCAAGCACGATGCTTCAGCCCCTCATCAGGTTTTGCTGGTAATGGATGCTACCACAGGACAGAATGGCTTGGCTCAGGCCAAACATTTTACCGAAGCAGTGGACGTCACCGATATATTCCTGGCCAAGCTGGATGGCACGGCTCGAGGCGGCATAGTATTTGCCATCTGTGACCAATTAGGCATACCCATTTCCTACATCGGTACTGGTGAAAAATTGGAGGACGTGGCTCCCTTTGACGCAGAGGTTTTTGTCAATGCTATCTTCTCTTAAACGGAAAGGAAAGGAAAAATGCTCACTATCAGTATAGACCCCATTGCTTTCAACATTGGCTCCCTGGAGATACGTTGGTATGGAATTCTGGCAGCTCTAGGGGTTGCATCGCTGTTAGTCATCATGCTCAGGGAAGTAAAGAGACGAGACATCCCGCGTGACATTTACGGTCTCTTCTTCTGGGGCGTCGTTGGCGGCCTTATCGGAGGTCGGGTGGCATACGTCATTTACTATTGGGGCCATTTCATGGCCAACCCACGGGAGATTATCGGCTTTCAGGGCCTTACTCAAATGGGGGTGATTGTTGGCGTCGTTGTGACAGCATTAATCTACATGGGGGTAACGAGAATGCGTTTCTCCGCTCTACTTAGCATAGGCGATGCCTTTATTGCGGCGGGCCTTCTAGCCCTGGCCATAGGCCGGATTGGTTGCACTCTAAACGGCTGCTGCTATGGCCAGCCCAGTCCTTTTCAGGTTTTCCCCTTAGCAATAATGTATTCGCCTCGCGACACCATCCCTCCTCAGTATTGGAATGTACCCCTATACCCCACCCAGATTTATCACGTATTTTGGAATCTGATAGTCTTTGCCACACTGTGGCTATCTCGGGGAAAATTCAAACCCGCGGGCAGCCTCGTGTTTTTCGGTTTTTCCCTGTATGCCATCGGTGATCTGGCCTTAAGGTTTCTTCGTGGTGATCGTGGCGCAATATTGTTCTGGGGTCTTGACAACCCCCAGGTCGTTGACCTTGCCCTAATCGTGATTTTCTTGCCCTGGCTGATTTTCAAGCTGCGCCGGTCTCAGAAAGAGGCCGCGGTGACTGAATCCGTTAACGAATCTGGGACGGGCCAAAATCGAGAAGGTTAAGGCTTAGCACCTCTTCGCCACTCCAGCGGCTCTTCTCCAGGTTATACACAACGTCTACGGGAGATGAGACTTCCTGCGGTTTTTTCTGCGATTCAAAATCTACGGCCTGCCAGGTCACATTTCCTTGCTTGAGTTTCAGCCTCAGCCACTCACCCTGGTTGCCGAAGCTGCGACATTCGATTACGTCAACCTGTCTAGTGAGAAAGGTCGGCTGAGGGTTGCCACGTCCAAAGGGACCCAGATTCTGCATAAGGCTGAACGTCTCTCCACTGAAAGCAGCCAAGGGAAGCTCGGCATCAATAACGAGTTCCGGACGGAGTTCCAGATGACCCAGCCGCTCGGCAGCCAATCTCACAAGCTTTTGCTCCAGGTGAGCCAAATTTTGGCGCGGGACGGTGAAGCCAGCGGCCAATGGATGGCCACCAAAGGCAATAAGCAAATCATGGCATTCTGCCAAAGCAGACACAATATCGAACTCAGCTATGCTGCGACAACTACCCTGACATGACTCTGAACTGAGATTGATTATGATGGCAGGCTTGTAGAATTCATCCACGAGCTTGCCGGCAACAAGCCCGATAACACCGATGGAGTAGCTTTCGTCGCCATCTATGAGCAACGGCAGATCTGATTTGGCAGCCAGTTTTTCCCTCGCTCGACTCAGTACTTCATTGGTTAGTTTTTGCCGCTCGGCATTCTTCATCCCCAATTCCTGAGCCAGAAGGCGAGCTTCTTCCGATGATTGAGTGGTCAGCAACCGGTAGCTGGCAGAGGCATTGTTCATCCTGCCAGCCGCATTGAGACGAGGTCCCAGCACCCAGGAGATGTCTTCAGCGTGAAGCTCACCCGGCTTCAGGCCAGCCAACTTGACCATTTCTTGAATTCCCACACGGGAGCTATTATTAAGCTCTCTCAGCCCTTCTTTCACTAGATAACGATTCTCACCAACAAGGGCAACTAAATCAGTAACGGTGGCCAAAACCACCAAGTCCAGTAATCTGGTCAGCCATTTCTCCCGGCTATCTTTATGGAATAGCGCTTGCACCAGCTTGAAGACAACGCCAGCCCCGGCCAGATCCGGAAAAGGATACACTGAATCCTTTCGTTTCGGGTCGACTACGGCTACGGCTCGAGGCAGGCTTTTCAGCGGCATGTGATGGTCGGTGATGATCATATCCATTCCCATGTCTTGTGCTTGTTTCACCTCTTTGATGTCGGTTACGCCACAATCAACAGTGATGATCAGATTAATCCCCTGGGCATGAAGCTTCTCCAGGGCTGAAATCTTGAGTCCGTGGCCTTCCTTGAAGCGGTCAGGAATATAGGGAATCACCTCAGCACCGAGCCTTGACAGTCCCTCGATCAGAATGACTATGGCTGTGACGCCGTCAACGTCAAAGTCACCATAGACGGCAATCTTCTCGTGGCCAAGCACGGCCTTGTAGATCCTGCTGACAGCCTGTGATACATCGGGAAGTAGGAAAGGATTACCCTCCACTCTGCCGTCAACAGACAAGAAGGAGTCGATACTTTCCCGTTTGATACCGCGATTGTAAAGAAGCTGAGCGATCAAGGGCGGCACGCCAGAAGAATTCAGGTATTCTTCCGGCACCGGGGGCAAGACTTTCCATCGAGCTCGTTTATTCAATTTCGCGCCTTGGATCAATGCCCTTGGTTAGAATCGCTAACTATACCCCATTGGATACTAGCCAGGCAAACTTTGAGCACGGCAATTTGACCACTCAGCCAGATAATAGTCAAGGAGTCACAAAACGCTAGCTAGAATGTTGCCTTTGCGCAAATACTGGGGAGTGGGGGGACCCTTTCCGTTTCCCTCCAACGGTGCGTACAAATATCTGATACTATTGGCCCTTCATGTTGCGTAAGAATAGTCCGTACATAGCGTAGGGATTCTTGTCCGGTCATACGCACATTCACATTATGATGCTTGCTTATTCCATAGAACGATTGCTGAATTTTTCTACTTCTGAAGCACGCCGGCCGATAACACCAGCAGTGCGACACCCAGCAGTACGATGGTTGTCTGTGCAGACACTGTGCTCAAAATGGCCAACAGTATAGACACAATACTCAGCACAACAGCTACGGCAACACATATCCCTTTGCCCCTGCTCATAGTAGGTCCTCCTTTCCAGTAGTCATAGGCTAATTATTCCAATATGCTATTCGATCCTAGTGCACACGCCCTGTTTGCAGATGTCGCCGAAGGCTCATTGGCCAAACCATGATTTCAAGGCAACAGGGTCCTCAATCTCCATTATTCTCAATATATCCCTATGCATCACGTTCTTCAACCTAGTAACTATCGGCCTTTCCTTGTTCAGTCCCTTGGCATAGGATATCGCTTCACTCATTAGTTCGTCCATACTGCAGGCTTTCACTATGATATGGCGTGCTTCGCACTCCTCAGCCGTCAGTCTCCTGGCAGTGAGTTGCATATCTTCTACTAAATCCATTGGTATAGCTTTCTTCATCAAGGCGGTGAAGCTGGGGATAAATGGTATGCCGAGGTCCACCTCGGGAAAGCAAAGATAACCACGACCTTTCCTCATGAAGCGAAAATCGAAACAACATGCCAGCACGGCTCCGCCCGCAAAGGCGTGGCCTGTAATCGCAGCAACAGTAATCATAGGATAGAGAAGCATCGTCTTAAAGAGTTCCGTCAGTTTTGCGGTGAAACCATCCGTGACACTTCTTTCGCCTTTCTGAATAAGTGGCAATAGCCAGTCAAGATCTAGGCCGTTGGACCATATCTTCTCGTCGCTTGACCTGACTATCAATGCCTTAGCATCCGTATCCCTCTCTATTTCCCTCAGCATTGATAGAAATTCGGTGACGGAACTCATATTGAACTTGCTCTCATTCATGGTAAGTAAAGCCACATGTTCATCCAGCCTGTATTCATACATACCCATTATCGATACCTCCTGACAGTGGAACCAAGCCTATCCCATAGCTTCTTGTCTGTCAATTATGGTGGGGCGTAGCAAAAGTCAGAATTGTTCGGCTAGTTCTCGATTTGGCGTGTACTCAACCTACTACTAGTTGATATGATTTTGGTATGACACAAGTGGCGAGAATATGGAGGTCACTGGCATAATTGAACCTGAAAAGGCGGTTGCACGCTGCCTAAGCAATAAATATAATCCACATCAATGAGAGTAGCTTTCTATACGTTGGGTTGCAAGCTCAATCAAGCAGAAACAGAGTCCCTCGTCGGCCAATTCAGTCAGTCGGGATTTCAACTTGTGTCCCCGAACGATGTGGCCGACATTTATATTGCCAATACCTGCACAGTCACTCACATCGCCGATCGCAAGTCACGTCACTGGCTCAGGCTGGCCAGGCGCAGGAATCCCCACGCCCTGATTGTCGCCACTGGCTGCTATGCCCAAAGAAGTCGTCAGGATCTAGCCCCGCTTGCTGACCTCGTAGTTAATAACACAGAGAAGGAGCACCTGCTTGAGATTGTGACAAGCTTATCATTGCCAACACCCTCTTTCGTCCTTGAGAGGATCCCTTTACGTCATTGCGAGCGCAGCGAAGCAATCTCGCCGCTTGCCGCCACCGTCAGGACTCGCAGCCTGATAAAGATTCAAGATGGCTGTCACGGCCCTTGCACTTATTGCATTGTACCCAGAGTGAGACCCCGTGAATACTCCTTGCTCGCTTCTCGGATAATTGACGAAGTCAAGCAAAAAGTGGCCCTGGGCTACAAAGAAGTTGTTCTTACCGGGACAAAGGTCGGCTCCTATAGGGATGGCGGTACTGACCTCAGAGGTTTGCTACACCGTATTCTCCGCGACACAAACGTCAAGAGATTACGCCTCTCATCTTTACAGCCTTCGGAAATATCCTCTGAATTTCTCGCCCTGTGGCAAGATGAAAGGCTCTGTCGGCACTTCCATTTAGCCCTTCAAAGTGGCAGCGAGACCGTGTTGCAAAGGATGAGGCGGAGCTACTCTCCAAGCCAATATCAAAGAACAATAAACTTGATTAAAGAGACGATACCGGAGGTAGCCATCACCACAGATATCATGGTCGGCTTCCCCGGGGAAAGCGATGCAGAGTTTGAACAGAGCTACTCTTTTTGCCGGCAAGCTGGCTTTGCCAACATCCATGTCTTTCCATTCTCGCCTCGCTCCGAGACAACAGCAGCCAGGATGTCCGAGCAGACAAAAGACGAGGTTAAGCAACAGCGCAACCAGCGGATGCTGGAACTATGCCGAAGCTGCCGGCGCCGCTTCTGCGAGCAGGTCTTGGGCCAAACTATGCCGGTCCTCTGGGAGCAGGAAAGTGAGCCCGGAAGCGGCATATACTCAGGGCTGACCGGTAACTATATCCGGGTATTTGCTCACAGCAAAGAGTCCCTGAGCAACGAGATCACGCCTGCTAGACTGGTAGAATTACATAACCAGGGAGTACGGGGAGAATCGGTGAATGAAAATCCAGGTTAAGACAAAGCCCAACTCCAGGACCGAAGAGGTCAGTCAGGAAGGCGATAGCTTCATAGTCAAAGTTAAGGAGCCTCCCAGGGAAGGCAAAGCGAATCAGGCAGTCATCAGATTGCTGACAGAGCATTTCGGTGTCCCTAAGAGCCAGGTCAGGATTCTCAGCGGCTCCAAGAGCAAGAACAAAGTCGTCGAGGTTGTGGAGGAGTAATGCAGTGAGACGAACCTGTCCGGCACTTACGGAAGGCAGTTGTTCGAGGCTAACGGGACGTGGCATGAAGTATGGATCTTTCAAGACAGCCGGCATCTCAAAACAGCCTGCGCTTTTGAACCGCGAAGCCGAGCTTGCGGCTGCGCTTTGCCACTTCCTCCAAATTAGCCCGGTCGGGCGCTGTCAAATTTCAGACTTAAAGCACCGATCTACCATGGCGATGCTATGAGGACTCACCTAGGAAGTAACTTGCGCTTAAGATACTGTATGCCGCGGAGAGCGTGAACCGCTATTATGGCTGCGACAAACCGGGGTATAAATAACCATAAAGGATTTACTCCTAACACCAGGAATAAGGCAGTTTCTTCCACTACGCTATGGTTAATGCCGATCGAGATTTGAAGATGTTCCAGTTCTTCCTTTGTCAAATCTCCCTTCTTGGCCTCTTCCATAATAACCGCGCTCCCATATAGCAGGCCAAAACCAGCGGCCGTCACCCACATCGTTGCTGCCCGATCGGAAAGCCCAAGGATCTTCATCAACGGCCTGAAAAACTTGACCAGATACCTGATCCATCCCAAAGATTCTGAAGCATGGAGCGCCATCATGACTAGCATGATGATTACGAAAACCCTGCCGCATAAGCGCAATGTGTCAATAGCCCAAGCCCTCAGGGCCTCAACAAACGGGGGCTGAATTGCAGGGTTGGCTGGCAAACTAATGCTCTGGCTGATATCAGCGAAAAACTGGGAGACAACTAAGACAGACAAAATGGCTCCGCCGATACGAACTAAGGTTGCTTTGATAACATTTAAACCAGATTTATGTTGGACTATGCCCTCAACAATGAGCATGTGGGCAATCATTATGAACAAGGCGATCAAGATAGTTTCCTCACTAGTGAGGGGAAGTACCACCATGATGGCGATCCCTGCGTAGAAGCTTACTGTCATTGCGACAATGATTGGCAATGCTGCTGCGGCGGGCAGATTGATCACGCTCATCAGTGGGTGTAGCAGGAAATCTATTTCACTGAGCCAGCCACTCCACTGAATAAGAGCTGCAACAAAGGAGACAGGGACAATGATTTTGCATATCCAGACAAAACCCCTCCACCCCTTTTTGATTCCTGTGCGGATGCCTGTCTTTAGTCGACTCCGGAATTCAGACATCTTATCGAGAAAGTCGCTCGGCAGTTCTTAGAGCTCTGGATTCCCGAAGCGCGAACCCAAGATTGTGCGATCGTTGTTCCATGGCCTCTAAGGCTGCTCGGTCGGGGCTGCCCCTGGTTTCGGGTCGGGTGGCATTTATGCCGGCCGCAACGCTGGCCATGATAAGCGACTGTTCCAGGCTGCCTCCCGTAACATAGTAGGCGGCGAAGACCCCCGCGAAAACATCTCCACAACCCACTGTGCTAATCACATTTAGACCGAGTTGTTTGAGAGGCAAGGCAGGGACTTCGATAACCGTATTGCTGGCTGGCTCAAGCATGACGGCTCCCTGCGGACCAAGTTTAAATACTATGTGATTGCTGAATCCAAGCTTTCTCAGCTCATAGAAGCTTGTCTTTAACTCAGAAGTTCCCAGTAGAGCACTCGCCTCCGTTTCGTTTAAGAAGATGACTTCGGCTTCTTTAGCAAGTGAGAGCAATGCTTCCCGATTTTGGTTTATCAGAATTCCCGGGTCCCACAACAGGGGGATTTCATACCGCTTGGCCAGGTTTATCAGCCCCTTCGCCAGCTCCGAAGGCGGGTCGGTGAGGACTATGCCTTGGCATTCCCGTAGTTGCTGCTTGACCTCTACCTTTTTCAAGTGTTTCAGACCAAGCCTGGCATTCGCTCCTAGATGGTTAGCAATAACATTCTCTCCTTCTGGGTCAATCATAATATAAGCCTGCCCCGATTCTTCTACCGTAATTTGGTGGATTCCTGTGGTGACGACTCCCTCGTCCTCCAAGATGCCAATTTGCTGGCGAGCAATATCATCCCTTCCCAGAGCGCCTATCATAGCAACTTCTTTAGTCCCCAAAATCCGGGCTGCCGCCACAGCGACATTGCCTCCCGTCCCTCCAGATACACGGGTGATATGTTCCGCAATAACTTCTTCACCGGGCACTGGCAGACGCTCCACGAAGCAGCTAATATCCCAGTTTATGGCACCACATACTACCAGGCTGACCATCTTGTCCTAACCTTCCGCAAGTTCATAACTCCTCTCCGTTGACCTGCTCGCCGTATGACTCCAGCAGGCGAGCGGGAGAGGAAAAAGGTGAGGGTGAATTGAATTCGCCCTCCTTCCAACTCCCTCCCACGATGGGAGGGAGGATAACAAGAAGTCTTGTAGTTGATTCTACTCCTCCAATATGCGTGATAGAAATAGCTTCAGAAAGCGGGGCCCGTCCACAGCAGAGGCTACGTGTATCAATTGACGGCTATCAGTTGACAGCTGACAGCTATCAGAAAGTAAGATACGAGTGACTCCTCTATCCCAGCTATTGCCTTCGACTATTTCTACTCTCGTCAAGGTGAAATCAAGCAAAGAAGCATCCAGCAATACTGCCAAAGCTAGCCGGTCATGCATTCTACAGCATCCGTGGTATTTTACCTCGTATTCTACCAGTTGGGCTACAAGATATGCAGCCGGTGTATGCCCGGTCTTGATTTGCTCCAGATGCTGGCTGGTCAGACAAGCCACGGGGTCCATAGTGACATCTAGCCCCACAGCGAAAATATTCGCTCCAGAATTGAATACTATATGTCCAGCCTCAGGGTCCTGCCAGATATTAAACTCGGCGAAGGGAGTGTGATTCCCTTTGCCGTAGGGCGTAAGATCATAGGCACCTCCCATAAGAACCAGCCTGGCCAGCAGTCCGGGCAGTCCGGGATGCAGCTCAAAGGCATAAGCTACATTGGTCAGGGGCCCCGTGGCTACCAGAGTAATCTCACCAGGAGCATCCAGAACCGATTGGGTAAGAAAATCCCAGGCTTTAGCAGGGTACAGCGGCAGCTTGGGAGGAGGCAAATCACAGCTGCCCAGTCCGTCCAGGCCATGATAACTCAAGGCATCGTCTAACGGGTGCCTCAGGGGATTTGCCACCCCCATCGCTACCGGGATACTCTCGGCATTCAGGTATTCCAGCACCCGTCGAGCATTGGCGCTGGTCATTTCCACAGGAGCATTGCCTGCCACCACGGTGATGCCCAGGATCTGGACTTCAGGTGATTCTAGCGCCAGGATCAAAGCCAGGGCATCATCAATGCCGGGGTCCATATCCAGGACGACTTTGCACATCGGATTCTATAAGGTACACTACCACAAACTTTGGCGGCGGACAAAGTGCCTTGCAGAAATCGCGACGCAGAATCCACCAATATGCAAAATGTAGTGCGAGGCTCCTGCCCGCCGTACGACTTCGGCAGGCGGGTTAGCCTCGTTCTGCCGCAGGGCTGCACGACCCTGAAAGGTCGCACCACAAGAATGTCTGGATCTAAGCCTTCAGAGACTTATGGTAAAGAATCAAACCCCCGGCTTCCACCATATCTACAAACCAGGATGGGATTATCAGGCGAAACTGAAACTCCTTGCCTGTAGCGAGATTCTTGATAGTCCCTCCTCTCAGGTTAATCGCTATCTCATGCCCGGTCTCGAATTCAGCGGAGACTCCCCGCAAATCTATGGCCGGGCAGCCCAGGTTCCAGAAGTTCCTGAAGAATATCCTGTGGATCGAGTCCGCAACTACAGCCTGGATACCCTTGAACTTCAGGGTTTCTGCTGCCTGCTGCCGGCTTGAACCAATGCCGAAGTTCTCCTCGGCAACTATAATGTCCCCTTTCCCAACCTTTTTGAGGAAGTCTCTGGGCACATTATCACGATGCCCGACATCGCTCAGCCCGCTTTGTGCAATAAACTCCTGATACTGGCTCCGGCTCGTCTCATCACCACCCATCATGAACCTTCCGGCAAAGAGTTCATCCGTGTCAACGTCCTTGCCAAATTTCCAGACTCGGCCTTTGAGTTCCATCTATGCCTCCTGGAAAAATTCCCGCGGGTCACTTATTTTGCCCTTCAATGCCGAAGCCGCCACGGTCGCCGGCGATGCCAGATATATTTTGGCCGTCACATCTCCCACCCGACCTTGGAAGTTGCGATTCGCACTACTTATACAGACTTCGCCCGGTCCCAGTATGCCCATATGAGCCTCCATGCACGGACCACAGGTGGGCGGACCAACCACAGCCCCGGCCTCCACGAATGTCGCTATTAGCCCCTCCGCTAGAGCGGCTTTTAAGACCTCCTGTGAGGCTGGTATGACGATGACTTTGGTAAACTTATCCACCTTCCGACTCTTCAATATTCTGGCAGCAATTCTGAGGTCTTCCAGGCGTCCGTTGGTGCACGAGCCTATAAACGCCTGGTCGATCTTGGTTCCTTCAACCTCGGTAACTCCCACAGCATTTGATGGCTTAGACGGCACAGCCACCACGGGCTGCTCAATATCGTCAGCGTGAAACTCCAGTGTTTCCGCATATTCCGCATCCGGGTCACTCTGAATGACCTCGAAGGGCTGGTTGGTCCTGGTTTTCAGGAAATCCAGCGTCTTCCGGTCGGGCTCGATGATGCCATTGGTGGCGCCTGACTCTATTGCCATGTTGGTTAAGACCATGCGGCTCTCGATACTCATTTCCCTTATGGTCGAGCCTGTGTACTGAAGAGACTTAAACAAGGCGCCGCTTACCCCTAACCTCCTCAGTATTAGAAGCATCAAGTCCTTCGACATTATGGGGGGCTTGAGCTTGCCTTCAACATTTATCCGGACAGTTCCCGGGGCCCGCTCCCATAACTTTCCGGTTTTGAACACCACAGCCATTTCATCAACACCAATCCCGGTCGCAAACGCCCCCATTACGCCCGATGTCGTGGTATGGCTATCCACAGCAACAAGAATAGTTCCCGGCAGCACATGCCCTTTCTCGACAAGTACCTGATGGGCTATGCCCCCCTTCCCAACTTCATAATAATCTTCTATACCTTGTTCGAGGACAAATTTCTTTATATTAAGACACTTCTTGGCAGTATCGATATCCTTATTGGGCACATAGTGGTCCAGCACTACTACTATTTTCGCAGGGTCCCAGACTTTTTTAATGCCCAGTTCTCTGAACCTGGCAATCGTATGCGCACCTAATGCATCGTGTATCATAGCCAGGTCCACAGAGACCTCGACAATCTCGTCCGGTGTGACGACTTTTTTTCCGGCTTTTCTAGCCAATATTTTCTCTACAAGGGTCATATTCGTCTCCCGTTTAGAAGTGCTCATCTTATCTGATTCAGCCAGGTTGCCGCAAATGCTCCACATCCTTGTTTGTCATTGATTATATGAAAACGCTGCGGTACTCCTTAGAATAAGGGAAACCACAAAGAAAAGGAGGTACTGCAGCATGAAACATTATATCGGATGTGATGCCCACAAGAAATATTCGGTGTTTGCGGGTATTAGCGAAGCTGGGGAGATTATCCCCGCACAGCGGGTGGAGCATGACCGGTAAAGCTACCACTCTTTTTTGAAGAACTTGCCGCCAGGCAGTCAAATTGCGGTGGAGAGTGTCGGGAACTGGTATTGGTTGATTGATGAAATGGAGAAGGCCGGGCATATTCCCACCCTGGTCAACGCCGGCAAGGCTAAGCTTATGATGGGTAATATTAATAAGACTGACAAGCTTGATGCCCGGGGTCTGGCTGTTTTGTCCCTCAATGGTACACTGCCGGCCGTCTGGATTCCTCCGGGAGAACTTCGAGACCAACGGGAACTGGCACGCATGAGGATTTTCCTGGTACATATTCGCACCGGCTTGAAAAACCGCATCCATGCTACCTTTGCCAAATATGCCATTACCTTCCAGGAGGTAAGCGACCTTTTTGGGGTAAGAGGAAGGAATCTTGTTGAGAAGCGTCTGGTGGAATTGCCACCCGAAACCAGGCACTCCGTGAAAGAGCAGCTGAGACTTTTCGATCAGTTGCAAAAGCAGATTACCGAGGTAGAGAAGCGTATCTGGCAAATCGTAAAGGTAACCCCGGAGATGCAATTGCTTATGTCCCTGCCCGGCATAGGACCCATACTGGCAATCCTCATCGCCTTTGAGATTGGGGATGTGGCACGTTTTGGGGATGGCGCACACCTGGCCAGTTACTGTGGGGCAGTGCCCCGAGTAAAGTCTTCGGGCGGCAAGACGTACTACGGTAAGACCCGACCAGATGTTAATCACCACCTTAAATGCGCCTTTACTGAGGCGGGTAATGCCATTGTTGCTAATCAGCACCGCATGACCGGCCGCCATGTGGTGGCTCTCTACCAGCGAATTTCCCGGACCAAAGGGCATGCTAAAGCCATTGGAGCTCTGCGTCGCCACCTGGCGGAAGCTAGTTATGCGGTGTTGAAGAGTGGTCAACCTTACCATGAACCTGCGCTATCAAGGAAACCTTTCGTCGCTAAGGAGGTATGCGCGAGGCTCGCATGAGACATTTTATGCTCGTTCATTGAGTGCGATACCTCCGGGAAGATGCTCATGCCCTGAAATGGGCGAATACATGCATCCGTGAAACGGCTTCGAGCGATAAGTGACGAATAAGGAATGAAAGGAGTAGAAAATAGCATAAGAATCTTACCACCTTGACAAACGGCAGCGTTTTCATACATGCGAGCCCCGACTTGTCGGGGCGTGGCAATCTCTTCTGCTAAATTCCAAATACGATTGTAGTGCGACCTTCTAAGGTCGTGCAATCCTGCCCTTGCACGAGGCTAAAGCTAAAGCCTCGCACTACACATTTGCGTTTTGAGTTGTCATTTTGATTTTTGACCTTTGATTTTTGAGTTTCGATATTGTTTGGGATTTGGTGCTTGGGATTTAGAATTTACTTTCAGAGATTGCTTCGTCGCTATGCTCCTCGCAACGACAAAGAAACAAGACATCTTTGCATCAAGAGGTTCGGACGTGGTACTTTTGAGCCAGTGACTATCGAAAAAGTCCTCAAGCTTCTGGAAGAGGAATACGGCTCTTGCCGCTGGCAGCCCAACAGGGGCCCCATTGACGTGCTCATAGGAACCATACTGTCCCAGAATACCTCGGACGCCAATTCGGGAAGGGCTTTTGCCTCTCTTAAGGCCAGCTTCGATAGCTGGGAAGCTGTAGCGTCAGCTCCCACGGAGCGCATCGCCGAGGTCATTAGGTGCGGCGGATTGAGTCAAATTAAGGCCGCCAGAATCAAGCAAGTGCTTAAACAAATTGAAAGTGAGAAGGGTCGCATCACCCTGGACTTTCTCAAATCCAAGACCATGACCGAAGCCGAAGATTACTTAATACGTCTGCCTGGAGTCGGACATAAGACAGCCAGCTGCGTGCTACTCTTCTCCCTAGGAAAGCCATCCCTGCCCGTGGACACTCATGTCTTTCGCGTAGCTAAACGGTTGGGACTAATCGATTCCAAGACGTCCATAGAGAAGGCTCCTGGCTTGCTACAGAAGCAACTCCCAGCCTCCAGGGTATACCAATTCCACGTCCATATGATAGAGCACGGCCGGCGGATATGCCGCGCTCGGCAGCCTCATTGCGGCAGGTGCATATTCAGAGGCATCTGCCCCAGCTCACTTTCGTCTTAAAGAGCGGTCCGCAATCGGTAGTCAGCAGTCAGAACTAGACTGACAGCTGACAACCGAAAACTGATGGCTGTATAATGTCGCTAATATGGCGCAAATACTAAAGAGCAAGAATCTGGCTACCAAGTTTCAGATAATGGTGGAAATAGCCGCACATCAGCCTAACATACAGCAGAAAGACATCGCCCCCAGATTGGGCATCACTTCGCAGGCAGTCTCCGAATACATAAGAGAATTGATAAAGGACGGCTGGCTAAGTTCCGAGGGCCGCTCTAGATACAAGGTGACCAAGGAGGGCGTAGATTGGATTTTGCAGATGTCCCGCCAGCTACATAGTTACGCTTGGTTTGTGAGCAAAGCCGTGGCTGATATATCAACTACCACGGCGATAGCCGATGGCGACTTATCCGCTGGCCAACGGGCATCGCTATATATGAAAAACGGCTTGCTCTTCGCCTCCAGGGTCATCAGGGACAAAGGGGCTAAAGGAACAATCGTAACTAAGGCTAAAAAAGGACAAGATGTCGGCATTCGCAATATCGAAGGGGTAATAAAACTCGAGCCAGCTAGAATAACGATAGGCAAAATACCCAATGTGCAGGATGGAGGTTCTCGCAGTACTGACCTGGCCCGATTGGAGAAGGAGATGAAGAAAGCAAGGCTGGTGGGAGCGCTGGGCACCGAATCACTGGTAGCATTAATGCAAATAGGCGTGAAGCCTGATTACATTCATGGTGTCAGGGAGGCAGCCGTAGAGGCAGCTTGCTGCGGCCTGTCCTTTCTGGTTGTCTGCGGCGACGACAAGGTTCCAATTATGGTGCAGAGGTTGGCAGAGGAAAACCTCGATTATGAGATTATTGATCTGAGGAAACCATAGGAAACCCTCCCTTTGTGAACTGCAGAGTCTTCTCAGAATAACCCTTGAAATCCCTTGACATCTTGTCCAGCAGTATTTAAAATGCGGAAAACAAGGGCACTTGCATAAAATAAAGTAATCTTGTGTAGAAAGGGAAAAAGTGAGTCGCATGAAAAGGTTTTTGAAGCAAATCTTCGCCCGAGGCACAAATCGGTTCCTCATGCTTCTGAGCATAGCTCTTGTCATAGCTCTTGTCCTGACAATCTATATCTCTGCTAAGCCAACATACGAAGCTGAGCCAGCATCTCAACTATACGTATTTGATGACCTGGGAAGGCTGGTCCCCATTAACGGAACACCCCAGAGAATTATCTCCCTGGCTCCCTCCAACACCGAGATTCTGTTTGCCCTGGGTCTCAGGGAGAGAATAGTAGGAGTGACGGACTATTGTGACTATCCTCCGGAAGCTCTGAACAAGACAAAAGTGGGCGGATATGCCAACCCGGATGCAGAGAAGATAGTCGCTCTGAACTCTGACCTTATACTGGTTGCACACGGCACGCCTATGGACGTTATCAATAATCTGGTAGGACTGGGACTTACGGTATTTGGCATAAAGACTACTGATTTAGATGACTTGCTCAATGACATTAGAAGAATAGCGGAAATAACCGATAAGGAAGTGGAGGCACAAGCACTTACATTTGAAATGGAAAGCGGGATTCAAGCGGTGACCAATCAGACCGATGAATTAGAACAGAGACCAAGAGTCTTTTATATCGTCTGGCATGACCCGTTGTGGACGGCTGGCTCAGGTACTTTCATCAACGAGCTAATTGAGAAGTCAGGCGGGGTGAACATCTTTCAGAATGTCACCGGTTATCCGACAATCTCAATCGAAGAAGTTATTGCTCGCGATCCTGAAATAATCATCACCAGCGAATGGTCATATGAATGGGCAATAAACGCGAGTGAGCTTGCCAGTACCAACGCCAGTCAAACGGGGCGAATCTATACACTCGATGATGACCTGGTTCAACGCCCGGGCCCCAGGCTGATCGATGGCTTGGAGTGGTTTGCTCATTTCATTCACCCCGAGATATTTGAGGAGCCTGAGGGTAGTTAGGTGAAGGTTTCTTCTTCCGAGCACAAAGGGACTAAATTGAAGAAGAAAGGTTTGATTCAAGTCTATACCGGACCCGGCAAAGGAAAGTCCACTGCCGCTATCGGGCAGGCAGCCCGCGCTGCCGGACATGGTTTCAAGGTCGGCTTCATCTCTTTTTTCAAGGACCCCGAGGCGTTCGGGTACGGTGAATACAAATCCCTGAAGAAGCTGGGGATAAAGGCTTTTCTTTTCGCCAGGAAACATCCTCACTTCTACAAGGAACTGAAAACTGACGATGTCTGTCGGGAATGCCGCCAAGGCGTGGAATTCATCAGAGAGCTTTTCCGGGACCCGTCCTGGGATATGCTGGTCCTGGATGAGATAAACATCGCCGTGCGCGATGGCTTTCTAAAAGAAGAAGACGTTCTTTCTCTTTTGGAGGCAAAACCCGAAGATTTAGAGCTTGTCTTGACCGGTCGGGGCGTCACGGAGAAGATTATAGAAAAGGCAGATCTGGTCAGCGAGGTGAAGGAAGTGAAGCACCCTTATAATCAAGGGATAAAAAGCCGGAAAGGCATCGAATACTAGAGACCGTCCGAAAATGTAGTGCGAGGCTTTAGCCTCGCGCTGCACGACCTTAAAGGGTCGCACTACAAAAA
>Ga0299912_10001401_pt1 | contig 19435 bp, 22 predicted proteins | sample RVTome_2_FD_207667 | JGI IMG/M metagenome (GOLD analysis project Ga0299912, IMG submission 207667) | Soil microbial communities from uranium-contaminated site in the Upper Colorado River Basin, Wyoming, United States - RVT95D214 (version 2) ... | reverse complement strand
CTCGGATAAACTTCCATATAAGGAATGATACCCGTCACCGTGGTTTAAAATCACGAGCTGGCCATAACCTTTAAACCATTCCGCAAAAACTACCCTACCGCCATGTATTGCCTTTGCAAGGGAATCAGTATTCGCCTGTATATATGTGCCGCTCCTGAATATCGGGGTATTGAACTGGGAATCCTTTTGAGAGCCATACGGGATGGCAATCTTGCCCTCAACCGGCCAGGGAAGTCGTCCCTTCAGGGTCGTAAAACTTTTGCCAGAGAGAATTTCTGCCTTTTCTCTGTCAGCTTTTTCAGACTCCCTGATTATATCAAGGAGCTTTTGGGAAGCCTCTTCCATTTCCCGAAGCATCCTTGCATGCGAGGATTTTTCTTTTTTTACTGACGTGAGCAATATCTCTTTATCCTTCTTCTTTTCTGCTATGGACGCTTCCTCTGTTTTGACTTTCTCCCTGTTTTTGATGAGCTCTGTCTTCAGAGACATGAGCATCTTCTCTTGTTCGTTGAGATTTTCGAGATTTTTCTTGTAATCGTTTAATACTTTATGTTCATTGACAGCAATAAACTGGAGGTACTTGACATTCCGCATAAGCTGGGAGATGTCCTCGGAACTCATGAATAACATCGTGATGTCCGAGTACTGTCCATATTTATGGATGGCTCTAATCTTCTGCTTAATCCATTCCCTGTGACTGTCGATTTTGCCTTTATTCTGAGAAATTTCATTCTCCACCTTTGCTATATTCGACTCAGTAATCATAAGTCTTTTTTTATATTTCCTGAGATCGGATCCAACCGACTTCAGTTGCTTATTGATATCTTCAATATCTGTGAGGACCGAGGATTCACGTCTCCTGGTCTCAGCGAGCTTTTTCTTATGCGACTTTATCTCTTTCTGCATTTTTTTGTATTCCTCACGCTCTGTTTCAGCGCGACAGAAGTGAGTAGAAGGCAAGAGGAATGGCGCAAGGAACAAGAGACTGCATGCAAAGAACAGTGATAACAGGGCAAAGCGGTTACCTGTTCTCGCTTCTCCTATCTTTGTGTTTTTCTTCCCGGACACTCCGCTTTTTGTACTTGGTGGGTATTTAATATCTGATCCTCCCGATAGCTATCGCGGAACCGGTTATCCCGAGAAAAAGTCCAACCAGGGGAAGAGCAAAAAATAAATCAATCGGGAAAATTATTGCCTTAAATAAAGGAAAAGTAAGGCTTAATTTGAGTACGACAAAATAATATAAGGAGAGCATTCCTATGAGACTCAGAATTCCAGCGAAAAATCCTATTACAGCACCCTCTATGATGAATGGTGCTCTGATAAACCATTTCGTAGCGCCAAGGAGTTTATAGGTTTCTATCTCACTGTTTTTCCTGAAAAAAAGAATTTTCACGGTACTGAAGCACACAAAAATCATTCCTGCAGCCATGATTGCCACAAATGCTATTCCCACGGTCTTCATACTAGTCCTGAGTGAATATATGGATGATAGAAATCTTTCGCCATATTCTATCTCCTGTATCCCCCTTAGATCCTGTAATTTTGCCGTGAGTTGTTTTACATTTTCAGGCCCCAGCGCATCGCTCTTGAGCTTTATCTCTATCGCATCAGGAAGCGGGTTTTCTCCGAGCCCTTCGAGGATATGCTCCGAGTCTTTCATGGTTGTTTTCAGTTCTCTTAAGGCCTCATCTTTCGGTATATAGGTTACTTTCATCACCGCACTGTCTTTTTGGGAAGTTTTGATAATGTTTTCCATTTCCTCCTGTGATATGTTATCACTGAGATAAAGCATCACAGAAAATTTTTCAGGAAGCTTCTTTGTTATCATATCTGCACTATAGATGGAAAGAATCGTAATGGCTGTAAAAAGGAGACCTGCGGCAATCGTCAAGACCGAAAGCATGTTGACCCATTTCTCATGAAGTATGCTTTGGACCGCCATTCTGAATGAATAAGGAGAAACCATTCAGCCGACCTCCTCTCCGGCGAAATTACCGAAATCCAGTCTCAGGACCCTTCTGCCGGTATTCCTGAAAAGCTCTCTGTTGTGCGTAGCGATCAGTATCGTAGCACCTCTTGCGTTGATGTCCTTAAATGTCTTTATAATGCCTGCAGATGTATCAGGGTCGACATTGCCTGTTGGCTCGTCGGCGAGAATGATCACCGGGTCTGAAGCTATTGCTCGTGCAATCGAAACCCTCTGCTGCTCTCCTCCTGACAGGGCATCGGGGTAACTGTCAGCCTTATGCCTCAGATTGACTGTTTTGAGCGAATCAAAAACGCGGGACTTCAAGTCTTTTTCGTCTACGCCCCTTATCCTCAGGGCAAGAGCAACATTTTCAAAAACATTCCGGTTGTTGAGAAGCCTGAAATCCTGGAAGACAACACCGATGTGCCTTCTTAAGCGTGGTATGTTTGATTCCTTAAGGCTTTCCACTTTCCAGTCTGCTACCGTGATATTTCCTTCGTCCGGTTTTTCAGCCAGGTATATCAGCTTCAGAAGGGTTGATTTTCCCGAACCGCTCGGCCCGGTTACAAAAACCATCTCGCCTTTTTCAATCGAAAAGGTTATTTTCCTTAAAGCTGTATGATTTTCGTAATGCTTTGATACGTCCTGGAAATGTATCATATGTTCAGTGAAAAATGAAAAGTGAATAATAAACAGTTTTCAGATTTATTTTGTATTCCACAGTGTTACTCATAATGTGCACCTCGTCACATGTCACTGGCGCAAGGCCTCTTGAACAGTCTTTACAATATTTTCAGTGGTCAGACCATAAAGTTTTAGTAATTCTTCCGATTTCCCTGAACACCCGAAGTCATCTTTGATTCCGATCCTGATGACCCTGGCGGGATGTTCTTCAGAAAGAAATTCGCATACAGCGCTCCCGAGGCCGCCGATTATAGAATGCTCCTCTGCGGTAAAAAGCAGTCCGCATTTCCTTGCTGCCTTCAGCAGGGTATCCGTATCGAGCGGTTTTACAGTTGACATATTGATAACACCGGTGTCGATACCGTCATCTTTCAGTAATTTTGCTGCTTCAAGTGCCTTGGCTACCATAATTCCCATGGCTACGATGTTTGCATCTTTACCGATATAGAATGTATAAGCCTTTCCAATCCTGAATTCATAATCATCAGGCATAACGGGCGGGACCTTTGCCCTGCCGAGCCTTACGTAGACAGGTCCGTAATAATCAGCGATCGTATGGATGACCTGCCTGGTCTCATTTCCATCTGCAGGTACGATGACCGTCATATTCGGAAGAACCCTCATGAGGGCGACGTCTTCTATTGCCTGATGAGAAGCGCCGTCTTCACCGACTGTGATACCGCTATGCGTTGCTACAAGCTTTACATTGAGGTTCGGATAACATACAGTCTGGCGTATCTGTTCCCAGGCCCTGCCTGTTTCAAAGACTGCAAATGTTGAGGCAAACGGAAGCTTGCCGGTCAGAGAAAGGCCGCTTGCAGTGCCGATCAGGTCCTGTTCTGAAACACCGAGATTGAAGAACCTCTCAGGAAATGATTTTGCAAATTTTCCGGTCTTGGTAGAACCTGAAAGGTCTGCATCCAAAACAACCAGATTATTTCTTTTTCTGCCAAGTTCGATGAGCGCTTCTCCATAAGCATCTCTTGTTGCGACCGGTTTTTTACCGGCACTCTGTACGTCTTGTTCTGTTTTCTGTACTCTCTCTCCCATTATTTTGCCAGCTCCTTCAGCGCCATTTCGAGTTCTTCATGGGTAGGTGCGAGGCCGTGATATTCTACCTTTCCTTCAAAAAATGATACACCTTTCCCCTTTATCGTACGGGCAACTATCATGGTCGGTCTTTCCTTTACCGTTTCTGCCTTATTTAGTGCATCCACAATTGCCTTCATGTCATGCCCGTTTATGTCTATGACGTGCCAACCAAAAGCCTCCCACTTATTCACGATCGGCTCGATATGCATTACATCACAGCAGTGACCGTCAATCTGAAGACCGTTATTATCAATAATCGCACACAGATTATCAAGCCGGTAATGCGCAGCGGTCATGGCTGCCTCCCATACCTGTCCTTCCTGAATCTCTCCGTCTCCAAGCAGGCAGTAGACACGTGAACTTGATCCATCTATCTTGAGCCCCATTGCGATCCCGTTTGCAACGGACAGACCCTGCCCAAGGGAGCCTGTCGATATCTCGATGCCGGATAGCTTCCTGGAGCAAGGATGCCCCTGCAGCGGGCTTCCGAGCTTGCGTAACGTCTTGAGTAACTGTTTGTCAAAATATCCTGACAGCGCAAGAGCTGCATAAAGGACCGGTGCTGCATGGCCTTTTGAAAGGATGAACCTGTCACGTTCCCTCCATTTCGGGTCTTTCGGGTTGTACCTCATTTTGTAGAAATAGAGCGCCGTGACAATGTCGGCTGCAGAAAGGGAACCCCCTGTATGACCTGACCCTGCCTCTGTGAGCATCTTGAGGATTTCTATCCTGAGACTCCTGGCCTTGTCTTCGAGTAAATGCATGTCAACTGTTTCAATATCTGTTTTCATCTTATTTTTCCCTTTTCATTATATAATTGAGGAGGATGTCGTCAAGACTTTTTGACAGCTGTTTCTTTGCTTCGGTCTTGTCATCAGCCTGTTGAACTGTACCTTCCTGAGTTTCTCTCATCTCTGTTTCACTTGCCTGAGCTATTTTCTCTTCTTTTTCTTCCTGTACCGCTGTTATTTGTGTTTCTGTTTCTTCTTCTTCTTTATGTTCAGCAATATACTTACCCGCAAAAAGCTCTTTTACTATGCTTTTATGCTGTTCTTGCATCAGTTTCCTGACCTTTTCATTCAGATCAGGATCTCCGACAATGTGGGCATAGCTTGTCTTCTTCGATGCCAGGATTGCACCCTTTGAATAAAGAAGAGTTACTATTACCGGATTATTTGTCCCGCTATCCTCTGTCTGTACGTGGTATATCTTGTCTTTATAGGATATGTTAGTATTATAACCAACAAGCATTATCTCTTTGTAATTTCAAAAACTTATCATATTATTATATATATCGCAGGGACAAAAAGTGAAGGAAAGTTGGGGTCAGGTCTATTTACTTAGCATTTGCATCTTTTACGTTCACGGAGAATCCTGCTTATTGAAGTAAAGTGCAACCCCAGAAAATCTGCTACTTCCCGCTGTCGATACCCATGCTGTTGCACTGCCTCCACGATCTTTTCATTTCTTTTGCCAATATCCTGAAGTATGTTCTTTGGAAAGATTTTCTCAAGGCTTGGACGGTCTATATATCGCTGACTTTTTGGAAGTTCGACAATATCTTTCTTCCCTCTGAGGTAATCCTTGATCGTCTCTGTAAACTCTTCCTCCCCAAGAATGCTTTGTGCCCTGACTGCTTTCCAAATCGATTCCTGCTTTATGCCACTGCTTACAAATTTCTGGTATGCCTTCTTCGCCATGCTCCTCGTTGAGGCAAACTGTGTCAAAATCCACTCTGTGGTAAGGCACGGATAGGGCTTTTCCATTCCCGCAGTTGCCTGATAACTGCTCCATTCCCACTGCTCCGGTTTCCCAACTGCTTTTGCCCGCACCGGATTCAGCACTACATATCTGCATACCTCCAGAAGATGGCTGTCTTTCTGTATCAGAATCGCCTTGTATCTGCCCTGAAAGAGGTGTCCGACCCGCTTATGCCGATTGTTGAACGCCTGAGTGTAGACGCCATTGAGCTGCCTCATGCCGAGTGAGAGATTTCCATCAGGGGTTTCTATGATGAGATGATAATGATTGTTCATAAGACAATAGGCATGGCAGAGCCAGTTGTAGCGCTTGTTGACCTGGGAGAGGGTATAAAGGAAGGTCTCTCGATCGCTGTCGTCTTTAAATATGGGTTTCTGTTCATTGCCTCTGCTGGTGATATGATAGACAGCGCCGGGGTATTCTATACGTAAGGGACGCACCATGACAGCAGTGTATCATATGCTTGGCATTATGTCAAGAAAATAGACCTGACCCCATGAACATTTTGGTCCTGTTATTTAAGAATAGGAAGTGGGATAGGGGTAAATGAAACTATAAAAATAGCCGCTATTATGCTCAAAACAGCTAACATTGATTTTGGAAGAGGTTGATCATACCGCTCAGTTGGATATTGTTGTCTAACTCCGATAGTGCTAATTGCCCCCACAATTGCTACCCACATCCATATCGTCCAATCCAACCAAAAAAATCCCAATATCAAAATTGCCCCTATCGATATGAAACTAACCCATAGCGTAACTCGATATCCCCACAATGCATAAGTAAGCCTACCTCCATCAAACCTCCCAATTGGAAGAAGATGACAGAAATTATAAAAAAGCCCGATCCAACCAGCATACGCTATAGGATGTAACATCAAATCTTTTGTAGCTGGTAAGTTACCAAGAATAGCCAGCGACGTAAGATGCATAATAATTGAATCCCCCATTTTCACAGAACTATCTACCGATGCGGTGTCTACAACCTTTGAAAAAAATAGGCCAATAATCAAAACGACCCATGCAGCAAAGAAACCACAGATAGGGCCTGTTGCAAAGATTTTAATAAGTGTCTTTCTATCTGATATCGGCCATTGTATTTTCGTATAAGCTCCGATAGTTCCAACAAAACCGAGAGCTGGGATGAAATAAGGAGTATATAACTTTACCTTGTGCAAACGAGCCAAGATATAATGCCCCAAGGCGTGCGCTCCTAAAATGATGAGAGTTCCTAATGCGTATGGAATACCTTTCCAGACGGAGTTTAGAGTTAAATATTCACCTCCGGATACAAGAACTCCACTCATAATAGTAGTGCATAAGGTTAAAATGATTAATGCCCCTGGCACGATCAGATTTAGAAAAAGGTAGCGGGTTCGTGGATGCAAAACCTCCTTATTATAATGATCGCTCTCTGATATATTTAGTCTCACGTGTTTTCTTTGTCCCCTTTATAGAAAAACCCTTTGTAAATATTTACTATAGATATTTGCGCCTATTTTATTGGTCGAGGACCCAGATTAGGGAGGTATCTGAATCTACAATAATTACTTATTGCCGTTTTCTTAATTAGACACCAAATAAGTTCATCCATACAAACCATTCCGCAGTCCCTATTCAGCGGATCCTTCGACCTCTCATGAGAGCACGGATTAGAGTTACAATTACTCACACAATTATTGTAGTTAGCCCCGCAATCCTTTGGGGCATTTTTCATACATTGCCCATAACCAGGAGGCCCTATTACAGCCAATCCCAAAGGATCCACCTGATTTACTGGATCATTTTCGACATAGGCATAAAAATTCACATCTCCTCCCAATAACCCAATCGGGTCTTCGCTTATAAATCTCTGCAACTCAGGAGAATAATACCTTGCCCGGTAATAATACAACCCGGTTCCATCATTCTCCCTGCCTGTATACTGAAATGGATTATCGCTCGGTTCTCCGGAAACAGATACGTTGCCGAAAGGATCGTAGGTGTATATTGTCTTCACTGCGCCGGTGTCATCAGTCAACGCAATCACACTTCCCAAGGCATCAATCTGATAATATCTCACCGTTCCGTCTGCTTTATTCTTGCCAAGGGTTCGTCGATATTCAATGTGCGGATGTAGTTGACTGAGGGCAATTCGTTCTCAATCTCCTGCACAATGTCTAATCCGTCATATAGATACTGAATAGTCCTTCCGTTTATCGTCTTCTCTATTCTTCTTCCCAACGCATCATACCTAAAAGAAGCTGAGGGCGAAGAGCAAAGAGCATCAAAACCAGAGATACCAATCAAACGATTTCTTGCATCCCATATATACGTGGTTGTCCCACAGGCATTGGTTACACTTGTCGTGTTGCCATTATTGTCATAAGTAATGTTCTTCGCTGAGGCGGTAGCAAGGGTGAAACTCAGCATCTGATTTGCATCATTATACGAGGTATTCGTTACCGGTTCTCTGAAAGGAAGGTTTACGGAAGGTCTGTTCATGCTTGTTCTGTTGCCATTGGCATCGTAAGTGTAAGCAAGGGATTCGAGAACCTGATTCACCGGATTCAAATTTTCAAGGTTCATTGTCAAGAAAATAGACCTGACCCCTTAACCCCTACTTCATTTCATTTCACAGGGAAGAGGTCATCGAGCTCTTCCCTGTGAAACTCTCGTTACAGTGCCACTGCGGGCGATTTTCAAGCCAGAGTTCGAAATAAGTAATCGTTCCAGTCTTACGGACACGTTATTCGTGTAATTGTGCCATGGTCAATAAGTACAGAATATGGCTCTGTAACCCCGCCTATATTCAATTTATAGAATTCAATTGATGTGTATGTGCCTGACAATGTAGCAAGACCGCCTTGAAGATCATAAGTTTTCGAAAATGTCGATCTCTGGCTCTGCGGACCCGAGGTGGCCAAAATGGCTAAAACGCTATCACCGAACAATACAGCACTTCCGTGTGCGGGCCTGGGTTGGCTGTCGCTCGACAGATTACCGTCAAGAGATAGATGGCCCGCTCCGTAAGATAAAACACCGACTTGAATGGTTTCGTCCGGGACGCCTTGGAAGCTTGTGCTCGTCAATGTAAAGCAGAACTCCCCAATATATTTTACCTCCTGGGCATCGGCCATATTTACACAAATGCATATAATCATCAATGGCAGCAGCAAATAAGTATATTTTAATGTTCTCATGTTTTCTCCTTTTTTGAAGAATTGAGGAGAGATTCGGTCTCCTCAATTCTTTGATAAATTATCTAGGGCTGAATGCCATAACCGTAAATATCGCCGACGCTGGGAATGCCCACCGAGCCGGAAAGATACCATGCACCACTTGGGAACCCCGTTTGCAACCATAAGTCCTGATAATCTCCGATGAAGCTGGGGAAATCACCGGTATACTCTGTAGGATCGGACTGGAAAGTGCTCACCCGCGAAGTGGGCGCAAGCCGAGTACCGGTGGAATAGATATGGGCCATATACAGGTGGTACAGCATATTGTTCGGGTCGTCTCTTCTGTCGTAAAAAGTTACAACTAAATTGCCTGTAGAGTCGAAATCCAAGGCGGGCATGAACTGGTCGTTAGTCGTGACATCGTTTATTCTAACTTTAGCCTGCCAACCCCGTGGCCCTTTTGCAGTGTAATATACATCCGCCTTGGGAATTTGAGGTGGCGGCGTGTCGGCTTGTCGCTCATGCCAGACAACACATATCCTATTCGCTGCCCAATTGAATCGAGCCATTGCGAGGCTCCCTGCCTTCATATTGCCGTTAATTCTATCCCCGGGTACGAACGATAACATGTTTCCTGTTGCTGCTGTTTCGGGACTGCTCCATGTTTGGCCGAGATTGGTGGATGTTGACATGCGAATAGCATTTAGATTGTAATCAGTCCATAAAACATATATGTACCCATTATTAGGATTAACTAAAATTTGTGGACCTTGAATGTAGCCAGTCGCAATTGGAGTTGGAGTGATGTTGACGAATGTTAAACCGCCATCAGTGCTTCTTGCTACAAGCAATTGATTTTGCGGATTTTGGGGTGGTTGATGATAAGCATCGACTTTTATATAGGCAACATAAACATAGCCCCGGGTGCCAGAGTACCAGGAGACTATAACAGCAGGCTTATCTAATACGTAGGCTGCGTTATTATTCACTGCGGCAAGTGTGGGTTGAGCCCATGAAATACCGCCGTTGTCGGTACGCCAGACTGCAACGGCATTCGGCGGATTATTACTACCATTTGCGACGATGCCACTCGCATATATCCTGCCAGGTGCCACACCATTAGTATATGGATTCTTCGACATCAAAGGATCAAATGAGTAAAGATACCCAGCGGGCATAGCCAACTGATCTCTGTAAAAAGTATTGAAATCAGCAGTTGTCGTGTAGTAATTTCTTGGAGTCGTGCCATTGACAATTTTGATGTAAACACCTGTCATATAAATTGTTCCTTGATTGTTATATGCCATTGCCGCGGGCTCTGCATCCTGCTGACTGTCTTGAGTCATGTTGTAAGGACCCGAGACAGACATGGTGAGTGGAAAGTTTTCGACCGTCAAATTTGATTCGACACTTGATACCTGATTTACTTAGCCTGACGAGCAGCCCAAATCCCTCATAAAAGTGTAGTATGGTGCGCTGCTGAGACTCTGAAGGGCGTTGCATTTTTCTTGAAGAGTCAGCGGTTTGTCAATCTGGATATCCGGCTGTATGTTTTGTCCGGTCATGGGTGGAAATTCCGGCTCGATAGCAGGCGGAAGAACGACATGTTTGTCTGATGGAACAAGCTCAGGCTCCGGGGATGCAAATACGGAACCGGAGATCAAAAGTGCAGAAAACAGGAAAAGAAACAATTTCTTCATTTGATGCCTCCTTTCAGCTTAAAACACATTAATAGATCTCCCCTTAAGATACCGTCTTCTCGTTCATTTAAAGGATAATCATAGGCGCACCACCTCCCTCAAGAAGGGTTGCAGGCTTCGTCAGTGTGAACAAACAGTTAGCAAAACAACGGGGACGCACTAAAATCTTTTACTACTATCCACTTCGCCATTTGCCCTAGACTTAACTATATCATGTGCTAAAAAAAATATCAATCAGATGTATAGGAAAATGAAAGGGTCAGGTCTATTTTCTTAGCATTATCATCTTTCACGTTCTCCTGATCAATAGTCAAGTTTAACCCCATGACATATGTGACCCCCATGACATATGACCCTAAGACAATAGGCATGGCAGAGCCAGTTGTAGCGCTTGTTGACCTGAGAGAGGGTATCAAGGAAGGTCTCTCGATCGCTGTCGTCTTTAAATATGGGTTTCTGTTCATTGCCTCTGCTGGTGATATGATAGACTGCGCCGGGGTATTCTATACGTAAGGGACGCACCATGACAGCAGTGTATCATATGCCAGGCATTATGTCAAGAAAATAGACCTGACCCCTTAACGCCTTAACGATATGTCGTCTTCACAGTTCCTGTGCTGTCGGTAAGGGCAATAACCGATCCGAGTGCATCCGTCTGATAATATCTTACCTTCCCACTCGCCTCTATTCTTGCTAAAGGCTCATCAATGTTCAATGTCCGAATATAATTAACAGAAGGTTGGCCGTTTTCAATTTCTTGGACAATATCTAATCCGTCATACAAGTAGTTCATTGTCCTTCCGTAGCAATGGCAGAAGAAACGAGAAAAAATGGAATGAATAGCAGAAATAAAATAGAGGCTTTTTTCATGTAATCCACCATAAGTCGACTAAAATTAAATGTTAGCAAAAGCTAAATTATAGGTTTTTCTTACTTTTGTCAACATCAAAATATTTTAAAAAGATGCAAGTAAAAACATCTATGCGGCTTCTTATAGCGGTTTTATCACATTGACTTTTCTTACGGTTTAATCTCCTGTGGGAGGTGGATAGGACAGAGGTGATTAAGGAAGGGGAGATAAAAGAATCATATGTATAACGCTTGATTTTAGGTTCAAAAAATACTAATCTTTGGGAGAGATGTCAGGCATTGCGATATGGATAACAGGGCTTCCCGGAAGCGGGAAGAGCACGGTTGCTAATGAGGTGCAAAAGAATCATCCTGAATTTGTAATTCTCAGGATGGATCAGCTGAGGAAAATCGTTACGCCCTATCCGACATATTCGGATGCAGAAAGGGATATCGTTTACAGGGCCCTTGTCTATCTGGCCGGGAAGCTTACGGAACTCGGACATAACGTTATCATAGACGCAACGGGGAATCTCGGGAAGTGGCGTGAACTTGCAAGGCAACTTATCCCCAGATACATTGAAGTATATCTCAGGTGTCCTATAGATGTATGCATGCAACGGGAGAAGCAGCGGATGGAGACTCATGAGGCACCGAAGGACATTTATCAAAAAGGCACTGCTGGCTGGCCTGTGCCTGGAGTGTCCGCGCCGTATGAGGAGCCCTTGAATCCGGAACTTGCTATAGATACGGACAGCAATACAATAGAAGAAGCTGTGGCCAAAATCATTAAGAAAATAGAGTAAAAGAGGGGAGTGCAAGCTTCAAAAGGAAATTCACTCCTCACGAATCAATAGTCACTGCTTACTATATTTTGAGTGCCCTGGTTATCCCTTTCAGTTCAAAGAGTACTGTTACGGAAAAGTCGCCGGGCCTTTTAATAAATCCCAAGTCAACACCCCAGCACTGGCTTATGTACTTGATATGCAGGGTAACGTCCCTTGTCTCATTTTCCTCCGAATCGTACCAAATCCTGCTGTCTATATAGAGTGGTTTAAATGGATGGATACCGATGCCTGCAACATAGGTATTGATGTTCTCCGTCCTGTTGTACCGCTGTCCTGCGGAGAGGAGTATTTCAGAGAAATTTACCGAGATATCGGAGTTCGTGCTTTCAAGTCTGCCTGTTTGAACATTATAGTCTGCATCAAACCGCAACGATATCGGTCTCTTTATTCCAACCTCAAGTTTCAGGGGAAGAAACGGCCTGTCACCGAGATATGAGTCGAATCCCTGTGAAACCCTGAACACCAGAAACTCCCCGTTACTGTTCAAAAGCCTGTTCAGGAGGGCAAGTTCAATTTTTGATGTCTTTTTAAAGAGCTCGGCTGAATCGAATACCGGAAGGCTGTTTTCGGAATTCGATATGAACGTATAATTGACAGACGGTTCTATGATATGGGTAAAGGATCCGTATTTTTTCAATAACCTTGTATGTCCCGTGATACTATATTCGAGGGATTCTCTGTGAAGTGAGTTATCATCACTCCTGCTCAGTGAATAAGCAGTTTCCCGCAGGCCAAGATTCTGTAAAACCGTTATATCTTCACCGAACGTGTGAGATATCATCGGAAATACATCAAGCCTTTGACCATGTACACCTTCATTCCTCCAGAAATTGGAGAATGCTGTTGTTGCAGATAACCAGAAATGACCGATCCCAATTGGATTCAGAACATACCCTGCCTCAGGAAGTTTCTGGGCCGGGTCTTCACTGTGTGCTTTCAGATCGATCCAATATTGCGACAGAAGATAAACACGGGAATTGGAAAAAGGAAGATTTATCTCTCCTGTTGATTCAAGAAAACGGTTCGTCCGTATCCGGATATCGGGATCGAACTGCCTGTAAAAATCCTTCTCATTAATGAGGTTGATATTGACATATCCTCCGGGACCATCTGCGGATCGCTGTTCATGGAGCGCCCTGAATTCAAAGAAATCTTTGTGGAGATCATTATCCCGTATATGATAAAGCCACCACCTTCCCTTTATTTCGCCGACCTCAAGGTATCTGTATTCGATGCCTTCTCCAAGCCCTCTTTTTGTATATTCATCCAGGATAAACGTTGCATCACGGTTTTCCGATATCGCCCAGAAGAAAGGTATATTCAGATGCAATCCCCTTGAATTGCTGTAACCTATCAACGGCATTAAAAGTCCTGTTTTTCTCTCGGTAAGGATCGGTGCCCAGAGATAAGGAGAATAAAGGACCGGGATATTCTTGATGCGAAAAGATACATCTTTTGCCTTCACCCTGTTTCCTATAACAGCATCCACATCCCTTCCTTTAAAACACCATGCTGGTACCGGACCATCGCATGTTGTGAATAAAGCCTCGGGGCTGAAGTAATATTCATCGCCGATCTTCCGGACTTCCCGTCCCGAGAAACGGTAGTTATCCATTTTATGAAGTATCTGTGCATCGGAGATTGTGCCTGTCTTTGTTTCGAGATTCAAATTTGCCCTACTTGCCTCAATCGAGACATCTTTGTCGTTATATCTCACATTCCCAATAGCGACGACATCTGATGTCTGCTCGTTGTAACTCATTTCATTGGCTTCAATAGCCACGTCACCCTGCTCAATCCTTACATTCCCTTTTGCAACATAGGTTGAAGTCTCTTTTATGTATTCAAGGGTCTCTGATGTTATGATTGTCTGCTCACCGGCGAAACAACGGGCAGCAAAAACAGCATAGAGCATAGAGCATAGAGTAAAGAATTTTATAACTTTTAACTTATAACTCATAACTTGTACTAAGGAGTTCATAAGTAAAGCATCATTATTGAAAAATCTCCCCTTCCGTCTTACTTATTGACGGACCTTGCCCCTCTTTGCCATCCTTCGACAAGCTCAGGATGACAAATGTCATGGTGAGCCTGTCGAACCATTCCCTCCCTTTGGTCCGCTTCAGGCGGAGAGGTCAGGAGGGATTTTATAATCGATGTCTTCATACTTATGACCGTATTAGTATTTCAGCTAACAGGCAAGCAAGCTTCCAGGCTTGAAAGCTTGCTTGCTAGATCGCTTGTGCGCTTGTTACACTTTACAGCAAATCCTGACTTATGAAAAAAGATACATCCACTAAAACTATTCTTATTACAGGTGCAGCGGGATTTATCGGTTTCCATCTATGCAGAAGGCTGTTGGAAGACGGTTATCAAGTTGCAGGGATCGATAATCTGAATGATTATTACGATGTTCGACTTAAAAAAGCACGACTGGAACAAATACAAAATATAAAGAACTTTCGATTCTTTAAAATATCCCTTGAAGAAAAGGATACAGTTCTCAATCTTTTTCATTCAGAAAAATTTGATTACGTCGTCAATCTTGCTGCTCAGGCAGGTGTGAGATATTCCCTGATCAATCCATATGCCTATGTTGACAGCAATATCTATGGTTTCCTGAATATTTTGGAGGGATGCAGGCATAATAAAATCAAACATCTTATTTTTGCGTCTTCAAGTTCTGTATATGGACTTAATACAAAAATGCCTTTCTCCACTCATCACAATGTAGATCATCCCATCTCTCTGTACGCTGCAACAAAAAAGGCAAACGAACTGATGGCTCATACATACAGCTACCTGTATGGAATACCTGTAACCGGATTGCGGTTTTTTACTGTGTACGGGCCCTGGGGCAGGCCCGATATGGCATTGTTCATATTCACAAAGGCCATTCTTGATGGGAAGCCAATCGATGTGTTCAATTTTGGCAGGATGAAGAGGGACTTCACCTATATCGATGATATCGTTGAGGGAATAGTGAGAGTTCTCGATAAAATACCTGGATCCAACAGAGATTGGAACAGCAATAACCCTGATCCTTCGACTAGTATTGTACGGTATAAACTTTACAACATTGGAAACAATAATCCCGTTGAACTCATGAGATTTATTGAAATATTAGAAGATTGTCTCGGGAAAAAAGCTCAGAAAAATCTGCTGCCGATTCAGCCTGGAGACGTGCCTGAAACATATGCAGATATCGATGATTTAACAACTGATGCAGGTTTTACGCCTTCAACAGGTATCGAAAACGGCATCAGAAAATTCGTTGAATGGTATAAGTGGTATTATAAATTTAATGAAACAAATAAATAGTCGCTGACCCTATTTACGTCCTGAACTTTATTTTTACGCCTCACGCCTTACGCTTCACAGTCTTGTATAAAACATTTGTAGAAGGAGAAACTCATGGACCTGATTGAAAAGATCAAATCAAGGGCTGCAAATATCGGCATCATAGGCCTTGGCTATGTGGGGCTTCCACTTGTCATACGCCATTGTGAGGAGGGATTCCGCGTGAAAGGCTTTGATATTGATCGGAAAAAGGTGGAAAAGCTGAACAGGGGTGAAAGTTATATCAGGCACATCCCTTCAGAGAAGATAAAGATAGATAAGGGGCAAGAAGATATTCGAGGCAACCACGGACTATTCGAAGCTGAAAGATATGGACTGTGTCATAATCTGTGTGCCTACACCCTTAAAGAAGAATAAAGAGCCTGATCTCAGCTATGTGAAAATTACTTCTGATGAAATAGCTAAATACCTGAGAAAGGGGCAGCTCATCTCACTGGAAAGCACTACTTACCCGGGGACTACGAGAGAGATCCTCCTGCCGAGATTCGAAAGTAAAAAGCTGAAGGTTGGAAAAGATTTCTTCCTTGTCTTCTCGCCGGAAAGAGAGGATCCGGGAAATCCGAAATATCATACGAAAAATATCCCCAAAGTTGTAGGTGGAATGACACATCAATGCACAAAGGCTGGGAAGGCCTTATATGAGCAGACAATTGATCGCGTCATCACCGTCTCCTCACCCGAGGTGGCCGAGTTTACAAAGCTACTCGAGAACATATTTCGCGGCGTAAATATTGCTCTTGTCAACGAGATGAAAATGCTGGCAGACAAAATGGGAATTGACATCTGGGAGGTTATTGAGGCTTCATCAACTAAGCCTTTCGGCTTCATGCCCTTTTATCCTGGCCCCGGTCTCGGTGGACACTGCATTCCGATCGACCCTTTCTATCTTTCCTGGAAGGCAAAGGAATATGATTTCAACACCCGTTTTATAGAACTGGCAGGAGAAGTCAATATTGGTATGCCGCACTATGTTGTATCCAGGATCATTGACGGCCTTAACAGAAACGGGAAGTGTCTCAGAAATTCAAATATTCTGATTCTGGGCGTTGCTTATAAAAAAGATTCCGACGACGCAAGGGAATCACCCGGAATCGAGATAATCGATATGCTCAAGGAAAAAGGAGCAACGGTTGATTATAACGATCCCCATATTCCATCTTTTCCCGGAATGCGCCATTATCCAAACCTTTCGATGAAAAGCGTTGAGCTTTCGAAAAAGAGACTGAATAAGTACGACTGCGTGGTAATCATCACCAACCATTCCCAATATGACTATCCGTGGATTGTGAAAAACAGCAGGCTGTTAGTGGATACAAGAAACGCCACAGCAAAAATAAAGAACAGGAAAATTATAAAAGCGTGATAGCTCAATAGCTATACACAACGTCATAAATAATGACAATTACGTCATTCCCCGTCCGTCAATACGTAAGACGGATGATCGGGGAATCCAGGAAACAATGGATTGTCCGGTCAAGCCGGACAATGACAAACTGTTTAAGACTTCTGTCGTTGTGTATAATAAGCTTACTCGCTTGCCAGCTTGTTAGTTTTATAAAACTTTTAACTTAGAACATAGAACCTTGAACTTTTTTCACCTTACACTTCGCTCTATGCCCTTTGCTCTTTGCACAAGGGGCTGACCCCTTGAGACTGAAATCTGTCATAGATAAAGAAGCGACCCCCCTCTGTGCTACCCCTCTGTGACTATTCGGGTATTAAGGGTAATTCCATTTATTAAGGTGACTCAGTCATTCGGAATGTAATTTTTTCTACAGGCCATTTAAATTCACTCCAAAAGATACCAAAAATTTAGTAGTATAAAGGTTACAATGAAAAATTTATCGAGTAAAAGAATTCTTGTTACGGGTGGTTCCGGCTTCCTTGGCTCGCATCTTTGCGAAAGATTATTAAATGAAGGACATGAAGTTCTCTGTGCTGATAATTTCTATACTGGTCGTAGAGCAAATATCACCCATCTAATCAATAATCCTTATTTTGAAGTGTTGAGACATGATATCTGTTTCCCGTTATATGTAGAGGTTGACGAAATCTATAACCTTGCCTGTCCGGCTTCTCCTATTCATTATCAGTTCGACCCTGTTCAGACAACAAAGACGTCAGTTCATGGGAGCATCAACATGCTTGGTTTGGCTAAACGTGTAAAGGCCAAGATATTACAGGCATCAACAAGCGAAGTATATGGAGACCCGACTGTCCATCCACAACCAGAAGCATATTGGGGGAATGTAAATCCCATAGGCTTAAGGTCGTGCTATGATGAAGGCAAACGGTGTGCTGAAACACTCTTTTTTGATTACCACCGTCAGCACAAACTGAAGATAAAAGTGGCAAGGATATTCAATACCTACGGGCCAAGGATGCACCCAAATGATGGAAGGGTTGTGAGTAACTTTATAATGCAGGCGTTGAGAGGAGAGGATATCACGGTTTTCGGTGATGGAAAGCAGACAAGAAGTTTTTGTTATGTAGATGAAATGGTAGATGGTCTGATTAAACTCATGAATAGTCTTGATGATTTTATAGGTCCTGTGAATTTAGGGAATCCTAATGAGTTCTCTGTCCTTGAACTTGCTGAAATGGTGATTAAATTGGTCAACTCGACATTCAAAACTCAACACTCAAAATCCAAAATTACTTTTAAACCACTTCCTCCTAATGATCCAACACAAAGACAACCAGATATAACACTTGCAAAAGAGAAGCTGAATTGGAGTCCCGTTATTTCACTTGAAATGGGATTAAAAAAGACCATTGAATATTTTAAAGCGCTTACAAAAAAAGAATGAAAGAAATAGGGGCAAGAATTAACTAAGGGAATTTATTAATAGCGTTTACGGTTGAAGCTTCTATTCTTATAAGAAGCAAGAATGAAGAGAAGTTTCTCGATGACATTAGCCTGCGTAGACCCTATGAGACTATGACTAATGTAATAATTTGCCCTATGGTAGAATATAGAAAGCCTGATGAGGAGGTCAGTCAATGAATACTATTACAATAGAAAGTGATGAACTTAGGAAAATGATGCGTGAAATATTTATTGATGTATTAACGAAAAGAAAAGATTTAATTGAGGATGCTGTGATAGAGGCGATAGAGGATATCGGACTGGGGATAGCTATGGAAGAGGAGCGAACCGGTGAATATACAGATACCCGGATGTTCACAAAGAAGCTTGACGAAAGAATCAAGAAGGCAAAGTGAAATTCAGAATCGAGAGATCGTTCGGCCGCGATGTTGACAGAATAAATGACAAGAAAATCCTCAGGAAGTTACGAAGTTTCATTTCCGCCATTGAAGAAGCAGCATCTATCAGTGATATACTTCACATCAAAAAAATTGAGGGGTACGACTCGTTCTACCGGATAAAAATTGGTGACTATCGTCTGGGCATGGAAGCCCTTTCAAATAAAGAGGTAGTTCTTGTAAGATTCCTTCATAGAAAAGATATTTATAGGTATTTTCCGAGAAGACGATAGAAATGCGCTTGCAGGCTTTTCAGCTTTTACCCCTTGAATAGTTTTTTTACAATTTACGGTTTACGTGTTCACGACTTATGCTTCACGCTTTACGTTCTTTATATAAACTCAACGAACGCTATAAACATAATAAACTCTATAAACGCTTTGTCAAATGTTTAGACCTGACCCTAGGAGACTGTTGCTTTTGCGCAGAACGCTATGCGTTGTGTGTCTTTCGCTTTGCGCTTTACGCTATGCGAATTTTGCTAAATGACAATTTGACATTTTGTCATTATTTGTATATTATAAAAATAAATAACATAACTATAATAAAAGATTTTAAAGGAGTACGATATGCTTATAACTGTAGATAAACGAGGAAGCATTAATTTGCCGAAAACACTTCGAAATGAGCTTGGAATCGAAAGCGGCTCATATTTAGACCTGAAAGTTGAGGAAGGCGGAGCCATTGTGCTGCATCCTGTATCTGTTTATCCATCAATCCGGCTCAGTACGAAAGGACTTGC
>Ga0299912_10001400_pt1 | contig 19438 bp, 14 predicted proteins | sample RVTome_2_FD_207667 | JGI IMG/M metagenome (GOLD analysis project Ga0299912, IMG submission 207667) | Soil microbial communities from uranium-contaminated site in the Upper Colorado River Basin, Wyoming, United States - RVT95D214 (version 2) ... | reverse complement strand
GGGCAATCAGCCGTGCCTGATGTACAATCCGGGCAATACGGATAACTATCCGGGTGGACCTGTTAATGGTTACTACTTTGCCTCGGGTGATGCGACCGGAGAAGGATTTGTCACAGGTGGTGACGTGACGCGCTTGGTGAATTACTTTGCGAGCGTACCGGGTTCAGAAGTTAAGTGGTATGGCTGGGATAAGCCACTACCGCAGAACTACTACCCGCCGCAATGGTTGAGTAATAGAGGCAGCGGCGGTCCACAGCCGGTGCCCCCACTCGATCAACTTCCTCCTGGCTGGCCGAATTGCCAGATACCGCCGGAGCCATTGGAAGGCAAGACTGTAATTCCAACTGAGCGGGGTGATTAACGATAGAGCGCGTTTATATATATGACAACCCTTCAATAGCGGCGGTCAGCCCAGAAACGAGGCACATGCGTTCGCCAAAACGGGGTCCAGTTCGGACCCCGTTTTCAAATTCTGGTAATCGGAAAATTCGTCTTTACGAAAATAGGCCGATACTATTCGGCGGTTTTGCCCACATAAGCCAGAACGTAATTATCCGTATCGAGATAATGCGCAACCGCCTGCTTCACGTCGTCGATCGTCACCTCGTTCAGTCGATTCCGGTAACCGTCATCATAATCGAAGCCGACGCCGACGAATTCATAATAGGCCATGTTGAAAGCCTGGTTGATACAGCTCATGTTGCGCATTAGCATCGAACCCCAGAGAGAATTGCGCGCCTTGTCCAGCTCAGCCTGCCCGATCGGCTCCGTTTTCAATTTCTTGATTTCCGCCAGGATGCCGTCCCGGGCAACCTCGAAATTCTCATAGCCGGTTCCCATCGCACAGGTATACCAGCCAAAATCTTTTAGAAAACGGATATCCGCGCCGACCGAATAAGCCAGACCTTGTTTCTCGCGCAAATCAAGCTGCAGCCGGGATGATAAAATTTCGATTGCCAGGGTGAGCGCCGGGGCACTTTGGGAGGCTAAACCGGGCGTAACTGCGCCCAGATAAATATAGACTTGCTCTTTATCCATCGGCAGCCTTGCTTCGCTCACGCCCATTTTTTTGCCCGCGACCGGGATCTGGAACTGATCGGCCTTAACCGGATAAGGCGGCAGCTTGCCGAACTGCTTCTTGATCCACTTGAACACCTGTTGTGCCTCGAGGTTTGAGACGACCACCATGATCAGGTTACCGGGTGAATAATATATTTTATGTTGGTATTCCAGATCGCCACGGGTAAAGCCGCCGACGCTTTGATAGCTGCCGAGGACCGGCTTGGCCAATGGATTACCTTCAAAAAGCTCGGCATAATACAGGTTGCGGCAAACCTGGTAGGTTGAACCTGACTCCATTCCAAGAATCCCCATTACCTGGCTTTTAACTTTATCCACCTGGTCTTCCGGGAAAACAGGTTCGGCCACCAGTTCGAAGAGCAGTTTTATTCCTGATTTCGCATATTCATCGATAGTTTCAAATCTTAAAAAGCTGAAGGCTTGCCAGGTGTAGCGGTCGTCATAGGGAATATAGGGCGAATCGTTGGTCATCAGCCGGGCGCCGATGTCATCTAAAGCCGCCTGAATTTCCTCGGCGCTTTTATTTTTCGTTCCTTTGACGAGCATGCGGTTTACGAAATCGGTTATCCCCTCATGGCCCGGCTTTTCCCACGCGGCGCGATTTTTGCCCAATATGTCAACCGCGAAAACGCGCGAATCGGGATTGTGCTTGACGATCACGGTCAAACCGTTTGCCAGAACCTCTCGAATATATCGAGGGGGCGGATCGGCCAGGGCGAGGCTGGCGGCAAAAATCGTGAATGCTGCAATCAGATTATATTTAATATGGCGCACTTAATTTTCCTCCGGGGACGACGGCATTACAGCCATGGCCAGGTACTTTTTATCAGCGAAATATTTCCCGGCCGTGCGTTGAATATCCTTAGGTTCCACGCGGCTGAGCTTATCGACATACGATTCGATATAGCCAAACCCGAAATTAACCAGCATCGGCGCCTGCAGAATACCATAATAATGCAGTTTTTCTTCTAAATAGATTTTATCGGTTTTGCTTTTGACGACCACTCGACGGAGTTGGCTTTTATCGAGCGGAGTCTCGCCCAGGGACGACAGCACTCGATTTGCCAGCACGATTATTTTCTGCACATTGTCGGGATTATTGGTCGAGGCCGTAAAATGCAGCAAGGCGAAATCCGCGGTCGATTCGAGATACATCGACAGGTCATCCACCAGCGGCTCGTCGCCGCCGGCCAGCACCTTGTAGAGAGGCGAACCTTCCCCGGAATTCAGTATTTGCGTCAGCATGTCAAAGGCATAATAGTCGTTTTCATTGTACATAGGCGCCGGATAAACGATATGAATTTTGGTGGCCGTGCCGGGATATTTCCCCGAAAGAATTTCGCTTCCATATGGGGGATTCGGCTGGCGATTGGCGCCAAATTGCGGCAGGCTGCCTGCCCGCGGGGCGCCATAATATTTATTGACCAGCGGGGCGAATTGATCGATTTCAAAATCGCCAATGAAAAGTGCAATCATATTATTCGGCACGTACCGCTCCTGATAATAGCTCAGCACCTCTTCCCGCGGAATCGTCGAAATCACAGCCTCATAGCCAAGCACCGGGCGCGCGTAGGCCGAGCCGCTGTAAATTAAAGAATCGAAATACGTCTCGGCGATGTAATCGGGATTATCCGTATCCTTTTTAATTTCTTCGATAACTATTTTTCGCTCTTTGGGAAATTCGCTTTCCGGCAGGATGGAATTGAAAAGCTGATCGGCCTGGGTTTGCAGGGCATATTCGGCAAATTCCGAGGGGATGACGAACAGGTAGCCGGTTAAATCTTTTTGCGTGAACGCATTGATATAGCCGCCATGATCCTTGAAGCCCTCGTTCAGTGCAATCCGGTCCAGGCTTTTGGTGCCGTCGAATAAAAGATGTTCCAAAAAATGAGTGAATCCGTTGTTCGACTCGTCCTCGAATTTGCTGCCGGCCCGGACGCACACGATCGAGGAGACCATCGGCGTCGAATGATTTTCCTTGAGAATCACCACCATCCCATTTTCGAGGGTAAGTTGGCGAACTTCTCCGGCGGGCAACCGTATTACTGCCATCAGGATCAACAAAAATGTCGGCAAAATCCTATTCATCGAGCCTCCGCGATAAAATCCCACTTAACAACAACCATATAGTCTGTTATGTTCCAGTGTCAAGCTCTTAATAGGTTTGACCAAGACCGGTAAAAATAGAAGCTTGTTGCCGATTTGATTGACATGACCGCGTCTATCGAGTATCCTTGAACGTCAGGACCGGCTGGTTAAGGATGACAGGGAAAGCTCAATGAAAGCTAAAGTGTTTTTTTACCTGGGGGCGCTGGCGGCGTTCGTTGTCAGTTTCGTGGTCTTTTTAAAAACCATGGCGCCCACCGTTTCCTTCTGGGATTGCGGCGAATTTATCGCCTCTTCGAAAATCCTGGGTGTGCCCCATCCGCCGGGCACGCCGCTATTCATCCTGATCGGCAGGTTCTTCATCATGCTGGGTCAATTTTCGTCGCCGCCCCTCAACACGAATTTCATTTCGGTCATCTGCTCATCTTTGACGGCGGTCGTCAGCTATATAATTGTCGTCAAGATCGCGCACCTGATCCTCGGCCATGGTGAGCTTGCCGACTCCAGGCCGTCCCTGGAAAAGATCGGCGTTTACGCGGGGGGATTAGTTGGCGGCTTGATCCTGGCCTTTTCATCGACCTTCTGGTTCAATGCCGTCGAGACCGAAGTATATGGCCTGGCCATGCTGTTGATGGTCCTGATCACCTACATGATCGTCATCTGGAGCGAAAAAAAATACCGGAGAGGTAACGATACCCTTCTGGTTGCGATCGCTTACTTATTATTTCTTTCCATCGGCATCCATCTGACCGCCTTTTTAATGGTGCCGGCGGTGGTCGCCTATATCGTGCTGGTAGATTCTTCCAAGCTGAAAGATTGGCGATTCTGGGCTACCTGGGGGATCCTTTTTTCATTTGCCATGCCGATTTATTTTCCGCTGCAGTTGATTTTCCCCACCCTGATGGATTATCAGATCGAAACTTGGCTGATCCTGATGGTCGGGCTGACCGCCTATTTCGGCTACAAATCCTTTCGACCTTCCGAAAAATATCGCTCCGGCTGGAACCTATATTTTGCCCTGATGCTGGCAGGCATAATCGGTTTCAGCACTCACCTTTATATCCCGCTAAGAGCGGCGCAGAAGCCGGCTATCAATGAAAACAACCCCGATAACTGGCAGCGCCTGAAAGGTTATCTCGAACGCAAACAGTACGGCCAGGAATCGATGATCACCCGCATGTTCACCCGGCGAGGCAAGCTTAAAAACCAGTTCGGCGATTACCCCCATATGGGTTTCTGGGGCTATTTCAAAGAACAATATTCGAACGATAAGTGGAGCCTGTTGAGATACCTGCCCTTTTTGCTCGGTCTTTTCGGGATGTATATTTCGTTAAGAAGCAGCTTCCGAAATGGCTTCCTTCTGGCAGCCATTTTCTTAATAAGCTCGGTTGGGCTTATCCTCTATTTGAATTTCGCCGATGGCACCAGGGGCGATCAACTGGAGGTCCGCGATCGGGATTACTTTTTCACGCCGGCCTTTCTGTATTTTGCCATCCTGATCGGATTGGGCTTATCGGTATTTTTGGCCCGCCTGCCGGCCTGGTGCAAAAACAGGCTGCCGGCTTTACCAGCCTATCTGATCTGGACGGCCGCGCTAATCATAAGTTTGCTGTTGCCGGTAGATACACTAACCTATCATTACCGAACTCATGATCGGACCGGCGATTTCATGCCTCCCGATTACGCTTATAATATATTAAATTCCTGCGACGAAAACGGCATCCTGTTCACCAACGGCGACAACGACACTTTCCCTCTGTGGTACCTTCAGGAGGTCGAGAACATCCGCAAAGACGTTCGGGTTATCAATCTATCGCTGCTGAATACCGATTGGTACATTATGCAATTGAAAAACCAGATGGGTGTACCGATCGGCCTGACTGATGCACAGATACTCTGGTTTCCTTTCGAACGCCGGGGCCAGATTACCCTGTATCGGCCCAGGGAGCCGTTCTATGATCCGGTCCGGGGTCGCAACCGGTACCTGGCGGCTTTTCAAGATGGCCGCACGGGCAACGTGATCAGGGTGCAGGACCAGATGATCGAGCATATCGTGCTCACGAATAAATGGCAATACCCGATTTACTTTTCGACATCCGTGCCGCAATCCAATCGCTGGACGCTGTCCGATTATACTGTCAGAAAGGCCATGGTGCTGCAGATCATGCCCGAAAAACCCCAGGAAACGCTCGACCCGATCCGAACGGAACAATTGATTTATGATGTTTATCGGTATCGCGGGGTGGACGATCTGGCCGTGTTCAAGGATGAGAATAATGTCGGCCTGACCACGACCTATCCGGAGCGTTTCATTGAGCTATCGGAGTACTACCAGGGCAAAGGTGATTCGGTCCCGGCTCGCCGGATTTTGCGCGATGCGATCGATCGCTTCCCGCTGTATTATCAGCTTTATATAGAACTTAGCAACCTCTATTCGGATACATCGGCCTTCCCCGACAGCGCACGATATTATTACGATCGCGGCGTCGATAATCTGCAGGCGGCCATTAAGGCCTGGCCGAAAATGACCCTCTACTGGCAATTTTTGGGCGTGCTTTACACGTCGCAAAAAGACAATGAAGGCGCCATCCGCTGCTATGAAAAAGCGCTCAAGCTTGACCCCAGTTCGAATATCACCTTCCGCCTCCTGATGCAGCTTTATACTTTCACCGGCGATCGAGATAAGGGTTTCTCGCTGCTGGAATACTGGATCGACGAGCACCCGGAGGATATGGAAGCCCGCAACATGTATAATGTGTATAAGAGGTATAATCGCTGATCTGCAGGTATAGCTGATTGATTTTCTCGGTTTTGGTAGGTCAAGCCCCCTTGAGGCTTGATTATTTAAATTAATTTTCCGCCTCGAAAAGACTCTCGATATTAATCGTTATTCCATCTTTGGCTTTTTCATAATAGATCATTTTTGCGGTAATATTTTCAGCAAGAGCATCTTTAGTTTTATATGTAGAAGGCTTAATACTTACGGGCGTATCTCCAATAATCCCATCAATTCCTTTTGATTCCTCGGAAGTTGTGGCTGACCGATAAGGTTTATTTGATATGGCAGCAACCTTGCTTAATATAGCCTCCTGGAATTTCAAGCCGATATAAGTTTTGATAATCACCAAATCTTTTACCCAATCCTCTATCATCTTATCGTCAATCAACGTAATTGCCTGTTTAAGCTTTTCTAGCATATCTTTAATTTTACATTTTGCTTCCTCAATTGCATCGGGATATTTCGCCAGATACCATTTTTCCCATTCCGAAATCGATTTACCGGAGAACGCTTGAATCAGCTCGGTCATTTGACCCACAACCGCCGGCCGGGTCCCTTGAGAGTTTTGATTCGCCAGATTCAGTATCTGGGTAGCGTATTTTGGGAACTCCGCCGGTTCACTGCCAAGCAAGGTTGCGATTTCATGGTTGCTTATTTTTATGCGCTTGGTCACTGGACTTATTTGATGATATAAGAATTAAATTTCGACTTGTATTTGAAGTCGTGTTCTTGATCGATGGAGCAAAATCCTTCTTTTATAAGATGCGCATTAACAAACGTCTTATTTCTTAAATAAAGGTAGCAAAAAAGTGTATTATCCATATCGTATTTTTCATTATCGAATTTCAAATATAGTTTTTGGCCTTTGGTTTTCTGCTGAAGGAATCTTATGGCCATCTCCCTTTTTGAGGGAATTTCCTTGACCCCGATTAGCCGTATTTTAAGGCCATTATCGAGCAGCATGATTTCCGGCGACATGATTTCCTTGACAGAGTAATATTCCTCTTTTTTGGGGCTCGAGGCGTCAATTTTTGAACCGAAATTCAGCTTTTTGGAATCCAATTTTCTTTCTATCTTGACGGCATCTTTAAAAAGATAGGGCAACTGCTTGAGCTTCTCACTTATTTGAACATCAATATTGCTCTTTTCAATAAAATCGTATTCGGCATTCTCTTTGATCGTTAGTTCATTCAATTTAAGTTTCTTTTTTATCAACTCCTGATAATCGCGATTTATTTCATATCCGATTGAATTTCGGCCAAGATTTTTTGCCGCCAGAGACGTCGTGCCGCTACCCAAGAAAGGATCAAGCACCGTATCACCTACGAAGCTGAACATTTTGATCAATCGCTTTGGTAGCTCTTCAGGAAACATTGCCAAGTGTTTATCCTGTTTTTCGCCGGTAAACTGCCAGTGCCCGCTGAAATATTCGTTCCATTCCTCCTGCGATAGCCGCGATTTTTCCTTCAAGGTATTGCTTACCCTTGGCGGATTGCCCAGTTTTTTAAAAATCAGAATAAATTCGTAATCCAGCTTGAGAATGCCATTTCTGGGATAAGGAAATGACCCCATAACAGTCGCACCGCCGGTCGTATTGCAGGTCGTCACCTTCCGCCAGATAACCGCCCCCATATAATCCAGGCCGACCGCCTCGCAGAATTTTATTATCTCGGTCCTTATAGGGATAATTTTATATCTTCCATAGTAAACGGATCTGGCGAATTGATCCCCGATATTGATGCACAACCTGCACCCACTGTGAAGGACGCGGCGACATTCAAGCCAGACCAAATTTAAATTATTAATATAATCTTCGTATGTATCGTAATAGCCGATCTGATTGCTATTGCCGTAGTCTTTTAGCTGCCAATAAGGTGGGGAAGTGATAATGAGGTGCACGGATTCATTTCCCAGTTCTTCCATACTTCGTGCATCGCCGATTATGATTTTGTGATGTGTTTTCATATTATTGCATATTAAACATAAAGTTAGCACCTGTCAATTTCATTCATCTCACCCCATCCCCAGTTCTCTTTTCAAAAACTGCCCGGTATAGCTTTTGGGGTTCCGAGCTACCTGTTCGGGAGTGCCGGTCGCAACCACCTGCCCGCCGTCATCGCCGCCTTCAGGCCCCAGGTCGATTATCCAATCGGCGGTTTTGATAACATCCATGTTATGTTCAATCACCAGCACCGTATTGCCCCGTTCGACGAGCGTATTTAGCACCAACAGAAGCTGCCGAATATCATCAAAATGCAAGCCGGTAGTGGGTTCATCCAGAATATAAAAGGTCCTGCCAGTGGCCACTTTAGAAAGCTCAGTCGAAAGCTTCACTCGCTGAGCTTCGCCACCGGAGAGGGTGGTCGCCTGCTGGCCGAGGTGAATATAGCCCAGCCCGACTCCAGCCAGCGTCTCCAGTTTGCGCTTGATTGAGGGAATGTTTTTGAAAAAATCCAGCGCCTCGTCGACGGTCATATCGAGCACGTCGGCGATCGATTTCCCTTTATATTTGATCTCGAGGGTGTCGCGATTATAACGGGCCCCCTTGCAAACCTCGCAGGGTACGTAAACATCGGGCAGAAAATGCATCTCGATTTTGATAATGCCGTCCCCTTCGCAGGCCTCGCACCTGCCGCCCCTGACATTAAAAGAAAATCTGCCGGGCCGATAGCCCCGGACGTTCGCTTCGGGGAGTTGCGAAAAAAGGTCGCGAATATGTGTGAAAAGACCGGTATAGGTGGCTGGATTGGATCTGGGCGTGCGGCCGATCGGCGATTGATCGATATCGATGACCTTATCGACGTGTTCAAGACCGCTGATCGATTCGTACGGCAGGGGTGGGGTTTTCGCGCCATAAAATTTCTGAGCCATGATCCGGAATTGAGTTTCATTGACCAGAGTCGATTTACCGGAACCTGAAACGCCGGTGACGCAGACGAATAAGCCCAATGGAAAATCGACGCGAATATTTTTTAGATTATTGCCTCGGGCCCCGCGAAGAGTGATTACTCCGCCGGTGCCGTTGCGTCTTATTGCCGGCAGCGGGATCGATAATTTTCCGGAAAGGTACTGCCCCGTGATCGAATTGCGGGACCGTTTTATGGCAATCGGCGTCCCGGCAGCAACTACCTCACCACCCTTTAAGCCGGCGCCTGGGCCGAGATCGATCACGTAATCGGCCGACTCGATAGTCTCGCGGTCGTGTTCGACAACCAATACGGTCGTGCCGAGGTCCCTCAGGGCTATGAGGGTATTGAGCAACCTTCGGTTATCGCGCTGGTGCAGGCCGATGGAGGGCTCATCGAGAATGTACAGTACACCCACCAGGCGCGAACCTATCTGTGTCGCCAGCCTGATCCGCTGAGCTTCCCCGCCGGATAGTGACATAGCGGGCCGATCCAGCGTCAGATAATCAAGCCCGACATCCATCAAAAAGCCGAGGCGCTGATTTATCTCTTTTAGCACCTGCCTGGCGATCGTCGCCTGCCGCCTGTCAAGCTTGAGGTTTTCGAAAAAGGCCCTGGCTTTTTTGACCGACATCGACGTCACGCGGGCAATTGAATAGCCGCCCAGCATAACCGAAAGCGCTTCCGGCCGGAGCCGGGCGCCATCGCAGGCCTCGCATGGCCTTATCGACATGAATTGTTCGATCCAGCTTCTGATCCCCTCGGATTTGGTCTGGCGATAGCGGCGTTTGAGGTTATTGATGACGCCTTCGAAACGATCATGATGTTCCCAGCGGCCGCGGCCACTGGAATGTTCCCAGATAAATTTGATAACCTCTTTGCCTGAGCCATATAGAATAATTTTCTGCACTCTGGGCGATAAGTTGCCAAACGGCGCACTAAGTGAAAAACCGAAATGGGCGGCCAGCGCGGATATCTGGCCAAAATAATAGCCGCCTCGCGGAATACCCCAGGGTGCGATAGCGCCATCGTTGATTGACAAAGACGCATTGGGCACGATTAACTCGGAGTCCAATTCCATCCGGGTGCCAAGGCCCGAACATTCCGGGCAGGCGCCATATGGGGAATTAAAAGAAAACATCCGAGGCGATGGCTCTTCGTAAGAAATGCCGCACTTTTCACAGGCGTAGCGCTCGGAATAAAGTCTTTCTTCTTTGCCCACAGCTTCGATCGCCACGAGGCCAGACCCGAGTTTCAACGCCGTCTCCAGCGAATCCGCCAGCCGTTTACGCACGCCATTTTTAATGATAAGGCGGTCAACCACGACGTCTATGCCGTGCTTTTTCTTTTTGTCTAAAATGATTTCATCTTCGATTTCATGTACTGTGCCATCGACGCGCAGCCGCACAAAACCTTGACGGCGGAGCTCATCTAAGACGTCACGAAATTCGCCCTTGCGCCCCCTGACAACCGGCCCCAGTATATGCACCCGGCTGTTTACAGGCAACTCCATCACCGAATCGGCGATCTGCTGGACGGTTTGCTGGGTGATCGGCTCCTTGCAGCGATAGCAATGAGGAATCCCCACTCGAGCATACAGGAGCCTCAGGTAATCGTAAATTTCCGTCACCGTGCCGACCGTCGAACGGGGATTTTTGGCAGTAGTGCGCTGCTCGATCGAAATCGCCGGCGATAACCCCTCGATAAAATCGACGTCCGGCTTTTCCATAAGCCCTAAAAATTGGCGAGCATAGGCCGAAAGCGATTCGACATAGCGCCGCTGCCCCTCGGCATATATCGTGTCGAAGGCCAGCGACGATTTGCCGGACCCCGACAGGCCGGTTATGACGACCAGCTTGTTGCGAGGGATCTTGACGTCGATATTTTTTAGATTGTGCTCGCGAGCGCCTTTTATGATTATGTTGTCTTCACCCATCCGGGTTTACTCGTTTCCCTTATTGGAATTCAAAATATCATCACCAAATGTTCACTATTATAATGAACAGCAGTCTGCCCGTCAAGCGTCTTCGAGCAGGCCAAGCCTTAAATATAATTGTTATTTTGCCCGCTGGCAAGAATTCGAACGAAAATAGAGCGGCGAATTTTTAAATGGCCTAACACGCTCTGACTCAATGACATTACGGCAGGTTGACCCCGTCCTGCACCTTGATTGATAGCTTTCATATCTACCAGAATATTTTAAATCTTGCGAATTGCAATTGCCCCCGGGTTGCGCGAGGTAGTTAATGTTTGTGTCTCAAAATCTTCTGAAATGTCTCGAGGTCGTTTTGTTGCCTCAGTTCGCGCCGCGGGATTACGATCGCCAATTTATCGCTGGTCCTCAGGTAAAATCCGTGTCTTGTTCTGATGATGGTTTTGACCTCGTTCCAGGTGCGCGCTATGCGACCCCGGTCATTGAAAATCGCTATCCCGCCGTCATCGATGATGTAGCTGCGCCTGGTCATCGCTCTATCGACAGTGCCGCTTTTGAAAAAAAATATCTGCATGGTCACACCTGCCACCGGCCCGGCGCAGAGTGAAAAGCCGAGGCCAAAGCCGATTTCCGCCCAGATGAGCGCCGTCCGCAAATCACCAATTGGCGCCCACAGCACCAGGATTGAACCGGCAATCGCCAGCGCAAAAAAGAAAGCCGCCCCAGCCGCCAGCAATCTCAAGAAATGAAAATTGTACCAGAACAGATCGCTGCGCTTCAGAGCGTAGGAAAGATTGACCGTATTATTCCCGTCAATATCAGATTCCTTACGCGAATAACTATCGAAAAAATCTTTCATTTTATTTTGACAGCGGCTGCGTCAGGAAAAGCCAGGCAATGCCGCGGCGCGCCGCCAATTCACCGAACAAATAAAAGGGACGGCCAACGGCCGCCCTTTCGCTCAATTGCGTCAGATTATTCGAGCGTAAATTCGGTTGAGGCAAGTACCTTGCCGGCCTCATCTACGGCTTCCACTTTCCATTCACCGGCCCATTCCGGCATCATGGTTTTGGACGACCAGGTGCGGACTCGAGGATAGTTGACATCGAGTCTAACTCTCGCCATCTCCTGCCCGCCATGATACCAGACATGTTCGACAGCCGTCGGTTCTTCGCCGCCCGTTATCAAAGACCAGCAATAGATTTTTTCGGTTGCTGACGGAAATGTTACCGCCGCACCCATCAGTTCCTTTTCTTCTACCGAAGTCCCGCAAGCGATATTATCTACCATCAGGCCTCCGGCCGTTGCCTGCGTCTGGGGGGTGGCACTTGTGGCGGGCGTGCTTGCCGCTTCCTTGGGTGCCATTTGAGACGTATCACCTGGAACGGGCGCCTTTGACGGCACGGCCTCTTGAGCTGTGGCCGCGGACATCATTGCCGCCAACGCCAGCAAGCCCGGCACGATTACATACATTACTTTTCTCATTAACTTTCCCTCCTTGGGTTTAGCGTTTTTCAGGATTTAAGGGTCTCAAATTCACCTGGGATGTCCAGGCTCGCCTGGGCTGCCGCAGCAAATACATGACCGTATCGGCAACGTCCTCAGGCAATAAGATTCCGGGCTTCACCTCCAGGCGCTTCTGCGGATCGCCGCCGCCGAAATGTGTGGCCGTTGATCCGGGCAGGACTATCGATACCTTCACGCCGCTACTCCTCATTTCCAGTGCAAAACTTTCGGAAAATCCGAGCAGGGCATGTTTCGAAGCACAGTAGGCCGCCATGCCGGCTATGGGGGTTGTCGAAGCACCGGAGCCGATATTGATTATATCTCCCGATCGACCGGCTGCCATCGCCCCGCCGATCAGGCGGCTTAATAGAAACACCGCACGCAAATTCACATTTAAAATCTGCTCGAATTCGGCCGGTTCCAGATCGACAACCTTTTTGCTGAAGCCGATTCCGGCATTGTTGACAAGGACGTCCAATCCGTCAAATTGTTTCAAGGCATTCTCAGCCAGCTGGTTGACCTCGGCCTCATTTTCAAGATCGGCCTGCATCACAGACAGCTTAGGGAATTTTCCGGCGAGTCCGTTAAGCTTGCGGCGGTCCCGGCCAGTGGCCATAACCACCATATCCGCTTTAACCATCGCCTCGACTATGGCTTCCCCCATGCCGCCGGTCGCACCCGTCACGAGCGCCTTGAGGCCTTCAAGCGATCGATTCAATTATATCGACCTTCACCCCTTCACGGATTAACTTCGGAATATTGATTTTAAAAATCTCGCCGACAAACACCAGTTCTTCATTTTCAAGGTAGCTGGAAATGACCTTCATCGTTTTTGAAATTGTCGTTATCGCCCGCGAATCGTTTTGGGCGACGCGCGCCGTTAGTTTCGCGGTGAGACGGCTGCAGGCTGTTTCGAGCATCTGCTTGAGACCTTCCAGACCTTCGCCGGTAAGCGCGGAAACGAACCGACAGCCGGGATATTTGGACATGATATTTCGCTGCTGATCGGGATTATTCACGAGATCCACCTTGTTAAATACGACTATCTGATCGATTGCCTCGGCCCCTATATCATTCAGCACTTTATTGACTATGCCGATTTTGTTTTCGCAATCGGACGCCGCAAAATCGACGACATGAAGCAACAGATCGGCGGCGGTCGCTTCTTTGAGAGTCGATCTGAAAGACGCGATCAAATCGACGGGGAGCTTCCTGATAAAACCAACGGTATCGGTCAAAAGTAATTCGTGGCCGCCGGTTAATATCACCCTTCGGGTGGTCGAATCGAGCGTTGCGAATAAGCGGTCGGCTACGAGATTATTTTCGTCGGTAAGACGATTGAAAAGCAACGATTTTCCAGCGTTCGTATAGCCCACGAGACAAATGCAAACCTTATCGCTCCGGCGTTTGCGCTGGGTGTTGCGGTCGCTATCAATTTTTTTCAGGGATTTTTTAAGCTCGGCGATTTTCCGGCCCACCAATCGCCGGTCCGTTTCCAGCTGCGTTTCGCCCGGGCCTCTGGTGCCGATGGCGGCCTCCTGCCTTTCGAGGTGTCGCCAATGGCCGGTCAACCTCGGTAATAGGTATTCAAGCTGCGCCAATTCCACCTGGGTTCTGGCCTCCCTGGATCGCGCGTGCCGGGCAAAAATATCCAGGATGAGCGCCGGCCTATCGATTACGGCCGTATCGAGAAACTCCTCGAGCTTTTCCTGCTGGGAAGGGCTGAACTCGCCATCATAAATCACGAGCTGGGCATTGCTTGTCTGACAGATCGATTTTAATTCATGGAGTTTCCCCTCACCGAATAGGTATCCGGCCCTGAATTTTTCTCTGGCCTGTATTACCGAAGCTACGATCTGTCCGCCGGCGGATTGACATAAGGCCGCCAGTTCTTCGAGCGATTCGCGCACTTCATCGGCGCCCTGATGGGGCAATTTAATCGCCGCCAGAATAACTCGATCTTTTCTGGTCTTTTCGATATTTAAAAAGCTTTTTTTCAGATCAACTCCTTTGGCCGCAATTCAAGAAGCTCGTAAAGTGTGGAGCATGCCGATTTTTTCATATTTTTGGCCGGCAGGGCAATGACTTTAATTTTTTTATAAAATCTCGGGATATCGATTTCGATGATGTCTCCCGGGCGGATTGCCTGAGCTGGCTTGGCCTGAACGGCGTTCACATGCACCAGGCCCCGGTCCGCTGCGGTCTTGGCCAGGGATCTGCTTTTGAGCATCCTGGCGCCGGCAAGATACCTATCGAGGCGCATGCGGATAGCTACATTTTAATTTCGATATAATGCCTGGATCGGGCATCCTTGACCCATTTTTCGAGCTCAAGCTGGGCCTTGTGACGTTTGGCAATTGCTTCGATGTCGCCGTAATCATCCTGAAATTCCAGTGGCCGGGCCGGCTTTTCTTCCAGAATTTTTAATATATGCAATCCAAACTGGCTGCCAACGGGTTGAGAGTATTCGCCCGGTTGAAGGCCGGCGATGGCCTGCTTGAAGTCTTCGGTTAACTCGTCGGAACCGTACCAGCCAATATCGCCGGCGGCCTGCGCGGAATTTTCATCTTCAGAATATTGGGCCGCCAGTTGGGAAAAATCGGCGCCATCTCGCAGCATGGCATAAACGGAATCTATTCGGCTTCTGCTTATTGCGATATCCTCCTCGGAGGGCTTGAAGCTAATCAGTATATGGCTGGCCCTCATTCGGTCGTCGCCCTTCTCGATGCACTTGATGATATGAAATCCAAATTCTGTCTCCACCGCGTCGGATATCTCTCCCGGATTAAGGGCAAATGCGGCCGCCTCGAACTCCGGCACCATGTCGCCGCGGTTAAACCAGCCAAGATCGCCGCCGCTCCCCGCGCTGAAATCATCGGAATAGGTCTGAGCAAGCAAGGCAAAGTCCTCACCCTGCTTGGCTTTGCGGTCGATAAGGTCGGCGAATTGCACAAGCGAATCGCGCGTGGCTGCACCCGGCCGGGTTGACACGAGAATATGCGCCAGGTGGACACCGGCCGGCCGCTTTGGCAGGCTGTCCGCATACGCTTTATAAAACTCCTTGACCTCTCCGGAAGAAATCGTGATCTGGGACAGCTGCCTGTTTAAAAACATCTCTTTATTCAGCTGATTTTTCACCTCATCCTTATAGCGGCTGCGTAATTCCTTGAGCGTCAATCCCTCCGCCGAGAGCTGAGCGAGAAAGTCCTTTTCTGAGGGAAACTGCTTCTTAATCCGGTCGATATGGTCGTTCAAGGCGTCGTTTATTTCCTTGGGCGTGACCTTAATCGTAGTATCCGTCTCGGCGGCGATCAAAATCAGCTTGTCGTCGATCATCTGTTCCAGAATCTGGTGTTTCAAACTGTCAGTATAATGCTTGTCCGCCAGGTCTAGCTTGTATTGCATGGCCGCCAATTCAAGCTGCGATTCAACTTCCGACATGAGAATAATCCGATCATCGACCGTCGCGGCGATCCCGTCAATCAGCTCAGCCTCCCCATGTGCCGGCAATGCGCCCAGGACGAATATCAAAAACGCGTACAGGGCCGCCGCTTTATTTATTTGTGGCTGCATTTATCGGATACCTCTTGATATCGGCTTTCCGCTTCAAATCGTCCAGCAAATCCAGATATTTTTGCTGCTGACCTTGAGCTTCGATCGATTCGGCGATTTCCTGTTTTATGTCTTGCAGCGGCAGGGCCGTCCCCACCGGTAATCGATCGTGGAGTAGAAAAATATGATAGTAGCCCGATTGCGACTTGATCGGCGGTGTAGTTTTGCCTTTGCCAATAAGATTCAGGGCGTTGACCATGTCGTTTTCGATTGCCGAAGCCGGAACCAGGCCCAGGTCGCCGCCGTTTTTTCGGGATTGCTGATCCTCCGAATAGTCGCCCGCCAGCGCGGCGAATGATTCGCCCGCCTGCAGCCGCTTATACACGGCCTCGGCCCCGCCCTGGCTCGACATGACGATATGGCTGAGCTTAAACATCTCTTCGTTGACTTTGTATTGCTCCGGATTGCTCCGGTAAATCGAATCGATAGCCTGGTCCGTAAGGGCGAAAACCCCGGACGTGGTCATCTCGGCATAGCTGGCGGCAATTACGTCTTTGCGTTTCTGGCTTATAATGTTGAGCAATTTCTGGTCCTTATCGAGATTATGCTTCAAGGCTTCCTGATACATCAATTCCGTTTCGATCCAGGCCTCGACCAGCTTGTCGAGCTGGGCCTCGGAAACCGAATTCCGATATGCTTCCGGCAATTGATCGAGCAGAAATTCATAGGTCAATTTGCTGCCGTTGACTTCCGCAATTACCCTGCCCTCCGGCTGCGCCTTCGAACAACTGCTCAGTAAAATCGGCCCGGCCACCAATACCAACAACCATTTAACTTTCATCTTCTATCTTTCCACTTATCAGGTTTGTTTTGACAAGATTCGAATCGATATAATTAACGACCTCCCTTTTGCGCGCCGCAAGCCACTTATCCAGGACCTGTTTCCGATTTTCGGCCAGTATCTGGCTCCTTATAGTCGGCTCCACCTCGGATAGTGGCTGCAATCGCGCCGGTTTGATATCGAGGACCTTGAAAACCGCCCAGAAACCGTCGAAAAGCACCGGTCCACCGTACTCCCCTACCTGCAGCTTCGCTGCCGCCTTATAAATCATCGGAAATCGCCTGGGGCTCGTGTAGCCCAGGTTGCCCCCGGTTTCGGCGAAACCCGGGCGGATAGTTTTCTTGACAAGCTCGGCAAATGCCATTCCGCCGCGCAATTGCCTGAGTATTTCATTGGCCTCGGCCTCGGTCCGCTGGAGGATTTCCGCCACTTTCACCTCGGCCGGTTGTTCGTAATTGTATTTGCCCCTTTCATAGCGAGCTCTGATTTGTTCCTCGGTCACGGTAACGGTATCCAGAAGGTAGGCATGAAGCGTCTTTTCATAGATCAGACCTAACCTGGCGTCCTCGTAATGGCTCCGGTAGCCGGGATCATCCTTTGATATGTGGATCTTTCCATATATGTACATTATATTGGGCGTCATGAGCTGTTCGAGGGTCTGCTCGGCAAATTCAAGATCGTCGAAATCTATCGCCTCTTCGCGATAAACTCGTTTCAAATCGCCGATAAAATCTTTCGCCGCATATCTAAATCCATCGATCTCGGCCACTACCATAACTGATTCCGGCTCGCTGAGATCGGCAACGTTGATATAATAGCTCAGCCGTCTGTTCTTGTCATCGGCTTTCTCTTTGAGTGAACGCGCCAGGTCGCCCAGCTTTTGAATCGAATCAGGGTAAATCCGAAAATGCAGTTTTTCCTTCTGCCGCTCGATAAACTCACGCTGGAGATCGTAACGTTGATACAGCGAATAAAGGCCGCGGTAATTGCCCTTTTCTTCATTCCAGGCTTTTTCGTCATGGCGTCGCCGGTCAAGCAGTTTGATGATATGCCAGCCAAATGGGGTCCTGGCGGGTGGAGCAACCTGCCCCGGCCCCAGGCCGAATATCAGATCCATAAGCTCTTCCCGCACGCTCGTCAGGCGCGACCAGCCGATTTCTCCGCCTTTATAGTTCGTGATTTTATCCTCCGAATACTCCATCGCCAGAGCTTCGAATCTGTTCGGATGATCTTTGAGCATGTCATAAAGGCTGTCCGCCCGCTCTCTGGAAGCGGTAAGAATTTGAGCGGGCCTAACCTCACCGCCGTATTTCTCCCAGAATTTGCGAACGTCGCGCATATCGATGTGAAGCTTATCAGTTACATTGCGCTTATAAACCAACTCCCGTAACACCCGCCTGACCTGGACGGAATCCACGTCCACCGAATCGTCAAAACCGGCTTCCAGGCCGGCGTCGGCAACGATTAATTTATCCAGATGCTGCTTCAAAAAATCCACTTTTTTATATAATTCGTTATCGGGGTCCATATAGTTGAACGTCCTCAGGTTCATCTCCAGATTGAACATCGTAAAGTCGATATTCCCAGCCTTCATAACGACGCGCTCATCCATCGGCGGCGCCGAAGAACAGGTCAGCAAAATTGCAGACAAAAATAATAAGGCTACCGATTTGAACATATATCGCCTCTCTCTGACAGTCGCAAATTCCAGCACAATTGTTTATTATATTTAATCAGCCATTTTCTGCAATATATTTCTGACCCGCTCCGCACCATCACTTTCACCTTTTAACATAATATCGAAATAAAAGTTGCGATCGTACTTGAATTCTATGGTTTCGGGGATATTCGCCACCCACTGTTCTATTTTTTCCCTGCCGATTTTCCGGCTGTTTTCGAATTCCAGACTCATTTTGCCGCCCTTAAACTGCAATCCGGTCAAACCCAATCGCTTGGCATAAATTTTTATCGCTGCCAGGTCGGCCAGGTTGTTGACCGCCTCCGGGGCCGGCCCGAATCGGTCGGCCAATTCTTCTTTGAGGTCGTCGATGGATTCCAGATCGGTAGCGCCGCTGAACCGCCGGTAAATATCGACCCGCTGAGCTTTATCCGGCACATAATTTTCAGGCAGGAATAAATCGAGATCGGTAGTTATTTTAACATCGGCGGCGTGGTCCTCGGGCCGTGTGCCTTTAAGCTGTGCCACCGCCTCCTCCAGCAGTTTGATATACAGGTCGAAGCCCACTTCCTCGATAAAGCCATGTTGTTGCGCTCCCAGCAAATTGCCGGCCCCCCGGATTTCTAAATCCCTCATGGCCAGGTGGAAGCCCGAGCCCAGTTCAGTAAATTCCTCGATGGCCTTCAGGCGCTTCCTCGCTTCGATCGTCAACAGCTTTAGCGGCGGCACCAACAGGTAGGCAAAGGCTCGATAGTGAGAACGGCCCACCCGGCCCCGAAGTTGATAGAGTTGCGCCAGGCCCAGCTTATCAGCGCGATTTATGATAATCGTATTCACCGAGGGGATATCCAGGCCCGATTCGATAATCGTCGTCGATAAAAGCACCTGGTATTTTTTTTCGAGGAAATCTTTCATTACCCTTTCCAGTTCGCGTTCGGCCATCTGGCCATGTGCCACACCGATGCGAACCAGGGGCAAAAGGTCTCTGACATAATCATAAAATGCCCAGATCGATTGCACGCGATTATGAACAAGGAACACCTGTCCGCCCCGTTCC
>Ga0299912_10001398_pt1 | contig 19452 bp, 13 predicted proteins | sample RVTome_2_FD_207667 | JGI IMG/M metagenome (GOLD analysis project Ga0299912, IMG submission 207667) | Soil microbial communities from uranium-contaminated site in the Upper Colorado River Basin, Wyoming, United States - RVT95D214 (version 2) ... | reverse complement strand
ATAATTTCTTTCTCATGTCAAGGATTATTTGGGTCTTAAATCCCGACATAGAAAAAATGGAAAGATTTGACCGTGAGGATTTAGAGACATTTTTTGAGCAAAACCCCCATCTGTTTCGGGATTATCTCTTATCCCAATGACATACCATCGAACCCATCAAGATTTATAACAATCCCTCCGAGGTTGGACAGACCACTCCCTTGTCCTTCCACTCTACCCACCCTTGATATTGGTCTCATCCATCCGGACACAAACTCAACTCGAAACACTTTTTTCTGATCCCTCGAAACAGTCCCAACTTTTCCAGATCGATCATCAACTTCAAAACGATTCCTCCAGCATGCCTAACGATCCGACCCGCCACCTGCACCATCTTCCACCGAAAGGTAGCGATGCTCTGTCTGACCCAAGACTCCGGACAAGAGAGTCGTTTGAATCCAATGAAAAGATTGTAAGCCAAAACACCTATCCTGAAAAAAACCGCATTGGCGTGGGTCTGCCCACGAGGCATCCACTCCATCCCAAACCCTACCTTCACCTCCTTGTTAAAGTTCTCCGCCTGGCCCCTCTGATTATGCCACTTCAGTACCTCCCCCGTATTCTTCTCTTCCTCTAACCAGTTCGTCGCCACCGCATGATAAAAATACTGCCCCCCTTTCTCAAACAACTCCCCCTGTCTCCGTATCTCCCGTTTGATCACCAAACGAAACGCCCTCTTCGTCTCATTCATACAGTGAACCGTCTCCGCGATCTCATAATTACATCCCCTAACCGGTTCCTTCCAATCTCCGCTGGGGATCAAAGCAATCGCCGATTTCACCGCCTTGTCCTGATCCGCTGTAATCGCATATCTGATAATCCTCTAACTGATTGAATCACTCCGCCTGATACGAAGCACTATCCGCACGATAATACCCGATCCTTTTGCCATCCGGCATTCGCCTCTTGCACTCCAGATAAAACTCCTTCTGCCCATAGGCCGGGGCAACGTTGCCCTCTCGAAACTCATCGTAAATGCATACCGGGGTCTCGTATAAGAATCCAAGCATTGGCATATAACCCTTCTCACCATTGTAGCTAAACAAGGCATCTGCCTTCTCTCCAATAATCTCCGTCGCATCCGGATCTAAGGTATATTCTTCAATCCCGCCCCTTTTCAAAATCCTCTCATTAATCTTATCCCGTACCCCATCCAACCCTTTTAACCCTCGTTGCCCCGCCTCTGGATCTCCCATTCTTCTTAACCAATCTCCCACCGTATCGGGTTCCGGTATTTCATTCCGCCCAATTAATCTCATTAACTCCTCCTCCTGTTTTAATTCCCGTAGATCTTCCAGCCTCCTCCCTCCCCCCTGTAACATTAACACCAAGCTCTCCACTATCACCGAAGGGTCGAAACCCCGATTGCTCCCAGGCGATGGTTGATATCGGTCCGTAAGCTCTCTTAACCCTCTCCCGTGATTGAATTCCGCCATCAATGCCAGTCCCCCGTGGGCCGTTAACCTCTCCTTCGTTGTCTCTATCTTGAAAGGAAAGATCGTTTGCTGTATCATGTCTATAAACCTCCTTTTGGCCTCTGGGTTTCGCCTTACAGGTGATATTCTATATCACCGAAACCTTTTGGCTAAAAGGGTTTTTTTATTTTTGGAATTCCTATATCTTTTTTAGGGAAGAAAAAACTTTTCCATGGCCATCAATTCATACTTCTCGTAAGTACTTAATAAAGATGATCCACTAAAATCCAATGTAGTACTTGTACTCAAACATTGAGAATTCTTTATGTACAGATTCTGGCTTAAGACCCTTAATTAAAAGACTGATAATACTCCGCGAGCCTATCTCGTTTGGTGATTTGTTAATTACGCCCTTTCTAGGTATTCCCAACTAGTCCTGACCTCTTTTTTCTTCGTCAATATTTTAGTTCTTTTTTCCCTTTTCAAGAATCAAAATTGTTGCATTGGATTGAATTCTTTAAACTAACATTGTAAATATCGTAATAATTGAATATCATTCAATTTTTATAACATATTGGTTTTTTTTAAAAAAAAGCTTGACAAGTTTTTGATATACTGATAAAAATGAGTACAATTCAATTTTATTTTTTGGAACTTTCATATGTCTAAGAAGATTATTAAGAAAAACGCAATCATTCAGGCTGCTATAGAAGTCTTCAGTAAAAATGGTTTCCAAAATTCTACTATTTCTGAAATTGCTACAAAAGCGAACGTTGCTGAAGGAACGATTTATCAGTACTTTAAGAATAAGGAAGACCTGTTTTTTTCCATTCCGGTTGAGAAAACAAAAGAGTTTTGTAAGGAACTCGAATTACATTTACAAGGGATCAATGGAGCCTCCGATAAGATTAGAAAATTTGTATGGTACTATCTCTATTTTTTTAAAACGAATCCAGATTATTCAAGAACCCTGATGCTTGAAATGCGGGTTAGCAAGAATTTTGTCAAAACGAATTCGTATAAGTCCCTTAAACCATTCACCAATAGAATCTTAGAAATTATAAAGGAGGGTCAGAAGGAAGGTATTATTAGAAAGGATGTGAATATATATATCATCCGACAATTAATTTTGGGGACTTTGGAACATATGGTGACTCGGTGGCTAATCAAAGCGGAGAAGTATGATTTAATGGAATATTACAATGAGGTGAATAAATTAGTTTTTGAGGGAATTAGTAGTTCGAAAGGAGCATTGAAGTCTCAATGCCCCTTTTTAGAGATTAGAGGGACATGACATGAAAAGCTCAAAATCAAAATGGGTTGCTACAGACTGTACCATCTGCTACCACAGTTGCGGGATGAATGTTTTAGTTGAAGATGGAAGGATTACTAAAGTAGAAGGGCTAAAAGATCATCCCCTGAATCACGGCCAACTCTGTCCTAAAGGTGAGAAAGCCATTGAACTGGTCTATCATCCTGATCGTCTGAAATATCCCTTGAAAAAAATGAATGGCGAATGGAAGAGGATTTCGTGGGATCATGCCCTTACAGAAATTGCTGATAAATTACAAAAATTGAAGGAGGAGTTCGGACCGGAGATACTCAGTATCTTCTCGGGCTCCATTGGAGTAGAGAACCTCGAGATGATGGAGATGGCCCAGCGATTTAAAGGGGCTTTTGGCAGTCCAAATTTCATCTCTGTGGAGGGGATCTGTTATCGAATGCGGATTCGATCCAGGCAAATGACCTTTGGAAAATACCCGGTGGAGGAAATGGATTCCAAACTCTATATCCTCTGGGGTCATAATCCAGAACAATCTGATTTTCCTCTGCAATTGGCCATTCAGAAGAACTTAGCAAAAGGATCAAAACTGGTTGTCATCGATCCAAAGAGGATCCCTCTTGCAAAAAATGCGGACATGTATCTACCCATTCGTCCAGGGACAGATGGTGCCCTGGCCCTCGCTTTGATGCATGTCATCATCAAAGAAAATCTTTATGATAAAGATTTTGTGGAGAAATGGACGTATAAATTTGATAAACTGATACCCCATGTTGAGCCCTACACACCAGAATGGGCGGAGAGAATCACTCGGGTTCCAGCCGCAGATATCAGAAAACTTGCTCGATTCTATGCCACTGTTAAAGGGGCCAGCATCTTTCAGGGAACCAATACTCAGGATCAAACAGCCAATGGAACACAGAATAGCCGGGCCTTTGCCATCCTTCAAACGATCACTGGAAACATTAACAACCCTGGAGGTTGGGTGATCAGTCCAAGACTAATATTGACTGGTTTAGGTATTCCCACAGAGAGAATTCCTATTGGTGCCAAAGATTACTCACTCTTCTATGAGATTTGGGGTAGGAAGAGCCCTTATGGGCAGGTTGTCTGTTTCCCTGATAGTGTTCCTAATGTGATCAAAGCACTTGTTGTAACTGGAGGGAATCCAGCGGTTAGTATGCCTGATTCAAACGCTTTCAGGGAAGCCATGGAAAAACTCGATCTTTTAGTGGTCCTTGATTTTTTTATGACCGAAACGGCCAAACTCGCTCATTACGTTCTCCCAGGATGCACCCACTTTGAAAAGAACGGCTTGGCATACAGCTACAATGTCTGTCATGGTATGCCATACCTGATGTTAAGAAAGAAGGCTATTGAACCCTTATATGAAAGTCGGTCAGAGTTTAGGTTCTGGAAGGAATTGGCAAAGAAGATAGGGATGGGGGAGGTTTTTCCATGGGAGGAGGATGAAGAGGTGGTGGAGCTTGAACTGAAGCCGTCGGGCCTCAGTTATAAGGAGTTGAAGGAGGACAAAGTTGCAGGGGCTTATTATATGGAGAAGAAATATGGAATGGAAGGGTATGAGGTTAAAGGTTTTTCAACCCCATCAAAAAAGATAGAGATCTATTCTGAAACCTTTGAGAAGGCAGGTTTTGATCCTCTTCCCACCTACAGAGAGCCAGATCAGAGTCCACTGGGTGATCCTCAGTTGTTTCAGAAGTATCCTCTGGTTCTTACAACTGGAGCGCGAATCCTTTATTATACCCATGGCCAACATCGGAACATTCAAGATCTAAAGGAGAAGTGCCCGGATCCATTTGCAGAGATTCATCCAAACACAGCAGAACAATTTGGAGTTAAGGATGGAGATCCCATTATTGTAGAATCGAACCGGGGACAGATAAGAGTTAAAGCTCTGGTGACCGAGGATATGATGGAAGGAATTGTGAGCATTCCCCATGGTTGGTCGGGCGAAGCGAATGTAAACCTTCTAACCGATGTTCATTGTCGGGAGCCAATCATGGGCTACCCCCAGATGAAATCCCAACTCTGTTCCATTCGGAAGGCATAGATTTTTTTGAAAGAGACACGATCAAATCAAAGGGGGAATGATATTCATTTAGTGGAGAGGTAGAATGGATTCTTCAGAGTTGTTTAGACTCGAAGGGAAAATCGCAGTTGTCACAGGCAGTACCCAAGGATTGGGAAAAGATATTGCGCTAAGCCTCGCTCAAAGCGGTTGCTCTTTAGTCCTGGCTGACATAGTTTATCCTATGGAAACAGCGAAACAGATTGAAAATATGGGGTCTCGTTGTATTCCTGTCCAAGCGGATATATCAGATGAAACAGAAGTGAAGAATTTGGTAAAAGAAGCAATTTCTAAGTTTAAGAAAGTAGACATATTAGTTAATAATGCTGGAATTTCTCAATTGAGCTATATACCTACTGAGGATGCACCAATCGAAGAATGGGACAAAATTATTCGGGTGAATCTGAGAGGGACCTTCCTTTGTAGTAAATACATTGGTAAACAGATGATCGACAGTGGGGGTGGAAGTATTATCAACATTTCAACAACTGCTGGCATTAATGGTGTTCCTCGCGCTCCAGCCTATTGCGCATCTAAGGCAGGGATCATCCTTTTGACAAAAAGTCTGGCTATCGAGTGGGCCAAATATAATATTCGGGTCAATGCAATCGCGCCTCATTACTTGGAAACTGAATTAACAACAGGACTAAGATCATTTGGCAAAGTTTACGAAGGCCTAATCAAACAAATACCAATGAATCGGTTTGGAAAACCGGAGGAGATTATCGGGGCTGTACTGCTCTTATCTTCTCCGGCTTCTAGCTACATAACGGGGACAGTAATTGTTGTTGATGGGGGATTTACAGCACAATAGCTTTTCAGAATTTAATATATCCACAAATACTTATTTCTAAAGTTATGAATCATCCCCACTGAAGGCGAGCAAGAGATGGGAAAGGGAGATGTCATGGTGAAGATAAAAGACAAAGAATGGATTGTACCGGACTATAATGTATTTGATGGTCTTAATTTTAGACAGCTTCTTGAAAAAACAGCCCAAGATTGTCCCCAAAAAGAGGCCTTGGTTTATAAGGATAAAAGGATTACATACCAACAGTTCAACGAGAAGGTAGATCAATTGGCCTTGGGACTGAAGAAGATCGGGGTCAAAAAAGGGGATCGCTGTGCCATTTTGTTACCAAATTCAATTGAATTTGCGTGTGTCCAGTACGCAATCCTGAAGCTCGGGGGAATTTTCATACCCCTTTCCACAAGGTATCGAAAATTTGAGCTTACATACATGCTGAAGCACTCGGGCACCAAGATGCTTGCACTGATAGATGAATTCTTGGGTATCAACTTCCTCGACCTTTTAAATGAGATTAAAGGGGAACTCCTTGAACTGGAGATTCTTTTGGTGTTGGGGAAATGCATACCTCCTGGTGCATATGACTTGAAGGGACTGCTTGAAAAGCCTTCCCAACCGGTAGCTCTTGAAGCGGACCCTATTGACGAAAATGATGTCGTTTCAATCCTCTATACTTCGGGTTCTACAGGGACGCCTAAAGGAGTGATGTCTACCCACCGAAATCTCATATGGGATGCTATTCGTGTGAATGAAAGGCTTCTAATGGCTGAACAGGACTCCTTTTTAATGATGCTTCCGCTCTCTCATATCTTTGCCTCTTCAGTGTTACTCACCCACGCCATTATGGGCGGTTGTAAGGTGGTGGTCATGGATGTGTTCGAACCTGAGGAAGCTTTGAGTCTCATTGAGAAGGAGGGAATTTCGATTCTCTATGGAGTTCCGACCATGTTTGTCCTGATGCTCAATCATCCTAACTATAGGAAATATAATCTTACCACATTGAGGACAGGTTATATGTCTGGATCCGCCTGTCCTATTGAACTGGTGAAGGCGGTAATTGAAGATATGGGGTGTAATATCAGTGCAGCTTATGGAATGACTGAATGCGCCTGTATCTCCATCACTGAATATGGGGACGACGCCTATATCAAATCAGAAACCGTAGGACGGCCCATCCGAGACGAGGAAATGAAAATTGCGGACAACGAACGGAATGAGGTTCCTGTGGGACAAGTGGGAGAGATTGCGGTTAGAGGCCAAAACGTCTTTAAGGGCTATTATAAACAGCCGGAGATGACTAAGGAGGCGTTTGATTCAGAAGGATGGTTCTACACCGGGGACTTAGGGATTAAGGATCAAAATGGTCGCTTCCGGATTGTGGGTCGAAAGAAAGAAATGATTATTAAAGGTGGATTTAATATCTTCCCTGCAGAAGTGGAAGAGGTGATATACCAGATACCATCGATTCAGTTTGCAGCAGTGGTAGGCCTTCCAGACAAAGTTTTTGGAGAAATCCCATGGGCCTGCATTGTACGAAAACCAGGAGAAAAGGTGGAGGTTGAGGAAATAATCAAGTACCTAAAAGCAAACCTGGCCAATTACAAAGTGCCGGACCGGATTGAGATCCTTCCAGAGCTTCCTATGACAACCAGCAACAAGATCCAAAAGTACAAGCTGAGGGAAAACCTTATCGCTAAATATGACCTAAAGGGATGAAGGAACTAAATTGTTTTCCAAATTTCGGCCACCTGACACGGGTGGAGAGATAATAGTTATAGACGTAGAGATTGTTTGGAAGGTGAACGAGAAGAAAGCAATCTAAAAAGTGCTGGACCAAGTGGGTGAGTTATCACTTTTCTGAACAGAGTTTATTTGGAGTTCGTTCGAAACGCTTATTAGCCGTGCTACTGGCAAGAAAGCGCTGACCTTCAGCTTATATTCGAGGAGGTGAAGAATGAAGTTATTTGAACCCGTAAATATCTCAGGTATGGAGCTAAGAAATCGCATTGTATTTCCCCCGATGATAACGAGACGGGCCGATTTGCGTAGTTTTGTGACGGAGGATATGAAAAATCTTTATCTGAGGATTGCAAGGGGGGGGGTTGGTCTATTGGTAATAGAGGCGACCTATACCTATGGAATTCCCACCATTCTTGGCCTTTACGATGATGAGCATATTCCTGGTTTTAAAGCCATGGTTGACCAAATTCACTCGGAAACCGATACGAAAGTGACTATACAGATAAATGAAGCTTTACCTCGTATAGTAAACGTTGAGGAGGTGACAATTGAACAAATCGAACGTTTCTACGATAGGTATATAAAAGCAGCAGTGAGGGCTAAAAAGGCAGGATTTGACGGTGTTGAAATTCACGGAGCCCACTGTTACATCATTGCGAGTTTTCTCTCCTTGAGAAATAGGCGAAAGGATGAATATGGTAGAACCTTAGATGGCAGAATGAGACTTCTTAATACGGTATTTTTAAGAATTAGGGAGGAGTGTGGAAAAGATTTTCCAATAGGTCTCAGGATTGATGGAGATGAATTTATCGTAGGTGGGAACACCCTTCAACAAACTACAAAAATTGCAGCGAAATTAGCTGAATGGGGACTTGCCTATTTAAGCATTTCCGCTGGGGGTAAAAATGAGGATGGAGTTCGACATCCTGCTACTGGATGTATTTCCCCTTACAGTGATGTTGGTCCTTGGACAACAGAGGTTATGGGGTATAGTGGGCATAGAGCAATGCCGCCAGCCTATATGCCCGATGGGGTAAATGTTTACCTTTCTGCTGCAATCAAGAAGGTTGTCGAACCCTTTAATTTGCCGGTTATCACTGCGGGCAAAATACCCACACCGGAATTCGCTGAGTCAATTCTACAGGAGAATAATGCCGATCTGGTCGGGGTGTGCAGGGCAATTTTGTGCGACCCAGAATGGCCTAAGAAGGCAAAAGAAGGAAGGTCAAGGGAAATTGTACGATGTGTATATTGTTGCCACTGTATGGAAGATCTCAGAATTGGTCGCCCAGTGTCATGTCAAAGATGGAAGGAGGGGGAAAAGCAAGGGGGAAAACAAACTGCGCGCGGATTATTAATTGACTTTGGGGAAGTGTGAACAAGAAGTCAGGGGGAGAAAAGGGATTCCGAACCAGAGGTGATGCAGAGAAGTTTCGGAGAAATACCTGAGAGGAGGAGGGGGAGTTATGAAGACGAAAAAAGACTGGCATGAACTTGTATCCCAACCTAAATATGAGGTTGTGCTTGAAGAGGATGTAATGGTCCCTATGAGGGATGGTGTACGCTTGTGCGTCGATATATTTCGACCAAAAGCACCAGGTAAATTTCCAGCCTTATGTGCAATCTCACAGTATGGAAAGGATACAAATAAGCTTCCAACTAACCCTGTGTACCAACCTTCGGATTACGTAAGAGGAACTGGGGGGCATGAGTGTGGTGAGCAAAGTTATTTTGTGCCCAGGGGTTATGTGATGGTTATCCCTGACCTTCGAGGGGTTGGTAAATCAGAGGGGGAATATAATTTGTACTGGGCAAGGGACGCATATGACCTCATTGAGTGGGTAGCTCAGCAGCCGTGGTGTGACGGCAATATTGGCTGCACAGGTATGTCTGCTTTTTCTATTTGTCAATATATGATTGCTGCCGAGCAGCCACCCCATCTTAAGGCAATATTCCCGTTTGAGGGCCTGACAGACTGGTATCGTCAGCATTATTATGTTGGGGGTATTTTTAATTACTCATTCCAGTTTCATATCGCTAACATCAGAGCAATCCGAGGGAATCCGCCGGCTTCAATCTTCAAGGAGTTAACGGAACAGGAACTTAAGGAAAGAATTAAGGAGCTCCAGAGAAATCCTGACATTCAATGCACGCCTTATCTTTATCAATTGACTGTCGTTCCAGAGCACCAGTACCGGATATTTGATCTGATGATGCATCCATACGATGGACCATTCTATCAATGGTATTCACCTCGCAATTTTTTTGATAAAATAAAGATACCTACGTTCTTAGGAACCCGATGGAATGGATGGCCCCTTCATCAACCAGGAGACTTTGATGGTTACGAAAAGATACCAAACCCCCATAAGAAGTTTCTTGTAATACCCTCTGATAACTATGGAGGAATGGACCGTCCCCATCACGAAACTCAGGATGTATGCCTGAGATGGTATGACCACTGGCTAAAAGGAAATGACACTGGGATGATGGATGAGCCGCCCATTACGATATTCGTTCAGGGAGTAAACAAATGGCGATATGAGAATGAGTATCCCCTCAAAGCGACTGAGTGGACCAAATTTTATCTTAGAGAAGAGGGAAAACTAGCAACAACACCACCAAGTGGGAAGGAGGAACCGCAGATCTTCACAAGTAATCCTTGGGCCATTCCTTGTGAGGGTTCCCATAGGGCTGACGTACTAAAACCGGCCGATCCGGTCCCAAAAGTTATTTATGAGACGGAGGTGCTTCGCCGGAATGTAGAGGTCACAGGTCCTATAGCTTTCTATTGGTATGCTTCAATAGAGAGTAATGGTGTCAAAGCGAGAACCTGGAAGGCTTCAGAGTTTGAGATATTGGAACCGCTGACAAATGATACGGATTGGTATTTAAAGATTAAAGACATCGATGTTGATGGCGGCGAAATGGTTGTAGCGGAGGGTTGGCTCAAGGCTTCCCATTATGAGCTTGATGAGAGCAAATCAAGACCCTATGCACCATACCATCCACATACTCGAAGTCTTCCTATTGAGCCGGGTCAAACCATTCTTTATGCATGTGATCTCAAACATATGTGCAATACTTTTCTTATTGGCCACAAAATACGGTTAGAAATTTCTGCACAAGACCAAGAACAGGCTCTATGGTATCTGTTACCCCACATGGCACACGTTACACACACAATCTATAGTACCGGGGATAAACCGTCTTACCTTCTTTTGCCAGTAATACCAAGAGGTTATAATGGGCCGGGCGAGGTGGATTACCCACCAGAAGGACTCTTTAGGATCCCAAAGTTTAAACACATCCCGAGATGTTAAATATATCAATCAAATTGAGGGGTGAGCGGTCGGTCCCCCGAAGTAGATAATTCAAGAGAAAAATTATGTTATGGAAAACTTATAGGATGGTTAGAACACTGGAAGAAGCATTGGAAGCGTTGAAGGCCTATAAAGGGAAAGCACGAATTATTGCAGGAGGGACCGACCTCATCCCGAAACTGAAGGATAGAGAACTGGAAATCGAATGTGTAGTTGATATCACAGGCATCGAAGATCTGCAAAAGATAAATGTCGAGGGGGATAGTGTCAGAATTGGGGCTACCGTAACTCATCAGCAGATAGCGTCTTCTCTCCTTCTGAAAGAGAAGGTTCCTATATTGGTAGAGGCTGCTTCTGAAGTGGGGACTCCACAGGTGAGAAATCAAGGGACGGTTTTAGGTAATATCATCAATGCACAACCTGCAGCCGACACAGCAGTAGCCCTTTTGGCTTTAGGGGCGGAGGTGAGGGTCTTATCGCAAGAGGATTCGCAGTGGATACCTCTGGAGGGTCTTTATGAAGGGGTTGGAATTTCTAAAGTAAAAAGCGATCGGGAGCTGGCCGTAGAGGTCCGTTGTCCAACGATTAAAAAGAATCAAGGGTGTGCCTATCTGAGGATGAGGGGAAGAAATGACCATTGGCTTCCAACGCTCAATACGGCCGTGGTCATTACGGCGGAGGAAGAGAAATTTGCCTCCGGTTCCATCGCCATCGGACCCGTGGCTCCAAGGCCATTCCGTGCTCGAGGGGCCGAGAAGATGATAAAAGGAGCATCTTTGACGGAGAAGATGATTGAGGAAGTCGCTCTGAAGGCTTCTGAAGAAGCATCCCCGAGAGACAGCCTTCTTCGAGGTTCAAGGGAGTACCGGAAAAAGATGGTGAGTTTACTGGTGCGGGATGCACTTCGGAAAGCCATCCGGAATTTGAGAAGCGATTAAGGCAAGAAGAAGTTCATGGAGCAGCTCAACATTATTTTGAACAACAAGCCCATCCAGGTTGAAATCGATCCATCTGAGACCCTTTTGGAAGTGATCAGAAATAGAATAGGCCTTACAGGAACCAAACAGGGATGTGGCAAGGGCGATTGTGGAGCCTGCTCAGTCATCGTTGATGGTAATGTCATCAACTCTTGTATTTATCCTGCAATGAAGACCCATAGGAAGCGGGTCACCACGATTGAGGGAATTGGTACGTTAGATAACCCTCATCCTATTCAGAAGGCGTTTGTGGATGTAGGAGCGGTTCAGTGTGGATACTGTATTCCTGGTATGGTCATCTCAACGAAATCTCTTTTGGATAGAAATCCATCTCCGAGCCTGGAAGAGATCAAGGAGGCCCTGTCTGGAAATCTTTGTAGGTGCACAGGCTATGTGAAGATCATAGAGGGGGTTCAGAGGGCAGTACAACTTTTGAAAGGGAAGACCTTTCCTAAAGACAGGTTAGTCGACGCTCTCGGCGCAAGGTTGGGACGTCTGGAGGGTTTGGAGAAGGCGGTGGGTGCTACCCAATATGGGAGCGATCTCACTAAGGAGGGGATTCTCTCCGTGAAGGTTCTCAGAAGTCCTCATTCTCATGCCCGGATCAAGTGGATCGACACCTCGGAGGCTGAAGGGCTAACGGGCGTGGCGTGCATCATTACTGCTAAAGATATACCCGGACGGAATCTCTCTGGGATTGTATACAAGAATCAACCGATTCTGGTGGGAGATAAAGTCAGATATGTGGGTGACCCCATCGCTGCTGTTGCTGCAATTTCTGAGGAGATTGCCGAAGAAGCGATCAGAAAGATCCGCGTTGGTTATGAAATTTTGGAACCTGTTCTCGATCCTTTCTTTGGACTGGAAGAACATTCCCCAAAGGTACATGAAGGTAATAAGGATGGTAATTTGTTCCTTGTAAGGAGGATTCAAAGGGGCGATGTTGAAAGGGCATTAAGGGAATCTTATGTAGTTGCAGAGGAGACGTTCACCACCCCATTTGTGGAGCATGCATGCCTCGATCTCGAGGCTGGTATTGCTTCCGTTGATGAGCAAGATCGAATTGTCATTCACTCGTGTTGTCAGGACACTCACGATCTCCAAACTGAACTCGCAAATGTTCTAGCGCTTCCGATAGATCGGATACGTGTGATTCAATCTCCGACTGGAGGTGGCTTTGGGGGGAAGATTGATATTCATGTTCAGGGTGTTTTGGCTGTTCTTGCCTTAAAGTTGAGAAAGGAGGTGAAATGGGTCTATTCAAGGGAGGAATCCTTTTCCGCTTCAGGGAAGAGACACCCCTTCCACATTCGGTGTCGCACTGGAGCTACCCGGGAGGGGAAGTTGATAGCAGTGGATTATGAAGTGGTAGGTAATAAAGGAGCCTATGGTTCCTTTGGATCGATTGCAATTCTACGTGCTGGAATCAATTGCACTGGTCCTTATTATTTTCCACATGTGCGGTATGTCGGCAAGCTCGTTTATACCAATAATCCCTGTGCTGGAGCAATGAGAGGATTTGGAGTACCTCAGATTGCTATAGCTTTAGAAACCCAAATGGATATCTTAGCAGAGCAGTTGAAAATCGATCCTTTCGTTTTCCGGATGCAAAATGCTTTGGAACCTGGAAGCGAGCTTGCAACTGGTAGGGGATTGACTGCCAGTGTCGGAATCAAAGCCTGTTTCCAGGCGTTAGAAGATTTTTACAAGATGGAGCGGGAGTTAATCCAAAAGATGAACGAGAGAAGGATAAAGGAAGGATCCCCCAAGCGGTATGGTATAGGTGTTGCAGGGATGATTTACGGATGCGGAAAAGCGGGGATATCCGATCCATCTGAAGCAAGAGTGGAGTTGAAGAAAACAGGCAAGGTAGTCATCTATACAGGGGCATGCGATATAGGACAGGGATCAAACACAACTTTTGCCCAGATTGCGGCATCCGAGTTTGGACTTCTCATGAAATGGATTGAAGTTGTTTCTGCGGATACGGGTTTAACCCCCAATTCTGGAACGACATGTGCAAGCCGCCAGACTTATATCTCTGGAAACGCAGTGAAAATGGCAACGTGTAAGTTAAAAAGGGCGATCATTGAGACTGCAGCCAAGGAGCTAAAGGATAAAGTTGAAAACGTAAAGGTAGGCGATGGAATCCTCTATTCGAAGCAGTTTCCAGATCACTGGGTCGGACTTGATGAACTCTGCTACGTGATGGAGAGGGAAGGAATTCCAACAGATTACAATGCTGTATTCGATCCCGAAGTAATCAAGCTTGACGAGAATGGTCAAGGGTTTCCTATTTCAACATATGCTTTTGGAGCGCAGGTGGCCGTTGTCGAAGTCGATATTGAAACAGGGGTGATCAAAGTGCTTAAGGTTGGGGCTGCCCATGATGTTGGTCGGGCTATCAATCCTTTAGGCGTCGAAGGACAAATCCATGGAGGAATTCTCATGGGGTTGGGCTTCGCCTTACAAGAGGAATTTATCCCTGGCTTGACAAAAAATTTTAAGAGCTACGCAATCCCTACTATCTTCGATATGCCGGAAATCATTGCCTTTATTGTGGAGGATCCAGAACCCACGGGGCCTTTTGGAGCCAAGGGTGTGGGAGAACCAACGATCGTTCCGACAGCCCCAGCCATTATCAACGCAGTCTACCATGCCACCGGATCCAGAATTTATGATCTCCCATTGACTCCCGAAAGAGTCTTGCAGACTTTGAAGAGTAGGAAATTAGAAGAGGCCACATTTGAAGCTAGAACGATTTAATTTCGAATTGTGCGTAAAAAACAAAAAGGCAATTATGAAGAACTTATTTTGGTACCATTAACCTTCAAAACGAAAAACTCTTATAAGGAGGGCTAGCCATGGAAAAAAGAAACTTATGTATTTTGGGCTTAGTTTGTTTGTTAATATCGTACGTTACGATGATTTGTGTTCAAGCAGAGGCGGCAGAAACGTTACACCTGGGAGCGACCGTTCCTTTTCAAATCAGGTTAGGGATACAGATGAAGAACATTTTCCTCATGAATGCCGACCTATTGAATAAGTCTGGTGGGCTCACGGTTGGAGGAAAGACATATATGATTCAGTATCATATTTATGATGATAAATATGATGCTGATACGGGGCGAGCTGCTATTGAGAAATTAGTGCATGAAGACAAGATAAAGTTCAACGTGGGAACCTTTGGTTCAGCTCCCGCGTTAGCTATGTTAGGGGTAACTGAACCCAATAAGGTACCGATTTTTACTCCAGCTGCTGTAGAAAAACTGCTTAACCCCAATCTGAAGTATGTCTTGCACTGTTATTGTTCAAAGCAGGCCTATGGGCTAATGAAAGCTTTGACTGAAATACAGCCAGAGGCTAAGACAGTTCTTATATTAACTGCCGATACTGAGACTGGACACTCATTAGCCGTTACACACGAAAAGGGTTATGAGGCTTTCGGCATAAAACCATTACCTACACTCTATTATAAGCTTGGCGAAACGGACTTTAGCGGAATAGCTGTCAAAGCGGTCAGCCTGAAGCCGGGTATCTTCCATGGCATGGGTATTACGAGTGGGGCAGAAATCCTTCAAGTGGTAAAGGCATTAAGAGATGCCGGTTATAAGGGACCTATAATGAGTGAATATGTAACCCAAGAAGTGTTGAATGATATAGTGGCAAAAGTGGGTAAAAAAGGAGTTGAGGGCATGCTTGTAACTTCTTATGATCCCACTATGTTGCCCGAAAACATTAGGCCAAAAGAGGCTACGGAGCTTCGGGAAAATTATGAAAAGTATTATGGAAAGTGGGAAACGGAAGGAGTTCAGTGGGTCGGAAATTGGTATACTTGGCTTGCAGCAGTAAAAAAGGCAGATAGTCTTGATCCAGATAAAGTCATGGCAGCTATAGATAGGAATTTTGAGGTTAAAACGCCGGACGGGCCTGCTAAATTCTTCACTCGACCTGATCTGGGTAATTATAAGTACTGTGATTACTCGAAAACGATTTACACCGGAATAGTTAAAGATGGAAAGGTAGAGTTCCTCTTTAAAAGAGATCCGGACTATGTGATTGATGCTATTGAGCACGTGTATGGAATTAAGATGCGGAAATAAGAATAATATTAGGGAGAGCACTAAATAGTTTACAATATCTTTAGTGAGTCATTGCGAGTAGTCCTGACCGGACCGTGCCCCGCAAGCCCCGCCTTGTAGGCGGGGTCAAGGGACACAATCCCGCTCCAAGTGGCGGGGTATTCTGGCGGGTTTTCATAAAAAAAGAGGGTAAATATGGTTCAAGAAGTTAAGAAGGCAGTTTGCGAAGCGTGCCATTGCTGGTGCAGAGTGCTGGTTTACAGTGAGAATGGGCGTCTTCTTAAAATCGAGGAGGATCGCTCAGACCCCAGGGTGGATAGTATATCACCACGAACCAGAGGGTGCCGCAGGTTGTTAGCAGCGGGGGAGATAATGTACCATCCCAGCCGTGTAAATTATCCCCTCAAGAGAGTTTGTGGAAGAGGAGAAGGAAATTGGCAAAGAATACCTTGGGGACAGGCCTTCGATGAGATCGCTGAAAGGCTTCAGCGGGTAAAAGGGGTCTACGGCGCAGAGGCAACAGCACTGATTACTGGCACTGCCCGAACCACCTACCACCCTATGGTCCGTTTTATGAACCTCCTGGGAAGTCCAAACTGCATCTGCCAGGGCGAGATCTGCTATGGTCCATATAATGCAGTAGGTGCTGCTATGTTTGGCTGGGTTCCCGCGTCTGGACTCGCTGCTGGCAGATATGGTGGGATAACCAAATCAATTTTACTAATTGGTATAGCACCGTCAGAAAGCCGTCAGCGTGCTTGGAAAACTGTGCGTGATGTTAAAGCATCTGGAGGCAAAATAATTGTCATCGACCCCAGAAGAACCAGAGCCACAGATGAGGCCGACATATGGTTGCAGCTCAGGCCAGGTTCGGATGCAGCATTGTTGATGGCTATGATAAATGTGGTCATAGAAGAGAGGCTCTACGATAAAGAGTTTGTAGAGAACTGGTGTTACGGCTTCGATAAGCTTGTAGAAAGGGCACGCGAATATTCGCCAGAAAAAGCAGCGGGGATAACTTGGGTGCCAGCGGAAAAGATCAGGGAAGCTGCAAGGATGTATGCGAGAAACAGACCAGGGCTCCCTATCAGGGGAATGGGGGTAGACCAATCACAGAACAGTATCGAAGAATTGCAAGCCATATTCATCTTAGCTGCGATAACAGGCAATCTTGATGTTGAGGGCGGTTCCAATATCCCTGGCCCTGCTCCATTCATAAGGGAACCAGAGATGGAACTTAACGAAATGCTGCCCGCCGTACAAAAAGCGAAGCAACTGGGAGCAAACCAGTTTAAACTTCAAGCCTTACCTGGATTTGACCTGATAAACGAAAATTTAGGAAAGGTGTGGGGGAAAGTAGCTTATGCTACTGGGGGTACCCAAGCTATAGCTCATGCCCCAACGGTATATAGAGCGATGGCTACGAATCAACCCTATCCGGTTAAGGCCGCAATAACGATTGCCGCTAATCCCATGGTTACCCAAGCCAATGTTAAGCTGGTATTTAAGTCATTAATGAGCTTAGATACTCACGTGATCTTAGATTATTGGATGACCCCCACTGCTGAACTCGCCGACTATGTGTTACCAGTGGCAATGTGGATTGAGAGGCCCTATCTTTCATCCGGGTTAGGCACATACAATGGTATAATCGGTGGAGAGCAAGCATTGCCAGCAGTGATTCCTGGTGAGTATGAACACAAAACCGATTATGATATTCTCCGAGAGCTTGGAATAAGGCTGGGCCAAGAGGGATTTTGGCCCTGGGAAACATTGGAAGAGAGTTTTGATTATCAGCTTGAACCATTAGGACTTACGCACCTGGAATTCATGGCCAAAGGTGGTTTTTACTACCCTCCCCCAGAGTATAAGAAGTACGAGAAGACAGGGTTTGCTACAGCTACGGGCAAGGCTGAACTATATTCAACTGTTTTTGAGAAGCTGGGCTATGACCCATTGCCACAATTTGAAGAGCCGGCTGAAACACCTATCAGTAATACACAGTTGGCGAAGGAATATCCATTGATGCTAATAACAGGCGGCAGATTTCTTCCAATGTATCATTCTGAACATCGTCAGGTAGACTCATTGCGGAGACAGCATCCACATCCGTTAGTGCAAATCAATCCGGAAACAGCAACCCAGCTAGGCCTTAATGATGGTGACTGGGCCTGGATCGAGTCACCCCGAGGCAGGATCAGAATGAAGTGTCAGCATTACAGTGGCATAGACCCCAGAGTGGTTCATTGCGAGCATGGTTGGTGGTTTCCAGAGTTACCTGGTGAAGAGCCATGGCTCCATGGGGTTTGGGAATCTAACGTGAACATCCTGACAGCAGACGATCCTGATAGATGTAACAAGCTCAACGGAGGTTGGCCCCTTAAAACAGCCTTGTGCAAGATTTACAAATGCAAGACTTACTAGGTGCCAATGACTGAAGAGGAAGAAGATAATGTAAATGTAACTTCATCAAACCCACTATCAAATAAGAAAGGAGTGATTATTATAATGAAAGCTTCGGCTCAAAAAACAAAACTTGTGTCGACAGATGTTCTCATCATAGGCGGCAGTATAGCAGGCCTTACTGCAGCGGTTAAGATTAAGAAGTTGAATGAGCGAATAGACGTGGTTGTTCTGGATAAGGGAGGCATAGGTTGGGCTGGGGAAGTGCCGACCGGAGGTGGATTCTGCATCACTGTCCCTCCGGAGGTGAATTTAGACGAATGGGTTAAGTGGGTAGCTGACAGAGGAGAGGGCTTGAGTAATATCGACTGGTTATACAACTTTGGGGGCAGTGTCCATGAGGTAACATTAGAATTATTTAATTGGGGTTTAGCATTCATGAAACATCCGGATGGAAAGCTCTTTATTGATGACATTCCTAGTTGGAGAGTAAAGAATAAGGCGGTTGGCTATGTCCCCCACAAGGTGTTGTTACAACTCAAAAAGATGGCTTTAGGCAAAGGGGCTAAGATGTTAAACAAGATAGAAATGGTGGATCTTCTTAAGTATGATGGGCGCATCGTGGGTGCCGTAGGGTTTTCTATCCTCACCGGTGAATATTATGTTTTCAAAGCGAAAGCTACCCTGATAGCAAGCGGCTCTACCCAATATAAGAATCGCAGACTCTGGACGATGAACTGTGGTGAAATGGTGACTGCGGCATATAGAGCAGGAGCTCGGCTTTTGAATTCAGAGTTTGGCGCCCTGCATTCAAACTGCTCCAAAGAATGTGGGGCATGGTGGAGAGGAGCGGCACACCAGGACGCGCTTGTAAATGCATTAGGCGAACCGATAATAAAGAAGTATTTTCCAACAACCACGGCTGAGTCGTATTGGAAACAAGCTTATGCAATGGTAAGAGAAATCGATGCTGGTCGAGGGCCAATCTATGTTGATGTCAGGGGAATACCTCTGCAACATGAGGAACCGGGCGAAGGTGTTTTTAAATGGACGGCTAGACAAGGAATTTTTTATAACCCGGAGAGGATCATCATGGAGAAAGGAGGGATTGACGTAAGTAAGGAAAAGGTTGAGTGGATTCCCGGTTTTCTTGGAGGTCTGGGTAATATTCAAGTAGATCTGGAGTGCAAGAGCCCGGATTTGGAAGGTCTTTGGATAGCTGGGAATGCAATAAAGACCGGCATTGACATGGAGGGGGCAGTTCCTCCTGGCGAGTATGGTGGATGGGGGC
>Ga0299912_10001396_pt1 | contig 19467 bp, 14 predicted proteins | sample RVTome_2_FD_207667 | JGI IMG/M metagenome (GOLD analysis project Ga0299912, IMG submission 207667) | Soil microbial communities from uranium-contaminated site in the Upper Colorado River Basin, Wyoming, United States - RVT95D214 (version 2) ... | reverse complement strand
TGACGGCGTCGATAACAACCGCAATTATGATTTCGGCTGGTCGATAGATAATAGCGGCTCCGCCAATTCCCCGGAGAGCCTCGAATTCAAAGGGTATTATCCCTTTTCGGAATCGGAGAACCGGGCGATGGCGGATTTTGCCTGGAAATACCGGCCGCTGATCGCGATCGATTATCATTCTCCCACCTATGGCCGGCCCAACGTAGCCTACTACCCCTGGTACTGGTATCCCAACCAGGGCGGGAATGGCTTCGGGCCGGACGAAGCTTTGATGCAGTCGATCTGCCAGTCGTTCACATCGCGAATCCAGGCTATTCCGGATGATTCCGGCACCGGCACGTACACGGCCCGCCGGGCGCTGGTTGATAAAGGCGATTTTAAAACCTACTTCTATGGGAATTTCGGGACAGCCGCTTTTTCATGTGAAATATCCGATACAACGATTCAGGACCCGGCGCTCGTAGATAGCATCGTGGCGGCGCATCTGCCCGGGCAATATTATCTGCTTGAAAGAGCCCTGGACGGCGGCATAACAGGAATTATTCGCGATTCGGTGACCCTGGAGCCTATCGAGGCGGAAGTGCAGGTGCTGCAGCATATCAACGACGACATCAATCCGCGATTATCGCGGCCCGATTTCGGCCGGTATAGACGACTGCTGGGCGCTGGCTCATATACATTAAGATTTTTGAAGGATGATTATCGAACCAAGACTGTAAACAACGTCTATGTCGGTTCGGCTGAACCAACGGTGACAGACGTTTTGCTGGATCCCCAGCACCCGCGGCCGCCAGCGCCGGAACTGATTTATCCGATTATCGGCGATTCGCTTGAGGTCGACACCTTTACCCTCGATTGGAGCGAACCTATCTACGCGGCAAATTACCTGCTCGAAGTAGCGATAGATTCGGCGTTCGAAACCCTTCTCATCGTCGATTCCACACTGGCCGAATCGCAATACGTCATTTCCACTCCGCTTGAGAACGGCCGCTATTTCTGGCGGGTTAAGGCTGGTAATGCCAATGGCTGGGGACCCTATTGCCAGATCGCCGATTTTTTCGTGGCCGTCCCGGTAGGCATAGATAACCATAACTCCCTCCCATCGGGATTTAAACTCTATCAAAGCTATCCGAATCCGTTCAATGCCGCGACACGGATCTCGTTCGAAATCCCGACCGCCTCCCAAGTGGAATTGGAAATATTCAATCTTGCCGGTGCGTCGGTGTTCAAACCGGCCGGCGGCTGGTTCGCCGAGGGCCGTCATGATTTGATCTGGAACGGCCTGAACGACGGCGGTGAGGCGGTGGCCTCGGGAGTATATTTTTACAGGCTGAAAGCCGGAGCTGGCAGCGCTGTTAAGAGAATGATTTTGCTGAAATGATCAATCGGGCATAGGAAGGATCGGATTTTTGAAAGGTGGTCGAATATGAGAAGATTGTTAATGGTTTTTCTTGCAGTACTGGCTGCAGCGGGAACGGTGACTGCAGAGCCGGAGATACAAGTAGCACCTGATCCCCTCAAATTCGGCTATATTTCAATCGGTGGAGTTCAACAGCGAGAGATTAAAATCTACAACGTCGGCGACATGACGCTTATAATCGATTCGACTCATGCGCCACAGCCTTTTTTCATAGAACAATTATATGGAATTTCCATAGAGCCGGCAGAATCACTTATCGTGGAAACCGGCTTTATGCCGGATGAAGAAAGCGATTACGCGGCTGAGTTTGAAATATACAACAACGCAATGGATGCCTATTATCATTTACCCGTGACCGCGCACGGGGTGCGAGCCTTCGAGCCTGGTGAAATTATCTGGTCCTATCAGCATATAGAAAACGTGGTTTGCCTGGCGGCTACCGAAGATTATAACGGCGATGGCCTGCCGGACGTTGTCGCCGAGGGTTTCGATTCGGGCGCGCAAGGGGATCCCCTGATCTGCTTTTCCGGATCGGGCGACGATCAATCGGAGATAATCTGGTCGGTCCAGCCCGAAGGCGGTCCGTCGAATTCGGGCGGCTATGGCGATCAATGCCTGGCTTATATCGATGATTTAAACGGCGACGGCTTCGGCGACCTGCTGCGCGGAGGCGCCTGGGGCAGCCGTACGGTATTCGCGATCAATGGCCTCAGCGGCGAAACGATCTGGTCATATGATACCTATGAACATACCCCCAGCGGCTGGATATACTCGGTGGCGCAGACCGGCGATTTGAATGGCGATGGCGTGCCGGAGGCCCTGGCCTGCGCCGGCAGCGATGCTAACCGCGGCTATTGTTTCGATGGCGCAACCGGCGGCTTGATCTGGCAGCGGGCCGCCGATGATGGCGTATCGTCGATCATCTCTATCGGCGACGTCGATGACGACGGCCTCGACGAAGCGGTTATGTCCTCACTCGATAATGGCACTCACGTTTATTGCGTCTCGGGCGCCTCACAGGGCAATGGCACAATTATCTGGATTTACAATGTCGGCGACAATACTTACACGCTCGACCCGATAGGCGATCTCAACGACGATGGCTACCTTGATGTCATCGCCGGCACCTGGGGCAGCGGCGTCATGGCGCTTTCGGGTTACAGCGAAAGCGATGATGGCCTCCGACTCTGGCGTTTCCCCTTGATGGATTATGTGATGCGGGTCGTCTCCTGCCCGGATTTAAACGATGACGGCTATGATGATGTCCTGGTGGCATCCTGGGCCAATTTTGCGCTAGCCATTTCGGGGGTGGACGGGTCGGAATTATGGCGCTATGACTGTGGCGATGACGTCTGGGCGATCGATTTTACGAACGATATTAATGGTGATGGCAAGGTCGAAGTGATTGCCGGTTCGTTCACTAATAATGTTTACCTGATCGACGGCGCTTCGGGAGCTCTGGTCTGGCAAACCCCGGTCGGCGCCAAAGCGACGACGGTACGGGGAATCGGCGATATCAACGGCGATGGCCATGCGGACGTGATCGCCGGCACCCAGATGCTGAGCGGGGTGGGCGGCGAAGTATTCGTGCTATCAGGCTGGCAGCCCGCCATATCGATCAAAGATAATGCTCCGGACTTGCCGGATAATTTTATGGCAGCAACGAATTATCCCAATCCATTCAACAGCCGCACAATAATTAAATTCAACCTGCCCGCAAATGAACAATATGCCTTATCGATTTACGACATAATCGGCCGGCTCGTGGAGAAATTCGAGGGTATCGGCCAGGTGGGCAATAACGCGATCAAATGGGATCTTGCGAAAAACACCCAAGCGGTCAGCGGAATATATTTTTACAGGATCACTACCCCCACGCGCACCGCTCAGGGCAAAATGACTTATTTGAAGTAATCCGACGCAACCGTTTGATGTGAAATTTTCGGCCGGGTCGCGCTTCAAGCGATCCGGCTTTTGCATTTTTCTGGCTTTATAGGGACAGCACACCAGTGCTGTCCAGATTGTTGACAAAACCCCGCCTCGACTGGAAAGTCGAGGCTATTAAAAATGTTGTTTGATTTAAGACCGTTAATAGCCGAGGCTTTCCAGCCTCGGCGGTACAGCAAATTAACCGCTTTAAACGCGAGGTCGACATTTGTCAACAATCCGTGGGCAGATCAGGTGATCTGTCCCTACAACCTGCAATCAATTTTATCAAATAAAACTGCCGATTATATGAATCCTAAAACCACCTACCTGTGGGGACGGTGATTTATCCCCACATCCAGCGGAAATGTTCGCAATTAGGGTAGGTCGAAACCCCTGCGGTTTCGACGTTTTCTTTATAAGCACTGGAATCATAATCACTTATAAAATTATTTAAACCATTATCATTTTTCCGAAACTTTTTATCAGAATATTCAGTATATTCTGATAAAATTGAAATAATTGATAACCAAGAATAAATGGAAGGATAGCCAATGACAAAACGACCAAAAGACGAATCCTGCTGCGACCCGAACGCGAGCTGTTGCCGCGTCGAATCGGTGGTTTCGGTCGATGAACGGGGGCAGGTGGTCCTGCCCAAGGATATCCGTGACAAAGCCGGTATCAGGCCGGGCGATAAACTGGCCCTGGTTAGCTGGGAGAAAGGCGGGACGGTTTGCTGCCTGACGGTAATCAAAGCCGATCAACTGACCGGCATGGTCAAAGGGCTATTGGGACCGATGTTGAATGAAATAATAAGCGAGGATAATAAACCAAAAGGAGCTGCCAAATGAATAATGACGAAGTTAAAAAAATGGTTAGGGAAGGGTATGGCCAGGTCGCGACATCTCAAAAAAGCTGCTGCGGGCCCTCATGCTGCGGCGGGACCGATACCGCCGCAGAAATTAGCAAAGGGATAGGCTACTCTGAAAGCGAAATCAGAACCGTGCCGGAGGGCGCCAATCTCGGACTGGGCTGCGGCAATCCCGTGGCGCTGGCTTCCCTAAAGAAAGGCGAAACGGTCCTTGACCTCGGTTCGGGGGCTGGTTTCGATTGCTTTCTAGCCGCCGAGCGCGTCGGTCCGGAGGGCAGGGTGGTCGGTGTCGATATGACCCCGCAGATGCTGGAAAAGGCGAAAGCGAACGCCGCCAGAGGCAATTATGCCAATGTCGAATTCCGGCTCGGCGAAATCGAAAACCTGCCGGTGGCCGATAATTTCGCCGATGTGATCATTTCCAATTGCGTTATCAATCTTTCGCCGGATAAACCGCGTGTTTTCGCCGAGGCGTTCCGGGCGCTCAAGCCGGGCGGCCGGTTGATGGTATCGGATATCGTTTTGCTGAAAGAACTGCCAGCCTATATAAGGGATTCCGTCACGGCCTACGTGGGGTGTCTATCCGGCGCAATGTTAAAAGAAGATTACCTCGAAGCGATCCGCCAGGCCGGCTTCCAATCGGTGAAAGTCAATGAAGAATCGTCTTTCGCAGTCGAATTCATGGCCAACGATCCAACAGTGAAGAAGGCCGCCGCACAATTCGGCGCCTCGTTAGACAGAGCGATAGCCGATATTGAAGGGACAGTCTTAAGCGTCAAAGTAAGTGCGCTAAAGCCGGAATAAATTTGATGGGGCGGTCACCGCGGCGCGGTCCGCCGTGCCCCGAGTCCGTTTGGGGAGAGCAAGTTGGAACCCTGAAAATCCTAAAAGTTGCGGTTTCGAAATTCGCATTATTGTAGGGACAGCCCAGCCGGGGCCAAATGCGCCACACCAGTGCTGTCCGAACCTAATTGGATAAATCTGGCGATTTGTCCCTACACTGGTTAGAGGGCAGCAACCATATTACGACGTGACGTGGTTGGCGCACGTCATAGTGCGCTGGCATATCTATGGCAGACAAGGACGTCTGCCACGCACGGACCTACCTCCCCGGCTACACCGGTGCGATCGTCACAAAATAATCGCGGCCTATCTTCTCGATCTGTGTGTCTTTACATGGCAAATCGGCAAGCAGTTTTTCAACCTGCGGCCTGGAATACATATATAGGTCGCATTTGCTTCTATATCTCACTTTCCTCTGCCAGGCGAGGAAACCGCGCGCTGTCGGGAAACTGATAAAGGCTCTGATCCTGGTTAAAGAAAGCATTTTAACTAGTACCATGTGCGCATCAGCGATATAATCCATGAAGCCGATGGCAATACCATAATCGAATTTGTCGTCAGCAGCATAATCGAGAAAATCACCGGCGATGAAATCGCATTTATTTTCCACGCCCACAGCTTTCGCATTTTGCCTCGCCAGCGCGATCATTTGGTCGGAAAAGTCGATTCCCACAACGTGGGCCGCCCCGTTTCTGGCCAATTCGATTCCGTATCGACCGGGGCCACAGCCGATATCGAGGACGCTTTTATTTTCTATTGGGCTGCAGCCCGCCATCGTCATTTCATACCTGATCCGCATGCTCTTGCGAAATAACCGGTTGATAATTTTGTCAGCCAGGGTGCCGCGATTGCCATAGATGGAATCGAAATCACCCGAATAATTGTCAAAAAAATCAGCGGTTTTATTTGAGCTCATGTTGCTTATTCCGAAGGGGCGACGCGGTCGAGGCAATCGATGAACCTGGTAAATTTGAAATCCGCGAAAAGCCGTCGGAGCTTGTTTTCGGTCGTATTCAAATTTACGTAGGATTTGAATTTTCTGTAAATATTCATCGGCAGCCGGGGATGTTCTGGATCGATTTCCCGGGGATGCACGTAATAAATCACCGGCCGGCCTTCGCCGGCTGCTCTGGCCGCCATTTTTTTGATAATCGAATACGGGAAAAGCCGCAAATAGCCGCCTCCAAAAAAACAAAGATTCTGCCCGGCCAGCCGGACTACCGTTAGGGGAAACTCGACAAAAGATTTTTCGCCGAAAGTCATTCGATAAGGGGCAAGCTGGCTCGTTTTCATACCGCCGTGGCCACGTGAAGCCGGAAAAACCGACGAATCGTATCGATAATCGGCCCCCACGAGCTTTTCAAAAAACCAGGGCACTTCGTCTATAACCGAAAACCCCGCGGCCCGGAAGCCGGACACCGGTCCGCCGATTAAATCTTCGAGTATCTTCTTGGACCGAACTGCGTCTTCATAAAATTCACTCGCCGTCATCTCATAGATCAATTTATGGCCATAGCCATGGGAGGCGATTTCGTGACCCCGCTCATATGCTCCTTTCACCAATTGCGGATAGCGTTCGGCCACCCAGCCCAGGAAAAAGCAAGTTGATTTTACATCATCAGCCGCAAAAATATCCATAAGCCGGCCGAAATTCCTTTCGACGCGCGAGGGCAGGCCGTCCCATTGAGCCAATTCGGGAGCAGCGGCTACGTCCAGGATATGGTACCAATCCTCGACGTCAACCGAGAAGATGCTGTCAAAGCTGCGATTTGCCATTTTCCGTGATGCTTCCGAGGCGGATGCCGCTTAATTGATCTTTAATATCCTCGATTGGAATCCCACAGCTCGTTACTATCCTGGAAGTGATCTCAACAGCGGCCTCCAGCTCCGCCGGTACGATTTCGTCAGCGCCCGCGGCCAGCAGCGGTTTTATATCCAGAAGATAATTGGCGCGGACGATTATCCGCACGGCGGGAGCGATACTGCGCGCTGCTCTCGTCGCATGTTCAGTAGCGCCGGGATCATTTATCACCAGAACGAGGGCCCGGGCGTTTTCCGCGCCGAGCCGGCTGAGAACCTCCGAACTGGTAATATCGCCGTAATAGGCAGGCTCGCCACGGCCCGCGGCTCTGGCAACGTTGCGCGGGTTGAGGTCAACGATCAGGTAGGGGATGCGATATTTTTTCAGGACGCCGGCCAGGCTTTCACCGGCAAAGCCATATCCCCCGATAATGACATGGTCGCGAAGGCCGCCGACTCTTTCGGAAATTTCCTCAACGCTCTGCACATTAAGAAGTCGGGTGAGCGGTTTTACCTTGCCGATACCTGCCGCCAGCTGCGGGCCAACGGCTAACGCCAGCGGCGCGATAAGCATGGAGAGAATCGAGGCCGGTGTGATCACGCTGATCAAGACATTATCAAGCAAACCATACGCCTGCGCCGATTTGGAAATAACGAACGAAAATTCGCCGATCTGGGCCAGAGCCACGGCCGCCAGAATCGATATGCGCAAAGGTAATCTCATCATGACGCCGGTGGTGAATACTACTAATGATTTGCCGATCAGAATGGCCGCCAGGACGAGCAATATCGGCAGCATATTATCAAAAATGCCGTGCGGCGAGAGCAACATGCCGATCGAAATGAAAAATATGCTGCTGAATACTTCACGAAACGGAATAATATCGGCGATAGCCTGATCACGGTAGCCGGAGCCGGCCACCATCAGACCGGCCAGGAACGCTCCCAGCGCCAGCGATACTCCCGCGCTCGAGGTTGCCCAGGCCGTGCCGACGCAGACCAATAAAACAGAAAGCACAAATAAGGGCCGCTGCCTGGTGGCGGCCACCATGTGCAGGGCCCGCGGCACAATCAACCTGGCGGCCAGTAGAACGCATAATAGAATCGCCGCTGATCGCAAGATCGCCATCAGCAATTGCCCTGAGCCGGCCTGCGGGCTGCCCATCACCGGGATCAGCAGCATGATGGGCACGACCATCAAATCCTGAAATATTAAAATTCCCAGTGTCAGACGGCCGTGGGGAGCGTCGATTTCGCGGCGAATCTCCAGGCCCCGCAAAACGATCGCCGTGCTGGAGACCGCCACCATGCAGCCAATTATAAATCCCGTATATTTCGCGAAACTGAAAAAACTCATGATAAAGAGCGTTATTATAATCGTTATCCCGACCTGCAACGCGCCGCCGATGATAATCGGCTGCCAGAGCCGCCTGACGCGACTCAGGTCCAGCTCCATGCCGATGCCGAAAAGCAGCAGGACCACCCCGATCTCCGCCATCAGCTCGACCTGTTCGATGTCACCGACCAAGCCGAGGACGTGAGGGCCGACCAGCAACCCGGAAATAATAAAGCCGGCGATCGACGGAATACCGAGCCGGTGCAAAAGCGCCACTACCACGACCGCCACGCCAATTATGATGGCTAAATCACCCAGGTAAATAAAATGATCCAACTGTTCCCCTTCCGTCCAACTTATAATAGATGTTACATTAATAATCAACTGCGAACTTAAGAGCTGCCGGATAAGGGGAGGAGATAGTATCCCGGTGGTCTATTACAAGGGTATCGTGCTGTCGGTTCCCTGTTACCCCGCCTTTGGGGGGATGGTTGTCGGGTACGGAGATCCGGCAGCACAACCCTACAGCAAGGCGCTGCCCGGCGTAAATTCACTAAGTCAAATCTATTTAACTTTGGCCTTCATCCCGACCTGCCAGAATAAAAAGGCGTATTCGTCGGCCAGTTTATCGATCCACATGGTGGTGGGCATGCCCTGGCCATGACCCGATTTTCTTTCGACGTCGATCAGGATCGGGGCGTCTGATGAACTGGCCGCCTGCAGAGCCGCGGTCATTTTGCGGGCATGTAGCGGATGAACGCGGTTATCGGATTCACCTGCGGTAAAAAATATCGCCGGGTAGGCGACGCCGCTTTTTATATTGTGATAAGGCGAATAAGCATAAATATATTTGAACTGCTCAGAATCTTCGGCGCTGCCGTATTCGGAAACCCAATAACGCGCCATCAGGAAATTCTGGTAGCGCAGCATATCCAGAAGTGGCACGCTGCAGGCGACGGCCTTGAAGAGATCGGGCCTCTGTATCGCCACCGCCCCCACCAATAGGCCGCCGTTGGAACCGCCCGATATGACCAGCTTATCCGGATTCGTGTAGTTATTTTCTATCAGCCATTCGGCGGCGGCAATGAAATCATCGAATGAATTCTGCTTGTTTTGCAGCATGCCCGCCGTGTGCCATTTTTCGCCGTATTCCGCGCCGCCGCGGAGGTTGGGCAGGCAGTAAATTCCGCCGTTTTCAAGCCAGACAAATCGGCTGCTGGAAAAATAGGGAGTCTGGTTGACAGTGAAGCCGCCGTAACCGGTCAAAAACGCCGGACTGCTGCCATCAAGCTTCATACTCGTTTTGTGCACGATAAACATCGATATCGGCGTGCCGTCTTTCGATCCGTACCAGATCTGTTTGGTGATATACCCTTCGGTACTGACCTTGACCGGAAAACGATAAAATTCCTCAAGCGCGTTGGTTTCGAAATCGTAACGATAATGCGTGGTCGGGTACGTAAACGACGTGAATGACAGATACATTTCACTGTCGTCCCAGATACCCGATATCGAATTGACCGAGCCGAGCGTCGGCAAATGGATTTCGTTCAGCAGCACCCCGTGGAGACTGAACACTTTCACGACCGAATGGGCGTCATGTAAATATGTCACGATGAGAGTATTGTTGATGACGTTGAATTCCTCGAGGAGATCGCCCGATTCGGGTATGATGTCGATCCAGTCTTTATGAGCCGGGCGCCGCAAATCGACCGCCACGATTTTATAATTGGGCGCCCCCTCGTTGGTCCGCAAATACAATGTGCTGCCGATAGCTTCGCCGTAATAATAATTTTTAAAGCCAGTCACGAGTTCCTGCGGTGCGCCGCCTTTCTGCAGGTCGACAAAGCGCAATTCGTTGGTGCGGGACGACCCCAGAAAATCATAAATTATCAGATAGCGATCATCGGTGGAAAGCCGGCAGCCAAATCCCAGCTCCTTGATATCGGTCCGCGCATAGTAGAGGTGGTCGTTGGCGTAGTCATCGCCCACCTTATGGAAATATATTTTGTCATAATAGGCTTCATCACCGGGCGGAACCGTGCCGGGCGCAGGGTGACGGGTATAGAAAAAACCGGAATTATCGGCCAGCCAGTTGACGTCGGGATAGCGGGTATCGGGAATCGAATCGAGCAGCTGCTGGCCGGTCGCCACATTCATAATATGCAATACCCCCCGCTCGGCGCCACCGACCGATCTGCCATAAGCGATATAATCGCCGTCCCTTGACGGTGTCCACCAGTCCATGGCCACCGTGCCGTCCTCGCTCCAGCTATTCGGATCGACCACTACGGTCTGCTCGCCGTCAATTGTCTTCATGGTGTACAACACCTGATGATTCTGCAGGCCGGTATTCACCGAAATAAAATATCTATGTTCACGCTTGGTGGGCAGCGATTTGGTCGGGTAATTCCAGAGTTCTTCCAGCCGCGACCAGATTTTTGCGCGCGCGGGAATTTTATCCAGGTAAGAACGGGTCAGCGCGTTCTGAGAGTCGGTCCAGGCCTGGACCTCGGGATCGTCGGTATCCTCCAGCCAGCGATAGGGATCGGCGACGGCCATTCCGTGCAGCGTATCGACCACGGCCACGGTTTTGGAGGCCGGGTAAGCGAGTTTCCCTTTCGGCGGTCCTTCGCTGCAACCGATCAGTATCATAATTCCCATCAGCGCGGTCGCCCTAAAAAACATTGCTGAGTTGCGCATAGAACTTCTCATCATCTGTCCTTTATCTCGAGATTTTAATTGTTTGAACATTTATGCGTATATAACGAAAATCGGTTCAGGAAGGTATTAAAATTTTTTCCGCGCCGTCGGGAATCCGTTCCTGATGGCATGCTTGAGATGTAAAAATAAGCAGTCGGGTGCGGTGACCCGACCGCACATTCATTGGGCGATCTTAATGTAGGGGTCGATCACCGATCGACCCGCGGCTGCTGACAAAATGCCGCCTCGACTGGAAAGTCGAGGCTATTAAAAAGTTGTTTGGCTTTTATGTCGTTAATAACCGAGGTTTTCCAGCCTCGACGCCGTAACAAGTAGAGCATTCACGAATCCAGGATTAATATTTGTCCACAATGTAGGGGTCGATCACCGATCGACCCGCGGGCAGTTTTCCCGGGAACCAGGTGAATATCGAAGCGGCGAAAGTTATCATGTGGTGTGGGGTCGCTCACGGAGTCAAATGACCTGACCCGACACCTAAGGATTAAAACGTTACCATTTCCTGAACATGAAAAACGCCGCGGCGATGATAAATAAAAACCCTACCGCATAATTCCAGCGCAGATCTTCCTTCAGGTACAACACCGAAAAGCCGCAGAATACGGTCAGGGTGATTATCTCCTGGATCGTCTTGAGCTGCGCGGCGGTGAAAACACCGTGGCCGATCCGGTTGGCCGGCACCTGGAAACAATATTCCGCGAACGCGATCAGCCAGCTCACTACGATGGCGGCGAAGAGTGGTGTATTTTTATATTTTAGATGCCCGTACCAGGCGAATGTCATAAACACGTTGGAAATCGTCAACAGGATGATCGTCCGCATATAGTCTTCTCCGTCAATCTGCCGGCGCCGAAACAACCGAACCTTCGAACCTGCGGCTATCTCGGCCACCGAGGATCGCAGAATATAATCCTGCCCCTGAGTATCGGTAAATAGAAAAATAAATCGAGCTTGAAGGGCTTGTTGAAAAAGTCATTGCGAGGAGCCCGAAGGGCGACGCGGCAATCCGTAAGTTATTATATACCAAAATCTGGGGGTTGCTTCGCTTCGCTCGCAATGACTGGAATGGGGATTTTTTCAACAAGCCCTTGAAGCGGGGTGGGGGATCACGGATAGCCCCTGAAGGTGTTCAAATATGCAGTTTTTGGGCAGGCAGGGTACCAAATGGTGTAGGGGTCGATCACCGATCGACCCGCTGGCAGTTCTGGTAGGTCAGGACCCCTGCGGTCCTGACTATTTTATTTAACATCTATCTATATAATCTCAAACTCAAAAGGCAGGAGCGCCTGGCTCCTACCCTACTTTGCTGCACGCCATGAAAATAGGGGCGTATGCTATACGCCCCTACTGTGGTCGGATTTTGTTTATTTACCCGTTAGACAAAAATATCTAACATTAGGTAATTTTCATCCTACACAAACAGCGGCGCCAAAACCAGCGACACGATCGCCATCAGCTTGATCAGGATGTTCATCGAGGGGCCGGAGGTATCTTTGAACGGATCGCCCACGGTATCGCCGACGATGGCCGCCTTATGCGGGGCGCTGCCTTTGCCGCCGTGCGCGCCGCCCTCGATATATTTCTTGGCGTTGTCCCAGGCGCCGCCCGCGTTCGCCATCATCAAGGCCAGCATCACCCCAGAGAGCGTGGCTCCGGCCAGCAAACCGCCGAGGGCTTCCTTGCCGAGAAGATAACCGACCAGTATCGGCGCGACGATCGCCAGAAGCCCGGGGATTATCATCTGCTTAATAGCCGCGGTGGCGGCGATAGCCACGCAGCGTTCGGAATCGGGTTTGGCCGTGCCCTCCATCAGACCCTTGATTTCCTTGAACTGCCGGCGCACTTCCTTGACCATCGCGAAAGCAGTTTTGCCAACTGCGGTCATAGTTAACGCGGCAATTAAAAACGGCAAAAGACCGCCGAGGAAAAGCCCGATTACGGTTTTCGAATTGAGGAGATTTATCCCGTCCGCGTGAAGCCCAACGGCGGTGGCATAGGCCGAATACAGGGCCAGCGCGGTCAAAGCCGCCGAACCGATGGCGAATCCTTTGCCGATGGCGGCCGTCGTATTGCCGAGCGAATCGAGCCTGTCGGTGATCTTGCGAACTTCGGGACCAAGGCCGGACATCTCGGAGATGCCGCCGGCGTTGTCGGCCACCGGGCCGTACGCGTCAACGGACATGGTAACACCGATAGTGCCCAGCATGCCGACTGCCGCGATCCCGATGCCATAGAGACCGGCAACCTTGAAGCCGACAAAAATAGCCAGGCAGATTACGATGACCGGCAGGGCGACCGATTCCATGCCGACCGCCAGGCCGGTGATAATATTAGTGGCCGGGCCGGTTTCGGAAGCCTCGGCGATATTGCGGATCGGTTTGCCCGAGGTGTAATATTCGGTTAACAGCCCCAGCGCGATGCCCGCCAGCGAGCCGGAAAACACCGCCCAGAATACGCCCAGGCTGACATCAAGCTGCCCCACCAGGAAATACGTTGCCACCCACATCAGGATTGCGGCAACATAGGTGACGATTCTCAGGGTGGCCGCGGGGTTCATCGCCGAAAATATTTTAACCGACGCAATACCCAGCATCGAAGCGATTATACCGAAAGTCACGATAAGCAAAGGCAAAGCGACATAGCCGATACTCGCCCCTTCACTCATCACCATGGCCGTGCCCAGCACTATCGACGCGACTATCGAGCCGACGTAGGATTCGAAAAGGTCCGCGCCCATGCCGGCGACGTCGCCGACGTTGTCCCCGACGTTATCGGCGATCACCGCGGGATTGCGGGGGTCATCTTCCGGTATGCCGGCCTCCACCTTGCCCACCAGGTCCGCGCCGACATCGGCTGATTTGGTGTAGATACCGCCGCCCACGCGGGCAAATAAGGCGATCGACGATGCGCCCATCGAAAAGCCGGTCAAGACCTGCAGCCCGGCCAGGTTTTGCGGATCGAAAAAGATAAAATAAAAAATGCCAAGGCCCAGAAGGCCCAGGGCAGCCACCGACATCCCCATGACGGCGCCGCCGGAAAACGCCACCTGCAACGCTTTCGATTGGCCGGACGAACGGGCGGCTTCAGTGGTGCGCACGTTGGCGCGAGTTGCCGCGCTCATGCCGAAAAATCCGGCCAGCATCGAACAGCACGCGCCAGCCACGTAGGCGATAGCGGTATTAACGCCGATTTTCCAGCTCAATAGCAGGAAGACGACGATGACAAAGGGGATAAGTATCGAATATTCCCTTTTTAAGAACACCATGGCTCCGCGGTGGATCGTATCGGCCAGTTCGGCCATCTGTTTTGACCCGGGAGACTGCCTTTTGATGGTAATAAAGAGAATGCCGGCGAAAATTATGCCGGTGATTCCCAGCAGCGCAGCAAGCAACCCGTCGCTCATTTAGACTCCTCTCCTGATTGACTCAATATCACAGTTCGTTATTTTTTTCACATTCTTATTTTGCCAAACTGCCCGCCAATTTAGATTATAGCTACGAATAGTCAAGAAAAATATGACTGACACGCCAGTCTTTTTTTAGCGTGTTTGGGGTAAATTTGCGTATATTCAGGTGATACGGATATCGACTGCAAACATAATTATTGAGTAAAAATGATTGAGATAATAAAAATAGTTGAATCAGCGCCCGAAATCGAAATCACCAGGACGTTATTGCAGGAGTATGCGACTTCGTTAGGGTTTGATCTTTGCTTTCAGGATTTCGATAAGGAACTGGCCGATTTGCCGGGGCAATATTCGCCGCCGGAGGGGTGCTTGATGCTTGTTCTCGTGGGCGAGGAGATAGCCGGCTGTGTGGCTCTGCGGAAATTCGGCGAGCGTATTTGCGAGATGAAAAGGCTCTACGTCCGGCCGCAATTCCGCGGACGGGGATTTGGCCGGAAACTGGCTATGGCTATTATCGAAAAGGCAAAAGAGATCGGCTACAGATTGATACGCCTGGATACGCTGGATTCGATGATCGAAGCAATCGAATTATATCGTTCGCTGGGGTTTGTCGAGATTAACGATTACCGATTCAATCCGATCGAGGGGGCGTGCTTTTTTGAATTGAGGCTTTAAGATTGATACTTATAGGCCAATGCTGCCCAACGAACACCCGGACAAATCAGGTGATTTGTCCCTACACTTGTAGATAGCAATTGTCGGGTTCTCGTCCCGTAAAGACGGGACTCGGAACGCCGATCTACCCGCAGATTTTCTATTTAAACAGCTCTCGCTTGTAGGCGAAAATCGACAGCAGCCCGCCGGTATGAACGAAAACGACTTTTGCGCCTTTTTCCATCTTGCCCTCGCTGATATGATCAAATAGCCCGATCATCGCTTTGGCGGTATAGGCCGGGTCTAAGATTATGCCGGTGTTACCGGCGATCCCTTTGATAAAATCGATCTCCTTCGCCGAGGCTTTCGCGTAGCCGGGGCCGATGTAACAGTCATCGATGGTGATATCGGAACAATCAACGTGGCGATCGGGCATATACGTGGCCATAAATTCGGTCACGAGTTTGCCGATTCTGGCCACGAAATGGTCGGTGTTCCGGCAGACGGCGAAACCGATCACTTTCACCGGCCAATCCAGAAGTTTCGAGGCCAGGTATAAACCGGCATAGGTGCCGCCCGAACCGACCGCGCAGGCTACATAATCGGCGGCAATGCCAGCCTTGTCGAGCTGGCTTTTCAGTTCCATCGCCGCCAGCACGTAGCCCCAGGCGCCCAGCGGATCGGAGGCCCCTTCGGGGATGATATAGGGGCGCCGGCCTTTTTTGGCGAGCGCTGCGGCCCGTTTGGTCAGTTGGCCATTGATATTTTTTTCATATTCCTGCACGGAGATGAATTTCGCTTTCGCCTTAAAAAGACTATCGAGCAAGAAGTTGCCATCGGGGACCGCCGGCGCTTTGCCTTTTAATATAAGTTCGCAGTCGATACCGATCCGGGCGGCCATGGCGGCGGTGGCGCGGCAATGGTTCGATTGAGTGCCGCCGCAGGTTAAGATTATGTCCGATCGTTTGGCGATCGCGTCATATAGAATGAATTCCAACTTGCGGATTTTATTGCCCGATAGTTCCGACCCGGTCAGGTCATCGCGCTTGATGAATATTTCGATCCCCGAATCGGGCGCCGGCGACAGCGCGAATATCTCCAGCGGCGTGGGGGCCATCGCCAGTTGAAAGCGTGGCGGCGGTTTAAGTGAATTATTCATGCCGCGGATTATAGCAATTTCACCGCCAATTGGCAAGGACGGGTTTGGCGGGAACCGCTATAGTAAATCCGGATTTGTCAATCTCGCCCTCATCGCCGATTTTCGACATGGGTATACCCGCTTAAATTTGCTTGACAATCGGAATGATTTTTGTATATATGGTTTGCAGTGTTAATAATTGGTCTGCCGCTATAATTCCCGGTTTTGGCTTGTATGCCTCAGGCTTGGGAATGGAGGAAACGAACTTAAATTATTAGCTGACTTGAGGCCGGCGATTTGATGGCCATTCATAACCTGACGTGATTTTGACGGGTCATGGGTGGCGCCAATTCAGAGAAGCAACTGCGGGGAAATCGAATAATCGGCGGGGAGAGAGGCGTTCCGAAAACGTCTCCCATTGTTTTAAAAACTTATTAATGTAACATGCCGTTCTAACAGGCGGTATGTATCAGTTTTAACCCTATGACCTGGAGGTCAACGTGAAAAAATTGGGAAGGTTTTTAACGCTTCTTGTGCTCCTTTTGGGCATGACGGCTATCCCGGCCGGCGCTACGGCGAGCGTCGATTCGCCGGTGGCCGCTTCGGGCGGTTCAGGCGGTCAGCCGCCGGTTATTCTTGATAGCGGCGGGCCGGATGCCTATGGCTACTACTATTACGATTCTGAGGATAACGCCTTCAATGCCCCTGCTTACAACTGGAGAGACATCTCCGGCATCGGCACGGATATGAATATCATCGGTGACGATGAAAACGTTGGGCCATTTGCCATAGGTTTCACCTTCAACTTCTACGGCGTTGATTTCATCACCTTCAGGGCTTGCTCAAACGGCTTTGTCTCATTGTCGTCGGCTGATAATGAACATATCAACGCGCCGATACCGACAGCTGATGCCCCCAACGATCTGCTGGCGGTCTTCTGGGACGACCTTCATCCGCAAACGACCGGGCATGCTTATTACTACTCGAACAACGACACCCTTATTATCGCCTGGCATGATTTTGGACGATGGAGCGGCGAGGGATCATATACTTTTGAGATTATTTTGACCGCTGACGGTAACATTTTATATCAATATCAATCGGTATCGGGCGTTCTGGATTCGCATACAATCGGGATCGAGGACGCTACTGGCGCAATTGGTTTGCAATACATCTACAATACCTCTCGCGACGAATCGGGCACGGCTATTCTCTTTTCGCTGGATCCACCGGATTACGGCGCCAAGGATATCCTCGTGATCGCCGCCGATGAGGCAAGCCTGTTTTTATCGGACATCGCCGGCTATGATGATATCGGTACGGTCGACTATTACGACGGTCGCAACGGCACCCCCTCGCTTTCCCTGCTCGAAGAATATGACGGCGTGGTTGTTTGGTCGAATTATGTATTTTATGACATCGTGGCGATCGGCGACGTTCTGGCCGATTACCTGGATGCCGGCGGCGCCGTTGTTATGTCGCATTTCAGTTTTGGCGCCGCCTGGAACATTGCAGGGCGGATCATGTCCGAATATTCCCCGTTTGCCACAGGGCCAGCACATTACGAAATCAGAACGCTGGGTGAATCGGACATCGGGCACCAGATAATGTATGGCATTGAAGGCCTGACGGAATATTTCACCGCGGACGTTACGCTGCAGAATTCCCCGATCGTGGTAGCGTCATACACTGATGGCACTCCTCTGGTTGCTTATAATCCGATCAACAACCTGGTCACTATCAACTGCTATGTAGGCGATTACCGGCAATTCACCGGCGACGTGATTGATCTTTTCCATAATGCCGTCATATTCGCCACCGACGGCCCGGCGGAGGTGTTACTCGTGGAGGGTGGCACCGGCTCGACGATGCCAAAGGCCGAATTGCGCGGTTTTGGAGACATTCAATCGCTGCATGTTTATAATGGCTCCATTTCAACACCCTCACTCGACCTGCTGGGGCTATATGACGCGGTAGTTGTCTGGTCGGATTTTCCATACGATAATGCGCAGACTATGGGCAACCGGCTGGCCGATTATGTCGATCTGGGTGGCGGCGTCGTCCTGATGCAATTTAGTTTTGGCGATGGCTGGCAGCTTGAAGGCCGAATCATGAACAGCTATTCGCCATTCGGAGTCGCTACCACCTTATATGAATGGAAAAACCTCGGCTGGTTCAATCCCGATCACCCGCTGATGGCGGGAGTTGCAACCGTTACCGAATTGTTCATGGCTGATGTGACTATCGAAAACGACGGCGAGGTGGTGGCCTCCTGGGATGACAGCACCCCCTTTGTCGCCTATAATCCGGACCACGACGTGGTCGCCATCAATGGCTATATAGGGGACGCCCGGCAGTTCATAGGTGACATGATGCTCATTACCCATAACGCGATAAACTTCGTCAGAGGCATGACCGGTATCGAGGATGGCGCGGCCAATTTGCCGAACCAGTTCTGGCTCGACCAGAACTTCCCCAATCCGTTCAACCCGACCACGGTGGTCGAATTTAACCTGCCGACTAAGTCCGATGTTTCCCTCGACATGTTCAATGTGCTCGGTCAAAAAGTCATGACCTTGGCGCCGGGCAAACTGGAAGCCGGCCGCCACGCCCTGACAATCGATGCCTCGGCTATCAGCTCGGGCGTCTATTTCTACAAACTGACCGCGGGTGAATACACCAGCACCAGGAAGATGACCGTTCTTAAATAGTTTCCCGCGAATTAATCAAAAAGCCCTGTCGTTGGCGGCGGGGCTCAGATTGTCGACAAAAGCCCCCGACTGGAAAGCCCGCAGGGCCCCGGCGGTCGGGGGCTATTAATTTTTATGTCAATTTCTTATTTTCTTAATAGTCGGGACTTTCCAGGCCCGACAGCTTGATGACAGAGGATGTGTCATTATAATTGGGCGGCAGAAGGTTTTTGCGTAGGGGCGTATCGCATACGCCCCTTTTGAGTTATGGCAATAATTAAGATGGGGCGAATTCAATTCGCCCCTACTCCATACCTTAAAACAACGTTTGTCAACTGCCACTCCGTACTTACCAATCCCGAACATTAATGTTCGATCGGCAATAAATAAATTTAGATACATTGCTATCTGCCCCTGTTGAAACCGCAGAGGTCCGATCTTCTATTGCCTCCGCCTCTCTATTACCTTCAGCTTCGCCTCAATCATCTGGGCGTGGGTTAGATCGAACATTTTGTAAAGTTTATGCACGAGGTAATCCTCATGCGCCGTAAGCTGCCCGTCGGCATAGATCACCTCCCAGATAATCTCCATAATCTTGAGTTTCTGTTCGGGCGCGTAATGCTGATTGATCAGGTTGGTGAACCCCCATAGGTCGATTT
>Ga0299912_10001395_pt1 | contig 19485 bp, 18 predicted proteins | sample RVTome_2_FD_207667 | JGI IMG/M metagenome (GOLD analysis project Ga0299912, IMG submission 207667) | Soil microbial communities from uranium-contaminated site in the Upper Colorado River Basin, Wyoming, United States - RVT95D214 (version 2) ... | reverse complement strand
CCGGCGCTTTGGCAGCGACGAGGGCGGCAACGTCGTCATTCTTTTCGCGCTCATGTCGACGGTCATTCTACTCGTCGCCGGCATCGCGCTCGACTATGCGCGCACGATCAACATGCATTCCCGCATTGGGGCAGCGGCCGACGCGGCGACGCTGGCGGCGGGACGCGCCATGCTCGACGGCCGGCTGAGCGACGGCGAGATCGAGGAGCGCGCGCAGCACTACCTGCGGGAGAACGCCGCCGCAGCCGGCGCGCAATTCGGCACCTATGGGACGCCCTCGGTCTCCATCGATCGCGACAGCGGCTCCGTCACGATCGATGTCGACGTCGAGGTTCCAACCACGCTTGCCCGCATTGGTGGCGTCAATTCGATGAAGGCGCCCGTCGCCGCCGCAGCCAACTTCGAGCAGAAGGACGTCGAGGTGGCGATGGCGCTCGACGTCACCGGCTCGATGACCGAATACACCTCCGACCGCGTGCGCAAGATCGACGCCCTGAAAAGCGCCTTCCACACCTTCGTCGAGCGGCTCATCCCCGAGCACCTTCCCGACGGCCGCAAGGTCAGGGTGGCGGTGGCGCCCTACTCCTCCGGCATCAACATGGGATCGTTCGCTGGCCGCGCCTCGGGCAACCGCAGCCGCGACGATTGCGTCATCGAGCGCACCGGCGCCACGCGCTACTCCGATGCGCCTGCGCGCGCCGGCGCCTACTTCAAGGTCCATGAGGACCAGCCCAACGACAATGACGGCACGGAAGGCCGGCAGGGCTACACGTGCCCCGAGGCAAACGTCATTCCGCTGACCGGGGATCGCGAAACGCTTACGCGCGCCGTCGATCGCTATCGCGCGAGCGGCTCGACCGGCGGCCACCTCGGCGTGCAGTGGGCCTGGAACCTCGTCTCGGAGGATTGGGGCGGGTTCTGGGGCGGCAACAGCCGACCCGATCCCTACTCCCTGACCGAGGGCGAAAAGCCCAAGCTCATCAAGGCCGTCATCCTGATGACCGACGGCGTGTTCAATACCGCCTTCTTCAACAGCGACTCGGCCGAGCAGGCGGTCTCCCTGTGCCGGGGCATCAAGGACAAGAACGTCCGCGTGTTCTCCATCGCCTTCGGCGATCCGCCGCGGCGGCCAAGCGCACGCTCGAGCAATGCGCCACGCCCGGCGGCGAATATTATGCCGACGCCAGAAACGCCGCCGCGCTCGATGCCGCGCTCGCTAAGTTCGCCGGAACGCTCGGCAAGTTGCGCCTCTCGCGCTAGGATTAGCGACACCGGATCGGGTTGCGGATGAAGTTGACGGTGACGGCGCCGCCACGCCTTCCCGACATTCGGCGCCGCTCACCGCGCTTGGGCTCGGTTCGCCTCGCCCAGTGCTTATACTGAAGGCGCAACTGTCCTCCAGGGCTTCTCCATGCGCCGCCGCGGCCGCTTCTTCCTGCGCATCCTGCTCGTACTCCTCCTGCTCGTGACGGCCTTTGCGGCCTTCTGGTTCGGGCTGGTGCCGCAGCGCTATTCGCCCTTCGCGGCGATCTCACTGGACGAGCCGCCGACCTGGTTCGTCGACTTCCGTCTCGCCGCGCTGCGCCGCGACCCGGAGCTGTGCCGGACGGTGCTGCGCGAGCCGCACATCGCCGCCTCGCCGATCCCCGACAGCGATATGCACAATGGCTGCGGCTGGACCAACGCGGTGCGCATCTCCTCCGTCGGCGGCGCCGAGCTCGGCGTCGCGCAGCTCACCTGCGAGGCTGCCGCCGCTCTGGCGCTGTGGGTCGAGTACGAGGTGCAGCCGCTCGCCGTCGCCACGTTTGGCAGCCGCGTCGCCGGCATCGAGGACATGGGCACCTATTCCTGCCGCAACATCATCGGCAACCGGAAGTGGGCCAACATGCGCAGCCAGCATGCCCTCGCCAACGCCATCGACATCGGCGGCTTCCACCTCGCCGACGGCCGCCGCATCAGCATCGCCAAGCACTATAAGGGCACCGGCCAGGAAGCGGACTTCCTGCACGCCGTGCACGAGCGCGCGTGCAGCTATTTCCGCGTGGCCATCGGCCCCAACTTCAACCCGGCGCACTGGAACCATTTGCATCTCGACCGCGGAATTTTCACCCGCTGCAAATAGCGTGCGCGGATCAAGACGCCCGCTGCCTGGCAAACTCCTCGATCGTCGTCGTCGGCTTGCCGAGATCGTGCCAGGCTTCGGCAGCCTTGAACTCCTCGGGGTAGTTCAGCACCGTACTCATCATGTGCGCATTGAAGCCGAGCGGGCGCGAGAAAACGCCCGCAGCGCGCGCCATCCACATCGGCACGCGCACCCTGCGCAGCGATTTTTTCAGCGCGTGCGCATAGCGCTCGGCGGCTTCGTCGTAGGTCAAGGGCTCCGGGCCTTGGATGTAGTATTCGCGGTTCGCCGCCTGCGGAATGGCGAACGACCTCGCCACCTGGCGTCCGAAGTCGCGGGCAGCGATCCAATAGTTGCAGTAGAGCGCTCGGCCGATCATGACCAAGACGTTGCCGGACATATGCCGCTGCGGCAGCGTCTCCATGAAATTGGTGGGATAGAAGATGGTGTAGGGGATGCCCGAGGTCTTGATGCGCGCCAGCGCCGTGCGCCAGATGTCGAGAACCCACCAATCGCTCTCTTGCGTGTCGTGGATCAGCGCCGACAGGTAGGCGACCCTGACGATGCCAGCGTCGCGCGCAGCCGACAGGATGTGCTCGAGACCCTGGTCCTCGGTGTGAAAGTCGTGGCGACCCTCGCTCGGAGCGATCGAAAGACTGAGATAGAGCCCGTCCTGTCCGGCAAGCCCCGTCCGCAAGCTCGCCTCATCGCGCGCATCCGCCTGCACGACGGCGATCGCGGCGGGCAGCGTGCGGCGCGCCTGCTCGGCGTTGCGCGCCAGCGCCGTCACCTGAAAACCGGCCTCCATGAGCGCGATGGCAACGGGCAAGCCGAGCATGCCGGTAGCGCCGATCACGGCGATCTTTTTGATCTGCCTCATGCGCGGCCCGAGCTCCGGTCGCACCACCAGTCGTCGAGCGCCATGGCGGCGGTGACGGCCCTGGCGCCGATCGAGCGGAACGGCTCGGGCGGAATGGGCATCGAGCGGCGATTGACGAACCACAGCTCACTCAACGGCGTCTTCCGGCCGAGCACGAGGTCGCGGATGATGCGGCCGTTCATGTGCGTCATGGCCACCCCATGGCCGGTGCAGCCGATGGAATAGACGGCCGCTCCGTCGTGCAGCGTGCCGATCTGCGGCGTGGAATCGGAGGTGACCGAAAAGGCCCCGCCCCATCGGTACGCGATGCGGATCCCGCGCAATGCCGGGAATGTCTCGCCGATGAAGCGCTGCAGGTGCTCCCAGGCCTTTGGATAAGAATCGCTCTGCATGTTGCCGGCGAAGGGTATGAAGCCGGGCCCGCCGCCGACCAACAGGCGGTTGTCCGGCGTCAGCCTGAAGAAATGCATGAAGTTGCGGCCGTCCTCGATGCCTTCGCGGCCGGCCCAGCCGATGGCGGCGCGCTGCTCGGGGCTGAGCGGCTCGGTGACGATGATGAAGGTGAAGGCGGGGAGCTGCTTCGAGGCCATGCCAGGAATGAGGTGCGTGTAGCCGTTGGTGGCGAAAACGACTTTCTCGGCGGTGGCCGTCCCGCGCTCGGTCACGATGCGGAAACGCCCGTTGAGGCGGTCGACGCCGGTGACGCGCGAGCCTTCGAACAGTTGCGCGCCCCTGGCCATGGCGAGGCGGCGGAGGGCATCGACCCATTTGCGCGGATTGAGCAGCCCGCACCCCGGCTCTAGACAGCCGCCGAGAAAGGTGGGCGAACGGACACGCGCTGCGAGCTCCCCGGCGTCGAGCCACCGATAGCCCCCGATGCCCAGCTTGCCGAAAAGCTCGATCTCATCGCGGATGCGCGAGACGTAGCGCGGGGCCGTCGCCACCTTCAGGAAGCCCGAGCGCTCATAATCGCAATCGATCGCGTGCTCGGCGATCATGGCTTCGAGCCCAGCGATTGAATCGATCATGTAGTCGTGCGCCTCGCGCACCTTGTCGCCGCCGTGCAGCGATTTCATGAGGCCGAGCGAGGCGCCAAACAGCGTCATGACGAAGCCAGCGTTGCGTCCGCTGGCGCCGAAGCCCGCGGTTTCGCTTTCGAGCACCGCGACAGCGAGCGATGGATCGGCCGTCTTCAGATGGTAGGCAGTGGCGAGCCCGGTATAGCCGGCGCCGATCACCGCCACATCGACGTTGATGGAACCGTTGAGCGGAGGGGCGATGTCCCGCCGCTCTTGGCTCTCCTGCCAGAAGTTGCCCTGCGCAGGGCGGGCGTCGGCTCTCATCCCCGTCACGGTCGGATTCCGCTCGATGCTGAAAGGTTTCAGTGTCGGCCGCACCAGGGCGGCGCGGCTGATTAGTAGCACAACCTGTAAAGACCGGGCGAACGTGCGCGTTCGCCCGGCTCTGTTAGGCGTTTCCGTTAAGCGGCGATCGGCAGCGCCTCGGCGGCGCCCGCAACGTTGCGCAGGCCATCGGCGATCTGCGCGACGAAGGCGCGCGTGCGGTCGACGACCACCTGGCGCTGCTTGTCGAGGGTGACCATGTGGTAGCTGTCGTCCAGCACCACCATGTCGACGTTGCCGGCGATCTCACCCTGCAGGTAGACTGCGTTGTTGAGGTTCGCGTAGTCGTCCTCGCGAGAGTGTACGATCAGCGTCGGCTGCTTCACGCGGTGCAGGAGGTTCATCGCGGCCTCGACCATGCGGCGATGCTCCAGAACCATCGTGCCGTTGACGCCGGCGCGGCCATACTCGGCAGGGCCTGCGCTGTCGAGCGCCGACTTCACGAAGGAGCGAACGCGCGGGCATTTGATGCCGAGCGACTCGGCATCCGGGAAGTTGAAGAAGTTCGCGAACCAGCGCGAGCGGACCACGTTGAACAAGCGCATGGTCCAAGGCATCGCCCAGCCGTTGATCCACAGCGTCGGGGAGAAGAGCGACACGCCCTGCACCTTGCCCGGGTTACGGGCGGCGAGGTGCAGACCGAGGATGGCGCCCATGCACAGGCCGCCGACGATGACCGTGTCGCACTCCTTGCGGATCTCGACGAGGGCCTCGCGGGCGCTCAGGTACCAGTCCTGCCAGCGGCCGCCGTTCTCGGCGCCGTGACCGGCGAGCTGGGGGGTGTGAACCGTGTAGCCGGCGCGGGCGAGGCCCATGGCCACGAAGCGCATCTCGGCGGGGGTGCCGCACAGACCGTGCAGAAGCAGGACGCCGACCTTGCCACCGGCGAAGCGGATCGTGGTGTCTTTCTTGGCGGTGTTGGTCTGGCTCGTCATGACTTGGTCCTCCATCACTTCCCTTGAGGCCAAAGCTACGGGTCGGACCGGATCGCCGCTGTTCCGCGCGGGACAAGGCGGATGGAAAGACGTCGGATGCGGAAGAAAATTTCCCGGAGATCAGCTAAGATGCTGAAAACAAATATGTTTATGCGATCCTGGAGCGATCAAAAAAATAGGGGCGCGGCCACTTTTCTTGGCTGCGCCCCGTCAATGTTTCGGACGTTACAGGCTCGCTCTACCCGGCCTGCATCTGGGCGTGGCCCTGGGGCTGGAACAGCGTCTGGATCTGGGGCTGAGTGGCGGCCTGCTGGGCCCCGGCGCCGATCTTGGCGTGCGCCTCCCAGATGAGACGCGTTATGACCTGGACGCGCGAGGGGACATTGGGATGTGCGCGGCGCAGATCATCCAACTGCTTGAGGGTGTCGGCATCCATGCCGACGGAAACGATGTGGTCCAAGTGATTGCTCCTGCTGGGTTGCGAATTGCAGGCATCGCATACGGCAGGGCGGCGGAGGCGCGCTGTTCCCCGTGAAACACTTGGCTGCGCTTCGAAATTAGCCCGTGCGGTTTTGCCGGTTGTCGATCAGATCCTGCACCACGGCCGGATCGGCAAGCGTGGAGATATCGCCCAGGTTGGAGAACTCGTCCTCGGCGATCTTACGCAGGATGCGGCGCATGATCTTTCCCGAGCGCGTCTTGGGCAGCCCTGGTGCGAACTGGATGAGATCGGGCGAGGCAATGGGCCCGATCTCCGTCCTGACGTGCACGATGAGCTCCTTGACCAGCTCGTCGCTCCACGTCTCGCCGGCAATCAGCGTCACGTAGCAGTAGATGCCCTGGCCCTTGAGCTGGTGCGGATAGCCGACGACGGCCGCCTCGGCGACCTTCGGGTGCGAGACGAGCGCGCTTTCGACCTCCGCCGTCCCCAGCCGGTGGCCCGACACGTTGATCACGTCATCGACGCGCCCGGTGATCCAGTAGTAGCCATCCTCATCGCGCCGGCAACCGTCGCCGGTGAAGTACATGCCCGGATAGGTCGAGAAATAGGTCTGCACGAAGCGGTCGTGATCACCGAATATCGTGCGTGCCTGACCGGGCCAACTGTCGAGAATGACGAGATTGCCCGCAGCGGCCCCCTCGAGCACGCCGCCCTTGTCGTCGACGAGGGCCGGCCGGATGCCGAAGAACGGCTGCGTCGCCGATCCGGGCTTGAGTGCCGTGGCGCCGGGTAGCGGAGTGATCAGGATGCCGCCCGTCTCCGTCTGCCACCACGTGTCGACGATCGGGCAGCGCCCCTCGCCGACCACGTGGTAATACCACTCCCAAGCTTCCGGATTGATCGGCTCGCCGACGCTGCCTAAGAGCCGTAGTGAGGAGCGGTCGCTGCTTTTCACGAAGTCGTCGCCGGCGCCCATCAGCGCGCGGATCGCGGTCGGCGCGGTGTAGAAGATGTTGACCCGCCACTTGTCGACGACGTTCCAGAAGCGCGACTGCGTCGGGTAGTTGGGCACGCCCTCGAACATCAGCGTGGTGGCGCCGTTGGCGAGCGGCCCGTAGACGATGTAGCTGTGGCCGGTGACCCAGCCGACGTCGGCCGTGCACCAGTAGATGTCGCCGTCGTGATAGTCGAACACGTATTGGTGGGTGACGGCCGCATAGACGAGATAGCCGCCGGAGGTGTGCAGCACGCCCTTCGGTTTGCCCGTCGAGCCCGACGTGTAGAGGATGAACAGCGCATCCTCGGCGCTGATCTCGGCCGGCGGGCAGTCGGATGGAACCTTCTCCAGCTCCTCGTGCAGCCACACGTCGCGGCGCGCGAACCAGGGCACAGGGCGGCCCGTGCGGCGCACGACGAGTACGGTCTCGTCGCCCTTGGCCACCCTCTGCAATGCCTCGTCGGTATTCTTCTTGAGCGGAATGTGCTTGCCGCCGCGAAGGCCCTCGTCGGCGGTGATGATGAATTTGGAATCCGCGTCCTCGATGCGCCCGGCGAGGCTCTCGGGCGAGAAGCCGCCGAAGACGACGGAATGGATCGCCCCGATGCGCGCGCAGGCGAGCATGGCGTATGCCGCCTCGGGGATCATCGGCAGATAGATCGTGACGCGATCACCCTTCTTGACGCGGTGCGCCTTTAGGACATTGGCGAATTTGCAGACGCGCTCGTGGAGCTGGCGATAGGTGATCGTCTCCTCTTGTGTCGGGTCGTCGCCTTCCCAGATGATCGCGATCTGATCGCCGCGCGCTGCCAGATGCCGGTCGACGCAGTTGGCGCACACATTCAGCGTGCCGTCCTCGAACCAGCGGATCGACACGTCGCCGGGACCGAAGGTTGTGTTCTTGACCCGCGTGTACGGCTTCATCCAGTCGATGCGCCGGCCGACCTCTCCCCAGAAGCCGCCCGGATCGGCGACTGATCTCTCGTACAGGGCGCGGTATCCGGCCTCGTCGATAAACGCGCGGGCCGGCCATTCGCCGCCCGGCACCGGATAGACTTTGCCTGACATCGGATTTCCTCCCCCAGCGTTTTTGCTTGACGGTTATCGAGCCATTATGGAGGCGGCGCCCGGCGACGGCAATTTGGCAGTTCGGCGGACATCGACCGACATACGTTCATGTCGGTGCTTCAAAGGGTGTTCATACCCCCAACAAGCCGATAATGGCGCCCTGCAGCAGCAGCACGCCCAGCCAATGCCCCCCGTCAATTAACGTGAGCGACCGCTTGGCCCCCTGAAATATGTTGTTGACGACCAGGGTCGTGATCACGAAGCCGAGCCACAGGAAAGCGCCGGAAATCACGCCGTTCTTGAATGTGACCTCACCCGGCCCGAGGTGGCCGATGATGCCGGCCAGGACCCAAGCCATGACGAGCAGCGCGATGAAGGCAACGGCGAATGGGACGGGGCTCGGGCTCTCGCCTTTCACCTCCTCCCGGGATTTGCCGATTGCTGCGAGCCAAGCATCCGAAAACAGCACGCCGTACCACAGCCAGCCGAACATGAAGGAAGCTACGGCCGCGAGCACGATGGCAAGAAGGTTGAGGCCCGCAAACTGCATGGCGCGTCTCCGCTGCGATTTTCGAGGGGCAGACCTTAGCAGATGCGCGCCGTTCCGTCCGCAAGGGCCGCTCAGGCGTGGCGCCACACGGCGGTCCGCTTGATCTCGGCGTCCTCGAGCTCGCGCGTCACGGGCACGCGATACTCTGCGACCGGCTCGAAGCGGTCCTTGGGAAAATAGTTGCGCTGCGGATCGCCGATGAGCACCAGCGCGCCCTGGGCGGCGGCGCCGTCGATGAAAGCCAGCACGCGGTCGGCCAGCGTGCGCTCGTAGAACAAGTCGCCGACGAGAACCACGCCGTATGCGGCGGGCGGAATGGCCAGCAGGTCTTCAGCCGTCGTCTCCACCGTGACGCCGTTATTCGCTGCGTTGAGATGTGTCGCAGCGAGCGCGATGGCGTCGATGTCGGCTGCCAGCACATGTGCCGCGCCGGCCTTCATGGCGGCGATCGCCGTCAGCCCCGAACCGCAGCCCAGATCGAGCACGTGCTTGCCGGCGACCAGATCCCCATTGTCGAGAACGAAGCGCGCCAGAGCCTGTCCGCCCGCCCAGGCGAATGCCCAGTACGGCGGCGGCACGTTGATCTCGCCGAGATCGTCCTCGGTTTTCTGCCAGATGGGCAGCGATTCCTCGGCGAGGTGCAGCGTGATCTCGGGTACCAGCGGCGGGCTGAGCGTGCGCGTGTTGGCGCGAACGAACGCTTCGGCCGATTGACGATTCTGCGGATCGAGCCGCGGCGGGCTCGCACCGCTCATCGCTTGGGCTTCTTTGCAGGCTTGGTGGCAGGCGTCTTGGCTGTGAGGCCGCCCATGCGGCAGACCTCGGTCCACTCGGCGGCCGAAACCGGCTGCACGGAGAGGCGCGAATTGTTCACGAGCACCATCTTGGCGAGCTTTGGGTTGTTTTTGATCTCGATCAGCGACACAGGACACGGCAACGCCTCCAGCGCACGCATATCGACACACTCCCAGGTGCCGGTCCCGTCTTTCGGGTCGGGATGGGCGAGTGCTGCCACCTCCATGATGCCGACGACCTCCTTGCCCTCGTTGGAATGATAGAAGAAGGCGAGGTCGCCGAGCTGCATGGCACGCATGTTGTTGCGCGCCTGGTAGTTGCGCACGCCGTCCCATACCTCGCCGGCTTTGCCGCGCGACTTCAGCATCTGCCAGGAGAAGACGCCGGGTTCGGACTTCATCAGCCAGTAGGCAGGCATCGTATTTCGTCCCGCTAGATCACAGCTCTTTCGCGTTGCGCAATGAGTTCGCCCTGTCAAGCGAAGACGATCGTGCGGCGGATCAGGAATACCCCGAGGACGCTAGCTCCGGCTGCCAGCACCTTGGCGGCTATGTTAGTCCTCGGCCTTCAGCGGGCGCTGCATCAACCGCTCGATCGCGTCCGCCACGGTCGTGCGTCCTTCGATGACGTCGTAGACGGCGGCGCAGATGGGCATATCGATGCCCTTCTCCTCGGCGATGCGGCACACGGCGGCTGCCGTGTAGATGCCCTCGGTGACGGCGACCTTTCCGGCGAGCGCTTGCGTCAGCGTTTCGCCGCGCCCGAGCGCGCGACCGAGCGACATGTTGCGTGACTGCGGGCTGCCGCAGGTGAGAATGAGGTCGCCGAGACCCGACAGCCCGATCAGCGTCTCGGGCCGCGCGCCGAGCGCCTTGCCGAAGCGGCGCAGCTCGGCAAACCCGCGCGTGACGAGCGCGGCGTGCGCACTGGCGCCGAGGCCCTGGCCGTCGACGATTCCGGCGGCGATGGCGAGCACATTCTTCAGCGCGCCACCCAGCTCCACGCCGACGAGATCACTCGTCCAGTAGAGGCGAAATTTCGAGTTGCCCAATCGCTCGGCGAGCATGCGGCCCATCGCCTCGTTGGCGCAGGCAATGGTCAGCGCCGTGGGCAATCCGCGGGCGACGTCGGCTGCAAAGCTCGGGCCCGACAGCACCGCGGCCGTCACGCCGGGCAACTCCGCGGCGAGAATGTCGCCCATCATCAGGCCCGACTTCTGCTCGATGCCCTTGGCGCACATGACGATCGGCTGCGCCTTGCGCACATGCGGCTTGAGCTGCTTGGACACGGCGCGCACGTGTTGGGCCGGCGACACGAGCAGCACGGCATCGCAGGCGGCGGCATCGGCGAGCGCGCCCGTCGCGCGTATCGCCGAATCGAGCGTGACGCCGGGAAGGAACATCTCGTTGACGTGACGAGAATTGATCGCCACGACGATCTCCTCCTCGCGCACCCACAGCAACACCTTGCGGCCGGCGCGGTGGATGGTCTGGGCCAGCGCCGTGCCCCAGGCTCCGCCGCCGATGATGCCGACACTGTCGATCTTCACGAGCGGTCCCCAGCGCGATTCGTACCTGCGATGTCTAGCATGCGCGGGCGCTCATGCCTTCACGCCTGCGCCGATGGCCGGCACCGCGTCGCGATCGAGGGGCCAGCGCGGGCGCACGGATGCATCGAGCGAATCGATCATCCCCAGCGCCAAGCGCTCGGCGCCCGCCCACGCGATCATGGCCGCGTTGTCGCCGCACAGGCTCACGGGTGGCACGTGGAAGGAGAAGCCCTGCCGCTCGGCCAGCTCTCGCAAAGAGGTGCGCAGGCGCTCGTTGGCGGCGACCCCGCCGGCGAGCACGAAGCGCAACGGCTGCGAGCCGCCGAGCCGGGCGGCGGCGATGTCCATGGCGCGCGCGCAGCGATCGGCCACTGCTTCGGTCACGGCCGCTTCGAAGGAAGCAGCGATGTCGGCGACATCCTGCTCGCGCAGGGGGCTAAGCTTTTCCGCCGTACGGCGCACGGCCGTCTTCAGACCGGCGAACGAGAAATGCGGCTCCTCGCGACCGAGCATGGGCCGCGGCAGGTCGAAGCGGCGCGGATCGCCATTGCGAGCGGCCTTCTCGACGGCCGGGCCACCGGGGAAGCCGAGACCCAGAAGCTTTGCCGTCTTGTCGAATGCCTCGCCCAGCGCATCGTCGATGGTGGTGCCGAGGCGCTCGTAATCGCCAACGCCGCGCACGATCAGGAGCTGCGTGTGCCCACCCGACACCAGCAGCAGCAGGTAGGGCGGGCGCAGACCCTCCGTAAGACCGATGGTGAGCGCGTGCGCCTCGAGATGATGCACGGCGAGGAATGGCAACCGCCGCGCCAGCGCAATCGCCTTGCCGGTGATCAGGCCCACGATTAGCCCGCCGATCAGCCCCGGGCCGGCCGTGGCCGCCACCGCGTCGAGCTGGGAGAATTCGGCATCCGCCTCGCGCATCGCCTCGCGGATGAGGATGTCGAGGCACTCGACGTGTGCGCGCGCGGCGATTTCCGGCACGACGCCACCGTAGGGCCGATGCCGCTCCCACTGGGTGCGCACCACGTTGGACAGGATGCGCCCGCTGCCGTCCGCCTCACGCAGGACGACGGCCGCCGCGGTCTCGTCGCAGCTCGTCTCGAGCCCGAGCACGAGGCTCCTTCTGGCGGCCCCTGGCTGTTCTTTATCCATGTGATCGTGCCAGGCATCCTGCGTTTGCCTTCCCGGTGCCACGCGGGCATTAATGGCGCCGCACTAGTGTGATGATCGAGAAATTCGCCCGGTGCTGGCGGCAAGGCGGTGAGCGAATTTCCCGATCTGAATCACACTAGCAACTCTATGATTCTAGTGTCCCTTATGATTCCGAAGTTCGCTCCCGAGCCTAGCGTTGAACACTGGCGAACTTCGGAATCGGGACACTAGAGGCCTGTCGCCTAGCACCCGGAGAGAACGGCTTGCAAGCAGCGAAGATCCGCATCGGCACGCGCGGCTCGCCCCTGGCGCTGGCACAGGCGCGCGAGGTGATGGGCCGCCTTGCCGCTGCGCACGGGCTCGGGGCCGACCGATGCGAGATCGTCGTCATCAAGACCACCGGCGATAAGATCACTGACCGGCCGCTCATCGAAGCGGGCGGCAAGGGGCTGTTCACCAAGGAGCTCGAAGAGGCGCTTTTCGCGGGCAACATCGATATCGCCGTCCACTCGATGAAGGATATGCCGGCGTTGCTGCCCGAAGGGCTTGCCATCGCCGCAATTCTACCGCGAGAGGATCCGCGCGACGCCTTCATCAGCCTCAAGTATCCCTCGCTTGACGAGCTACCGCCCGGTGCCACCGTGGGCACTTCCTCGCCGCGACGCCAAGCGCAAGCGCTGCGCCTGCGGCCCGACCTGCGGATCGTGCCATTGCGCGGCAACGTGGAGACTCGGCTGCGCAAGCTCGACGAGGGGGCGGCCGACGCCACGTTTCTCGCTTGCGCCGGTCTTAACCGCTTGGGACTGGCGCAGCACATCACCGCGCGCATGGATATCGAGACCATGCTGCCCGCGGTGGCGCAGGGCGCGATCGGCATCGAGATCCGCGCCGACGATGCCAATACCGCCGTACTCGCTGCTCCCCTGAACGACGCAGCGACCGCGCTGTGCGTGGCGGCCGAGCGCGCTTTCCTGTCGCGGCTGGAAGGATCGTGCCGCACGCCCATTGCAGGCTATGCCGATCTGCGGGCCGACGCGCTGCACATCAGCGGCGAGATTCTCACCCCCGACGGCCGCGAGTGCCTCGTCGCTACACGCGACGGAAGCCCGCAGTCTGCGCTGCGCCTCGGCGAGGAGATGGCCACCGAGCTGCTTGCGCAAGCCGGTCCCGACTTCTTTCGCGCGCTCGCCTGATGCATGTTCTCGTCACCCGGCCGGAGCCCGAAGCTGCCGCTTGCAAGGCGCAGCTCGAAGCGCTTGGACACGAGGTCAGCGTCGAGCCGATGCTGCGCATCGAGCTGCTGCCCATTGCCAACGACGCGCTCGCAGGGGCAGCGGGCGTCATCGTTACCAGCCGCAATGCGCTGCGGGCGCTTGCCGCCAGCCCGGCGTTCGCAGCGGCACTGAAGCTGCCGATTTTAACAGTCGGTCCCGGCACGGCGGAACTCGCTCGCAAGTTGAAATTTGAACGCGTGGTCGCCGGGGAGGGGTCGGCTGCCGATCTCGTCCCGATAATCACCAATGCGGCAGACAGAACGCCGGGACCCTTTGTCCACCTCGCAGGCGAAACCGTCGCCTTCGACCTGCTGAAACCGCTCGCCGCGAGGGGAATCGAGGCGCGGAAGATTGACGCGTACCGAGCGATCCCCGCTCAATCCCTCAGTGAGCCGATGAAAAACCTTCTGGAGGGCCGCGCAATCGACGCCGTAATCCTGATGTCACCGCGGACCGCTAGGATCTATGCGCGTTTGGTTGCCGATGCCGGCCTTGCGGAGTACGCCCGCAGCCCGGCTTTCCTGTGCCTTTCGCCAGCGGTCGCCGCTTCGCTGAGGGAACTCGCCCCGGACCGGATTGTGGTCGCCGAAACACCCAATTCCGAGGCAATGCTTGCCGCCGTTACCCGGGTGGCAACCCTATCCACAGGAGTGTAGTTTAGCGTCGAAACCGCGTGGTAAACGCCTGCTGTCTCCTTCGGAGACGCAGGCACTGAAGAGGCCGCAGCGAGGTTCCTTGCTCACATGACCGTCAACAAATCCGAGCCGGATAAAAAAGCGGCGGGGCCCTCGGGCTCATCCGGCAGCCGTCCGCACGCGACCCTCGATCTCAAGGCAACCGAGGTGAAGCAGCCGGAGCCCGCCACGGAAAAGCACGCCACTTCCGAGCCCCCCGCGGCTCAGAAGACGGCAAGCGGCCCAGCGGCACCGAAACCGTCGGGTGCGGAAAATGCGGCGGCCAAACCGAAGTCTTCCGCACCGCCGCCCTCGCCATCGGGCGCACCGCGCGGCTACGGCGGCTTCTTCACCCATGTTGCCGCCGGTATCGCGGGCGGCATCGTAGCGCTTCTTGCCGCCGACATGCTGGCCTCCCAGCTTGGCCTGGAAGGCCCGGGCGAGGGCACCGATACCGCTCCGGCTGTGGAGCAGCGTCTGTCCGCGCTTGAAGCCGCGCGCGGGCAGCGGGTCGTCACACCGGAAGTCAACGCCCGCCTCGCCGCCGCAGAAGCCAAGATCAACAAGCTCGAGCCGGTTGGGGGCAGCGTCGGCACACTGGCAAAATCCCAGGCCGATCTGGCGCGCAACCTCGACGCCGTGAACGAGAAGCTGCGCGCGCTCGGCGGGGCGGGTGACGCCCAAGCTCGCGTGGCCAAGCTCGAAGAGCAGCTGGCGGCAATGTCAGCCGCTGCCGAGCGCGATCCGCAAAGCGGTCGCCTGCCGCAGCTCGCGGCCATCACCGGCAAGATCGCCGATCTCGAATCGACGCTGTCGAACCAGCTCGATGCCCTGCGCAAGAGCGTCAATCAGCAGATCGATGCGCGCCTTGCCGCCGCCACCGAAGCGGGCGAGGCGGCGCGCTCGGGCACGCAACGCATGGACCGGGACGTGTCGGCCCTCAAAGCGGAGGACGCGCAGATCGCCGGCGACCTCAACGCGCTCAAGGCGGAGAGCGAGCGCGCAGTTGCCGGCCTGAAGGCGACGCAGGACGAGCTGAAAAAGCTCAAGGCCGATCTCGACGGTCGGCTTGCCGCCTTCGCCAAGCCAGACGACGTGGCATCGGCGGTGGCGCCGATCGCCGGCAAGCTCACCGCGCTGCAGCAGGATGTGCAGGGCGTCATGAAAAGCGAAGGCGACCGCAAGACGACTGCGGAGCGTATCGTCCTGTCGCTCGAGCTCGCCAATTTGAAGCGTGCGATCGACCGCGGAAACGCCTACGGCCCGGAACTCGCGCAGGCCCGTAAGCTCGCCGGGGCGACCATTGATCTGGCACCGCTCGAGCGATTTGCCTTGGAGGGCGTGCCGACGCAAACGGAGCTGCGGCAGGACTTCAAGGCGGTGGCCTTCAAGATGATCGATGCCGGGGCCGAGCCGGTCGAGGGATCTCTCGTCGATCGCCTGCTGGCCGGGGCAAAATCCGTCGTGCGCGTGCGCAAGACCAGCCACAGCGCCGACGACAAGAGCGTCGAGGCGATCATTGCACGCATGGAGACCGCCCTGAACGAGGACCGGCTCGATGACGTGCTACAGGAAGCGCGCGCGCTGCCACAGCCGGCCCAGGATGCGGCACGCGATTTCCTCGCCAAGGTCGAGGCACGCAACGCTGTCGATCGCGCGGTGGCCTCCGTCGAAACGCAGCTCAAGGCATCGCTAGTCGCGCCGCCCGACGCGGCCGGCAAAGCAGCACAGTAAGGACGTTCGCATGCTGCGGCTCATTGGATTTCTGCTCGGCATTGCCGTGGTTGCGGCGGGCCTCGCGTGGCTCGCCGACCGCCCCGGCGAGCTGGTCGTGCAATGGCAAGGCTACCAGATCGAGACGAGCGTCTTCCGCGCCATCGTCATCCTCACGGCCTTGATCGCGGTCACCCTCCTCGGTTGGTCGCTGATGCGCAACGTCTGGTACAGCCCCGCCGCGGTGGGCAACCTGCTGAGCAAGCGGCGCCAGAAGCTCGGAATCGATGCGCTATCCAGCGGCATGATCGCGCTCGGCGCCGGCGACAAGGCGGCCGCCATGCGCGCTGCCATCCAGGCGCGCAAGTCGCTGCCCAACGAGCCGCTCACACATCTATTGCGGGCGCAGGCAGCCCAGCTCACCGGCGACCGCACGACGGCGCGGCGGATTTTCGAGGCCATGCTCGCCTCGCCTGACACCGAGCAGCTCGGCCTGCGCGGCCTGTTCCTCGAAGCGCAGCGCGAGAGCGAGAAGGAAGCGGCCCGGCACTTCGCCGAGCGCGCCGTGGCGCTCAATCCCAAGCTTGCCTGGGCAGTCGATGCGTTGCTCGACCTGCAGTGCCGCGAAGGCGACTGGGCTGGTGCCCTAGACACCATCACGGTTGCCCGCAAGAACGGGCACATCGATCGTCTGCAAGCCGATCGCCGCCGGGCGGTTCTGCTCACGGCGCAGGCGCAAGCTGCTGAAGAAGGTGATCCCGAGCGCGCGCTCACCCTGGCACTGGAGGCCCACGGTCTCGCCACCGACCTCGTGCCCGCCGCCGCGATCGCCGGCCGTCTGCTCGCCTCGCGCGGTAACACGCCGCGCGCCACCAAGATCCTGCAGCGGACGTGGAGCCACTCGCCGCACCCCGATCTGGCTGCGGCCTATGCCTATGCGCGCATCGGCGACAGCCCGCGCGATCGCCTCGACCGCGTGCGCCAGCTCGCCGCCTTGAGCCCCAACTCGATAGAAGGACCCATTGCCGTGGCGACGGCAGCAATCGAGGCCCGCCAGTTCGACGAGGCGCGCGCCGCACTCGAAACTCTCATCCCCTCGCGCATGACGCAGCGGGTAGCCACCCTCATGGCCCGCGTCGAAGGAGGGGAGCACGCCGACAAGGGCCGCGTGCGCGAATGGCTGGCGCGCGCCGTCAACGCGCCGCGCGATGCGGCGTGGACGGCCGACGGCGTCGTTGCCGACCGCTGGATGCCCGTCTCCCCGGTGAGCGGCGCACTCGATGCCTTTCAGTGGCGCGTTCCCGTCGAGATCGTCGACAAGAGCGACGCAGACATGCTGGCGAGCAAGCTCGAGGAGCTCGTGGCGCTCGGCATGCCGCGCACCGGTCCCGAGCCGTTTGAGGATCACGCGGTCGAGGCGGCAGCGATTGTGCCCAGCCAGCAGACCGCTCCTGCGGACACCGTGCAGGCGGCCGCCGCAACATCCGGCGTTCCCACCACCCGCCCGCGTACGGCGCCGCAGTCTGACGTCGTGGAGCGCACGGCCACCGCGCCGGCGAAGGAAGCACCCGGGCGGGCCCCACAAGCGCAGCGGGGATCCGTCCCTGACCAACCACCCTCCGTTGCCGAGAACGAGGCCACCAGCGCGAAGGGCTCCGTACCGGTTCGCCGCCGCGCCGCCAACGAGGCGCGCACGAAAGAAGAGCCCAGCGACGCGCGCGTCTTCGTTGCGCCCCACGCGCCCGATGATCCGGGGCCTGAACCGGGCGAACAGGAAGAGGCCGGGCTGCCCCTGCGTCCGCAGCGCGCCTAATCAAAAGGAGAGAGCTATGTTGCGGAGCACCTTAGTGGCAATTGTGACGCTGATCGGCTGCGCCCTTGTCGCGACGGCTGCCATCGCCCATCCCAAGCTCGTCAATTCCAGCCCCAGGGCCGATGCCGTGATCGACAACTCTCCGAAGGAGTTGCGCCTCAGCTTCAACGAGGATCTCGTCGCGAAATTCTCCGGCGCGGAAGTGAAAGATCAACAGGGACAGAAGGTCGAGATCGGGCACGCTGGGCTCGATCCGGCCGACAAGAAACAACTCGTTGTGCCGGTATCAACGCCCCTGGCCGAGGGGAAATATAAAGTCGACTGGCATGCGGTGGCCGCCGACACTCATCGCATCCATGGGAGCTACTCGTTCACGGTCAAACGCTGATAATGGAAACGGGGCTCATCGCCTCCCGCTTTCTGCACTACGTGGCGGCAATGGCCCTTTTCGGGGTCTCGCTCTTCCCGCTCTACGCCTTCGCCTACCGACGTCCGCAATGGTCGATGCGGCTGCAGCGCTTGCTTCGTGCGATCGTGCTTGCTGCGGCCGTTGCCGCTCTTCTGAGTAGCATCACTTGGCTCGCATTCACGACGGCGATGATGGCCGGCACGCTGAGCGCCGCGACTGAATGGGACGCGGTGTGGTCAGTGTTGAGCGATACGACATTCGGGCACGTATGGATCGTTCGCCTGGCGCTGATGATTGTCATTCTCTCGGCAACGCGGTTCGGCGCCGCTTCTACCGCCAATGGACATCGCGACATTCACACACCGCTTCTCGCCGGGTTGCTTCTGGCAAGCTTGGCTGGTGTTGGCCATACGCAGCAGAACGACGGGCCGGCTTGGCTCGTCCATTCGGGCGCCGATAGCGTCCATTTGCTCGCTGCGGGGGCGTGGCTTGGAGGACTGCTGATATTGGGCTTCGTCTTAGTACCAAGCCGCGCCAGCCCCGCTTGCGACCCCAGGGTCACCGAGGACGTCCTGCTTCGCTTCTCCGGTATGGGCTACATCGCTGTCGCCCTGCTGATCGCGTCCGGCGCCGTCAACAGCTGGTACTTGATTGGCTCTGTCGATGCGTTGGTAGGGACGGCCTACGGCCAACTTTTGCTTGTAAAGCTTTGCTTGTTCACGAGCATGCTGGCTCTCGCAGCATCGAACCGCTTCTGGCTTGTTCCGGCGCTGAGAAATAGCGAAACGGCCCGATCGCACGACTCGCTCGCTACGCTTCGCCGCCACGTTCTGGGGGAGGAAGTTCTCGGTCTCTTCGTAATATTGATTGTGAGTGCGCTGGGGACCATGGAACCCGCCGGCAGTCAGATGGCGCCGTGAGGAGTCCGACAAGCTCCCGTCGCAGTTATCCCGGCGAGCGTTTCTGTGCACCAAACTTTCCACAATGTTTGCGTTCCCCCCCCTAACAGTTTGAAACGCCGACCGAGTAGCGTGCGCTGGCCCGCCCGCATTCTGCGTGCGGCGCATCCGGAGATGTGCAATGTCGCAGAAAGCCGTTGTGTCGATGCTTCTCGCCGCATCCCTCTTGGCGGGCTCCGCCGCATTTGCCGCTACCACGGAAGACGACGTGAAGTGGATCAACCAGTGCATCGCGGACAACAAGAAGGAAGGCGCTGCGGAAGACGTCGTTCGCAAATATTGCGTCTGCATGGACAACGCGATGGGCGAGGACGAGACGAAATCGGTCTCGGAATGGGAAAAGACCCATCCGGACGAGACAACGGCCTGTGACAAGGAGGCCGGCTGGAAGTAGCCGCGCCGCCGCACGTTCGCAAGGATTGCAGGGAACAGGGTCGCACTGAAGTGCGGCACTCCCTGCGCGCCTTCGTCTGCCGGCCTGCCTATACCCTAATCACAGGGCCGCGGCGGCCGAACTTGCATTCGGCAGGCCCTGAGGGTATCCCTCCGCGCTGACGCCATCGGGCAAGCGGCAATAGCTCAGTCGGTAGAGCACGTCATTCGCAATGACGGGGCCGGGCTTGATCTCACTGGCGTTTTAGGGAAGTTTGGTTCGCCGTCGGTAAGCCGGTTTAGCTCAGTGGTAGAGCACCTGTTTCGTAAACAGGGGGTCCCGTGTTCAATCCACGGAATCGGCACCATCTCCCT
>Ga0299912_10001394_pt1 | contig 19485 bp, 25 predicted proteins | sample RVTome_2_FD_207667 | JGI IMG/M metagenome (GOLD analysis project Ga0299912, IMG submission 207667) | Soil microbial communities from uranium-contaminated site in the Upper Colorado River Basin, Wyoming, United States - RVT95D214 (version 2) ... | reverse complement strand
GCGGTGGTAACATCCTCAAGCGTAGCAGCCTCCGACCCCAGTCCGTAGCCAGCCTCTTCAACCGCACGTCGCATATCAGCTATATCAGTGCCCTCGATATATTCAACCGTAGCTTTCTCAGAAGCCAGGTTGACGTTGGCTGAAATAACCCCCGGCACACTGGAGAGAGCTTCTTCCACACGGGCGACACAAGAGGCGCAGGTCATACCGCTTACCGGAAATATAGACTTCTGGGTGGCTACCTTATAACCCAATTCCGAGATGGTTTTCGCAATCTCGGCGAGGTCAACCTTAGAGGGGTCATACTCTATGGAAGCCTTCTCCGAGGCAAAACTAACATCGGCTTTTTCCACGCCGGGAGTATGCACAAGCCCCTTGGCAATAGTGGCGGCACAGGTAGTACAGGTCATGCCGCTGACGTGTATCTTAGCCTTCTCGGATTTCTTGGATTTCGTTTTTTCAACCATGGCAGAGCAATTTCCTAAATACTAAGCTCTTATCATCGTCAACATCATCTTGAACTTTTTAATTGCCTTCAAGGCATGTGGCTGATTTGCCGGCATTATAACCATCTCCCCTTCCTTCATATGCAAAGGCTTTCCCGATATGGTGATTTCCGCTTCACCATCTAAGACATGAACCAGAGCATCGAAAGGTGCGGTGTGCTCACTCAGCCCCTGTCCCTGGTCAAAGGCAAATAAAGTTACTGTCCCGGTCTTCTTGCTCACTATCTCCCGGCTGACTACAGAGCCATCCTGATAGTCCACCAGGCCAGCCAGTTTGGCAACCTGCGCCTTAAGCCGTTCGATATTTTCCATATTCTCAATCCCTGCCGGAATTAATCTTCCCGATTGATACAGGGTTTCACCCCAGTTCAACGCTGATGTCTATGCTTTCAATATCGTCTACATCTCTCAGCGAAGAAACCATGCCGACCAGGGTATTGGAAATAATGTCGTTGGGAAACGGAGTTAGTGGAATATCCTTGCCATTGATGGTGATTTCAACATTGCCTTTTTTTTGGTGAATCTCCAGACTCTTTATGTCCTCTGTGCCTTTGAGCGAGGAAACCATACCCACAGAGGTCCGAGCAAAAAATTTCTCGACGAAAGGATTCATATCTACTGCTTTTGTGTTAACCTTCAGCATTGCCTTAAAACTCCCCTTCATTTTTCACCTCCGTACCTTTGTTGATTCCCAGATTATTCGCCGCCACAAATTAAACAAAACCATGCTCTTTATGCTTCTGTGCAATGGCTTCAGCCAGATTATCCAAAGCCTTGAAATCAGCCTCTCTGGGGTATCCCTTAATCAGCACCGGCTCCAGCAATTCCACCTTCAGGTTAGGCAGCAGCGCGGTAAGCTGTTCCAGAGTCTTGCCTCCCCAGCCGTAGGAGCCGATAATCGAGGCAAACTTCAAATTCGGCCTGAGTGCGTTTGCCAGGAAAGCAGCGTAAACGGCACTCGGGTGCGGTCCGGCTAAAACAGTGGGCGTCCCGATAACAACCGTCGCCGCATCAACCAATGACATCGCCAGCTTGCCCAGGTCGGTAACCGTCAGGTCGAACTGTTTCACCGTCACACCTCTCTGAGTTAAAGCTTCAAGAAAATATGTCACCATCTTGCGGGTGCTGCCGTGCATCGAGACATAGGGCAACACCACGATGTTCTTAGGCTCATCGAAGGCCCAGCTATGATAAGCCTTGATGATAAACTCCGGTTTATCGTACATAGGTCCATGGCTGGGAGCGATAATGTCAATCCGGTAGTCCTTTATTTTCTCCAGATTTTTCTGGATAATCGTCCGGAAGGGCATCATGATTTCGGCATAATATCTTTTGGCTGCCTCGTACACCTGCCCTTCATCGGTCACATACAGGTCGGTTGCAGCCAGATGAGAGCCGAAGAAATCGCAAGAGAATAGAATTCTTTCTTCCCTCAAGTAGGTAACCATGGTCTCCGGCCAGTGAACCCACGGGGTATAAATGAACTCCAGCGTCCTGTCTCCCAACGAAATAGTCTCTTTATCCTCGACAGTTATGACCCTGTCCTCCGGAATCAAAAGCAGGTCTACAAGCATCCCTTTACATTTGGTAGAGCAAACGACCTTCGCCTTGGGATATTTTTCGAGGACCCAGGGGATACTGCCGGAATGGTCCTGCTCAGCATGATGAGCTACCAGATAATCTATATCTTTGACCTTAAGTTCATTCAGATGACTTTCCAGCACCTGCTCCATAGTCGGGTCTACAGTGTCCAGTAGAGCCGTTTTTTCGCTGCCCTTTATCAAATAAGAGTTGTAGCTGGTGCCATCGGGAAGCGGTATAAGCGAATCGAAAAGCCGCCTGTCCCAGTCAATCGCCCCTACACAATAAATCCCACGCCTTATCTCTCTAGGTTTCATACTGCTCCTCCTTTAATACTCCAGCAGTCTCCTCTCGCCCTCAATTTTCTTTATATCCGTTATATCCTGAGTAACTTCCAATGTGCCCAGATATTTTCCTGTCTTGTCCCGCACGGCGAAATATCTTATGTATATCTTTCTCCCCTTGAGGTCTATCCAAAATTCGGCTGAATCTCTTTTGTCGCTCTTAAAGTCGGCCAATATCTGGTTTACTTTGTCCACACTATGCTTTGGATGACAGTTCTGAACCGATTTCCCCACTACTGAAACCGGCCGTTTGAATAGTCTGGTTTCATGCTTATTCCAAAACCTGACTAAATCATTTTCATCAACAAAGGAAACCTCTACAGGTAATGCCTCGAATATCCCCGTTAGCTGTTCTTTGTTCAGGTTTTCTATCATTACTTTTTTATGCCTCCACTTTTTCAAACTGGTCTTTAGTGGCGCCGCAGACAGGGCATACCCAATCATCCGGTAGCTTTTCAAAAGGCGTGCCCGGCTTTATCCCGCCGTCGGGGTCACCCAGTGCAGGGTCATAGATGTAACCACAAACTGTGCACTTGTATTTCGCCATTTTCGGTGCTGCCTCCTTTTCTTCTCCAATGTATACCGGGGCTGTTTTAGGAGTAGTGCCCCTCTTAACGTCATGATAATAAGCGTAAGTCATCGGCTCCCCTTCTTTGACCACGTCCGCCGCCACAATCTCTCCTATAAAGATGGTATGGGTACCAACTTCTATTTGATTAATCACCTTAGCTTCAAGATAAGCCAGAGTATTATCGAGCACTATCGGCGCTCCGGTTTCGCCCACCTTATAACTAATGCCTTTGAGTTTATCTACATCCCTGCCTGACTTGAAGCCGAAGCCACCGATGAAGCTCAAAGGCGTGTCCTGCGATAGAATTGAGACTGTAAATACTTTACTTGTAGAGACGAACTCGTTAGTTAGATTCTGTTTATTGAGAGCCACAGCGATAACAGGCGGCTCAGAGCAAACCTGAAAGACTGTATTGGCAATCTGACCGTTCAGCTTGCCGTCTTTTTTAGAACATACAACATATAGACCGTAACCCAGTTTGTGAAGCGCTTTTAGATTCATAAACCCTCCCCTGCGGATATAGATTACAAGGCTTCTTTAACCGCCATCCAGTGAATGATGCTCAGCTTTTCGAAACCACCCCGCCGGGTCAATCAGGTACTCGCGATAGTCAACTAAAGTCAGATAGTGACCTTTCTCTTCAGCAGCCAGCGAAGCATAGAGTTTTCTCTCAGCATCATAGGCAGCTTCCTTACCCTGACTGCTGTAGAATTTCTCGGTCTTATTCTCCATTTCCATAGCTTTAGCTATGGTGTCAAGCTCGGTGCCAGCCGGCTTCACACTAGAGCCGGCTGCTCTCATCGCCTGGGAGAAAAAGGTGTTAAGTATGTCACCTTTTCGAGGCTGAATGTCAACTTCAGGCCAAGTTTTCTCACTTTTCAAAGAGCTATATATGGCCTCAAACCTCTGCCGGTGCTTATCTTCCTCGGCAGCTAACCATTCAAAAAGCTCCTTTCCTACCCTGTTATCGCTTTTTTGACTGGCTCTCTGGTAGTATTCCTTGCCATCAATCTCCATCTGAATGGCAAACTGAACCGCCTTAATGGTCTTAGACTGCTCGCGTTCCATATTAAACCCTTCTCATTCTATCGTCTTAAACTGGCTCTTAGGAGCACCACAGATAGGACACTCATCAGGCAGAATACCATCAGAGACGTAGCCGCATGTCTGGCAAACATAATAAGTAGTCTCCCTTTCCGCCATTAGATGCTGCATAGCTTTCTTATAAAGCTTGGCGTGACCTTGCTCGACATCCCTTGCATAGCTAAGGCTCAAGGCAACATCGGGAGCGTCTTCCTCATTCGCTTCGGCAATAAAGCCAGGGTACATCTTAATCGAAGCCAGGTTCTCCCTTTGGAAAGCAGCATCCAAATTCTCCTGAGTGCTTTTGACAAGATCCAAAAACATCAGATTGTTATAAGCATGAACCTCTTCGGCAGCGGCCACGGCACGGAATAGCTTAGCCATCTGCGGAAGACCCTCTTCCACCGCTTTTCTGGCAAAAGCCAGATTGCGGATGGTGGCTTGAGATTCACCGATGAAACCTGCCTTCAGATTCTGCCATGTCTTAGCGCCCCCAACTGCGGGCTGATAGGTAACGAACTTCTCTTTTTCCGAATCGCAAACCGGACAATGAGCCGGGGCTGCTTCACCAAGGTCGACATGCTGGCATACAGTACATCGCCACATAATTCCTCCTAACCTGTCTTTCTTACAAAGACCCGATAAACTCCTTTGTCTTCCTCGATGCCCAAGAACTCATTGCCTGTAGACTTGCACCAGTTGGGCATATCCTGCTTTATGCCCGGGTCATCGGCTAGAATTTCCAACACCTGCCCGGGTCTTAACCCCTTCATTTTCTTGGCAGTTTGGGCAATAGGCATTGGACAATAAAGCCCGACACAATCTAAAGTCTCGTCTGCCTTCATATCTTTTTCCTAGGCGGGAGAATCTATTTTTATTTTTTCCCCCGTTTCAACGGCGTGCCGCATTGAGGGCATTTAGTAGCCTCTTTATCCGGCACAATTATTTGACAACTAACACAATAGCTGAGAACTGCTCCACAAGCATGACAGAGAGCACAGCTAGTGACAACCTCCTCTTCGCAGTAAGGGCACAGGCATTTTTCTTCTTTTTTAGTCTTCTTCTCCTTCTTCATGTTCCTCTCCTTTCTCCTCCAGACCCTGGATTTTAATTCCCTTCTTTTGGGCATAGTCGCGAATAGCTTTATGTAGCGCCTGAGCCCCCAGATTAGAGCAGTGATACTTGTTCTTGGGTAAGCCCTCTAATTCCTGAGCTACCAGACCCGGGGTGATTTTCACAGCCTCTTCCAGCGTCTTACCCTTTGCCATCTCGCTGGTTATGCTGGAAACGGCAACTGCAGCGCCACAGCCAAATGTCTGAAATTTGACGTCCTCAAGACGGTTATCTTTCACCTTGATATAAAAAGTCATCATATCCCCGCAGACCGGATTGCCTACCTCACCGATACCATCGGCATCCTTAATCTCACCGACATTACGGGGATTCATAAAGTGGTCCATCACTTTTTCGCTGTACATTGGCATATTACTTCACCCCCTCTTTCCTTTAATGAATTTGGCATATAACGGAGACATCTGCCGCAACCTGTCAACAATGGGTGGCATTTTCTCCACTACATAATCTATATCCTGTTCATTATTGTCTAAACCCAAGCTAAAAAGCAAAGAGCCCTGGGCAATTTCATGCGACATGCCCATGGCGATAAGGACGTGAGAAGCTTTCAGGGCTCGTGAAGTGCAGGCTGAGCCGCTGGCAGCAGCCACACCCTGCGTATTAAGCAGCAGCAACATGGCTTCGCCTTCAATAAACTCAACGCAAAAGCTGGCAACGTGAGGCAGCCTCTGGGTCGGATGACCGGTAAGAATGGTATGGTCAATTGCACTCAGCAAGCCGTTGATTAATCTATCTCTGAGATGAGAAAACTTTTCCATACGCGACGGTATATCTCTGATGGCTAACTCAGCAGCCTTGCCCATGCCTACAATGGCCGGCACATTTTCCGTGCCCGGTCTACGCCCACCCTCCTGAACGCCACCATCTATCAATGGAATAAGGCGAGTCCTTTTGCGTACCCATAGAGCTGCAGCTCCCTTGGGTCCATAAAACTGATTCGCCGCCAGACTCAAGGCATCCACTCCCAGCTCTTTCACGTTCACCGGTATATTGCCCGTACTAGCTACAGCATCGGTATGGAAGAGCACCCCAGCCTCTTTAACCCTCTTGCCTATCTCAGCGATAGGTTGTATCGTGCCTACCTCTCCGTTGGCATGCATAATGGACACCAATATCGTGTCCTTCCTGATATTTCTGGCTACTTCATCAGGGTCAACCAGCCCGTATTTATCCACAGGCAACACAGTAAGCTCAAAGCCAGCCTTCTCCAGAGTTCGGACGGCATTAAGCACAGAAAAATGCTCGATTGCTGAGACAACTATATGCTTCCCCTTCTCAATCTGACCTTGAGCCAGCCCTTTGACTGCCAGATTATTAGCTTCGCTGCCGGTTGAAGTAAAAACGATTTCATCTGGACTGCCGCTAACAAGCGCGGCAACTTGCTCACGAGCTTCTTCCATCGCTTCTCCGGGTTTATCACCCCAGGAATGAAAAGATTGGGGGTTGCCATAGATATTGCTGAAATACGGGAGCATCACCTCCAACACCTCAGGCAATACCGGGGTGGTAGCGATATAATCCAGATAGACTTTTCTTCCAGGCTTATTTCCGTTCCCCATTATCACACCTCCTCCTAGTTCGTGGGTTGCGCCTTTCGCGCTTGATATCGGGCCAGGCCTTCATCATAAAGACGTTGCTCTTCCTCGGTAATGACGATAAGAGGCGGTATATCTACCGGTCTTCCTTCCAAATCTACCGCCACCATTACATAATGAGCCCTCATAACATGACGCCTCTTTCCAGCCATGAGGTCCTCAGCCTCGACCTCTATACGAATCTCCATTGACGAGCGACTGGTAAACGTAAGTTTAGCATGAATTATGATTAGGTCACCAACTCGTACAGGACCCACGAAATTAATCTCATGCACCCTGGCCGTGACCGGATTCGCCCGGCTATGCAGTGCAGCAACCACACCGGCGGCATTATCCATCAGCTTCATCAACTCGCCGCCATGAACAAATCCTGCCGGATTAGTCTGCTCGGGCAACATCAGCTCTGTCATTACAGTGGCCGAATGTCCCACCGTCTTTCCTTTAAAGGCTCCACCATCGCCCAATGTCTCCAGCAGCTTACGGAAATTCTCTTCATGCTTCGCCTCAACCTTGCCCATACGATGGAAAAAATCGGCAATTTCAGCAAAGCCCTCATCATCAGCCGTTTTTGCTGCCGCAGGGTATAATTCAGTTGCTTCCTCGTGCTCACGTTCGATGGCTAGCTTCAGATTCGTGGCGGTATCACCAGGACCGCCGAGAAATTTAAACTCATACTCGGCGTGCTCCGCCTCATTCTGCGCTACCGTCGAAAACATGTCAGCTGCCGGCTCCAGGCCAGCTTCTCTGGCAGCCTCGGCAAAGTATACATAGTTTGAGTGGGCATGTAGCTCTCTAACTAAAGCCTGACGTAATTTTTCCTCTGTTTTACTTCCCTTTATCTGCATGATTCTACCCCTTTCCCATCTTGAGTCTTCATATTTTAGCTCAGCCTCTGCAAATAGCGATGGGCTTGAAGTGCCGCTTTAGCCCCCTCACCGGCAGCAATCAATATCTGTTTCTCGGGGACATTAGTTACATCTCCGGCAGCAAAAAGACCGGCAATATTGGTCTCGTTATTACAGGTAACCTCGATTTCCCCCTTGCGATTAAGGGCGGCTACACCCTTTGCCACCGTCGAGTTTGGCATAAGCCCGATTTCAATAAGTACACCGTTAACCCGAAGCTCTTTTTCCTGTTTTGTTTTCAAATCTCTTATTTTTATTCCATCCACAAGTTTTTCTCCTGTTATCTCCGTAACCTCATGCTCCAAAAACATCGTCAGGTTACCGGCATCCTTTACCCTGTCGATCAAGACCTGGTCTCCAGTAAGAGGAGTCAGCGACACCAGATAGACACGGCTGGCTATTTTAACCATGTCATCAACGACCTCCAGAGCCGAATTGCCGCCCCCGATGACAGCCACCTCCATATCAGCAAACAGCGGACCATCGCAGGTAGCACAGTAAGTAACCCCTCTGCCCCTGAGTTTTTCTTCGCCAGGCACGTTCAAGGGACGAGGGCGCTTACCGGTGGCAATTAAAACTGTCTTAGCCCGATAGGTCTCGCCGCTTTCAGTCCTGACCTCGAAGCCGCCATCTATTCGAGACAGACTGCTGACTACTTCCCCCACTTTCATATCTATGGGGAACCGCTTCACCTGTTCCTCAAACTTCCTTATGAGCTGCTGCCCTTCGATGAACTGATAGCCCATGTAATTCTCCACACCGAATATCCAGTTGACTTGACCCCCCACGTCTTTGCTCAGCAGCAAGGCATCCAGCTTTTTTCGCGCCGTGTAAACGGCTGCCGTCATGCCGGCAGGGCCGCCTCCGATAATCATCAAATCATACATCGCCCATGACCTGAATCTAAAGATTCAGCTTCTGCTTAAGCCATTTCTCATCGTAGCCCACGGCAATCTCGCCGTCGATGTCAACAACCGGCACCATAAACTGACCCGTCTTGCTGAGCATTTCATCCCGTGCCATCTTATCTACGGTAACATCAACGTTCTTATATGGTACTTTATTTTCGTCAAGCAACTGCCTGACTTTAACGCACCAGGGTCAGGTAGTAGTAGAATAAACCTTTACCTCTTTTGCCATTTCATCCTCCTTAAATCTTCCATTTTCGACAGAATCGCACAAGTAGACATTTATAACCCATGTCTACGCTCCCTCGTTTAACTCAGGTAAATTATGCCTGTCTTACTATAAAATAGTCGTAAAATAGACAGCCAAAAAGTTAAAAAGTTATTACATTTGGGCGTCATAATTGCTTTATACTTAGAAAAAGATAAAACTCCCTCTCAGTAGTTGGAAGATTACCACCCGTGCCAGTCCTCTCCCGTCGCCTTTATCTTTTCACTCAGCTAGTTCTGAGCTTCTCTATACCGCAGCGGGTATCCTGAGTCGCTTTGACCTTCGCCCTTATCTCAGCCAGCAGCTCCCAGGCACCCTTCTCATCGCGGTCAATAATGACCTGCTCCAACCTGGTCACCTGCTGCTCATCCAATGATATTACCGCTTTGGGCATAAATCACTCTCCAAACAATCAGTTTTCGTGGCAACTTTCGCATATACCGCGAAACTCGAGCCGATGATATGAAACCGCAAAACCTGTCTTTTGCTCTGCCCTGCTGTCTATTTCCACATCTACCGGCAAATCAACATCAAATACCAGACCGCACTTCTCACATCTGAAATGATAGTGGTTGTCTCGCCTGGCATCGAAGCGAGCCAAGGTACCGCAAAGGTCCAACTCCGAAATCTCCCCGCTTTCGCATAACAGCCTGAGATTTCGATATACCGTTCCCAGGCTGATATTGGGTATATCTTTCCTCACTTCGCTGTATATCCAATCAGCCGTAGGATGAGAGTTTGTACCTCTCAACACCTCAAGAATAGCTTCCTTCTGTTTGGTTTTCCTCATTGGTTTATCAATAATAGTTATTGTTATCTACATTATACAACAATCGTCTTTAATGTCAAGAGGACTTCTTATCTTGAGCCGTTCTCCTTTTAGGGCTAACGATGAGCCTGAGTCCGTTGATGTCTACAACCACGACGTCATCGCCGACCTCCAGCTCCGACTCAACACACGTCGCCTTCCACAGCACACCCTGGACTTTAACATAGCCTTCGGGGTCCAGCCGCCTGGTCACCTTGCCGTCATTGCCTATTATAGTCTCAGCAGCCACCTTCGGTTTCATGAGAAAGGTCGGCACGCCCACCCGGTACATAATGTAAGAATATGCTGCCAAAGCCGCCATTAAGATACCCAGAACCCACAGCGGGATATTTACATTGAAGAGCGGCAGCAGCCACAGCACCACAGCCACCAGTATAGCCTCTTCCAGCATCCAGCCTAGAACGGCCTGCACTGTGTACCATATTGGCGGCTTGGTTTTCATTTTCCGGAATGCTTAATAATTCAAAGGGAGGCGACTTAAAGGTCGGTAGTCAAAGGCAATTACCGCTACAGTTCATGCCGCCCGTCACCACAAAGATAAGCGCAATTCGGGCAATATCTCGAGTCGGGGGAAACAGCAACCCCGCAGTTGGGGCAGGAGGCGTCCAACTTCGCGCCGCAAATGCCGCAGAACTTATAATCTATCGGGTTTTGTGTACCGCATTTTGAGCATGCCTTTTCCGACTGCTGCATCTTGGTAGCCAGCTTGGTCCCGCAAGCTCCGCAAAACTGATAGCTCATCAGATTCTCTTCACCACAATTAGGACACAAAAATGTTTCTACCATGCTAATATACTAACATTCCGTTCAAACCAGTAACAATTTTAACCGTTTGCAGCCCATATCTCAAGGTAAATCATGATTGTCCGAGAATCAGCAGAAGCAAAGTTAGAGGCTGTGTTAGTCTTCTAAAATAGCCAAGACAGAACTCCAATCGGTGTTGCTGGCATAATAATCTCATCGGCTGCTATAGCGAAACCACGGGTGCAACTGGATAATCGGAACCAAGATATACACCGTAAGCCCCCACCGGGGAATGATAAAAGATAGCACTATCGATATGGCGGCGATAATGGGAGTAACACAACTCCTTCGCATACCTGTGGCAATGGTTTCCCTGCTCAGATCCGGGTCGACAAGCCGGTGGTTACTGCAAGCATACCACCAGTTCAACAGGAAAAGAAGTCCCAATATCAGGAGATTGGCGCTGAACAGAATTTCTGCCAGTGTCTCGTTGCTGTAACTACCGGTCACATCTGTAGAAAAGGGCATTAGAGCCACGAACATGAGAATACCGATATTAATCCAGATATGTCCCCTATCGGTGCGGCGTATCACATGGAACTCCTGATTATGAATAACCCAGAAAATTGCCAGAAGTAAAAAACTGAGCGCGTAATTAAAGAACTTGGGCCACTGTTCCGCCATCAATTGGCTCAGGCTGAGCTTGGTCTGTGTCGCATCGGGAAGAGTCAAGGTAAGGACAAGAAGCGTCATGGCAAAAGCGAAAATGCCGTCGGACAGCGCCTCCAGGCGCCTTGTAGTCAGCTCGAAACGAGGTTTACCTGAACGTTCTTCAGGCATCACAATCCATCACTTCCCAAAATGGTGATGACAAGATTATGGCATAGGGTGCACTTAGTTGGCAATAGACAAGGCGGGTATCTTTCGGTGGCATTTTGACCGTGCTATACTATGAATGAGTCTGGTTAGGGGAAACATGACCGAGGTAAAACAAAGGATAAACAAGCTTCGGGAGCTGCTTAACTATCACAACTATCGCTATTATGTGCTGGACAGCCCGGAAATCAGCGATGCCGAGTATGACAAGCTCCTGCGTGAGCTTGAGCAGCTCGAAGAGTCATATCCCGAACTAATCACCCCTGACTCGCCCACTCAACGCATTGGTGCTGCCCCCGTTGAAGCCTTCGGCATCGTCGAGCATCCTCAGCCCCTGCTAAGTCTGGCTAATGCCTTCTCAGATGAAGAGCTTGACGCCTGGTACCGGCGAGCTTCCAACCTTCTGGGCAGCCGCAAGACCGACTTCGTCTGCGAGCTTAAAATAGATGGTCTGGCGGTAGCCCTGACCTATATTAACGGCCTGCTCGAGGTCGGGGCTACACGAGGCAATGGCTACCGTGGTGAAAACATCACTCAAAATCTGAGGACTGTAAAGAGCATACCTCTATCCGTGTCAAAAGAAGCGCCGCCACGGTTCGAGGTCAGGGGCGAAGTCTATCTGTCCAAAAGCGGCTTCAAGAAGCTCAATGAGGAGCGAGCTAAGGAAGGCTTGCCCCTTTTCGCCAATCCCAGAAACGCCGCCGCCGGCTCGGTACGGCAGCTCGACCCCAGGATTACCGCCAGGCGCCCGCTGGATATTTTCGTTTACGGCTTAGGCTGGGCTGAAGGCAAAGCAGTTCCGGAAACTCACTGGGGAATCATGCAATACCTGAAGTCTCTGGGCTTCAAAATAAACCCGAACATCGCCCTGTGCCATACTATTGACGAGGCGAAGGCTTACTACGCCAAGTGGGTGAAGAATGAAGAGACATTACCTTATGAGGCTGACGGCGTTGTGGTCAAAATCAACTCCATTCCCTTTCAGGTTGAATTAGGAAACGTAGGTCGCGAGCCGAGATGGGCGATCGCCTACAAATTCCCCGCCGTTCAAGGCACCACCCGCCTTATGGACATCGGCATAAACGTGGGGCGGACGGGCAGCCTTAATCCCTACGCTATACTGGAACCGGTGCAGGTGGGCGGTGTTACCATCAGCCGCGCCGCACTCCATAATGAAGAGGACATACACCGCAAGGACATACGCATCGGCGATTGGGTGGTGATACAGCGTGCCGGCGAGGTAATACCCGAAATAGTAGAGCCAATCGTCAGCCGTCGCACCGGCAAGGAGAAAATCTTCCACATGCCAAAACGCTGCCCGGTATGCGGCGCCGAGGTTATAAAGCCCGAAGGCGAAGCCATGCACCGCTGCACCAATGCCGCCTGCCCGGCTCAGGCGCTGGAGAGAATCAAGCACTTCGTCAGCCGGGGCGCTATGGACATCGAAGGCATCGGCGAGAAGATGTCCGAGGCGTTATTCAATGCCAAGCTGATAGAAGATGTCGGCGATATTTACAGTCTGGAAAAGAAAAGGGGACAGCTGCTCGAAATGGAAAAACTGGCTGACAAAAGTGTAACCAACATACTTAACTCCATCGAAAAGAGCAAAAACCGACCGCTGCCCCGCGTTATCTTCGCCCTGGGCATACCTAACATCGGAGATGAGACTGCGGAGTTGCTGGCTGAGCATTACAACAGCCTCGATGAATTAGCCCGGGCTACGCCTGAAGAACTTCAAGACATACCCTCCATCGGCCCTAAAATTTCCGATAGTGTGGTAGCCTTCTTCCGCCAGAAACAGAACCAGAAAATCATCGAGAAACTGAGGAAAGCCGCCGTAAAGCTGGAGGCGGATAAAGCTAAGCGGAGGGATTTGCCGCTTGCCGGGCTCGAGTTCGTCATCACCGGTAGATTGGAGTCCTTCCCCCGCCCGGAAGCCGAAGCTAAAATCAAGGCTCTGGGCGGCAAAGCCGACTCCGATGTCACCAGAAAAACCAATTATGTGGTGGTCGGCGAAGACCCCGGCTCCAAGCTGGCACGAGCCCAGGCGCTGGGCACAAAAACACTTACCGAGGCCGAATTCCTGGAGCTTTTGAAACAGTCAGAAAACAAACTCAAATAACAGGGGACTGAAAGGGGCGAAGCCCCTTTCAGAAATACACATCCCCTCTCCCCTTTGAGAGGCTTTGTTCCAAAAGTCCAAAAGACATATCCTTTTGGACAGAAATATTATACACTTAAAGCTATGCCTCCAGTATTTTATTGGCTTGGGGAATATACCGAAATGGGATTGCGTTGGCTATCATCCCAATTTAAAATATGGTATTTATTTTTCAATAAACGGGCACGACAATCAATTGCACGTTCTTGGTCGGTCATTCGAATCTATGAGACAGTCATTCTTCTGCTTTATGCAGTGTCTATTGTTAGAATTTTATCACTGTCTCATGGCGCAATCCCTGAACCTGGCACATTCGAGAATATGAATGTATTGCTTATTATGGTGATGATAGTTCCTGCAATAATACTTGGTATTGGTGCTTTAGCGATATTATTTATACTATCCCTGTTCCCTTGGGGCAAAAAGACGGCTGATAAAATCTTCAAATATTCAGAATCTACTGAACTTGAGAAATTAAAAAGTGAAACTGAAAAGAAGTTGAATACTTTAGAAGAGAGACTAACTAGCGTCGAATCTACTATGAATGATAGGTTGAAAAATATTGAAGGTAACCTTAAGACTTTAGCTGGAAGAACTGATAATATAGGAACACCATTGAAAACAAAGACAAAATCGAAAAGGAAAGCAAAGAAAAGATAATTAAATGAGGTTTCGGAAAGAGAAGGTTAGGTGTATAGACTGTGGGTTTCTAGAACCACATTACGACCCAGGGGAAGCGACGCCTAAACTTAGACTAGGTATACAGAAAAAGGAAATAATTGGTGGCATGGATATAGACGAATTCTTAAGGGTTAATTACCTAATGTGCCACAGGCGTGCATTAGGGGAAGATATTAGAGACCTAGACACAATCCTTGGAGAAAGAGACTGTAGATACTTCTATCACTACAAACAAGGATATTTGCCAGCACAGCATTTGCAGATGCAAGACAATGAGAGGCGGGACAGGCTCAACTGGCGCAGAAACATAATTACAGCAGCAGTTTTTACAATTCTTGGTGCAGTTCTAACTCTATTAATTCAATGGATAAAGAACAAATAGGGAGGTTAAGATGAAAGGGACACCAACACAGAAACAAGGAAATATTCCTAGACAAAATCAGGATGGAACAAGAGACAGGTCTGGAGACGGCTGTGAACTCCCTAAATTCACTCCGCCTAAGCAACCTAAAAAGAAATAATCACACTTTTGGAACAACTAAGTGACTTTTGGAACAAGTGGCAGTTTTGGTACAAAGCCCCTTTGAAAGGGGAGAGGGTCAGGGTGAGGGATTCATAAAAAATTGAAACTAATTGTAGGCCTAGGCAACCCGGGCAAGGCTTATGCCCACAACCGCCACAACATCGGCTTCCGCTGTCTGAACCATCTGGCCAAACTGCATTCCATCCCGGTAAAAAAGCACCAATGTCAGTCTCAAGTCGGCACCGGTAAGATTAGCGGCATCGAAGTGCTTCTGGCTAAGCCCAAGACCTTCGTCAATCTTAGCGGCGAAGCAGTCGGACGCCTGATGCGCAAATACAGCATCCGGGTAAACGACCTGATTGTTATCTATGACGACCTCGACTTACCCCTGGGCAAGCTGCGCCTTCGCCCCGGCGGCAGCGCCGGAGGCCACAAAGGAATAAACTCGATTATCTCAGCTTTGGGCAGCGAAGATTTCCCCCGCATCAAGGTGGGCATCGGGCGGCCGACCACAGAAGACGGGACGGCAATCACCGATGAAGATGCCATAGTCGGCTACGTGCTCAGCGGCTTTGCCCCGCAGGAAGAGGCAGCCATCAAGCCCGCCATCGCCGCAGTCGCCGAAGCCATCCACTGTGTCTTAACCGAAGGCGTAGTCGCCGCCATGAACAAATTTAACTAAGGCGGAGGACACCATCTAAATTGAGCAAATTCTTGAACGTAAGAAGGCTATCCTCTTTGGTTCTCCTGATTTTGATACTGGCCTCTACCTTGCAAAGCTTTAGCTGCAGGCCCGGCATCGATTATTCCAGTACGGCAAAACATGACTACTCGGCATCAATCATTTGCGGAGGACTGGAACGCACCTACAGCGTTCACATCAGCAGCTCCTATGACCAGACCAGAGCCACCCCCTTAGTCATCGTTCTGCACGGCGGAGGAGGCACAGGGCAAGGCATGCCCAAACTCACCGGCTTCAATGCCGTCGCCGACAGGGAGAATTTCATCATTGCTTATCCCGACGGCGTCGAAAAACATTGGAACGACGGCAGGGGAATACAACGGTATCGTGCTCAGATTGAAAACATCGACGATGTCGGCTTCATATCTGCTCTGATAGACCATCTTTCGGATGAGCTCAATATCGATGCCAAGAGAGTTTACGTAACCGGCATATCCAACGGAGGCATGATGTCGCATCGCCTTGGATGCGAATTGTCTCAGAAAATAGCAGCTATTTCTCCGGTTGCCAGCAACATACCGGTAAACAAGGCGTCGGTTTGGTCGCCGTCACGTCCGGTACCGGTTTTGATAATTAACGGAACGGATGACCCACTGGTGCCGTGGGATGGGGGCGATATACATATTGGAAAAACCACGCTGGGCGAAGTGCTATCCGTAGCTGACACAGTCAAATTTTGGGTTGGTAAAGACCGATGCTCTTCAATACCGACCATTACACAATTGCCGGAGAAAGACTCTTCCGATGGCACCACAGTGCGGAAGGAAATCTACGGCGGCTGCCAGGACGGCGTTGAAGTGGTTCTTTATGCCATAGAAGGTGGTGGGCATACCTGGCCTGGCGGGTTACAGTACCTGCCCAAGTTTGTGATTGGCAGGACGTCTAAAGAATTCAATTCCAGCGAGGTAATCTGGCAATTCTTTAAAAAACACCCGATGAAGTAGAGTTTTTGTCACAATGTTACCTATTACCCATCTCAAGAGAGGGCGATTTATAGTATTTTCACCAGCTCAAGCTCAAAAGTCAGGTCTTTTCCGGCAAGAGGGTGGTTAGCATTTATGGTGACCGTGTTATCAGAGACACCGGTGATAGTGACTACAACTTGTCCACCGCCCGGTTGGTTCATTACCAATTGCTGACCAACCTCCGGAGTCAAGTCGCTGGGAAGTTTTTCCCGGGATATTTCCGCTACCAAGTCATCGCGGTACGGTCCATAGGCCTCTTCCACCGGGATAGTAACGGTTTTCTTTTCCCCGACTTTCATACCGAAGACAGCTTTTTCAAACCCGGGAATAACCTGACCTGTACCCAGAGTGAATTCCAAAGGTTCACGCCCAATCGATGAATCGAATACAGTACCGTCTGCCAGTTTTCCGGTATAATTAACCTGAACGGTATCACCATTCCCGGCTTGTGCTGCATTACATCCTGTCATCATTACTCCTATCATCAATATTACCGCTATAACAAAGCAGCTCTTTTTCATCACAATAACCTCCAAATTTCTATATTACACTCCGAACCCTAAAAGGCAAACAACGTAGCTGCCACTGTCTGCTTGTAAAAGATAGTACGGCATTTTACACCTCATTTCGCCGATTAGCAATTCCTCGGTAGAGACAGCCCTCTTTGCCGCTATTTGCCCTCGATGGTATAATGGCTAGAAATCGAGCCTTAAGCCAAAACTTCAGACCGTGGGAAAACCGAGCTTTGAGAAAAAATTGACCGTCGCCGTTATCGGCGGCGGCAGATGCTCTGCCCAGGAGGCAGCTCTGGCTGAGACTGTAGGCAGAGAGCTGGCTAAACGGGGGGCTGTACTGGTCTGCGGCGGCTTGACCGGCATTATGGAGGCAGCCTGCCGGGGAGCCGCCATCGAATCGGGGCTGACCATAGGGATTTTGCCCAGCGATAACCCGTCTGATTGTAACCCTTATGTTCAAATTCCCATCGCTACCGGAGTAGGCTTCGCCAGAAATATAGCTGTGGTTAAATCCGCCCAAGCTGTAATCGCCATCGACGGCGACTACGGCACTCTTACCGAAATAGGTTTCGCCCTGAAGAGCGGCATTCCTGTTATCGGATTGCGCACCTGGTCACTGTACCAAAACGGCGAAGAAGATAGAGCTATAATCAAGGCGGAGGACGCCGTTGACGCTGTGGAGAAAGCCGTATCCCTGGCAAAAGGGCAAAAGCTGGACTGAAGACTATGAAACCAACAAAAGCCACCATTAAAACAATCAAAGCCCGCGAGATACTCGACTCTCGTGGCAACCCCACCATCGAAGTACGGGTGGAGCTTTCCGATAGTGCCGCCGGCATAGCCGCCGTCCCCTCAGGAGCCAGCACCGGCAAGCATGAAGCCGTGGAACTCAGAGACGGAGACAAATGCCGGTACGACGGGCTGGGAGTCTGTAAAGCAGTTAGCAATGTAAATGACAAGATTGCTCCGGCACTCGCCGGCATGGCAGCTTCAGAGCAGGAAATTCTCGACCGCAGGATGATTGAACTCGATGGCACCGCCGATAAATCCAACCTGGGGGCAAACGCCATACTGGGAGTATCTTTAGCCACGGCTAAAGCGGCGGCCAATTCAGCAAATCTTCCCTTGTACCGCTATCTGGGCGGCACTGCCGCCCGCCTCCTGCCGGTGCCCATGATGAACATACTTAACGGCGGTAAACACGCCGGAGGCGCTACCGATTTCCAGGAATTCATGGTACTGCCGGCGGGCACCACCAGCTTCAGCCATGCGCTTCAGATCGGTGCTGAAATCTACCAGGCGCTTAAAAAGGCAATCAAAGTCAAAGGGCTGAATTCCAACGTCGGCGATGAGGGTGGCTTTGCACCATTACTGGCTTCCAATAAGCAAGCGGTAGACCTGATACTGATAGCGATTGACCTCGCCGGCTATAAAGCCGGCAAAGATTGCTTCATTGCTTTAGACCCCGCAGCGAGCAGCTTTTATAAGAGAGAGAAATATGTCTTATTAAAAGAGGACGTAAACCTCGCCAGCAATGAAATGATTGACTATTATGCCGATCTGGTTGCGAGCTATCCCATAGTCAGTATTGAAGACGGGCTGGATGAGGATGACTGGTCTGGCTGGGTATCACTCAACTCTAAGTTAGGCAAGAAGATCAAACTGGTTGGCGACGACCTTTACACCACCAACCTGGAACGGTTGGAACAAGGCATTGCCCGGAAGGCATCGAATGCTATACTCATAAAGCCAAACCAGGTAGGCACACTAAGCGAAACTCTGGCGACGGTAAAAAGAGCGCAGCAGGTGGGCTGGACGACTATAATAAGCCATCGCTCCGGCGAGACCGAAGATACCACCATAGCTGACCTGGCAGTTGCCTTCGGCTCGGGCTTGATAAAGGCCGGCGCTCCCTGCCGCAGCGAGAGAGTGGCTAAATATAATCGTCTGCTCAAGATAGAAGAGGAACTGGGAGCTGACGCCCGCTTCGCCGGCAAGGAAATACTTTCAACTTAGGGGGATAAGCATGGAAATAGTCCAGGGAGTTCACCAGATAAAATTGCCGCTGCCGGCAGGAGCCTTAGACCACAATAATGCCTATCTGATAGAAGGCGATAACGGCAATCTGTTGATCGATACCGGCTTCGATACTCCCGAGGCTTTCGCAGCATTGCGAGATAGCCTGCGATTCAGCGGCTTCGGATTTAAAGATATCACTCAGATTGTAATTACTCACATACATCCCGACCATTATGGCCTGGCTAATAAGCTGAAACAGATGTCAGGGGCTACGGTGGCATTCACCGATATCGAAGAAAAATTTATTAATTCGCGATATGTGAAAAGCGATGTTCTGTTGAAGAAGGTGAAAGACCTCTTCGAATCTAACGGCGTGCCCAAGGGAGACCTATCCCAACTCAGCGAAGCTGCGCTGGCAGCTAAGCAATTCGTAGGTGTGGTTTCGCCTGATGTCAGGCTAAAGGACGGAGACAAGATATCCGTCGGCTCCTCGGAGTTCAAGGTATTGCTAACTCCGGGGCATTCGCCGGGTCAT
>Ga0299912_10001393_pt1 | contig 19495 bp, 15 predicted proteins | sample RVTome_2_FD_207667 | JGI IMG/M metagenome (GOLD analysis project Ga0299912, IMG submission 207667) | Soil microbial communities from uranium-contaminated site in the Upper Colorado River Basin, Wyoming, United States - RVT95D214 (version 2) ... | reverse complement strand
CGCTAATAGACAATTATGAAGAATTTATTGCCTTAATTTCCGATATAGAATATAATTGGCGGAATTCATGGCTGGTTTAATTCCTTTAGGCCGGGATTCAGCGGCGAGCGCCTATTTCAATCATATTGCCAAATTGCGTATGGCCGCTAAATGAGAAGCAACTATGCAGAGAAGATACAATATCATCGACCGCCGCATCGTTGAGGTCCAGAACGACCCGGCGCTGGTAAATATTTTCATCAATCCCGTGGAGAGCGAAAGAAGGTATCTGCTCGATACTCTCAAGCTCGACGAACACACTCTCAATTCCGCCCTCGACCCGGATGAGCTTTCCCGACTCGAATTTGAGCCGGAACACGTCGCCCTGATTTTCAAGCGACCCAAAAGTTATACGCAGCAGGATGAATTTCTTTTTCGCGTCGCTTCCACTGGCGCTTACCTGTTTAAAGATCGGTTGGTCGTCGTGATCTCCGAAGACGTGGCTTTATTCGATGCCGCCATGCTGTTTCGCCTGCAAACGCCGGCGTACGTGATGCTCCGACTGCTCTTCCGTTCCAGCTTCCATTTCCTTGAGCACCTCAGGATTATCAGCAGAATCTCGGACGAACTTCAGGATAAAATCAATCGAGCGATGGAGAATCGGCATCTGCTTAACCTGTTTACCCTGGAAAAGAGCCTGGTATATTATCTGAATTCCATCAATTCCAATAACGTTGTGATAGAACGGCTGAAGTTGAACGCGGCGAAAATAGGCTTCACCCCCGATGAGCAGGAACTTCTTGATGACACTCTGATCGAGAACAACCAGTGCTATAAACAGGCGGAAATCTATTCAAATATCCTGGCCAGCTTGATGGACGCCCGCGCCTCCATCGTCAGCAACAATCTCAACGTGCTCATGAAAACCCTGAATATAATCACCATCGCCATCATGGTGCCGACCTTCGTGGTCAGCGCCTTTTCCATGAACGTTTCCATACCCATGCAACGATATCAATTTGCCTTCTGGATAATCATGGGGCTGGCAATCATTTCGGTTATGTCGTTTATTTTTTTCTGGCGCCGCGTGAAATGGTGACTGCGCGAGTCCCGGGAATCGCCGGTACTGATCTAAAATAATATCAATTGTCCGGGCGACCGCCTATTTCAACAATACCATTCTGCCCGCTTCGCTAAAATCCCCCGTCCACAGGCGATAGAGATATATCCCCGAACCATGCCCTTCCGCATCCCAGACCACCGCATGCTTGCCGGCCGGATAATAATCGTCGGCTATCGTCTCGACCAATCGACCCATTATATCGTAGATCGAAATTTCGATATCGCCCGGTTCCACAATAGAAAATGAAATGGTTGTGCGGGCATTGAACGGATTGGGGTAGCAATTTAAGGTGGCATACCGCTGCGGTACCAGCTCTTCTTTGACGCCGACGCTGCTAAGCAAGATATAAGCCTGAGATTCTTCAGTTGGCGTTGAATATCCCCCATTGCTATTGAGCGCAAACACCGTGTAATAATTGGGGCTGTCAGGGACGATGAACGCCTCGATAAACTCCTGGTCCGTGCCGGCGTAAATAATGGTGCCGTCAAGCACAGCCTGCGGATATGTTTCATTACTTCTGACCAGCACCGAGGCGCTGAACAAGTCATCCCAGATCGGGTCGGTCCAGTGGATTCTGACGGCGGCCTCGCCGATCGAGTCGGCCCTGGCGCCGATCACCACGAAACCCGGGCTACCCTGCCGATTGGGTGCGCCGCGAGTGGGAAAGCCGTTTTCAAAAGTGCGTGCCGACGAGGCGTCATGATAGCCGCAATAATCTACCCAATAGTCTGAGGAACCCGGTTCCGCCGCATCGCCGTCAGGAAATCTCATAAAGGACACGTTCTCGCCGTGGTCGCTTGACCAGCCGACCTGATCGACTAATCTCCCGGAAAAATCTTCGCCGGAAATATTGTCAATCAGATAAAAGTTATCGCCGCTACAATCCAGGGCGAACGAAGCTGGATAATGGGCTTCATCGATCACATAAAAACCGCCAGCCGGGACAGTCGCGTCCGCGGGGAAATTATAGATGGCGTCGCAGACGAGTCTCCAGCCGGCCAGCGAAACGTCTGATTCGCTCCTATTATAGAGTTCGACGAATCCCGCATCGTTTCTCCATGTGTCATGCACGTTGATTTCGTTCAAGACGACATCGGTGATACCCCACAGGGGGCAGGCAAAATCGTACGATAAGACATCTATGAACATACCATCCGCGTTAAAAGGCCAGATTATGATCGGGTGATCTTCGAGGGGAGCCGGGTATCTGTACATCAGGCCAAAGCCAGCTTCCGGCGGTTCATACAACTCGACAATGATAAAGTCACCTTCGGGATTTATGTTCAATCCGGTTGTATTGGAGGAGCTTAATATAAATGGCTCGAGGTAGTAATTTTCTTCCATGAACACACCGTCGTTGATAACGGCATCTCCCGAGAGCGTTTGAATCACCACGCCGGATAAATCCAATGGCTCAAATGACCAAAGGCCTATTTCGGGCGGCTCGGCATTTACATGGGCGATCATATATGAGGGCAATGGATTTGCCAGGCTGATTCCGGCTGCCAACATCACGCAAAGCAAGCCAAACATTAATTTCGTTTTCATCGGGTTCCTCCTTCGATAGCGCTTAACGCTCTATATCAATAAAGGACCAAAATTAACATTATTCCCAGGTTATTTCCATATCTCGTTGGGGCATAAAATCATAGCGCACGCTTTTAAAAACGTGGCGCCCGTCTTCGATATATATTGTGTCCGGCAGCGGCCAAGTTTGGATATTTGAAAATGAATCAGGGGCGATGAAATAATAGGTTGCCTCTTCCAGAGGTTTTTTCCAGGCCGCAGTTGTGGTTATGATATACACGGCCCGATTTGCCCCGAGCTCTTGCTGATAAGTCAGTCGCCAGCTCGTTATGCCGCCCGCCTTGATCGGAATGCGCAGGCTGATCATATCGCGTTCCGCCAGGCGGGCATAAGACAAGCCGGTCTTCCCTTCCTCCGTAATAACCGCCGCTTCGATCTGGTCCGGATAGGCGCACAGGCTGTCGACATAAAAAGGGAAAACCACCGGCATCTGCAATTCGCGATCGGTATTATTACGAAAATAATAGACGCCTGTGATACAAGCTTGCCCGTCGTCAACTTCGAGAATTATTTCCTCTTTGAAAAACTCAACGCCGAAAGATTGCGACGGGAAATCGCGATCAGCGGCTTCCTGCGCCCGGGCAATCCAGTTAAGCCCTATAAATACAATTAATATTCCACGGAGATACTTCATCGGCATTCCAGCTTCGGCCTTATAGAAAATAACCCAGTAAATCCATAATAGATAGCTTATCAAGCGCTGTCAAGGAAAATCTATAGAAGAGTCTTCCCCGGTTATGTAAACAGATGTCCCTCGGGTTCGGAATCCGGAGTGAAATCGACTATGTTCAGCCGGTCTCGACCGACGTCAACTCTTATTATTGATCAAGCCTATTGTTCGATATAAAGTTGTTTGAAGTCTTTTCTGATCCAGTATTCACCTATATCGGGGATGACCACCCTTTCATAATCCCGATTGATCCTGTCGTAAATTTCGTCAGGTGTATATTTTCCCAGAGTGGGCTTGATCCTGCCATCATCCGTAATAGTATGTCCGCCGGCATAAATGATTTCCGGATTCTGCTTTATGACATATTCAATATCCCATCTTTCATGCCCCGGGACTGCAAAAAACTGCTTGCCCTCTTTGGCGATATGTTTGTCGGTCAAGCCAAGCATATCGATAATGCGCGCCTCCGAATAATAGCCGACCATGCCTATGGGATTCGAAGCAATCGTCAGGTTCGGATATTTCCCTTTTATGGTCCTGAACTGCTCACAGATGATTTTCCATTTGCCTCTCTGCGCCCGATGTTTGGCAATAAAAGAGGTCGGTTCGACTTTCAAAACCAGGCCGTTCTGATAACCCGTCACGATAAAAACCATGGCAATAAATGCCAGAGCCGCTTTGCCTGCTCTTAATGCGGTAGCCAGTTTCAGAATGCCATAAACTACGCAGACAAGCACCAACGGCAATACCGACATCATGAATCTTGAATAGGGAGACCAGTCACCTGATGCATAAATATTGAATATAAGATAGAGCGAAATGACCATCGCCAGCAGGCGGACTTGTTTGTTCCCAACATGTCTGTACAAGAAGTAAAGCCCTGGCAGATAGTAAAGAAAGCCGCCGCCGAATATAAAAAACTTGGCCAGATACCAGGCGCCTCGGACATATTTAAGCAAATCCAATGCGGGTGATTTGGCATAGTATGTATTCGGCAGAAGCTCGCCGTAATAGGAATAGCGCCAGATAAGATGTGTAAGCACGATTATGGCCACCGGCGCGACGAACAAACTGATATTTTTTAAGCGGATTTTGAGCTCGCCGCCGCCGGTATCCAGCAGCTCGTTGATTACAAAGGCGACCGAAAAGATAATCCCCTCGGGGTGAGCCAGGGGCAGTAGCCCGGCCAGGATACCTGTGAGAATGAGCCGTTTTTTGCCGCTCCCCAGATATGTCAAATAGGCCAGAGATAGAATAAAAGCGTGGAGTGATGTCTCCATGCCAGCCTGGTAATGAACACCGAAATCGATTCTGAAGGCGAGAAATAAGGCGCACAGCAGAGCCGCCGTCCGATATTTTCCGCCGAGATAAAAAGCGATAAAATAAGTGACAATAACGGTTGCCAGGCCGAACAATATGCTCATCACTCTGCCGATAGTGGGAATATCGAAACCGGTTTTGCCGATCAGCCCGACAATCATCACCCAGAGGAACGTCGTGTAGCCCTCAACCCGCTCGCCGACATTATAAACAAGCCCGTGATTTTCGACAAAGTTGCGGGCATAACGGTACGAAATATAGGCATCATCCCAGGTGTTTTCGAAAACTACCGCCTGGAATAATAAAAAAGCGATGCAAAACAATAAAATTATAATAACGATTTTAGCCGAAGGACGATAATATTCGGCAAATCGCAAATCCGAATCGGGTACCGTTGTGTTTTTCATTTCTTTTCCTCTGGATTCTTTGCCCGCTCTCGATTTTCGGCGTTCGATATGAACTAAAATTCAGGTAATTTAATATGAAGTCAACCTTATTTGAAATAAAATATTGCGGTTTAGCATCCGATCGGAATAATCACCTTAAATATCCTTCTGCGAATGAATCGATCGCTGTCTTGATAGCCTTGTAGTTATTTCTGATCGTATATAAATTGCCCTCAACAGGGTCCTCAAAATAAACCGGGCCGGTAAAAGAAAGCATACCCAGCAGAAATATTTTTTCGGCGGCGACGGGAAATATGTTTTTCAATGTCTTTCGATTCTCCTTATCGAAGGTCAGGATAATATCCGCCTTCTCGACTGCTTCGGGAGCGATTATCCTCGAACGGTGATCTGCCATAGCAATATCGAATTCGGCGGCTATATCGATTGCCCTCTCATGGCACTGCCTGCCGCTCTGGGGTAGGTACCCGGCCGAATGAATTATCACCGACTCGGGCAACCGCTTTCTTAAATACCTTTCCGCGAAAGGGCTGCGATAAATGTTGCCGAAACAGACTACGAGAACCGATCGGGCTCTGTGAAGGGCTCGCCTGGTCCTATAGGAACGAATGAACCTCCAGGGTGAAAGGGTCATCAGAATTCGCCGCACCAGCGCCATCTTGATTTTAAATAGCCGCCCGAATTCCAGCAATCCCGGCGTTAAATCGTCGATTGCCCAGGTGTCATTTTTTTCGCGAAAAGTGATAAACCTCAGCAGTTCCAGCGCCACCGTGCCATTCGGCACGGTATTGCGCGAAGGCTCGGTCTTGTCGGCGAAGATGTTTTCGGTGATCCAGACAAAATCGCGAATAGTATTCCTGGCGTAAATACCCGTTTTATACCCGGCCGGCAATTTCAGGGGAGTATCCGTTTTAAGACAATACAGAAAGTATGGAAAATCGGCGCCGGCCGAGACCGCCAGCGGCAGCGAGCCCCAGAAGCGGCCGTTGATTTCCAGAAATATCCATTTGTCCGATGCCGGCTCTTGAGCCGACCGGAAATCGACCTTGTATTCTGCCATCCCAACTCCCGTATAGTTCATCTCTTTGATCAGCTTAGAGGTCGCATCGAGAAGCCCCGGATGGCAGGGGGCGCTCTTACGATACGAACTGCCTCCTCCCATAAGCGGTTCGTGAAGCCGAACATGTTGAAAGGCATACAACAATTCGCCATGATTGGCGATAAATCCTATTCCCGTTCCGACGCCGATAAAATTTTCCTGAACCAGCACGGCTCCGCTTTTCAATAGAAACCGCAAAGTCGTGAAAAGTTCTTTCTTACTGTAGGCCTTATAGACATAATTCTTGCGCTGAAGGCTTTCAAGGCTGAACGAGATGCTCGGTTTGAGCACCAGCGGCAATTGAAATTCACTCAATATGGTATCGATTTCGGCGATACTGGCAATTCGTCTGCTCTGAGGGACAGATATTCCCAGTGATCTGGCCAGATCATTTGACTTGAATTTATCAAAAGCTATCTCGTATGCCCGTTGGTTCAATAGGTACACGGCGGGGATTTTCTCGAATTCGGTGCGGTTGGCCTCAAGCGGCGCTGATGCCTGTTCGTTGCAGGGCACGACCAGATCGTATCGCTTGTGCCCAATCAATTCAATCAGCTTATTCTTCCAGGAATCTTCATCGGGCGAAAAATCGGGTATATCGTGAATTTCGGCCGCGTATTTCGAATGACGGGCGATATCGTCAACCGAATTCCAAGCCAGATCAACATGCAGCCCCTTGCGTCCCAGTGAACGGATAATGGCCAGACAGCTTCGGTAATTCTTGAAGTCCGTTCCGAGAACCAAAACTTTGCCGCTGAGAGATTTATTAGACAATATACTTCCTTCTTTCGGACGGCCTGAGCAGTTGAAGGCAAAGAGTCTAATTGCCCATAAGTCCATCGGCCGTTATAAAATTGTCCCTCACGCCGCTGAAATCCTTGGGAATTCAGGTATTCTTAAAATTCTGATAAAGCTCCTCCAGGGTCATTATTGTCATCCCGGTTTCTCTGGCAAATCTGGCAATCGACTCGAGGAATAGTTGCGGCCCGGCCGCCAGGGTCCCCTGAACTTCTCCGGCCATGTTTTCATCGATTTCCTCAGCGGTAATCTTAACCCATTTATCGGGAGGGAATTTTTCTTTCAGCGCGGCCCAGTTTTCGGAGGTGGTAACATTAAGAGCGGTAATCATCGGATGCGTGCTTATGACCTTCAGGCCCGGCTGGCTGAAGAGATTTTTGTACTCAGAAAAATCCCAGCTTCGCCGCCACTCGAAATGAGTGCCGTCCTCGTAAAATACCGGAAAACGCCAGAGTCCTGATTCATGTTCGATCGGTCTTAAATCCTGTTGAAGGTTGGTAACCAGGTTGGAATCGTAGAGTAGCCCGCGTCTGACCAATGCGTGCGTAATCGGAGTGACGTCAAAACAGCCATGGGCCCGAAAACATCGAGCATCAGGCACCAGTTTCATGACCGTATCTATGACCTGTTCAAAAGTATCGCCATGACTGCTGCCGGGCAAAAAGTTCGGATGTATGCCGATATCGATCCTGCCCTCTCTATGCCATTTTCTTATCAGGGGGCTTTCATGGGTGACAAAATAGGTGGCCTTGATATCGTATTTGTCAAATATTCTCTGCTGAATGGTCAGGGCGTCCTCGGCTGCCCAGTCAATATCGGAGGTGAAGCAATAGACCGGTTGTGATTTGTAAATCGCTTGATCCGCCATATCTTACCCGAAACGAATATAGTTTTCGATAATCAGTCAAACAAAGGAAAAAGTGGGCTAAATCTCTCCGTATCTTACAGCCACAATGTCAGGTTTCTCGCTCCGGCCAATCCGATCTTGAAGCCGGTCCTGATAAGCGCATAGCGAGACAGGTTATTTAGAAAATCATCCAGCGCCTCCATAATATACTCTTCAGGGGAGTTGTTAGAGAAATCTATCGTTCGACAAGCATTCTGGGGCTACCCGTCATAAGCCATAATTAATTAGCCGGTTCGACCGAAGGGCTGCGATGTGCTTTTAAATATACCGGCGGTTATGCCGATAATATATCTGAATAATATTTTGAGGTGAAATGTGCTTAAAACACCGGCCGGCCTAACCTCATCGGTCAAGGCCGAAGGGAAAAGCTTTATCTTGCAGACGGAGTTTATCGCCCACCCCGAAAGCGTCCAGAATGCCGGCCGGGCTGCGGTGCCCGCGGGCCGTATTATAACCACCATCGCCGTCCAGGGCCAGGTGGTTCACCGTATCGAAAAAGTCTATAATGATGCTTTCGATAGTGAGGAAAAATTCGCGTTAGCCGAAAAGGCGGTCAAAGTGCAACATATCTCCCTGGCGCGGATCGTGGCCGCGCGCGCTAAGGAATTCCTGGCTTCGGTTACGGAAATAACCGTCTCCGCCGAAGACAGATTGGGCTTGATTCAGGGGGTGGCCAGAGTAACTAAGGTCGATTTCGCCGAGCCTTTGGACTCGGCCGAACCGTCAGTAAAGGGCAATCCGATTCTCAGCCATATCAGGACGGTACGCGACCTGGTTATCGCCATATCGCAGAATACACGTCTGGGCAAACTCCAGAAAGCGGTAGGCGCGCTTGAGGATAAGAAGTTTTTATTGACCGGTTGCGGCGGCAGCACCTTCCTGCTTGACCTCAGGGACGACGCCAACGTCTCGGCAGTGATCAAGGAACTGGAAAAGGTCAAAGGCTGATGGATAAAATACTGGCCAATATTCGCACGGTTCCGGGCGTAATCGGCACCATCGTCATCGACAAGCGGCGGGCGCTGACCTACCAGCTTATGCCGGCCTCTTTTGGCTCCGAAGAAGTTAAAAATATCGCCTTGCCGCTGCTTGCCCTTGGACAGGCGATTGAACAGAATATGGCTCTGGACTTTTTCTTCGAAAGCGGCCTGGTGAGGCTTTATAGCAAGGCCGAACAGGTCGTGCTTATCCTGGGTAGGCCGGAATTGAACTTGAACGCCCTCGGAGTGGTCTGTCGCGAAGCCATTCCGGCTATTAGCCGTAAGTTCGCCCATGGCCAATTGGGGGTATCCTCGCGGAGCAGCGCCGAATATACGGATGCCGGCCCCGATTTTCTGCTGAAGGCGATTAATATCATATCCACCAATTGCGTGGACAAGATTGGCGCCTACATGGTCACCAAGAACCTGCGCAGAGCCAAAGATGAACTGGCTGAAAAGTATCAGATTTTATCGAGTGTCTCGGTGGATAATAACGGTGTAGCGGCATTTATCAGAGGGATGCCGACCAGCGCAGACGAGGACACGCTGACGGCATTTGCCCACTGGGCGAATCAGTTTTTGTCGTATTGCGCAACTTCCACGAAAAAGCTCAAGCCGGCCGATATCATGGAACTTACCTTTGAAATCAAGGATAAGCTAAATTTATCCGGTTTTTACCAGCTTTACGCAGACGTGGGATTGTAAAACCCTTCTGGCTGGCGCCAAACCTTTCCCCTATCAATCACCCAATTGGGAGCAGCCGGGCCAGCGATGATCAAATCAGCTTATACAGGTCCTCAAGCGGCATAATCGGGCAGGTTTCACAGGCAAAAGAGCCCAGGGCGCCGATCATCGCTGAAAGCTCAAAAGCGGTTTCCAGGTCAGGGGCATCGGTGATAAACAGGTAATCATATTGACCCATCATCGCATAGGCGTTTAAAATCCGGGCCTCCCTGGCCTTGAACAGGTTGCTTACATCGATGAATCTCTGCTTGAGCTCCTTGATGCTTTTCCTGCCCTCCATTGTCCCCTTAGCCAGAACCACAAATTGCGGCATCATCGACTCCTTAACACTTTAGAAATGCAGCCTCTCCCGATTCAGTTATCTCGGATTACATTTACGTGCCGGACCGCGAACCTGTCAAGCAATAAGTAAGCGAGGATTTTCCGTTTTTTTCAGCCGCGGCCGGCGGGAATTAGATTGGAGTTTATCTCCCATTATCCAGATCACCGAATCGTGAAAAAAGTCATTATCGCTTCCATTGGCCTGGACGGGTCGGCCCGCCAAGGATAAGGTTAATAAAAAATGGACTGACGGCGGTTTTCGGCTTGACAACGGCCAGTGCCGATGTATATTACCACGGGGAAGTGAGTTCGTGCGTTCTAATCGAATATTGCACGAGTAACATAACCAAAAGTAACTGGGATTTGCGGGAGTACCATGCAAGTCCCTTTAATTATTATAACCTTAAGGTTATTTTGGAGAAAAGATGAGGATAATACCTTTAACCGAAATCAAGGGGGGGTTTTGGGTGGTGGGCGGTCTATTTTTGTTTGCCGTTTTAGTCTTGTTAAGCTGCACCAAGGAAAAAATCATTATCTATAAACAAGTAACCGATCAGGTCACATTGGTTTCGCCGCCTAATACCGGCCTGGTATTCACCAGCTTCCCCGAACTCATCTGGGAACATGCCGCTGATGCCATCGGTTATAAAATTCAAGTAGCAACTGATATATCATTTACGCAATTGACAATCAATTCCGAACTTGCAGATACGAGCTTTACTTATTCCGGGGACGCCTCCAATAACTTGTATTATTGGCGTGTCAGGGCGAAAAACAGCGATGGGGTTTGGGGAGACTGGTCGGAGGCCCTGATCTGGTCGTTCCGTGTCAATGATGCTTCCGATTATATCGGGCTGGTGGCAGTTGTGCAAACGCCGGGCATCGCCCAGGACGTTTTCGTGCAGCAGGATATCGCTTATGTTGCTGACGGCGTAGCTGACGTGACCATGATCGGTGTTGCCGACCCGGCCAACCCGGCTTTCATCGCCAACATCGATACTCGCGATGACGACTTCGCCAAGGCCATCTGGAAAAAACCCGACGACGATTTTATCTATGTAGCCGATATGGATTTCAAATTGCAGGTAATAGATGCCGGGATTCCTGTAGATTCGTTCCCCTACTATTATCAAACAGGGCTGGAGCAGAATCTGGAGGAGATATCTGGCCTGGTGCACACTTCGGATTCGATCTATTTATTTGGTGTCAACTCCAATTTCGGGCACCGCGAATTGAACTTTTTTGAATTTGTCTATGACCCGTTGCCGCGACCCGGCGATACTTTTGTGGTCAATTCTTTCAATTTTCCGGCTGATGCGTTCGGGGTCTATAATGATACCATGACAGTCACCGTCGAATACCGGGATATTGATACGCTCGGGGGAATCGATTCAACCTACTACGAGACCCAGAGAGGCAATTTTGTCTATTGCGCGGACGGCACGGCCGGTTTATGGTGGTTTAACGTCTCTTACACTCATACTTTCGACCAGGTGGATACCTTCCTGGTCGTCGACCCCAGATTATTGGGCTGGCAGGATACGCCATCGATATCGCTTTCGGTCCACGCCAGCAATGGCTTTGCTTATATCGCCGACGATCGCGGCGGCTTGCAGATTTTCGATCTCCCTGACACGATTCCGGCTTTCGATAGCGACGAACCATTCGCCGCCGACCCGATCTGGGCGGCTGACGTCAACACTTCCGGCCGTTCCAAGGATGTCCACGTTGCCGGCAATCGCTGCTACCTGGCGGATGGCTCCGGCGGATTAAAGGTGGTTGACATAACTGATCCTTACGGCCCGGTATTTTTGGCCGCTTACACCACGCCTTACGCGTATGGCGTCTGGGCGGATGAAAATTATATATACCTTACTGACCGGGACAACGGTTTGATGATTTTTGAAAGCAGATAAATAAATTTAGCTTCAGGAGGTAGTATGCAAGCGAGGCCATTTATGATCGCAACGGTTCTGGTTCTATCGGCCGCCTTATTTCTGGCTGCCCCGATCGGGTACGCCGCCGAAAGAGTCAGACTGGTTGACAACCTTGAAAACCAGAAGGCCCAGCTGGAAATCACGTCTTCAACCATGAGCGCAGTCGATATGCGTGTCGATGTCGGCGCTATAAGCATCAAACCGGATGCTTACTGGCGAGGCGACTACCGAACGGTCGATCTGCCTGATGGCGACGTTACGGTCGCGGGCAAAATGACCCAACCGGGCGAGCCGGAATTGCCGGTGATGACCACCCTGATCGCGATTCCCGATAATGCCGGTGTAAACGTGACGGCAGATTATGAGAGTTTTGAAATAATCGATAACGTTGACGTCCTGCCGGTACAGGATCCAATGCCCGAGGGCGGTTACCAGGGACCGGTCGAGTTTAGCAAAAATAATGATACCTATGGGCAGGACAAGTTTTTCCCCGAGGTTCTCGCCGAGGCCGGCGAACCGGCCATTCTGCGGGACGTCCGGGTAGTGCAAATCTCGGTATATCCGGTGCACTATAATCCGGTCACCCGCCAGTTGAAAGTGTTCAGAAATATTTCCGTGGATATTACCTACGACGGCGAGGTCGTCAATCCGAAAACGATCAGACACGATTATCTTTCGGAGGCGTTCTTTCCGATATACAAATCGTTTATCGCCAATTTCGATCAGTACGCCAATACGCTCACCAATGCCGAGGTTAAGCGCGGCGGTATCCTGATCATCACCCCGAATATTGGCAATTATATGTGGGAAGATGAAATGCAGGGGATCGCCGATTGGAAGCGCCGCAAAGGCTATGACGTGGTGCTGGCAACAACTCACGACGTAGATCCCTCCGATGGCAAACCGACGGCAGCGCAGATTAAATCCTATATAGTGGCTGCCTACACGGACTGGGAAGTGCCGCCAGATTTCGTTTACCTGGTCGGCGATGAAGATTTGCAGTCCAGCGGTTACATCATTCCCGACTACCCTTATAGCAGCTATACTTCCGACCACCAATATGCCTGTTTGGAAGGCAGCGATTACTTGCCGGAGGTGGCCGTTTGCCGCGTGGCGGTTGATAATACCAACGAACTTAACGCCTGGATCGCCAAGGTCTTCAAATACGAAAAAGACCCGCTGGTTGATCCCGACCCGGATTGGTGGCGGCGGGGCCTTATGGTGGCCGGCGGCAATCAGACTGAAACCTGCCCCTGGACCGTGCTGCAAATCGGCGAAAGGTTGATCGAGCATGGATTTGTTCATGTTGACACCGTAATTGAACGTAACTATAATGACCCACCTGACTATTTGATGACCAATCCGATCACGGCTGGTGTCGGCTATATCAATTATCGGGGCTGGGCTGGTGACGACGGCTGGTGGGACCCATCATACAACCTTAGCGTTCTGGGGCAATGTCAGAATATCAATAAGCCCGGCGTGATGACCTCTATTGTCTGCGGCACAGGCGACTATGGGGTGAACGTTTGCTTTGGCGAGCAATGGATCCGTATGGGCACGGCCACCGCTCCAAGAGGCGGCCCCAGCTATTTCGGCGCAACCGATCATAATACCCACACCAAATGGAATAATCCCATCAGTTATGGCTTTTACCAGGGCCTTTTGGAGCAGGGAATTTACCATTTTGGGGCAACCGCAGTGGCCGGCAAGATTCGCCAATATCAATGCTACCCCAGAGAAAACTCAACGATTCAGCAATATTTCCATACGTACAATATGTTAGGGGATCCGGAATTGGAACTGCGCCTGACCACGCCAATCCCTATTATCGTGAACCATCCAACGGCTGTCGATGCCGGAATCAACCATCTGGAAGTCACGGTCAACTTTGATGACCTGCAGCCTGTCGAAGGCGCTTATGTGACGTTGCTTTTGGGAGAAGGTGCCAATGAGGCCTTTTTCGCCGTCGCCAAAACCGATGCCTCCGGCTTTGCCCTTCTGCCCGTGCCAATTGACACGACGGGCGAATTGCTGCTTACGGTTACCGGCCGTGACCTGTTCCCTTACCTGGCCACCGTCAACCTGGCTCAGGCAGATGAGGCCGTCGGAATCGAGACCAGTTCCTTCGATGATGATATGTCCGGCAACAGCTATGGCAACGATGACGGAGCGATTAATCCTACCGAGACGATCGAACTGACCGTCGAATTGAAAAACTTCGGTTCTTCGATTACTGCCCAGAACACCAATGCGACATTGGTATCGATGGACGAAAAGCTGGCGACGGTTCAGCGCGCTTCGGTGCAATATGGTCAACTGCCGCCCGGGCAGACTTCGATCGGCAATGGACCATTCGTACTTACGATCAAACCGGGAGCCTTCGACGGCGACGACCTGACTTTCAGGCTTGATGTCACATCCACCGAGAATCCCGACGGCTGGTCTTCGTATATTCATCTGCCGGTAGCCGCCGCCAAATTCAGCGTAACCAGCATAACCATCAGCGGCAATAACCGCCTCGATCCGGACGAAACGGCGGATGTTACCATCGAGCTTTCGAATATCGGTCAGCTTGACGTTTCCGGCTTGCATGGCGCACTTCAAACTGCCGATGGATACATTCGTGCGGCCGGTACGATAGCCGATTTCGGCGATATTGCAATCGGTGAAACCGGCAACAATACGGCGACACCTATCAGCGTGGCTGTTGATGCCGGCGCATTTGAAGGCAAAAATGTGCCGTTTGTGCTGAATCTCGTTTCGGCGGATGGCGCGACCTACAAAGCCAATTTCAACCTGACGATCGGAGCGATAACCGCCGCCGATCCGGCCGGTCCGGACGCCTACGGCTATTATGTTTACGACAATACCGATACGAGTTACCCCGAAGTCCCGACCTATGATTGGGTAGATATTCACACCCTGGGCACTGATTTGAACTTGACCGACGACAGCCGGAGGGTCGTCAATCTGCCTTTCGATTTCGTTTATTACGGCGAGGCTCATGACCGAATCACCGTCTGTTCCAATGGTTGGATATGCATGGATTCAACTCAATGGGTCGATTTCCGGAATTTTCCGCTGCCCGATCCCGCGGTTGCCCACAGCATGATCGCCGGTTTCTGGGATGACCTTGGCCCTTCCGGCGCTAATGACGTTTACACATACTCCGACACCGACAACAACCGTTTCATCGTCGAATGGTACAACGTCACGGCGCGCTGGAATAGCGGCGTGCATGAAACGTTCCAGATTATTCTCTACGATCCCGCCTACTATCAGACGATCACTGGAGATGGCCAGATCGAATTCGTCTATAACGCCATAACCAATAGCCACGGCGGCTCCGGTGAAAATTATGCCTCGGTCGGCTGGGAAGATTACGACGAACTTGTCGGCTTCTCGATTTCCTATTCGAACTACATGACAGCCGGCTGTGCGTCGCTGAGCAACGGCAGAGTTTATCGAATCACCACCAACACCGGCCGCGGAGGCGCTCAGGGTACGGTAGAAGTTGCCGGTGGGGAGCCCTCCGGTTCGCGCGTTATGGCTTCGACCGGCCAGTGGACTGCGGTGCAGGCGGATGGGTCATACTCATTAAGGGATATCCCACCCGGTCTTCCAGATATCACGTTCAGCAAAGATGGCTGGTTCCCGCAGACAATCGCCGGGGTCTATATTGTCGCCAACGCTTTCACCGATGGGCAAAATGTCGCGCTTGCCATGTGCGACATCCCCGATAACGTCGCTGCCAGCGAAGGGCTCAATGACCATGTCCGCGTCAGCTGGACCGAGATCAACCATCCTGACCTGGCCGGCTATGACATCTATCGCAGCCGCTGGGAAAACGGCATTTACGCCAAGGTTAATACCGCACCTGTTACCGGCGGCAGCTACGACGACTACACGACCGAGGGCGATAACATCTACTGGTATTATGTCCAGGCTGTCTATTCCGGCGCCGACTATGAAGCGATATCTCTGTCATCCAACAAAGATTATGGCTCCAATGCGGAAGTCACCGGTGTCGAAGAACAGAGAAACCTGCCACAGAATATTGCGCTGTCGCAAAACTATCCGAATCCGTTCAACGCCAATACCGTGATAAATTATGCGTTGCCGGTTTCGGGCCAGGTTTCACTCGACATCTTCAATATCCTCGGTCAGAAAGTCAACTCGCTCTTCGATGGTTACCAGCAGGCCGGCTATCAATCGCTGATCTGGGACGGCCGCGACGCCTCGGGAGGCTCGGTTGCCAGCGGCATCTATTTCTATCGCTTGACCACCCCGGAGAAACAAATTACCAAAAGGATGTTGATGCTTAAGTAAGCGGATCAGGGGAGAGATTTTCTCAATAGAAAAAGGCGGCTCATAAAAGGCCGCCTTTTTTATTTGGGAGCGTATATTATGGCTGTCGTTTTTTAGGATGAAAAAATGACTTGAATATACCCCTGCTTTTAAGTTTTTTTACCTGATGGAGGTGGTAATTAGCATGGGCAAAATACCGGCAATTATGATGGCGATTTGTGTAGTCTGGTCCGGCCTCGTGTCGGCAGTCGACGGTACCATCTGGTTCGGCAATCCTGATGGGAGTCCATTGGTATTCAGAATCGATCATCGGGAGAAATTGGCTGTCTGGGTTCAAACCGATTCGAGCGTTCACGTTGCCGCGCTGCACATCCCTCTGGCCTCGGACAACCGTCTGATCGCGCAACGAATCGGTGGGCGGCTTTTTGAGCCCTTTATCAACGACAATCCGCCGCCGGGATTCAGCAAGGGCTGGGATTCTGTTGAGATAAGGAAGCCTATCGAAAATGATGACGATCGGACCAACCAGGGGATTTTGGGCTTCTGCGATCTTGCGCGACCACCCAATATGCCCCTGCATTGCGAACAGCCTTGCCTGGTGGCCGAATTCGACGTGGTCACCTTCGCTTCGGATTCGTTACGCGGCCGCACCTTTGAAGTTTTCAGCGAGGGGTTTGAGCAACCGAGCGGCGGCTTTCATTTCAGCGATACGCTTGGCATCAAGAGTTTTCATTTCGACATTTGCTTCAGCCAGGTGCACTTTCTATTTGTCGGCGATATCAATGCTGATTTCAAGGTCGATGAAGCCGACCCGGAAATGCTTAAGATGTACATCGAGCAAAAGAAAGATTATCCTTGGCCGCTGGAAAGAGGCGATCTAACTGACGATGGCGTCGTAGATGAAGCAGATTTAAAAGCTCTGGCCGATTTGTTTAGGAAATAGTCAACTTGCCCTATCGAGACCACAAGAGCTTCGACCCACCTATGTTACAGATGCCGACCCCGGTCGAAAAAGTCAAAAATAGGCTGGCGATTAAGTCGCAGCCAATCGGGATCCCATTTATAGACCGCGAAAGCCTCCGCGAAAAATTCCTCCCACGCCGATCTCTCGGCTGCCGATCTGTTGGCCGCCGGTGTCCTGGCTGGCAGTGACGTGGCCGCATTAATAGCATTTCTGCAATATGCGGTAATAGGCGCCTGCCGGGCCGCGGCGCGTCTGAAATTGGCCATTATCTGGCTTTCACGCATGTCCACAAAGGCATCGTTGGCCGCGCGGGCGTCGCGGTCGGCATCCTGATAAGCATCTAAATCCCTGCTATAGCTGCTTCTTTCCGAGGCTTCAACGCCGCGAACTTGCCTCCATTGATAGTCTACAGTTCCATTGGAATTTCTGGTTTCGGTCCAGTATTGAGGCCAATTGGTTCTCATGGTGTTAATGGCCCTTTCGAGATCCTGGCGGGCCTGGCGATCGCGTTGGCTGGCCTGCCTGATTTGCGCATACGCCAGAGTGTGCCCGACTTCATGCAAAACCGCATGGGCGACGCCTGGCAGCAAATCTGCCCTGGTAGCGCCGAGGGCCATCAGGGTGCCGCCGTTTTCGAATCCCTTATTGAAAACCCTGATTAAATGATCGCTCTGCTGATAGTGTGCGCCAATGGCAGCCGCATCTTCATGGCCGGGACCGCTTCGTGGCCTGGAGACGCGGCTGACGCGAATGTCGCGGATTGCCGAGAGCTCTGAATCGCTTAATCTGTTCAGGCTGACCAAGACCGCCCGCCGCTCTTCGTCATTGCCCCATGTGCCGGTCAGGCTGATGCCGTTGCTGCTGAGGCGACTTTCGATGCTGCTGACGGCGGAGGGCAGAGCCGGAGCTGTGCCGATCTTCACTACCTCGAAATTGCCCGTATTCGTATTTGCCACCATGTTGATAACAAGCCGCGTCTCGGTCGGACTGCCCCCGCCGCTGCCCGACTGGCTCGAGGTGATATGGAACGAATAGCGCTTGTTAGTTTCATGCGCGAATCGACTAAAAGCTTCCAGAGCAACTGTTTGTTCCTGAGTCGAAAAGCTGCCGCCGGAGAACTGGTTGACTAAATGGGAAAATGTGTGCGAACCCAATGAGCCATCATCATCAATAGATGATACGCGCACTTCGGGAACGATTTCCTGAGGCTGAATCGCCACTCTCCGCCGCGACCCGGTGCTGCCTCTGGCCCGTGTTCGTCTGCCGCCGTGCATGATTACATCAACCGCGTTATGATTTCAAGTTGCAGCAGGATAGCCTCGGTTTAGCATTAGTTGTAAGTAATATCGATTATATATCTTCCCGGAGGAGCATCGTCGATCTTGGTGTAACCGCTGCCATCAAGCGACCCGCTTTTGGTCGAGCCGTCGGCAAAAGTAATCGCATAGTTTGCATCGGCAATGGGCTGACCGTCTTCATCGAGAAATTCAATTTCAATAAAATCTTTGAATAGGAGAAGCCCTGATTCCTGGTCTTCGCCGAACCGATGGCCATGAATTTCGATCACGAAGAAGTATTCGGGCGGATTGTAGCTGCCCCCATATTGTTCCATTTCTTCCTGCGTTGGGATTTCATCGGTGTCTTCATGGTACTGGTACTCCCAGTCAAGCTCCAGCTTCTCACCTATGATAGTCGCCGCCAGCTCGGCTATCTTATCGTGGTTGCCATCGGCGTCATGTTCGAAAATCGTGACCTTGGCCTCCGTGCCGTCGCGCACGCCCTTGACGTCGGCCTTCAGCTTCAGGGTTTCCCCCCGCCGGGCTTCCGTTTTGCTCCATTTCATCTTGCTCACTTTTATCGGCGGGCCGGCCGGAATGTAGCTTGATTCGTCGCTTAAACCAAGCTGCGGCAGTTCGACTTCGAAAAAGACCCGATCCCCGATTTCGATTTTTTCCGGTATAGCCAGCTTGCCGAAAAAGCTATTGCCATAGATTACATCTTTGAGCTTGCCGAGGCTTTTGCCTTTTTCGCTTTTGCCCTTGATATTGATTTTCGTCCCTTCACCGACGAAAGCGGTTTTCACCAGCACGCCCACCTCGCTGCCCCCATAAGCAAATCCGGCTTGCCAGGTGGCTGATATAATGGCCGAATCGAGCTTGATTTCGTGCTCGGCATTTGTTGATTTACTGAAATTTAGACTCATCTATTATTATCTGCTTAAAGCAATTCCTATAGTAACCAGCTTGCGCGAAATGACCGGCGCAACGTTTTATCTGTAAATCATATTTCCAGCGGTCAGGTTTCCGTCCCGATAAAATAATTTCCAATATGCCGAATTTTCCACGCGGCCA
>Ga0299912_10001392_pt1 | contig 19510 bp, 13 predicted proteins | sample RVTome_2_FD_207667 | JGI IMG/M metagenome (GOLD analysis project Ga0299912, IMG submission 207667) | Soil microbial communities from uranium-contaminated site in the Upper Colorado River Basin, Wyoming, United States - RVT95D214 (version 2) ... | reverse complement strand
ACCCTGTGTCACGGCCTCACCCATGGTCTTTATGTCCTTGTGCCTGTTCTCAAGGAAACCGGGTATAAGGTCTGCGATGTCTGGGTCCACGTGGACGATGATCTTTTCTTCTTGCTTTAAGGCACCCTCTTGTTTCATGGTCTACCCTCCTCGTTCAACATCATCCTCTTTTGCACTTCGTAATTCTTTATTTATTGCTCTTTGCTCCTGTGTATTTTTGGACGGCCTCCATTAGCGTTGTCCTCTTTATCGGTTTTGTCAGGTGATCTGTGCATCCTGCGTCGAGGCTCTTTTGAACATCCTCTTTCATGGCGTGAGCAGTCAGGGCAATAATAGGCGTTTCTTTTCTCCCCTGTTCCTGCTCCCACTTCCTGATCTCACGGGTGGCGGTATAACCGTCCATGATTGGCATCTGTACATCCATCAGCACAAGATCGTATTTCCCTGCCTTGAACTTTTCTACGGCAACGGCGCCGTTTTCGGCTATGTCTATATGATCTGAGGCTCTCTTGAAATAGGCCTGGATAATCAGACGATTGTCCGCGGAATCCTCGACAAGGAGGATGTTCAGGGAGCGTATTTTAGTGAGGTCGACGGATCTTGCCTCCGGGATCTTGCCAACAACAGGCTCAATTTTGCGGCCCATAATGGTAGCAATAGCAACCAGCAGTTCCGCCTTTTTTACGGGTTTTACCAAATAAAACGTTATATCAAATTCTTTGCACAGGACACGATCGCCGCTTCGGTTATCTGACGTGAGCATCATGACGGCCGTGTTCTTAATGTTCCCCATGGTTTCTTTTATGTGTTTGGCTAGTTCGAACCCGTCCATGCCCGGCATACGGTGGTCGATTAATGCCAGTTGATATGGATCGGCTGTCTCCATGGCACGTTTGAATTCTGCAAGTCCATGTTCGCCACTGTCCGACTCTGTTATAATGGCACCTAGTTTGGAGAGTGTATTTCGCAATATCATGCGATTCGTTTCGTTGTCATCAACAACAAGTACCTTAACACCTTTCATGTCCAGTGCAATCTTCTCTATATATCCTTTTGGTTCGGTCTGAATCGCAAACGGTGCAGTAAATGAAAAAGTACTCCCCTGACCCGGCTTACTCTCCACCATCATATGCCCGCCCATGAGTTCCACCAGTTGTTTTGAGATGGCGAGACCAAGCCCCGTCCCCCCATACTTGCGGGTGACGGATGAATCGGCCTGCGTAAAGGCGTCAAAGATCGTATCTATCTGTTCCGGAGCAATGCCGATGCCGGTGTCAGTTATCGAAAATAATAGTTCAATGTTCCCGTTTTTTGTTCCATGGCTTTCGACCTGAATGAACACCTGACCTTTCTCGGTGAACTTGATGGAATTTCCGATAAGGTTTACCAGTATCTGACGCAAACGTGTCGGGTCACCCAAGAGATCTGTCGGGACATCCGGCATTGCACTATAAACCAGCTCGAGACCCTTTTCATGGGCACGAACGGCCATCACGTCACATATTTTTTCAATGATATCGGTAAGATCAAAGTCGATGGTTTCGAGTTGAACGTGGCCGGCTTCCACCTTCGAAATATCAATGATGTCATTAATGATGGTTAAAAGGTTTTCCCCGGCCGACTGAAAGACCTGGACATATTGCTGCTGCTCAGGGGTTAACTGGGTTTCCATAAGCAGGTCGGCCATACCGATAATGGCATTCATCGGCGTTCTAATTTCGTGGCTCATGCTGGCGAGAAATTCGGTCTTGGCCCGGTTGGCCGTTTCAGCCTCTTCCTTGGCCTTTTGTAACTCTGCCTCCGTTCGCTTGCGCTCGGTGATATCGCGGGCTATCCCCTGGATGATCTTCTTCTCGAAATCGATAATACCGGAACTGATCTCTACTGCGACCACCGTACCATCAGCCTTTTTGAACAGTGTTTCAAAGAGTATTGATTCAATCGAATTTAATCCCTGCGAAGTCTTTATTTTTTTGCTCGATTCTGTGAAGCCCTCTTGAGGGTAAAGATCAGCGATATCCATCGTGAGAAATTGTTCTTTGCTGTAGCCGAGCATCTCGCATGCCCTTTGGTTGACGTCGATAATTCGGCCCGTTTGGTGGATAAAGATAGCATCATTTGATTGTTCGAAAAGCTTCCGGAAACCCTCCTCGCTCTTACGCAGCGCTTTCTCTGCTTGCTGCTTTTCTTCGATGACACGGTGCTGCCGGAGCATCTTTTCGATGGCGGAGGGGAGAAGCTCGAGATACCCTGCCCCAACGTCCTTGACGATGTAATCTCCCGCACCCAGCTTCATGGCCTCCACCGCCACCTTTTCATCACCTGTGCCCGTAATCATAATAGTCGGCGGCAGGATGCCCTTGGAACCCAAGATACGGATCACCTCCAACCCATCGTAGACGGGGAGATTTTGATCCACAAACATGAGATCATAGGAATCAGCCTCGAACTTGGCCACCCCCTGCTCGCCATCAGAGGCAATGTCCACCACATACCCAGCCCGCTGCAACTTCTTCTGAACAAGACGGGCCAAGCCTGGATCGTCCTCGACGTAGAGAATATGAATCGGCTCAGAGCGCGCCATTCCCTCCCTACCCTCCATCCGGAATCATGACAACCAATAAAAATAATCCAAGCTTGCGCATCGCCTCGGCAAATTGCTCATAGTCCACCGGTTTGGTAACGTAGACGTTACAGCCAAGTTCATAGCAACGGGCTACCTCTCGGGGGTCATCGGTAGTGGTGAGAATGATTACTGGAATACTCTTGGTGCGCTCATCCGCTTTTATGCGCTCAAGTACCTGATAGCCGTCGAGCACCGGCATGTTAAGGTCGAGTAGCACCAGTAGGTGTGATGCGTGCTTGTTGTTGGCGTACTCCCCTTCGGAGAAGAGGTAATCAATGGCCTCCTGGCCATTGGTGGCAAAGACGATCTCGTTTGTCACGTTCCCCCGCCGCAGGTTCTTCTCGATCAGGCGGGCATGACCTGGGTCATCCTCGGCCAACAGAATAGTCACATCTTGTATATGTTGCATGGCGAACTCCTTGAACAAGGCATTTCCTCATCTCATTGCTAAAACATGGTCAGAACCTCTTGGTATTCAGCATATTCTGTGCCAATCTGAAGAGTTGAAAAATCCATTACATATCAAATGGTTATGTAGAGCAATGGGGAAGCTAAGGGGGGGGAGGCGTTTATTATGCACGAAAACGACGTTTTTTGTCACCGCCGGAGAAAACTGAATTCGGGATCATGCAAAAAAAGGGAGAAATTGATGTAATCTTAACTCAGAAGAGGAAAAACATCGTGGGATGAACGGCGGTTACAAAGATGCCGACATATCAGAAAGTTTCCTGGAAGTTCAGGCCGGGGTATACCGTTGAAAGTTGTCCCGGCCCTTATCCTTGGCGCTGTACATGGCGACATCGGCGTGCTTCATTAAGGTATCAGCATCGTCACCGTCGTCGGGATAGATCGCAATCCCGATGCTGGTGGTGATCATGATTTCGTGATCATCAAGGACAAAGGGCTTTCGAAAGGCCTCGAGGATCTTTTGGGCGATGGTGTTCGCATCTTTGATCCGGGCTATTTCCGATAATAACAGCAGGAATTCATCCCCTCCGACGCGGGCGACGGTATCGCCTCCGCGCAAGAGTTCCCGTAGCCGATTGCCGACGACGCGCAGCAACTGATCCCCCATGCTGTGCCCCATGGTATCGTTGACATCCTTGAAATAGTCCAGATCGAGCAGCATCACAGCGAGCTTCTTTTTATTACGGTGTGCCTGGGTGAGTGCCAGCGTAAGGCGGTCATTAAACAGCGAGCGGTTGGGCAGGCCGGTGAGAGCATCGTGGGTGGCTATGTACTTGAGTTCTTCCTCTGCCTGCTTGCGCTCGGTGATGTCGCGAACAACGCCTCGAAACCCCGTTTTCTTTCCCTTGGCATCCCTTATAAGAGAAACAGATGATTCAACGTCTGGTTTAGATCCGTCTTTTCTGATAATTTTCCAGTCATATATTGTTGCACTTTTACCAGTACGAAATACGGTGTTAAAAATTTTGTAAACTTTTTTAAAAGTTTTCTCTTCCATATATTCGCGGTTATTCATGCCCATCAATTCATCTCTGGAATATCCTTGAATCCTACACAACGAATCATTGAAGAAGGTAAAGTTTCCGGCAAGGTCGACCTCATAGTATCCATCGTCTATGTTTTCGAGGATGGTGCGGTATTTTTCTTCACTCTGACGGAGGGCCTCCTCGGCCTCTTTCTGTTCAGTCCGATCGCGTGAAATCCCATAAAAACCGATGGGTTCGCCGGCTGCGTTCCGCAGCAGCGAGGCAGACTCCTCGACTATTGCTATGGAACCGTCTTTTCTTATCACCTCGTAGTCGACTATCTTGGCGGGGATACCGGTCCTGTAGACCTTATTAAAAATAGCGTAAATTTTTTTTGCGGTTTCCGGAGTCGTATATTCCCGGTTATTCATACGCATCATCTCATCACGGGAGCGTCCATGGATCTTGCGTAAGGCTTCGTTAAAAAACGTGAAATTCCCGCCCAGGTCAACTTCATAATATCCCTCTTCCATGTTTTTCAGGATAGTGCGATACTTCTCTTCGCTCTCGCGCAGCGCCTCCTCGGCCTGCTTGCGCTCGGTGATGTCTCGAATAACGCCTCGAAACCCGACTGCATTACCTTGTGAATCCTTCATAAGAGATACCGAGATCTCTACAGTGATTGTCCTACCGTCTTTCTTTGTAAACTCCCAATCAAATATTTTGCTGGGTTCCCCTGTTTTGTATACCTTGTTGAACAGTCGATAGGTTTTTTTTGCCGTCTCTGGGCTCATGTATGCTCGATTATTCATCTCCATCAATTCATCTCTGGAATATCCATAAATCCTACACAACGAATCATTGAAGAAGGTGAAGTTTCCGTCAAGGTCGACCTCATAGTACCCCTCTTCTATGTCTTCGAGGATGGTTCGGTATTTTTCTTCACTTCGGCGGAGGGCCTCCTCGGCCTTTTTCTGTTCGGTCCGATCGCGTGAAACTCCATAAAAACCGATGGGTTCGCCTGTTGCGTTCCGTAGCACCGAGGCAGACGTCTCGACCAGTGCCACGGAGCCGTCTTTTCTAATCACGTCGTAGTCAATTGTTTTTGCGGGGATACCTGTGCTGTAGACCTTGTTAAAAATAGCGTAAATCCTTTTTGCGGTTTCAGGAGACGAGAATGCCCGGTTATTCATGCCCATCATCTCATCACGGGAGCGTCCATGGATCTTGCGTAAGGCTTCGTTAAAAAATGTGAGGTTCCCCGCCAGGTCAACCTCGTAATATCCTTCTTCCATGGTCTCAAGGATAGTGCGATACTTCTGCTCGGATTCCCGCAGCGCCTCCTCCATTCGCTTACGCTCGCTGATGTCCTCTGCAACTTCTATGAAGGCGGTCACTTTGCCATCCTGCCCGAAGATCGGAAAGGTTTGAAGCCTCACCCGAAAACGGCTCCCGTCATCCCGTACCCCCTCAGTCTCGGCCTCGGCTGGCTGACCAGTAGTGATTGTCCGAGATCCAGGACAGTGCGGGCACACGGCAGCACGTTTCTCGAACTCTTGAAAACACTTTTTCCCGATCGCCTCACTTATAGGTTTTTTAAAGTCCCTGCTATGTACAGCATTCACCATGATTATAGTGTGGTCGGCATCTATGAGGTTAATCCCAAGGTCGATGTTATCTATCAAGGTTCGATAGCGCTTCTCACTCTCCCGCAGCGCCTCCTCTGCCTGCTTACGGTCAGTGACGTCTCTCATAACGGCGATAACTCTCTCCGTTTTCCCTCCTTTCCTTAAGAGGGTGCCATCGATTTCAACAATTCTTTTTTCTCCCGACTTCGTATACAGTTCCACTTCATAGGGAGATAACAGCTGGCTGGACATCACTTGAGCAAAGGCAGTAAGCATCGGGGGAATGCTCTGGGCAGGGAACATCTTTAAGCGCTTTAAGTGCTTCCCAACGACGTCTTTTTCGGCGTACCCGCTGAATTCTGTTATCCTCTTGTTTATGCTGGTAACCTTGCCCGTCACATCGAGCAGGGCGACGCCATATCTGATCTCGTCAAAGATCGTTTTTAGCTCTTCCTCCGTCCCTCGCAGGGCCTCTTTCGTGCGCTCGGTTTCTGCCCGCTCCAGTTCAATGATGCGCCGGCGCAGTTCCGCTACTTCTTTTAGCAACTGCTCTTTTGTCCTATCCTTAGCTCTCATCCCAGGCATTATACCACCCTCGGCTTCGAGAAGTTAGGGCTTCTGATTAATGCAATGCCACCTAGAAACGCCCACCCCGTTGATCGTTCAGCATTTTTTATGCCAAGCATTTGATTTTTTTCAAAGAAAAACACTTTAAAAAACAATAGGTTATCTATCTTTCGGTATTAGTCAGGGGCAAGGGGCCTTTTAATGTCAGTAATTGGACATTTTTTGTCACTAGCAGCTATGCCATGCGAGAGGTGATGAGGTTTGACTTTTCCCCCTCTTTGGTATAAAAGGCTTAGAGGTCTTCCCTAGAAAATAGCTTGAGAGGAGATATCTTGGAAATCAAGGCCATGAGGGGATTTAGTGATATCCTTCCTCCGGCGACCCGTCGGTGGGGGATGCTGGAAGAGCGCGCCCGAGAGGTTCTGGGGGGTTTCGGCTTTTCTGAGATACGGGTCCCCATCCTGGAGAAAGCGGAGCTCTTCTCGCGGAGCATCGGCGAGGAGACGGATGTCGTGGAAAAGGAAACGTACACCTTCGAGGATCGCAGCGGGGATTGTATTAGCATGCGGCCCGAGGCTACCGCTTCCATGGTGCGTGCCTATATCGAGCACAAGCTGTACGCTACTGCCCCCCTGGTCAAACTCTACTCCATCGGCCCCATGTTCAGGCACGAGCGCCCACAAAAGGGGAGGCATCGTCAGTTTCACCAGATCAATGTGGAGGTCTTCGGGGTCTCCCAACCCATGATAGATGCCGAGGTCATGGCCATCTTGATGCACTATCTATCCCTCGTAGGGGCAACGGGTTGCCTTCTGCAGGTTAATTCCCTCGGGTGTCCCATCTGCCGGCTTCCTTACAAGGAGCTCCTGCGGACCTTCCTCAAGGATCATCTCCCCGGCCTCTGTGAGGATTGCCGTAGGAGGATGGAGAGAAACCCCCTGCGGGCTTTCGACTGTAAGGTCCCGGCTTGTCAAGAGATCATGTCCGAGGCCCCTCTCATCAGCGATTATCTTTGCACCCCGTGTGCCGAGCATTTTGCAGCGGTACGGTGTTATCTGGAGACCCTCGAGATCGCCTACGAAGTAAACCCCAGGATGGTGCGCGGGTTGGACTATTACACCAAGACCGCCTTTGAGGTGGTGGCAGGGGGGGGGCTGGGGACACAAAACGCCGTGGCCGCCGGCGGCAGATACGATCAGCTTGTGGCCGCACTAGGAGGGCCGGATATCCCCGGCATCGGTTTTGCCATCGGGATGGAACGCCTTCTGCTTATCCTGCCTGATGAATCCCTGCCTTCTAGCCCGTCGTTGTTCATCGCCGCCTTGGGACAAGGGCCCCAAAGGGAGGCTTTCAGCTTGAGCTATAAGCTGAACCGAGCCGGGGTGAGGACGCTGATCGACTATGAAGGACGCAGCCTCAAGGCACAGATGCGTAGGGCGGATAAATTTGGCGTCCGCTATGTGCTGATCATCGGTGAAGACGAGCAGCGTACCGGGCAGGCGATCCTGCGGGACATGGAAGCAAAAAAACAAGAGGAGATCCCCCTCCCCTCCATCTTCGAGGAGATAGTCAGGAGGGTACAAGGGGGATCTCTTTAATTCTCTACAAAGCTCTTCAGCCGCTTGCTCCTGCTGGGGTGGCGCAGCTTGCGCAAGGATTTGGCCTCGATCTGGCGGATCCGCTCCCTGGTAACGGAGAAATCCTGTCCCACTTCCTCCAGGGTGTGATCGTATTTTTCCCCGATGCCAAATCTCATCCGTAAGACCTTCTCCTCCCGTGGCGTAAGGGTGGACAGGACCTTCTGGAGCTGCTCTACCAGGTTTTTAGCGATAATGGCCTCACCGGGTAACACGGCCTTTTTATCTTCGATGAAATCACCCAGATGGCTATCTTCATCCTCCCCGATGGGGGTTTCGAGTGAGATAGGTTCCTTGGCTATCTTGAGGATCTTGCGAACCTTGTCCACGGGCAGCTCCATCCTCTCGGCGATCTCCTCCGGGTGAGGCTCTCGCCCCAATTCTTGAACGAGATAGCGCGAGGTTCTGATTAACTTGTTGATAGTCTCGATCATATGCACGGGGATCCTGATGGTCCTCGCCTGATCGGCTATCGCCCTCGTGATGGCCTGCCTGATCCACCACGTGGCATAGGTGCTGAATTTGTAACCTCGAGCATACTCAAACTTATCCACGGCCTTCATGAGCCCAATATTGCCCTCTTGGATAAGATCGAGAAATTGAAGCCCCCGGTTGGTGTATTTCTTGGCGATGCTCACCACCAACCGCAGGTTGGCCCTTACCAATTCATTTTTCGCCTCTTTGGCCGTAACCTCCCCGCGACGGATACCATCAATGGCCTTTTTCAGCTCCAGCGCGGAGAGCCCTGCTTCCTGTTCAATCCGCTGGATTTTTCGATATGTGTTCCGTACACCCTTCGATAGTTCTACAAACCCTTCTTCGTTCAGTTTTTTCTGTTTGAAGAAGGATTTCTTTTTTCCCGGATCCTTCTTCACCTCTCGGAGGAATGCTCTCAACCTCTGCACCGGCGCTCCCACCCTCTTGCTCACTGCGGCCAGCTCCTCCTCTACCTTCTCAATCCGACGCACCAACCACCTCAATTTATCTACGATGGCCTCGATTTGGAGTTCTTTGAGGTTTATCTGGGTGAGGAGCGTGATCATCTCCTCCCGCTTCTTCTGTAGCTTTTCTTCACCAGCCTCGCCCTTTTCTTTCAACTTTTTGATCTCCTCATCGAGGCGTTGTACCCGGCCTATGATCCTCAGGATCTTATTTTTGTAGAACTCCTTTTCTTCGGCGTAACCTTCGTCATCCTCAACCTCCGTGGTAACATTCCTGATATCTATACTCCCCTGACGGATTCCTTCTCCGATGTTGAGTACCTCCCTTACCGTAAGGGGGCAGTTGAGGATGACCCTGATGATCTCTTTTTTCCCCTCCTCTATTCTTTTGGCGATGGCCACTTCCCCTTCTCTGGTCAAGAGGGAAACCCGCCCCATCTCCCGGAGATACAACCGCACCGGATCGCTGGTCCTGCCGATGATATCCAGATCTTCAATCTCTTCTACCCGTTCCTCTTCGACAAACTCCGCCTCGACCTTCTGTGTGCTCACCCCCGCTTCTTCGTCGATCACTTCGATGTCGATCTCGTTGAACATCGTCAACATATCTTCCAACTGTTCGGAGGGGACCTCATCTGAGTTCACGACCTCATCAACCTCTTCAAAATCCAAAACTCCTTTATCCTTCAAGGTTATAACTCCTTTCTTCTTAGGTATATTTTCCATATGTTTTGGTCGAAGACGATCACGAGGACTCCTTCACACCCTCTCTTTGGAGTCTACGGATTTGGGGACTCAGCGTGTTCATGCTCAGAAAGAGAGAATTCAATAACGCCTCATCTCCCTGTGCCTCCGCCTCCTTGATCCTCTTTTGGAGTCCCTCCACCTGTCTCTTGAGGGTCTTCATCTTGATCTTGCGAAGGCAGTCCGCCATGATCCTTTCCGCCATTCCTTCCTCCAGCTCTTCTTCCTGAAAGGCCAGGGAGAAAGCCGTTTCACTCACCCCCCGCTCTTCCAATTGGGGGGCTATCCTGTCAAGGGATAGATCGCCGTGTTGCTGGAACGTATGGATCACCAATTCGCCGATGGAGCGGAGGGATTGGCCTTCGAGACCCGCTATCACCCCCTCCTTGATCACTAAGGGGATGAGTTCCGGATGCTGAAGCATCATCTGCACCAGCTTTTTTTCCGCCGAAACATTTATCCCGGCGATCGGTTTCTGCCCTGCGCCTTCCTGGTGGCCCTTACGCAAGGTGAGTGCTACATCACGGATCTCCCCTTCCCCTGCTCCGGTCTTATCCGCCAGTCGCTTGAGATAGAGATCTCTGCGCACCACATCCTTGATCTGGAGCAGGAAGGGTAGAACGGCCCTTACCGCTTTAGCCCTGCCTTCAACTGTGCCCAGGTCACACCCCGCCATCAATCGCTCCATGGCATACTCCACCCCTGGAATCGCCCTGGACCACAAGGCCTGGGCATCGCCCCCTTTTTGGAAATAGCTGTCAGGGTCTAGCCCGTCGGGCAAGGGGATCACCGTCGTGACAGTGTCCTCCTGGATGAAGCTCTCCACGCCCCTGAGGGCTGCCTTTATGCCGGCCTCATCGGGGTCGAAGAGGAGAAAAAACTCCTTACCGAATCTCCGCGACAGCCTTACCTGCTCGGGGGTGAGGGCCGTACCCAAGGTGGCCACCACGTTTTTCACCCCGTTCTGCGCCATACTGAGGAGATCGAAATACCCCTCCACAATGAAGACCTTTCCTTCTGACTTCTGAATGTACTTCCGGGCAACATTCAACCCATAAAAGCCTGCTCCCTTCTTATACAGGATGGAGTCCGGGGAGTTGAGGTACTTCGGCTCCGAACCATCAGTCAGGATCCGCCCCCCGAAACCGATGACCCTGTCCCGCAGGTCAAAGATGGGGAAGATGATCCTGTCCCGAAATCTGTCATACCACCCCCCCCGCTTGGGTATGATGAGACCCAGGGCCTCCGCCTCTTTTACATTCACCCCCTTCTTTTTGAGATGGGTCACCAGGGCATCCCAACGGGAGGGTGCATATCCGATCTTATATTCCTCCCAGATTGCCCGTGCTATCCCCCGGCGCTCCACGTAACCTCTGGCGACCTTGCCCTCCTTTTCCTCCCTGATCTGGTGAGCGTAAAAATCCAGTGCCACGGCGTTGATCTGCCGAAGGTTCTCTCTCCGCTGATCTTGGGCCGTCGCCTTGACCTCGGGGATCAAAACCCCATATCGCTGGGCCAGGGCCCTTGCCGCTTCCGCAAAAGAGCTCTGCTCGTACTTCATGAGGAAGGTAAAGATGTTTCCCCCGACGCCGCAGCCGAAGCAATGGAAGAGCTGTTTCTCCTGGCTCACCGTGAAGGAGGGTGTTTTCTCTTGATGAAACGGACACAGGCCTTTGTAGTTGGTCCCCGCCTTTTTGAGGGCCACGTAATCGGATATCACCTCGATGATATCCGCCCGCTCCCTGATCTCCTCTATGACCTCGTCGGGGATTAAGCCAGCCATTGCCTTACCTCAACTCCACGATGGTGATTGCCGAGCCGCCTTCGTTGAGCTCCGCTCTCCTGAACCCCTTCACCCACCTATGCCCCTTGAGATGCCCCTGGATTGCCTCCCGCAGCTTGCCTGATCCAACCCCATGGATGATGTGGACCCAATCATACTCCTTCACGAGGGCGTCATCGAGAAACTTGTCCACCTTGGGAAGGGCTTCATCCACCCTCAAGCCGATCACATTGAGCTCCCGAAGGACGGCGCCATCCGATGCCTCCAGGGTGCAGGGGAGGGCTGCTTTTTCCTGGCTATGTCCGGTTTCCGCGCCTCGGGAGATAAACCTCAACTCCTCCAGCGGGGCCTTGATCCGTATGCCGCCAATGGCAACCTCTGCTCGAACGGGATCATGAGAAAGCCCTACCACCACCCCCGCTTTGCCCAGGGTTATGACCTCCACCTGGTCCCCGTTTTGGATCTCGCCGTCCCCACTGCGCCGTTTCTCTTTCGGGAAGTAACCCATAAAATCCGCTTTTGTTCGCTTGGCATCACCCTTTAACGTCGATGCCTGCTCTCTCCCCTGTTCGGCCTTTTTCAAGACCTCCTTGAGGCGCGCCTCCAGGGAAGTGATAATCCGCTTGCCCTCTTCTTCGGTCCTCTCGATGATCCTTATCTTTCTCCGCTTGATCTCATCTGCGGCCCGCTCAAGCCTCTCCCGATGCTTCACAGCCTCCGCCTTTGTTCGCATCACCTCCACCCGTTCCCCTTCCAAGTCACGGTGCAGGCGTTCCAACTCACCCATGAGCTCCTCCAGGTGGCCGTGGACCTCGTCCTGATAACCCCGCGCTCCATCCAAGACCTCTTTCTTGAGACCCAGCCTCTGGGCGATGAGGAGGGTCTGGCTCGTCCCCGGCCTCCCGTAGAGCAGGCGATAGGTGGGTTTGAGGGTTTCCTCATTGAACTCTACGGCTACATTGGCCACCTCATCATGACGATAGGCATAGGCCTTCAAGGGGTTGAAGTGGCTGGTAACCACGGCATAGCCGCCTTTCTGCCTGATGTAATCCAAGAGCCCCATGGCCAGGGCCGCTCCCTGGGAGTACTCTGTTCCGACCCCGATTTCGTCTATGAGCAGGAGAGAGGTATCGTCGATCCTATCCAAGACGCGATTCAACCAGAGGACAAAAGAAGAGAAGGTGCTGAGGTGTTCCTGGAGATTCTGCTCGTCGCCGATAGAGGCGAAGATTGCCTGGAAGAGGTTCACCTCGCTGTCCGGGGCAGCAGGGATGTGCAATCCCGCCTGAGCCATCAGGGTTAAAAGACCGAGGGTCTTCAAGGCCACGGTCTTTCCCCCGGTGTTGGCCCCGCTGATTACCAGGATCCTCTGGCCGCGGTCCAGGTTGAGATCGATGGGAACTACCTCGTCTCCCTTTTCCTCCTGCCGGGCCTGGATCAAGAGGGGGTGCCGCGCAGCCATCATCCTCACCCGTCCTTCGGTGTTTAAGGCAGGCGGGACGCCATTCATATAGACACTCAACCTGGCTTTGGCATAGATGGCATCCACCCTCGCCTGCAGGTCTAGGTCGTGGAGGAGCTCCTCCCGGCTCTCTCGGACCAAGGCGGCCAGCCGTCTGAGGATCTTTTCCTCTTCCTCCCGTTCCTCTCGCACCAGCACGTTGAGCTCATTGTTGCGCTCCACCACCTCCATGGGCTCCACGTACAGGCTCATCCGGGACTGGGAGTAGTCGTGTACGATCCCCTTGATCCCCCCCTTGGCATCGGCCCTGATCAGGAGCACCGAGCGGCCATTCCGCTGGGTGATTACCTCGTCTTGAATGATCTCCTGCAACTCCTTGCGGCGCACGAGCGCTTCCAGCCGCTCCTGAATTGCCTTCCAAAGCTTCTTTATCTTTCCCCTGAGCGCTTTTAGATGGGGGCTGGCCTCATCGTATATCTCGCCCGCCGGGCCGATGGCTTGCTCGATCTCTTGGGCCAGTTGGCCTGGTGCGGAGAATTCCTCCCCTATCTCCTTCAGCGGGGCGAAATGCTCATCCAATTCGCGGCAAAAGCGTTTGAGTGAGCCGGACGCGCGGACAGAAGCGGCCGCCGCCAGAAGCTCGTGAGGCGGGAGTATGGCCCCCTCGATGCGGGCACGCTGGAGAATCGGTTCGATGTCCGCGATTCCGTGTAAGGGGAGATCGCCCTCTCCTTCCAGGACCTCCTTGAGCGCCGTCACCTCAGCGAGGAGTTTTTCCACCTGCCGGGGATCGGAGAGGGGGCGGATTTTCTCGCATTCCCTTCTGCCCAGCTCGGAAGAGGCGAACCCTTTGAGGAGGCTCACTATCTCATCATACTCCAGCGAGGAGAGTGTGTGGGCGTCCATCCCTTGAGTGATTTCCACGGGGAAAAGAAGCGTTACCCCCTTGGCGAATTAGGTGTTACGTACCTGCTGCGACTTTTGGAGCACGTGACCGAATTACAGTGAGCGAGATAGTGGGGCCGTCTGATTACCCCGAAAGCCTCTTGCGAACCAGTTCGTTGACCACCTTGCCCTCGGCCCTGCCGGCGATCCGGGGCATTAGGATCTTCATCACCTTCCCCATATCTTGAAGCGCAGAGGCCCCTGCCTCCTCCAACGCCTTGGAGATCTCCCCCTCCAGCTCTGCTGAAGTGAGTTGTTGGGGCAAAAAGGCTTGGAGGACTTCTATCTCCTGCTGCTCTTTGTTCACCAGATCGTTCCTCTGACCAGCCTTGAACTGCTCTATGGATTCCTTGCCCTTCTTTATCAATCCCGAGATTACCTGAATGGCTTCCTGCTCCGACAATTCCCTGAGAAGCTCCTTTTCCTTGTTCTGCACCGCGGCCAGGGCTAATCGGATGATCGAGAGTTTTTCCTTGGCCTTTTGTTTGGCGGCGTTCTTCATTGCCTGTATCAGTTGTTCTTTAATCCCCATAGGTTACCCGCAAAAAAACTCTTTATTTAAATCCATAAGTATAACATCTTAAAACAGAAAGTCAAGAAGTTAGTTCACTTTTTTTGCAATAATCGTTGCTCATTTTCTCTTTTATAGGTCATTGAATAATCTATGTGTCTTATCTTCACCTCTAAGATAATAGTACATCATCCTCTGTCAAGGTCGCCCTTTTGTGGGGATTGTTGCTTCACAAGGTGGAATGCGCTATCTTATCATGAGTTCATGCCTCATGGAGGGGCCTATGTTGCGCATGGAGATACCGGGCAGGGGTGCGTACACCATAGAATTCTTGGTCTTGGATATGAATGGGACCATCGCCACGGATGGGAGGATATCAGGCCGGTTCAGGGATAAGATCAACCTCCTGGCAAAACGCCTGAAGGTATATATCCTCACCGCCGATACCAGAGGAGACGCCCAGGAACGATTGGGCCGCATTGCGGCAGAGCTGGTGCGGATCGATGGAGGGGAGGAGGCCGAACAAAAGGGGGAGTTTGTATCTAAGCTCGGTGCTGAGAAGACCATCGCCGTGGGGAATGGGTATAACGATCACCTCATGGTGAAGGCGGCGGCCCTGGGCATTGCGGTCATCGGCAGGGAAGGGGCAACCAAAGAGACCATCTGCAACGCCGATGTGGTGGTTACAGAGATTGCGGACGCCCTGGACCTCATCCTTAAACCGCTTAGGCATCAAGCGACCCTCAGAAAGTAACTGGCCCTCGTTTGATTTCCGATTCTTCTGTGTTATTATACGCGCAGAAGAGTTAGGAGCAATTGCATGCACTTTTTTCAACACAAGACAGGCGTCCTCTACTGTGAGGAATGCTCGGTGGAGGAGATAGCCCGCGAGGTGGGGACCCCCTTCTACCTCTACAGCTACCGGACCTTGGTGCGCCACTTCCAGGCCTTTGACTCCGCCTTCAAAGACCTCCCCCACCTTGTTTGCTACTCGGCCAAGGCCAATTCCAACGTGGCCGTGCTCAGGACCTTTATCACCCTCGGAGCAGGGGTGGATATCGTCTCCGGCGGCGAGCTCTTCCGGGCCCTCCATGCCAAGGCCGATCCCGGCAAGATCGTCTATTCCGGGGTGGGAAAGCGAGAGGATGAGATCAGGTATGCCCTGCGCGAGGGGATCTTGATGTTTAATGTGGAGTCCTATCAGGAACTCCATACGATCAACGGCATTGCCAGCACCATGGGGGTTCAGGCACCGATCTCCTTAAGGATCAACCCCGACATCGATGCCCAAACCCATCCGTACGTCGCCACCGGCATAAAGGAGGCGAAGTTCGGGATCGCCATCGACCAGGCCCTGGCGTGGTATCAAGAGGCCAAGGCATTGCCGCACCTGACCATACAAGGGGTGAGCTGCCATCTCGGGTCTCAGCTCACCGAGACAGGGCCCTTTGTGGATGCCCTCAAACGGGTCAAGGAGTTGGTCTTACAACTGAAGGCTGAAGGGATATCGATAGAATATGTGGACCTCGGCGGAGGGTTGGGCATCACCTATCACGAGGAGGAGCCCCCTCATCCACAGGAATATGCCCAAGCCATCATCGCGGAGGCGAGGGATCTCCCCTGCACCTTTATCTTCGAGCCCGGCAGGGTGCTGGTGGGCAATGCCGGCATCCTGGTCACGCGGGTCCTCTATACCAAGGAGGGCGAGAAGAACTTCGTGGTCGTCGACGCGGCCATGAACGACCTCGTCCGGCCTACCCTGTATGGGTCCTACCAGGAGATCGTCTCCATCAAGGAGAAGCAGGGTGCTGAGATGGTGGCGGATATGGTGGGGCCGATCTGCGAGAGCGGTGATTTTCTGGCCCGCGATAGGGTGATGCCTTGTTTTGGGCCGGGTGATCTGGTGGCGGTGATGAGCGCCGGCGCCTATGGATTTTCCATGTCCTCAAACTATAACTCCCGTCCCCGGGCGGCGGAGGTCCTGGTCAAGGATGGCGCATTCCATCTGATCAGGGAGCGGGAGTCCTACGCAGATCTCATTCGCGGGGAGCGGATCCCCCCTTTCTTGGCAGGTTAATGAAGGCATGGTTTGAGTTCTATAAGATGACCGGCGGGGGGAACGATTTTATCCTCATCGACAACCGTGAGGGTAAAATCGATGCGGATGTCCTGCGCCCCTCCATTTCCCGGATATGCCGCCGTCGGTTTTCCGTCGGGGCGGACGGCTTGATCCTCCTCGAGCATTCGGCAAAGGCTCATTTCCGCTGGCGCTTTTTCAACGCCGACGGGAGCGAGGCGGAGATGTGCGGCAATGGGGGCAGGTGCGCAGCCCGGCTCGCCCACCTCTTGGGCATGGCGCCTGCCGACCTCGGTTTTGAGACAAGGGCGGGGCTCATCAAGGCCCAGGTGAAGGGCAGGGTGGTGAGGCTGACCTTACCCCCCCCATCCGATATCAGGCTGGGGATATCCCTGCCAATCGGTGAGCAGGAGGTCAGTGTGGATTTTATCAACACCGGGGTTCCCCATGCGGTAATCCTTGCCCCTGACCTCCAAGAGGTCGATGTCGTCGGATTGGGAAGGCAGATCCGCCAGCACGAGGCCTTTCAACCGGCAGGGACGAATGTGGACTTTGTCAGCGTAGACAATGGCACCGTTGCGATCCGGACCTATGAGCGGGGTGTGGAGGATGAGACCCTGGCCTGCGGCACCGGTGCTGTGGCAGCGGCCATTATAGCCGGCATGAGGGGATTAACCTCCTCTCCCACCACCGTCATCCCTCCCAGTGGAGAGCCTCTGACTATCTATTATGAAGGAGGAGGGAAGGACAAAGAGGTCTCCCTTGAGGGAGAAGTGAGGATGATCTATCACGGCTGGCTAGATGAGGAGTCTACTTTATGAAGGCCGTGGATACGATCCTCGATGCCGTGGGCAACACCCCTCTGGTGCGGCTGACCAAGGTCACGCAGCATGCCATCTTCGCCAAGGCGGAGTTCCTCAATCCGGGGGGGAGCGTCAAGGACCGGGTGGCCAAATACCTGATTGAAGAGGCGGAGCATGAAGGGCGCTTGAAAAAGGGCGCCATCATCATGGAGCCCTCATCGGGGAATACGGGTATCGGGATCACCCTGGTGGGGGTGCAGAAGGGATACCGGGTGATCATCGTCATGCCGGAGAACATGAGCGAGGAGCGCAAGAAGATCATCCGCGCCTTCGGAGGCGAGCTGATCCTCACCCCGGCCGAGGCGGGGATCGAAGGGGCGGTGAAAAAGACCATGAAGCTCGCTGCCAAGGACCCCTCTATCTTCGTCCCCCAGCAGTTCGAAAACCCCAAGAACCCGCAGATCCATTACCTCACCACCGGCCCGGAGATATGGGAACAGATGGACGGCAAGGTGGATTTCTTTGTGGCAGGGGTCGGCAGCGGGGGCACCCTGGGGGGTGTGGGCAAATATCTCAAGGAGAGACGCCGCCAGGTAAAATTGATCGCGGTGGAGCCGCAGAACAGCGCCGCCCTGCTCGGCCATGAGCCTGGGCTTCATCAGATCCAGGGGATCGGCGACGGCTTTATCCCCTCGGTCCTGGACACCTCGATCATCGATGGGGTGATCACGGTGACGGATGAGGATGCCATCGAGACGACACGCCGACTTGCCAAAGAGGAAGGGCTGTTAGTCGGGACCTCCTCAGGGGCCAATGTCTGGGCAGCTATCAGGCTGGGCGAACGGGGAGGGGGGAATATCGTCACGGTGCTGCCTGACAGGGCAGAGCGCTACTTCAGCACGAGCTTGATATAAGTCCCGCCCTGTCGCCCAGCGACATCCCATCATTTAGATTTTGCCGCCTTGCGGCATGATGTCCTTAAAAGATTTAAAGGAGCATCATTATAGAAAGTAGGGTGGGATGCTTTGATACGAAATATGAAAGGCGGGATGTGTCGCTATGCGACACCCCATCTGGCTAAACCGAAGGTGACCCTTTGGTCAGAGCCACCTTCGGCTTAAAAATATCCAAATGGTAGGGGGTCGCAAGGCGACAGAGGGTTCAAGGAGTCCAGGGGTCGAGGGTTCAAGGGAGTTTTTTATGAAAACATGCTAGGAGGAATGGCATTCTTAAGAAAGCTCCTCCCCCGGCGGGAGGGGCTAGGGGAGGGGGGAAGCGAGAGCGAATGTCCATCCCCTCCTCAATCCTTCCCCATACCCGCCACGAGGATGGCGGGATCTTCGACAAGGGAGGAGATAATTTTTAAACCAACACCGGTGCCCCGCGCGGAAACGCGGGGAGGTTTACTTTGCATAAAAACTCACCAGTGAGGTGAAAAGATGATTAACGCTATCGTCGTAGGGGCAGCAGGACGCATGGGGCGCATGGTAATAAACGCCATCCAGAACGCCGATGGTATTACGTGCACCGGGGCAGTGGAAGCCCCTGGCCATCCTTCCTTAGGGCAGGATGCAGGGGTAGTGGCCGGCCTGGGCGAGCTCAAGGTGCGGATAGAGGATGACTTGAAATCGGTTATCCAGAAGGGTGCAGTGGTCATAGACTTTACTGCGGCTGAGGCCTCTCTAAAGAATATGGAGATAGCTGCACAGTTGCACAAGCCCATGGTCGTGGGGAGTACCGGCTTCTCCTCTCAACAATTAGAGAAGGCTAGGAAGCTCGCCGCAGGGTTTCCCTGCATGCTTGCCCCTAACATGAGTGTGGGTGTCAACCTGATGTTCCAGATAGTGGAGCAGGTCGCCAGGGTGTTGGGGCAGGAGTATGATGTTGAGATCATCGAGGCACACCATCGCATGAAAAAGGACGCACCGAGCGGCACTGCCCTGCGTTTGGGGGAGGTAATTGCGCGAGGCCTGGGAAGAAAGTGGGAAGAAGTCGGGGTCTACGGCAGAAAAGGGCTGATCGGCGAGCGCAACAGGGAGGAGATCGGGATGCATGCCATCAGGGCCGGGGACATCGTGGGGGAGCACACGGTGATCTTCGGGGGGATGGGGGAGCGGATAGAGGTCACCCACCGCGCGCACACCAGGGACACCTTTGCCCAAGGGGCTGTGCGAGCTGCCAAGTGGGTGGTCAACCAGAAGCCCGGACTTTATGATATGGGCGATGTATTGAGGCTCAAGGGGTAGATAATTGATGAGGATGTAAATGGAATTTTTCATTCTTATCATTCTGGCGATCGCGGTGTTTGCAACGCCCATCAAGGTTCTAAAAGAATACGAGAGGATAATAGTCT